>LNFM01000236.1_pt1 | contig 170304 bp, 146 predicted proteins | sample 596031 | NCBI WGS metagenome assembly LNFM01 (sample SAMN04254537, study PRJNA301005) | activated carbon metagenome | isolation source: dual media filters at the Ann Arbor, Michigan drinking water treatment plant | place: USA: Ann Arbor | reverse complement strand
CCGCCAGAGGCAAAGCGAGAGCGACATGATCGAGACTGCGGTCCGCCAGCGAGCCCAGCAGCCAGAACACGATCTCGAGCGCGGCGTATGGATTGGGCGACAGGTTCAGCGCAAGCGCGATCAACGCGCCGAACAGACTGGACAGAGCGACACCCGCGAGCACAAGCCCGGTCGTCGATGCCTGCCGGCCGCCGAGCCAGAACACCGCCGCCGCCGCGACTGCCGCTCCGGCGATGCCGCCGAGCGGCAGCGCGAGCGCGAAGACATGCGCGAGGCCGGAATAGAATGCGACGACCGCGCCGAATGCCGCTCCGGCCGATATGCCGATTACGCCGGGATCGGCCAGCGGATTGCGCAAAAAGCCCTGCATGGCCGCGCCGGTCATGCCGAGGCTGAAGCCGACCGCAGCGCCGAGCACTGCGCGCGGCAGCCGCAGTTCGACAAGAACAACGCGCGCCAGCGTATCCGACCCCGAAAACCAGTCGGCAAAAGCCTGTCCGAGATCGAGCGGTGCATAGCCGACGGCGAGAGACGCGAGCGTCAGTACGAGTGTCGCGAGGCCGAGGACAAGAAGGAGCGGATAGCGCATCACTTCGCCCTGTCCTCCGCTCGCGCCTTCGCCAGAATTTCAACCGCATCGGAAAGCTGGGGGCCGGCGCAGGCCCAGAGCCGCGATGGAAGCTCCACAACGGTCGCCTGCTCTCGGAGCGCCGCGATTGCGGGATGGCGCATCAATTCCTGCGCCAGAGCGGGACCGCGCTCCGCATCCTCGATGACGACAATATCGACGCCGGCCATAAGGACATGCTCGATCGGTATGTGCGTGCGCTCCGGCGTGCCGGGTTCGGCGGCGAGATTGTCCAGTCCCGCCCGCGCGAACACCTCGTTCATGAGCGGGCTGTAGCTGGTCGCAAAACCGTTCGGGCCGAGCATCACCGCCCTGGGGCGGGCCGAGGAGCGCGGCACGGTTTCGGCAAGCTTCGCGTCCATCCGGGCGATGATATCTTCTCCCGCGGAGCCCCGTCCGAGAGCGGACGCGACACCGCGGATCTGGTCGCGCACTTCCGCGAGATTTTGCGGAATGGCGAGATCGAGCACCTCCGTGCCGTGGCTTTTCAGAAACGCCACGGCCGGGCGCGCGTCATGGGCGCCGGCGAGCACGAGATCGGGCTTCAGGGTCACGATCTCCTCGGCGAGCCCGCGATTGGCGGGCACATCCGCCGCAAGCGCCGCGACCGTCGAGCGCCGGCTGTCCTTGCCGAGCCAGGTAACCGAGGCGATCTGGTCCCTCGGCGCCAGACGCAGCAGAAGCTCGTCCGTACAGAGATTGAGCGAGACCACGCGCCGCGGCGGCGTGTCGGCATCGGCAGGAAATGCCGATGCCAGCGCCGCGCACAGAACGAAGAAGCGTTTCCTCAGAATGTGACCCTCATGCCGACGATGCCCAGGCGTCCCGTGCCGCCATAGCTGTATACTTCCTCATATTCCTCATCGAGCAGGTTTTCGATCCGGCCGTAGAGTTCTGCATCGTCGGTCAGCTTGTACCCGGCGCGCATGTGAACCAGCACGAAGTCGTCGAGGTAAACATAGTACGGGCCATACTCGTCGGCTTGGTCGCCGTTATAGACCACGCTGAAACCGGCACTTGCGCGTCCGTCGGCGAAGACATAGTCGGCGTCAAAACTGCCGAGAACTTCCGGACGCCGGATAAGTTGCACACCATCGGCGTCCCGCGGGTCCTGCCAGGTGAAAGAGGCCTGCAGGGTCAGATTGTCGATCGGGCGTGCGGACAGCGAAACCTCGACGCCGTTGATCTCCGACGTGCCGGGGCTGTTGATCACGGTGTCGCCGTCCGGGACGATGATGTCTTCGATGCGCTGCTCGAAATAGCTGATGCCGAAATCCAGCCGTCCGTCGAGCAGCGCCTGGTCGACTCCGACATCCCAGCCGCGCGCGTGTTCGGGCTTCAGGTCGGGATTGGGTTCGAAGGTCGGCAGCTGTCCGTAAAGCTGGAACAGCGTCGGATTCTTGACGCCCGTGCCGTAGGAGGTGCGCAGCTTCGTGCCCGTTTCTTCGATCAGATAGGCGGCGGAAACGCGCCATGTGGTTGCGTCGTCGAAGCGGTCGTTGAAATCCTGACGGACGCTGCCGGTCAGGAACAGCTTGTCCCAGGCGTCGAGCTTGTACTCGCCGGAGATGCCGGTCTGGGCAACATCTTCGTCGAACGCGTTGAAGCCGCCCTGCATGGCGTCGATCTCGTGATCGGCGGCGAAAGTCAGCGTATGGTCAAGTTGGTCCGAGTTCAGGAACAGGCTGCTTTTGTAGTCGAGCCTCGACTTGTCGCCTTCATAATGCGTTGGCGCAAAGACATCGTAGAAGCTGTCGAAATCGTGGAAGAACCGGCTGGCTCCGACGACCTGCTGCCATTTTCCGTCGAACAGATCGAGTCTGGCCTGCGCGCGGCCGAAGGCCTGCTGTCCGCCAAGATCGAATTTGAAATCGTGGGCCGGCATTCCGTACCACTGGTCGTCGCCTTCCGCATAATAGTCATTGCCGCGGCCAACGAAGTCGAAACGGAGATTGTCGGTGGCCTGGAAGCCGATCTTGGCGTGGGCGCCGATATTTTCGTAGCCGTCCTTCTCGGTGTTGCCACGCCATTCGGCGGCGGAAGAAAAACCGTCCGTACGCATGCCGGCGAAACCGAACAAGTAGTCGGCGCGTTCGGTCGAGCCGCTGAGCGATGCGCCGCCGGCGAGCGTGCCGCGATTGCCGCCTTCCACGAACCCGCCGATGCGCGGCGGGCCTTCTCCCCGGCGCGTCACGATATTGACGACACCGCCGATGGCGTCCGATCCGTACAGCGCGCTCTGCGGGCCGCGCAGAACCTCGATGCGCGCGATGTCCTGCACCATGAGATGCGCGAAGTTGAACTCGCTGCCGCTTGCGGGATCGTTGACCTCGACGCCATCGATCAGGACCAGAGTGTGGTTCGCTTCCGAGCCGCGGATGCGGATCTGCGACAGCCCGCCGAAGCCGCCGGTGCGGCCGACGGAAACGCCCGGCACCGAGCGCAGCGCGTCGGACACAAGCCGGACCTGTTTCCGCTCCAGTTCCTCGCGCGTGATGATCGTCACCGCGCTGCCGACGGCCCCGGTCGGCGTCGGCGTCAGATTCGCCGTGACGGAGATTTCCTCAAGCTCAATGCTGGGCGCTGCGGGAGATTGGGCGGCGGCGGGAAGGGCGGCGACGGCCGCAACGGACGCAAACAGAACGGAACGGAACATAAGGACCTCAAGCGGGACGCATGCTTTGGCATCACCGCGAGCGAAGTCCCCGTTCCTTCGCAGCTTGCGCTGCAAAGCCCCGAAACCACCATCGGCACACCCCGTCCGATGTTCCCGCGCATGACCAACGCTGACGGCAGGTCTCCTGGCTTGCGGGTCGTTTCCCTTCGCCGCCTTCCCGGGCGCTCTGTCCCAGTGGCACGAGGCGAAGAAATCGCCGCTCACAGTTGCGGGGGCAGCCGCAGCATCGGGCACCTATATAAAGGCCCCTCACTGCGTTCCCTTTTGATCCCCGAAGGGAACCGTCCGGGTTGCATTAGCATGGCACCCCATATAACGAAAGCTTTATGTCTTCCCGCCAGATCCGCCTCGAACAGCTCAAAGCTCTCGCCGCCCGCCGCGTCCTCATTCTGGACGGCGCGATGGGCACGATGATCCAGACCCACAAGCTGACGGAACAGGATTTCCGCGGCGAGAGGTTCAAGGATCATCCGGTCGACCTGCAGGGCAACAACGATCTCCTGACGCTCACGCGGCCGGATGTGATCAAGGCCATCCACCGCGAATATCTCGAGGCCGGTGCCGATATCATCGAAACCAACACGTTCAATTCGACATCCATCTCGCAGGCCGAATACAAGCTTGAGCAGCTTGCCTACGAACTGAACTTCGAGGGTGCGAAGCTCGCACGCGCCGCCGCCGACGAAGTTGCCGCCGAAACGGGAGAGCCGCGTTTCGTCGCGGGTGCAATCGGTCCGACGAGCCGCACCGCATCGCTTTCGCCCGACGTCAATAATCCCGGCTTCCGCAATGTCACGTTCGACGAGTTGCGCGAGGCCTACAAGGAAGCGGCGCGCGGGCTGATCGACGGCGGCGCCGACACGCTGATGGTCGAGACGATCTTCGACACGCTGAATGCCAAGGCCGGTCTTTTCGGCATTCTCGAATTGTTTGAGGAAATCGGCGAGGAACTGCCGATCCAGATTTCCGGCACGATCACCGATCTGTCTGGCCGCACGCTGTCCGGTCAGACGACGGAAGCGTTCTGGAACTCCGTGAAGCATGTGAAGCCGTTTTCGATCGGTCTCAACTGCGCTTTTGGTGCCGAGCAGATGCGGCCCTACGTCGCCGAGCTGTCGCGCGTCGCGGATACATACGTTTCGGCCTATCCGAATGCCGGTCTGCCCAACGAGTTCGGCCAGTACGACGAGGCGCCGGAACAGACCGGCGGCCATCTCCATAACTGGGGCAAGGACGGCCTCGTCAATATTGTCGGCGGATGCTGCGGCACGACGCCCGGCCATATCCGCTGCATCGCGGAAGGCGTGAAGGGAATGACGCCGCGCCACATTCCAGAGATCGGAAAGAAGCTGCGGCTCTCGGGGCTCGAGCCGTTCGAGGCGCAGTCATGACCGGCGTACAGACGGCAAGCTTCATCAATATCGGCGAGCGCACCAATGTTACCGGCTCGGCGAAGTTCAAGAAGCTCATCATGGCGGGCGATTTCGACGCCGCGCTCGCGGTTGCGCGTCAGCAGGTCGAGAACGGCGCGCAGGTGCTCGACATCAACATGGACGAGGCGATGCTGGACTCGGAAGCGGCGATGGCGCGCTTCCTGAACCTGCTTGCCGCCGAACCTGACATCAGCCGTGTGCCACTGATGATCGACTCGTCCAAATGGTCGGTCATCGAGGCCGGCCTGAAATGCGTTCAGGGCAAGTCGATCGTCAATTCGATCAGCCTCAAGGAAGGCGAGGACGCCTTTCTTGCGCAGGCCCGCAAGATCCTGCGCTATGGCGCCGCGACCGTCGTCATGGCGTTCGACGAGAAGGGCCAGGCCGACACCGCCGACCGCAAGTTCGAGATCTGCCAACGCTCCTACAAGCTGCTCACCGAGAAAATCGATTTCCCGCCGGAAGACATCATCTTCGACCCGAACATTTTCGCGGTCGCGACCGGCATCGAGGAGCACAATAATTACGCCGTCGAGTTTTTCGAGGGCACGCGCCGCATCCGCAAGAACCTGCCTCACGCCCATGTCTCGGGCGGCGTATCGAATGTCTCGTTCTCGTTCCGCGGCAACGAGCCTTTGCGCGCCGCGATGCATTCCTGCTTCCTGTACCACGCCATCCGCGCGGGCATGGATATGGGCATCGTCAATGCCGGCGCGCTGATCCCGTATGAAGACATCCCGGCCGATCTGCGTGAACTGATCGAGGATGTGCTGCTCAACCGCCGTCCCGACGCGACCGACCGCCTGCTCGAAGCTGCCGACCGCTTCAAGGCGGGCGCGGCGAAGGAAACCGCCGATCTCAGCTGGCGCGAAAAGCCTGTGAAGGAGCGTCTGTCGCACGCGCTCGTCAACGGCATCACCGAATATATCGACGAGGATGTCGAACTCGCGCGCAAGGAGGCGAGCCGTCCGCTCGATGTCATCGAAGGCCCGTTGATGGACGGCATGAACGTCGTCGGCGATCTGTTCGGCGCGGGAAAAATGTTCCTGCCGCAGGTGGTGAAGTCGGCGCGGGTGATGAAGAAGGCGGTCGCCTATCTCTTGCCGTTCATCGAGGCGGAGAAGGCAGCCGGAGGCGCCGAACAGAAAGCCAAGGGCAAGATCCTGATGGCGACGGTAAAGGGCGATGTCCACGACATCGGCAAGAACATCGTCGGCGTCGTCCTGCAGTGCAATAATTACGATGTCGTCGATCTCGGCGTCATGGTCCCGGCGGCGAAGATTCTGGAAACGGCAAAGGCCGAAAAGTGCGATGTGATCGGGCTGTCGGGCCTTATCACGCCCTCGCTCGACGAGATGGTCTATGTCGCGTCCGAGATGCAGCGGCAAGGCTTCAAACTGCCCCTCCTGATCGGCGGCGCCACGACGAGCCGCGTCCATACGGCGGTGAAGATCGATCCGGCTTACGAAAATTCCGTGATCTATGTGCCGGATGCCAGCCGCGCCGTGGGCGTTGTCGGCAATCTGCTCAGCGATACGCAGAACGCGGCCTATTCCGCCGAGATCAAACGCGAGTATCAGGACATCCGCGACAAGCACGGACGCAGCAAACGCACGGGCCCGCGGCAGACACTGGAAGGCGCACGCGCCAACCGCTTCAAATTCGACTGGGCGAATTATACGCCGCCGAAGCCGTCGTTTATCGGCGTGCGCGCCTTTGACGATTACGATCTGTCGGAACTTGCGCAGCGGATCGACTGGACGCCGTTCTTCCAGGCCTGGGAACTTGCAGGCTCGTTCCCGGCCATTCTCGACGACAAGGTGGTGGGCGAGGCGGCGCGCCCGCTCTACGCCGATGCGCAGGCCATGCTGAAGCGGCTGATCGCGGAGAAGCGCCTGAAGGCGCGCGGCGTCATCGGCTTCTGGCCTGCCAATTCCGTGGGTGACGATATCGAGATCTACACCGACGACGGCCGCACGGACGTCCTCGGCCATAACCATACTCTGCGCCAGCAGATGCTGCGCGACAACGACCGGCCGAACTTCGCGCTTGCGGATTACATCGCGCCGAAGGAAAGCGGCGTGCCCGACTATATCGGGGGGTTCGCGGTGAACGCCGGTGTCGGCATCGACGACATCGTCATGGAGTTCAAGGCCCAGAAGGACGACTACAACGCAATCCTTGTCTCGGCGCTCGCCGACCGTTTTGCCGAGGCTTTCGCCGAGCGTCTGCACGAGCGCGTGCGCCGCGAATTCTGGGGCTACGCGAAGGACGAAAATCTTTCGAACGCGGATCTGATCGGAGAAAAATATCGCGGCATCCGGCCTGCGCCGGGCTATCCCGCCTGTCCCGATCACACCGAGAAGACGTTTCTGTTCAAACTGCTCGATGCCGAACGAAATGCCGGCCTCGAACTGACGGAAAGCATGGCGATGTATCCGACGTCGGCGGTGTCCGGTTTCTACTTCAGCCATCCGGATGCGGCTTATTTCGGCGTCGGGCGCATCGAACGCGATCAGGTCGAGGACTACGCACGACGCAAGGGCATGAGCGTCGAGGACGTGGAGCGCTGGCTCGCGCCAAATCTGAACTACGACCCGCGCAACCTCTGACCGGATCGCCAGAACGCTGGCCATCACCGCAACCGCGGTCACCGGCGTCATTTCCCGGAATTCACAATCGTGGACCCGACAACCTGCGCTCGATCGCGGAGCCTCGCGCACACGTGATCGCGTGCCTTTCGAGCGGCTTCAGGGCAAAGCGCGGCATTGGCCATATGCGCCGAAAGGCGACCTTGGTAAGCGCCCTCTTTTGAATTATGAATTCAAATTGCTCACCCCAGCAACGGAGGCAGGGACCAGCCATGTCTGCCAGGATTCTTATTTTCGGCGCGTCCTACGGGTCGCTGCTCGCCACGAAACTCGCGCTTGCCGGCCATAATGTCGATCTGTTGTGCCTGCCGGCCGAAGCCGACGTCATCAATGCCGAAGGCACCATCGTCCGCCTTCCGGTTCGCACCGAGACGGGGCCGGACCAGGTGGAAATCCGCTCACGCGCGCTGAAGGGCAAGGTCGCGGCGGTAACCGCCGAGACGTGCGACCCGCTGGCTTACGATCTCATCGGCCTTGCGATGCAGGAGCCGCAATACGGTCATCCCGCGATCCAGCAGCTGCTTGAGAAGGCGGCAAAGGCGCGCAAGCCCTGCATGTCGATCATGAACATGCCGCCGCTGCCCTATCTCGCACGCATCCCGGGGCTCGACGTGAAGAAGCTCCGACACTGCTTCACCAAACCCGAAGTATGGGACAGCTTCGACCCCGCCTTTCTCACGCTCTGCAGCCCTGACCCGCAGGCGTTCCGCCCGCCGGAGGAGAAGGCGAACGTGCTGCAGGTCACGCTGCCGACGAACTTCAAGGCAGCGCGCTTCGACTCGGATGATCTCACGGCCATGCTGCGTGGCATCGGCGAAAGCGTCGACGCCATACGCTATCCGCACAATGGCAGGGAGATCGAGCTTCCGGTGAAACTGAAAGTGCATGACTCGATCTTCGTGCCGCTGGCGAAGTGGGCGATGCTGCTGACCGGCAATTACCGCTGCGTCCAGAAGGACGGCCCGCGCTCGATCCGCGACGCGGTCCATACCGACATCGCGCAGTCGCGGGCGATCTATGCATGGGTGCAGGAAGTCTGCATCGCCGCCGGGGCGGCGCCCGAAGACATGGTTCCGTTCGAGAAATATGCCCGCGCCGCCGAGGGCCTGACAAAGCCGTCGTCCGCCGCTCGCGCGCTGTTTGCCGGCGCGCCGAACATCGAGCGGGTCGATCTTCTGGTGCAGGGTGTTGCTGCCCAGATGGGCATGAACAACCCGGTGGTCGACGAAACCGTCGCCCTCATCAATTCGAGACTGGAGCTGAACCGGCAGAAGGCCGCCTGACGCGCCAGCTTGCAATTTCGGCCGCCCTCTCGGCCGCACCTCAACACCTCGGTTTCTTTCATGAGCCGAGGTGTTTTTTTGTTCGGGCGGTGTGACCCACAAAAAAGCCGCGCGGTGTAAGCCGCGCGGCAGTGGTGCTCCGGGGAGAGAGGGACTCAGCCGCGAAGCGCTTTGTCGGCGATGTCCGCGATGATGTCGCGGCCTTTCAGCATGTCGGGAACCTTCATGTAGTCCTGCATGTAATGACCGCGGTAGCCGCGGCCTTCCATCAGCTTGAACATGGCGGCGAAATCGAGATTGCCGGTTCCGGGATAGAGGTGTTCCTCGATCTCGCCGCGATTGTCGGCAAGGCGCACTTCGCCGATGCGGTCGATGCCGATGCCCGCTTTCTCCATCTGCTCGATGAAGCCGGCGATGCCGTAGGGCAGCATGTGGGCGTGGTTGGTCGTGAAGACCCAGCGGATCGCGGGTGATGTGAGGCGCTGGAAGTAGTAGATCGCTTCCTCGACGTCGTGGACGAGATACTTGACCTCGGCGCCTGCCGGCTCCGGGTTCATGTTTTCGAGGAGGATGGTCATACCCTCGCTCTCGGCGATCTTGGCGGCCCGTCCAAGGCGCGCCACTGCGAGATCCATGCGCATCTGCTTGTCGGCGGTGAAGTGGTAACCGCCATGCATGATGACCCAGTTCGCACCGATGGCTTTGGCGGCGCGGATATAGGCGGCGAGATAATCGTCCGCCGCCTTCGCGAGGAACAGCGCTCCCTCGGCGACATTCATCGCCGAGAGAGTGTGCAGCCCAAGCGTGATGCCGCTGTCCTTGAGCCGCGCCTTGGCCTCGGCCAGGCGCGGGTTCTTGGGATCCAGCAGCTCTGGATCCGGATCCAGGCAGATGTTCAGATACCGGACGCCGTTTTCGATCGCAAAGTCGAGGCCAGCCTCGAGCGCCATCCTCGTGTTGAGATCGATGCCGATTCTTTCCTTCATGCTCATGCGCATTCACCAACCGATGCGGGAGGACGCTTGCCGAAAATCTGCGCCAGAACCGGAAGGCTGACGAACAGGACGGCGCAGACAAGGAGCGTTACCGAGATCGGGCGCGTGAAGAAGATGTCGAAAGACCCGTGGGCCATCGTCAACGACTGGCGCAGCGAGCTTTCGAAGATCGGCCCGAGCACGAGCCCGAGGATCATCGGAGCCGCCGGCCAGTCATAGCGCTTCATCGCCCAGCCGAGCGCGCCGAAGCCCGCGAGAAGCCAGCAGTCCTCAAGGCTGTTGGCCTGCGAGAACACACCGACGATGCACAGCGTGATGATCGGCGGGTAAAGCCATTTGTACGGCACCTTGAGAAGCTGCGCGAACACGCCGGCGAGCGGCAGGTTCATGATGAGCAGCATCACATTGCCGATATACATGCTGGCGATGACCGCCCAGACCAGCGTCGAGTTCTGCGTGAACAGTTCGGGGCCCGGCCTGAGTCCGAACATGATGAGCGCGCCGAGAATAATGGCGGTCGTGCCCGATCCCGGGATACCAAGCGCGAGCATCGGCACCATGGCGCCGGCGGCGGCGGCGTTGTTCGACGCCTCAGGCCCCGCAACGCCCTCGATCATGCCGGTGCCGAACTTCTCCGGAGTCTTCGAGATCTTCTTTTCCATGATGTAGGCGACGAAGCTGGCGATGGTGGCGCCGGTCGCCGGAAGAACGCCGATCAGGAAGCCGACAAAGGAACCCCGCACGATCGGCATGGCGCTGCGGCGCATCTGTTCTCGGTTGGGAAGTACGTTCTTTACTTCCGCGACGGGTGCTTCCGTTGCCTGCGAGCAACTGGCCAGGACCTCGCCGATGCCGAACAGTGCAACCGTCAATACGATGAACTCGATGCCGTCGAGCAGCCAGACAGCGCCGAAATCGAAGCGCGAAACGCCGGTCTGCGGATCGATGCCGATCGTGGCGAGGAGGAGGCCCGCAATACCCGCCGCAATGCCCTTCAGCACCGAGGCGCCGCTGACCGCCGCGAGGGCCATGAGGCCCAGCACGACGAGCGAGAAATATTCCGGCGGCCCGAAGGACAGCGCGGCCTCCGCCAGAGGAGGAGCCAGCAGCGTCAGGCCGAGAGAGCCGACCGTGCCGGCGAAGAACGAACCGATGGCGGCGATGCCGAGCGCGGTGCCGGCCTGGCCCTTCTTGGCCATCTGGTAGCCCTCGATGCTCGTCATGACGGTCGTGGATTCGCCCGGCACGCTGAGCAGAACCGAGGTGATCGTGCCGCCATACTGCGCGCCGTAATAAATACCGGCGAACATGATGAGCGAGGCGGTTGGATCCGCGCCGAATGTCAGCGGCAGAAGCAAAGCAATGGCGGCCGACGGGCCGATGCCGGGCAGAACGCCGACGAGCTGGCCAAGAAACACGCCCAGGAAGCACATCAGGAGATTGGTGGGCGAGATTGCCGTAGCGAAGCCACCGGCGAGATCGACGAGGGATTCCATAATCAGTAGCTCCAGGGAGTGATGGGCACCGGGATCTTGAGCCAATGCTGGAAGACAAGCAGGAAGATGCCGGTAGCCACCGCCGACACGATCGCGGAGCGAACAATCGGAAGCCGTTCAACATAGGCGAACATGGCGAACATCATGAGGAAGAGCGGCGCCGCAAACCCGACATATCCGAGACTGCCGACCGTCAGTACGAGAATGCCCAGGAGCTTGAAGGACTTCGAAAGCGGCTCCCGCTCAACCTCTCCATCCGGAGGGTTGAGAAGGAGCGTTCCGATGACCCCTGCCGAAAGCAGAAGCAAAAGGGTGCCGTAGATGACGGGCAGAAAGCCGGAGTCCGGCGCGAAGCCGGACCAGAACGGAAGGCTCGAAGCCTTCACGATCCAGACCAGCCCCACGGCGGCGAAGAAGGCGGCGAACGTGAGTTCGCCCTTAATCGCATGCAGTTTCATAAATCCTCACTGTGCGGCGGGTTTGCCGAGCAGGTCCCGGTACAGTTTTTCCTGATTGACGAGGAACGTCTCGAAATCCTTGCCGGAAATGTAGGCTTCGCTGGCGACGTTGTCGGCGATGTACTTCTTCATCGTCTCCGACTCGGCGACCTTCTTCATGATGCCCTGCCAGTACTTCTGGACATTCTCGTCAACGCCTTTCGGCAGGGCGATGCCACGCCACATCTGGAAGTTCGGCGCGTTGATACCGGACTCCTTCATGGTGGGAACGTCCTTGAAGGCCGCGAAGCGGTCGTCGCGGAAAACGCCGAGTGCACGTACGGCGCCCGACTCGAGGTGACCCATGAACTCAAGGGGATTGCCGATCACGCCGTCGACATGGCCGCCGAGGAGAGCAGTCAGCGCTTCACCGCCGGAGTTGAAGTTGACCGGGTTGATCTCCTTGCCGATCGCCTTGGAGAAGATGGTAATCGCCATGACGTCGGTCGTGCCGCCGGTTGCGAAGTTGAACGTCTTGTCCGGCTTCGACTTCACGTCGTCGACGAATTCCTTGATCGTCTTGTACTTGGAGTCGCCCTTCACGAAGAGCAGGAAGTCGTCGAGCATGAAGTTCGCGACGGGTTGCACTTCGGTCAGGGTCTTGGCCTGCGGCGTCAGGATCGGAGTGATCTGCGTCGTGCCGTTGACAAGGATAATGGTGTGCGGGTCTTCCTTGCGGCTCGCCGACACATAGCCGATGCCGACGGCGCCACCGCCGCCCGGACGGTTGTTGATGACGAGCGGAACGGGCAGCAGCTTCTCTTCCACAATGACCTTGCCGATGACGCGGGCCATCAGGTCCGAGCCGCCGCCGACGCCGAACGGAATGACGAGTTCCACATCGCGCGTGGGCTTCCAGTCCTGGGCGAAGCTCGCACCGGCCGGAATGGTCATGGCGACGGCCGCGCCGGCCGCCAGAACGTATCTGCGGGTAATTTTCATTGTTTTCCTCCCTAGGGGCATATGCCCACCTTATTGAATTATGAATTCAGTTTTGCAGATTCACCGTGGATTGCAACATCCGTTTCCGCGCGCGCTAACCTCCTGTCAAAAAATAGGTTTCGTTGCCGACGCCGCCTATCTGCGCCTGGATTTCAAGCGTTTCGGGATCGAGGACCCACAGCATGCTGCTGCCGGGAGAGGCCTTGCGGCCGCCGGCGATCAGCAGGTGACGGCCGCCGGATGTGAGGTGGACACCGCGCGGCATCGAAGCGCCGCCATCCAGCTCCCGGCGGGTGGTCTCGCGGCCGGCGTCGACGTCGATCTTCGACACCGAGCCTGCGTGCGTACACGCGACATAGATTGCCTCCCCGTCCGGCGAGAAGGCGATGCCGGTCGGCCGGCTGCCCTTGCCGCCGACCGCGATCTCGGCGAGCGCCGCGTTTTTCGGGTCGCGAAGGGCCTTGTTCGTGTCGATCAGGGTTATGCTTTCGCCGTTCTTTCCGGTCCGCGGGTTTTCGCGATTGCAGACGGCGGCCAGAGAGCCATTGGCATTCATGTCGATGCCGAAGCCGCCGCAGGAAATGGCAACGCGCGCAATCTCAGGCTTTGGTTTGCGTTCGAGAATATGGGCGAGAGGGATGACGGACACGTCCGCGGTGCCGCCATTGGCGACAAATATGGTCCCGCCGCCAGCCGGCGAGAAAGCGATCCCGCACGGATTGGGATAACGGCCGAATTCCGGCGATGGGGAGGGCGCTGCTGCGGGTGCGCCGGAATGTTCCAGTTCGAAATCCGCGACATGCGTACAGGTAACGAGATCGACGAGCGACAGACGAAAGCCGCCGTCTTCGCTTCCATCGCCCTCGCTCGAGCTGACGAGAATGTGCCTTTCGTCAGGCAATAGAATCGCACCGACCGGGCCCGGCGCGACCGGAATCGTTCCGATCAGAGCATTTGTCGTGTCGCTACACAAAGGATCGGTGGCGCGCGAAAGATCGAGCACCGCAACTGCACCGGCGTGTCCGTGCGGCATGTCGTCGACATCGGAGGCTCTCGCGTTGCCCGCATGATTGATCACGGCCAGGCGTCCGAGCTTTCGTGCCACAACAATTGCGACCGGAAGACCAACCGCCGGCTCGCCGTCGATATTCGGTGTTACACGCGGGCGCGACAGGATCGCGCCCGCATTGCGTTCCGCCTGCAGCGCCGCGTCGATATCGACCACGGCGATGCTGCTATCCCAGCGTCCACTAACAAAGATGTGGCGGCCGCCGGCCATTGCATCTGTCCTCAGGCTGCCTTGAGCACTTTGGCTTTTTCGGTGAAGTACTCCATAGCCGCAGCGACGCCGCCCTTCTTGTGCGGCACGCCGGCAAGATCGAGACCCATCTCGACGCCCGAAAGCGCGCCGAGAATGGTGAGATCGTTGGTGTCGCCGAGATGGCCGATGCGGAACACGGTGCCGGTCAGCTTGGTAAGTCCCGCGCCGAGCGAGATGTCGAACGCATCGAGCGTGCGGTTGCGGAACTGGTCGGCATTATGCCCGGCCGGCATCATTACCGCCGTCAGCGACGACGAATAGTGCTCCGGCACGCGGCAGAGTATTTCGAGCCCCCAGGCGCGCACTGCGCGACGCGTGGCTTCGGCGTGACGGTCATGACGGGCGAAGACATTGTCGAGGCCTTCCTCGTTCAGCATGTCGATCGCCGCATCGAGTCCGTACAGGAGATTTGTGCCCGGCGTGTAGGGGAAGAAGCCGTTGCTGTTGGGCGTGATCATCTCTTCCCACGACCAGAACAGCTTCGGCAATTTCGAGGTCTTGGACGCCTTCAGCGCCTTGTCGCTGACCGCGTTGAACGACAGGCCCGGCGGCAGCATCAGGCCCTTCTGCGAGCCGGAGACCGTGACGTCGACACCCCATTCGTCGTGGCGGTAATCGATGGAGGCCAGCGAGGAAATCGTATCGACCAGGTACAGAGCCGGGTGGCCGGTGGAGTCGATCATCTTGCGGATGGCGCCGATCGGCGAGACACAGCCGGTCGAGGTTTCGTTGTGCACCACGCAGACCGCCTTGATCTCGTGGTTCTTGTCCTCGCGGAGCTTCTTCTCAAGCTCTTCCGGGACGGCGCCCGTGCGCCAGTCGGATTCGATGAAGATCGGCTCGATGCCGAGCTTGATCGCCATGTTCTTCCACAGCGTGGCGAAATGACCGGTCTCGAACATCAGCACCTTGTCGCCGGGCGACAGGACATTGGTCAGCGCCGCTTCCCAGGCGCCGGTGCCGGACGCCGGATAGATGAAGACATGGCTGCGGGTTTTGAAAACGCCCTTGATGTTCTCAAGCACACGGCGGCCAAGCCGCTGAAATTCCGGGCCGCGATGGTCGAGGACCGGCATGTCCATCGCCCGCAGAATACGGTCGGGCACCGGGGTCGGGCCCGGAATCTGAAGGAAATGACGCCCCGCGGTGCGGGATGAATTGGCCGGCATGTTCTAGCTCTCCCTGAAGCCTCTGAATTTCGGCGGTCACTCTTGCAAATTTGAATTATGAATGCAATTCATCTGTCAAGTTTGTTTGTCGCAGGTTGATCGAAAATGGGCGCGAGCCTTCATCCGGGTCTGGAACGGCGTCTGAAATCGGAAGTCGGCGGGGATATCCTGTTCGACGGTTTCAGTCGCGGCCGCTACGCGACGGACGCTTCGTTCTATCAAATGATGCCCGCTGGCGTGGTCGTGCCGAAGACGGTGGACGAGGCCGAAAAGGCCATCGCCATCGCACGCGAGGAGAAAGTGCCGGTCACGGCACGGGGGGGCGGCACCTCGCAGTGCGGACAGACGATCAATACGGGCCTGATCGTCGATTGCTCGAAATATCTCACCAACATCATCGAACTCGATGTCGAGGGACGCCGCGCTCTGGTCGAGCCTGGCATCGTGCTTGACGAATTGAACCGCAAGCTGCGTCCGCACGGACTGTGGTTCCCGGTCGATGTCTCGACGGCCTCGCGCTGCACGATCGGCGGCATGGCGGGCAATAATTCATGCGGGGGTCGCTCGCTGCGCTACGGGACGATGCGCGACAACGTCATCTCCATCGACGCGATCCTGTCCGACGGCGCGAAAGCGCATTTCGGCGAGGTACGGTCCGATCTCAGCGATCTTTCGAACTCCTCGCCGCTGCGCCCGCTGGCGAAGTCGCTGCTGGAAATCGGTGCCCGCGAAGCGGACGAGATCGATGCGCGCTTTCCGAAAGTGCAGCGGCGTGTCGGCGGTTACAATCTCGACGCGCTGGTTCCGAACGGAACAAATAATCTCGCTCATATTCTTGTCGGCTCGGAGGGAACGCTTGGCTTCTCGACGCGCGTCGAACTGAAACTGTGGCCCTTGCTCGGCCGCCGTGCCGTCGGCGCATGCCATTTCGGCTCTTTCTACGAGGCGATGGATGCCGCGCAGCATCTCGTCAAGCTGAAGCCTATCGCGGTTGAACTCGTCGACAATACGCTGCTGACGCTGGCGCGCGACATCGCGATGTTCCGGCCGACGCTCGAACAGTTCGTCCGTGGAAATCCCGAAGCGATTCTTCTTGTCGAATTCGCCGAGGACGAAGCCGAGAATGTGCGCCGCGTCGCGCAGCTGCACGATGTGATGGCCGATCTCGGGTTTGCCTGGGGCAACGAGGGCGCGAAATGGGGCGGCGTGGTCGATGTCTACGATCCCGTTCTGCAGGCGGCGATCTCCGATCTGCGCACCTCCGGCCTCAACATCATGATGTCGATGAAAGATCAGGGAAAGCCCATATCCTTTGTCGAGGACTGCGCGGTGCCGCTGCCGCATCTGGCCGACTACACGGCACGCCTGACCGAAATATTCGAAAGCAACGGAACGCGGGGAACCTGGTACGCACATGCGTCCGAAGGCTGTCTGCATGTCCGCCCGGTGCTGAATCTCAGGCAGGATCTCGACGTCAAGCGCATGCGCGCAATCGCCGAGGCTGCATTCGAGATGGTCCGCGAGTACAAGGGCTCGCATTCCGGCGAGCATGGCGATGGGATCGTCCGTTCGGAGTTTCACGAGCCCATGTTCGGCAGCCGCATCACGCGCGCCTTCGAGGAGGTCAAGGAAGAGTTCGACCCGGGTGACCGTTTCAATCCCGGCAAGATCGTCCATGCGCCGAAATTCGACGACAAGTCGCTGTTCCGCTACGGCCCGAACTACGCGCCCGTCGATATGGATACGGAACTGGACTGGTCGGCTTTCTCCGGCAAGGGCGGCGGATTCCAGGGCGCCGTCGAGATGTGCAACAACAATGGCGCGTGCCGGAAACTTGCCGGCGGAACAATGTGTCCGTCCTATCGCGTTTCGCTCGACGAACAGCACCTGACGCGAGGCCGTGCCAATACGCTGAGGCTGGCGATTTCCGGACAGCTCGGCCCCGATGCTTTCACATCCGACGACATGGCGGACGCGATGAAGCTCTGCGTGTCGTGCAAGGGGTGCCGTCGCGAATGCCCGACCGGCGTCGACATGGCGCGATTCAAGATCGAGTTTCTCGCCGCGCGCGCAAAGAAGTATGGGCATTCGCTGCGCGACTACCTGGTCGGCTGGATGCCGCGCTATGCGCCCTATGCCGCGCGCATTCCGTGGCTTCTCAATCTGCGCGATCGTTTGCCGCTCGCAGCCAAACTGACCGAGAGCATCACGGGCTTTAGCGCGCAGCGCAAGCTGCCGCGCTGGCGCAGCGATGTCTTCAAGGATCGCGTGCCCGCGTTCGGAAAGCAGAACGGGCGTCCCGTCGTCCTGTTCGCCGATACGTTCAACCGCTATTTCGAGCGGGAGAATCTCGATGCCGCGCTCGAGGTTCTGCTGGGCGGCGGTTATCGCGTCTATCTCGCGGTGCCCAATGACGGCAGCAAGCGGCCCCTCTGTTGCGGCCGCACATTCCTGTCGGTCGGCCGTGTCGATCAGGCGCGGCGGGAAGCCGAACGTGTGCTTGAAGCGCTGAAGCCGTTCATCGAAAGCAATGTGCCGGTCGTGGGACTGGAGCCGAGCTGCATCCTGTCGTTCCGCGACGAGGTTCCGGCCTTCATGAAGGACCCCCTGGCGCGGCGCATGGCGGCCAATTCGTTCCTGCTCGAGGAATTTCTGGCGCGCGAGCAGGCGGAGGGCCGCCTGTCGCTGCCGCTCGGCGCCATACCGGGCAAGGTCCTGCTGCACGGCCACTGCCACCAGAAAAGTTTTGGCGCCATGGGCGCCGTCGAGAAAACGCTGCGCCTTGTTCCCGGCCTTGCTGTCGAGACGGTCGAATCGAGCTGTTGCGGAATGGCCGGTGCCTTCGGCTACGGCGTGGAAACAATCGACGCGTCGCGCGCTATGGGCGAACTGTCGCTGTTGCCGGCCGTGCGCAAGGCAGGGGATAATGTGATCGTCGTCGCCGACGGCACCTCCTGCCGTCACCAGATTCACGACGGAGCGCGGCGCGATGCCGTGCATGTCAGCCGCGTGCTGGCGCAAAGCCTTGAGGCGGGACGCGAAAGCCTGCCGTTACAGGAAGCCGCCGAGTAAACTCAGAGCACGCATCCGCGTGCATCGACCGGCCATACCGCGGCAACGGCGTCGCCGTCCATCGCGACCATCCAGTCATACTGGTTGACCGTGGGATCGCAATGCGACGGGACGAGCTTCAGACGTTCGCCGAGCGCCGGCGTGGGTCCGGAGCCGCGCACTTCGATACGCCCCTGCTCATCGCTTGCCTTTGTCATGACAAGATCGGGGCGTTCGAAGATATCCGGCATGCCGCAATCGAGATTGAGCGCCTTCACCCCCGCATCGGTATAAACAATTTCGGGCGTCGAGCGGCGCAGGACCGACGTCAGTACGAACAGGCTCTGGCGGAAGGGGCGGTAGGGTTCACCAGCGGCATCGAAGTTCCGGCCGTAGTCTGCATCCATGAAGACATAGGAGCCCGGCTGGATTTCGGTGAAGGCACCGATCTCGGCGTCTTCCGCGAAACTGCCGGTGCCGCCACCGGTTATGATCTCGCAGGCAATGCCGGCCGTCGCGAGACGATCCCGCGCGGCGCCGGCACGCTGGGCCGCATCGCGCGATGCCCTTGCACGGTCGGCCTGCGCACGCAGATGCTGGAACGGCCCATTGTAGACCTGCAGCCCGCGAAACGTCAGTCTAGGCGCCTGCTCCACGGCTTTCGCGAGCGGCACCAGTTGGGCCATCTCCATGAGGCCCATGCGGGCATCGCCGGCATCGATCTCGATCAGCACGCCGATCTCGACACCGGCCGCGCTGGCGGCTTCGGACAGCTGCGCGACATGCTCCTTATCCGCGGTGAGCGTCGATACGCGGATCTGGCCGGCCAGCGCGGCAAGATTACTGAGCTTGCCGTTGCCGACGATGTGGTTGGACACGAGAATGTCCGCGACGCCGCTCGGCAGCAGCGCTTCGGCCTCGGACACTTTCTGGCAGCACAGTCCGACCGCGCCGGCCGCAAGCTGCCGCCGCGCGATCTCGACGCTCTTGTGGGTTTTGGCGTGAGGCCGCAGTGCGAGGTTCGACGCGCGCATGCGCGACGCCATGCCGGCAATGTTTGCTTCGAGCGCGGCGAGATCGACAAGCAGGGCAGGCGTGCTGATCGTCTCGATCCGATCGCCCGGCCGCGCGGGCGGGGGAGAAGCCATGTCGTTACTCGGCCGCTTCGGCCGACATCTCCGTCAGGCTTTCATGCACCATGCTGGCCTTGTGCCGCAGATGGTCCTTGAGAAGGACACCGAGCTGCGTGCCGTCGCGCTTTTCCAGCGCGTCCATGATCTTGACGTGGTCCTCCACGGCTTCGTGCCAGCGCGCCGGCGACTTCTTGGCGGTGAAGCGCACCGCATGGGTGCGCACCATGATCGTGTGGTAAAGCTGTGTCAGCTCCGCATTGTTCGCCGCGTCGAAGATCGCTTCGTGAATCTGGCGGTTGAGCTTCAGATAAGGCGCGGACTCTTTCTTTTCGTAATGGTGCACCATCTGGTCGTGCAGCTTGCGGATACGCGCGATGTCGGCATTCGAGATGTTCTGGCAGGCGAGTTCGCCGGCGAGCGACTCAAGCGCGCCCATGATGGGGAACAACTGGTCGATTTCCTGCGGGCTGATCCGCGCGACGCGCGCGCCGCGGTTCGGGGCAAGAATAACAAGTCCGCCAGACGCGAGAACCTTCAGCGCTTCGCGCAACGGCGTGCGCGACACGCCGAATCGAACGCAGAGCGCCTGTTCGTTGATTTTGTCGCCGGGGCGCAATTCGCCGTCCAGCACCATGTCATGCAGCAGGTCCACGAGTTCGCCATGCAGGCTGCGGCGGCTGATAACGTCATTCCCGGCCATGAATGTCCTCGAGATTCGCCCACCGTCCGAGCTTTGCACATCCGAATTTGAATGCAAAATGCAAAGCACGGAACAGTCCGACAATTCATCTAATATATGCTTGCGGTAGGCAAGTGTGCCGGCTGCTCGCATTCCGGGAAAAAGCCGGCTTGAAGCAGCCGCCGGGGGGCCGGGCGCGGCACCGCTATGGCCTAGGCGCGGGCCGGAAAGCCTTCGAGCGACTGCGGAAGGATGAAGGGCAGGTCGCCGTCGGGCAGACGGCCCACCCGCAGCGGCAGGCCGAAAACGTGCTGCATCAGGTCGTCGGAAATGACGTCCCGCGGGGTCCCCTGGGCTGCAACCTCGCCCTCGTGCATCACGATGAGATGGTCGGCGAAGGCCGCGGCGAGGTTGAGATCGTGGAGGATCGCCAGCACGCCGCCGCCCTCTCGCGCGAAGCGGCGGGCAATCTCAAGGGTTTCGATCTGGTGGCGGATATCGAGGCTCGATGTCGGCTCGTCGAGAAACAGATATTGCGGCCGCCCGGCTGTTACCGGCTCGCCGATCTGGCACAGCACGCGCGCGAGATGGACACGCTGTTGTTCGCCGCCCGACAGCTCCTGGTAATGGCGCGCCCCGAAGCCCGCGAGATCGACCCGTGCGAGCGCGGCCGATGGCGCCGAAAACCGCAGAGCCTTCGAGACGCCGGGCCGGCACTCAAGACCGAGGCGGACGACCTCCAGCACCGTGAACGGAAAGGCAAGTTGCGAGGCCTGCGGCAGCACCGCGCGCCGCGCCGCAAGTTCGTGGGGCTGAAACTCCTCCAGCGCGCGATCGTCAAAGCGCACGGAGCCCTCATGCGGGCGAAGTTCACCCGTCATTACTTTGAGAAGTGTCGATTTCCCGGCGCCGTTCGGGCCGACGACGACGGTCAGGCGGCCAGGCGGCATCCGTACCGACACCGACTTCAGGATCGCCCGGGCACCGATGTGGACGGATGCATCGTGTATCTCGAGCATGTCAGAGGTCCACGATGCCGCGCCGCCGCAGCAGCATGCCGAGGAAGAATGGTGCGCCGACGGCGGCCGTGACGATGCCGATGGGCAGTTCGGCGGGCGCAACGATCGTCCGCGCGAACATGTCGGCGAGCAGAAGCAGGGTTGCGCCGAGCAGCGCGCTCGCCGGCAGCAGCGCGCGGTGATCGGCGCCGATGGCGAGCCGCAGAAGATGCGGCACGACGATGCCGACGAAGCCGATGACGCCGCTCACGGCAACCGCCGCGCCGGTCGCGCCGGCGACAAGAAAGATCGCAAGGTGCTTCAGGCGCTGGACGTTGATGCCGAGATGAAAGGCCTCGGCCTCGCCGAGCACGATGGCGTTCAGCCCGCGGCCGAGGACCGGCGCGGCCAGAAGAACGAGAAGCATGATCGGGCCGCTGACGGTGAGCTTGATCCAGGATGCGCCGCTGAGCGCGCCGAGAGACCAGAATGTGATCTCGCGCAGTTGCTGTTCGCTTGCGACATAGATCAGAAGCCCGCTACCGGCGGCCGCGAATGCGCCGAGCGCGATGCCGGCGAGCAGCATGGTTGCGACCGATGTGCGCCCGCGGCGCGTGGCGATCGCATAGAGCAGAATTGTCGCGATCAGGCCGCCGGCAAACGCCGCGACCGGCAGCGCGAACATCTCGAACAGCCTGAAAGCGCCGGCGAACAGACCGGGGCCAAGCACGATCATCGTGACGGCGCCGAGCGCAGCGCCCGACGACACGCCGACAAGACCGGGATCCGCCAGCGGATTGCGGAACAGGCCCTGCAGCACGACGCCGGCGGTGGCGAGCGAGGCACCTATCAGCGCGCCGAGCAGCATGCGCGGCATGCGAATCTGCCAGACGATAAGAACGTCACCAGCCGGAAGGTGCTTCGCGTTCGGTCCGGCGAGAAGTACCGTAATGACATCCCCGAGCGGCATCTTGGAAGCGCCGACGCCGAGGGATGCCACGGCGAGAGCGCCGAGCGCAACCGCGAGCCAGGCAATGGCGAACGCGGCTTTCCGGGACCGGTCGCCGTCGGCGATCGGCATGGGCAAAGGTGTCGCGATGCTCACAGCGTCTTGTCGAGATGGAGGTCGGGGTACAGCCTGGCCGCAAGTTCGCGCGCGGCCTCGGGCGTGCGCGGGCCAAAGCCAAGAAGATAAAGACCATCCATTTTGATGAACGAGCCGGTTTTCGCCGCAGGCGTTTCGACGAACGCCGGTTGCTTCAGAATATCGGTTCCTTCCTCGGGCGCGCCCGAGCGCGTGATCATGAGGATGGCCTCCGGCTGCAACGCGGCCGCCGCTTCAGGCGATATCGTCTTGTAGCCCTTGACGTCGCCGAACACGTTCTCCGCGTTGGCAAGCCTGATGATCGCGTCGGCCGCCGTTCCTGTTCCGGCCGCCATCGGACGGCCGTCGACCATCGACAGAATGAAGAGCACCCGCTTCTTTGTCATTACAACGGCGAGAGTGCTCTTCAGCGCGGACAGATCGCTTTCGACTTTGGCCGCGATGCGCGCCCCGTCCTCGGTCTTGCCGACGGCCTCGGCCACCTGGCGGATCTTCTGCGGCAGGGCTTCCATCTCATAGCCGGAAGCAACGCGCACGATCCGGATTCCGGACTGCTCGAGCAGCGCGACGGTTTCCGGCGGTCCTGCGTCCTTCTCCATCAGGATGAGATCCGGCGACAGACTGAGAACGCCTTCGGCGGAGATCGCGCGGAGATAGCCGACATTCGGCTTGGTCTTCAGCGCCTCGGGAGGAAACAGGCTCGTCGTGTCGACGCCGACGATCCGGTCCTGTTGTCCGACCCGATAGAGAATCTCCGTCGCGGCGCCGCCGATCGAAACGATGCGCCGCGGTTCTGCTGCAACGGGAGACATTTGTGCGGCGAGCAATGCACCAACCGAAAATACAACGGCAGTAACAAAACGTGACACGGTCGTAGAACTCCGTCTGTAGCCTGATCTACTTGTTGAGGATGAGCTTGCCGCCGCGCGTTACGCGAAGACGATACATCGATCCGTTGTGAACAATTCCCACTTCCGTCTCGTCTCCAAACAGTTCGCGGGCCTCAACAACGCGCTTTGGTGCGCCGGGCCATGAAGAAGACTGAAAACTACTAGAGTCATTACTAGCATTGCCGCCTGCATTTTTTCTAATTTGCTTGTACATTAGAATTAGAATACTTTTTAACTTGCAGAAGTCCTGCAATTTCATTTGCATCAATTGTCAGCTTTCTATACGAGCGTCAACCAAGCGGAACGTCGGTAGGGACATCGACACCGCGGTAGGCGTAAGCAAGCCAGGTTCCGGAACGAGACCCGACCCCAGCCAGCGCAGCCTGTTTCCAAGGGATTCAGGGGTGGGGTCAGGATTATGAGAAACTCATTGTATTTGGGCGTTGCGCTCGCCGTATTGACGGTGCTCGCCGCGCCTGCTGCAGCACAGCAGCAGAACGAGCAGACAAGCGTCGAACTCGACACGATCAATGTCGAAGGCGCGGCTGGAACGGGCGCGTCGGCCACGGGCGATGAGCAGCCGACCGTTGCGACGAAGGCCAAGACGCCGCTGACGACGCGCGCCAGCCGCCAGGAACTCGACCGCAAACAAATCAGCGAGCCTGGGGACATAAGCCGCATTACGCCCGGCGTTTCCTACTCCTCGCAGAGCGGCAGCTTCAATGTTCGCGGACTCGACCGAGCCCGCGTGCTCACCACCATCGACGGCGTGCGCATTCCGTGGCTCGATTCCGGCTCGCGCGGTCTTACGGGCGGCAGCGCCAGCTTTGATTTCGACATGCTTTCGCAGATCGATCTTCTCAAGTCGGCCGACTCGACGGTTTTCGGTTCAGGCGCTCTCGGCGGCGTGGTCGCCGTCCGGACGCTTGAACCTGAAGATCTGATCGAGCCCGGAAACACCTTCGGTGGTTTGACGCGCGGCCGCTTCGACAGCCGTGACAATAGCTGGACCGCAGATCAGGCTCTGGCTGGCCGTGTCGATAACACCTTCATCATGGTGCAGGGCGGCTATCGCAACGGCCATGAGACGGACAACAAGGGCGATGTCGGCGGCTATGGCGTCACGCGCACCGAACGCGATCCTTCTGACTACACCCAGGAAAGCCTGCTGGTAAAACTCAAACAACATGTCGATGGCGGCCACGTCTTCGGAATTACGGGCGAGCGCTTCGATCGGGACGAGGAAATCCACGCGCTTTCGGCACCTGTCACCGGATCGCCGAGTTATACGCCGGGTACCGCCTGGCGCACGGACGTGAACAAGCGCGATCGCATTTCCGCGAACTATTCCTACGATGGCGGCGGCTTCCTCGATGCAGCTGATATGGTCATGTATTGGCAACAGCAGGAGATCGAAAACGGGTTTGACGCCTACCGCGCCGTTAATCCGGTCGGGCCCTTCTCGCGTACCACCACAGTCAACGAGACGATTTACGGCACGACCGGCAGTGCGCTGAAGATTTTCGACACGGGCACGATCGAACACCAAGTCAGCTTCGGCGGCGAACTTTTCGCGAGCGAAACCTCCGAGTACTCGGCCGGCTACGACGCCTGTGTGTCGCATGCATTCCCACCCTGCTCGACCCTTCACACCAATCAGGCCGATATGCCGGATGTCGAAGGCACGACACTCGGTCTCTTCATCCAGGATCAGATCGGCTTCCTCGACAACCGGGTCCGCGTGATCCCGGGTATCCGTTACGATTGGTACGAATTCGAGCCGGTCAGCACGCCCGAGTATCTGGCAAACCCGAACTCCGGCGGCGCGCTGCCGCCGTCGTCGAGCGATGACGCCATATCCGGCAAGCTGCGCATCGAAGCCGATGCCGTCAACGGAGTCATGGTGTACGGGCAATGGGCGCAGGCTTTCCGTCAGCCGACTGCAACCGAGCTCTATCTCGATTACGGCTCGCCCGGCACCTACCTGATCCGGGGCAATGAAAATCTGAAGCCGGAAACCAGCAACGGCTTCGAAATCGGCATGCGCACCGGCAACTCCGATTTCGGCGGCGGTGTGTCGGCCTTTTACAACCGCTATAAAAACTTCATCGACGACGAAGCCAGTCCCGATTTCAATCCCATCTATCCCTGGGGTGTGACCGAGTATATCAACCGCGCCAATGTCGAAATCTACGGTGCGGAACTCAGCGCCCACTATCGCGACGAATCGGGGTGGCATACATGGGGGCAGATCGGTGCCTATGTCGGCCGGGACATCGACGAGAACCTTCATCTCAACAGCATTCCGGCAGCGAAAATGGTGCTCGGCGTCGGCTATGCCGCGGATGAATGGGGAACGGACCTCATCTTCACGGCGGCTGCCGCTCGCGACGAAAACGACGTCGAGAATGAAGATTCGGCGACACCGTCCTATCAGCTGCTCGATTTGACGGCGTGGTGGTCGCCGCGACAGCTCAAGGGCTTTACGCTGCGTGCTGGCGTCTACAATATCTTCGACGAGCTGCATTACGAGGATGCGTTCGACCTGCCGCCGCAGAATCCGTCGAATCCGCGCCCGCCGCAGGAGTATTTCTCCGAGCCCGGACGCAATTACCGCGTAACGGCAACCTACAAATTCTGACAACCAGCCAGGAGGCGCGGAGGTCAAAGGTTCTTCGCGTTCCCAGCCAAACAAGAGGAAGTTCAATGTTTATCGCGATGAACCGCTTTAAAGTCGGTAAGGACACGACGAAGGAATTCGAGGAGATCTGGCTGACGCGCCAGAGCACGCTTCACGAACTGAAGGGTTTCGTCGAATTCCACATGCTGCGCGGTCCGGAGCACGAGGATCATGTCCTCTACGCCTCGCACACCGTTTGGGAAACCAAGGCGGATTTCGAGGCATGGACGAAGTCCGATCAGTTCCGCGCATCGCATGCGCGCGCCAATACGAGCGACCGCCCGAAGCCGACCTATCTCGGCCATCCGCAGTTCGAGGGCTTCGAGGTGTTCCAGCACATCGTCAACCAGCAGCCGGTCGCGGCGGAGTGAGCGCGATGAACATCGCTGTAGACGTCGAGAAGATCCGCGCCGCGCTCGCCGCGAAGCCCGATGGCGTACTGGAAGCCGTCGCACGGCAGGAGAATGTGCCGTTGCGTGCGGTCGTTGCCGAACTTCCCAAGGGCGAGGCGACGCTCGTCGAGGGCGCGCGCTTTGAGGACATCTGGGCCGAGCTCACGAAATGGGGCGAGGTTCTGTTCCTGATCCACACCAAGGACATTGTCGCGGAGATCGAAGGCGAACTCCCGGCGGGCACCGCGGGACAGGGCTATTTCAACATTCATGGCGACAGTCCGATCGGTGGTCATATCAAGGCGTCAAACTGTGCCGAGATATTGCTGATCGACCGGTTGTTCCATGGCCGCCGTTCCTGCTCGGTACAGTTCTTCAACGGCGAGGGCGAGTCGATGTTCAAGGTGTTCGTGCGCCGCGACAAGGAACGCAATCTGCTGCCGGAGCAGCTGGCGAAGTTCGAGGAACTGAAAGCCCGCCTGTCGGCCTGATTTGTACCGACCAATGAAAAGAGGCCGGGATCGCTCCCGGCCTCGTTTGTTTGCGGGACGCTTACTTCGCGACTGCCGGCTGCGTGGCGGGAGTCCCGGTCGAGGCCCGTGCGTCCGGCGGCGTTGCCGGCCACGACTTGATCAGCGTGTCGTAGTCGACGGTTTCGCCCGGAGGCTTCTCGTTCTCGAGTTTGGCCTGCGGGGCGATGTTGCCGTCCTTCTTCGCCTTTTCGATCCAGTACTCGGCGGTCTCTTCCTTGTTGAGCTTCGGACCGCATTCGCCCTGCACGCCTGCGCGCTCAAGACGCCCGAGAACCTGATCCTGTGCTTCGGCAAGGGCATTCATCGCTTCCTGCGGCGTTTTCGCACCGGACGATGCGTCGCCGATGTTCTGCCACCACAGCTGTGCGAGCTTCGGATAGTCCGGGATGTTCACGCCTGTCGGCGTCCACTGCACGCGCGCCGGCGAGCGGTAGAATTCGACGAGGCCGCCGAGTTTCGGCGCCCGTTCCGTGAAGCTCGTCAGGCCGACATGGCTCTTCTTCAGCGAAACCGATTTCGAGGTCACGAACTGTGCATACAGCCAGGCCGCCTTGCGACGGTCGACCGGCGTGGATTTCAGAAGCGTCCACGAGCCCGCGTCCTGATAGCCGAGCTTCATGCCGTCCTTCCAGTACGAGCCGTGCGGCGAAGGAGCCATGCGCCATTTCGGCGTGCCGTCCGCGTTCACGACCGGCAGCCCGTCTTTCACCATGTCGGCGGTGAAAGCGGTGTACCAGAAGATCTGCTGGGCAATCTGGCCCTGCGCCGGAACCGGACCCGATTCCGAGAAGGTCATGCCGTTGGCCTGCGGAGGTGCGTACTCCTTCATCCAGTCGATGTATTTCTCGATCGAATACACCGCCGCGGCACCATTGGTGTCGCCGCCGCGTGTGACCGACGAGCCGACCGGATTACAGCCCTCCATGCGGATGCCCCATTCGTCGACCGGCTTTCCGTTTGGAATGCCCTTGTCGCCGTTGCCGGCCATCGACAGCCATGCGTCGGTGAAGCGCCAGCCGAGCGAGGGGTCCTTTTTGCCGTAGTCCATATGGCCATAGATCTTCTGGCCATCCACTTCCTTCACGTCGTTGGTGAAGAATTCGGCGATGTCCTCATAGGCCGACCAGTTCACCGGCACGCCGAGCTCGTAGCCGTATTTGGCCTTGAAGGCTTCCTTGTTCTTCGGATCGGTGAACCAGTCGTAGCGGAACCAGTAAAGGTTCGCGAACTGCTGATCGGGCAGCTGATACAGATTGCCGTCCGGCGCGGTGGTGAAGGATTTTCCGATGAAGTCGTCGATGTCGAGCGTCGGCGAAGTGACGTCCTTGCCCTCGTTCGCCATCCAGTCGGTGAGGTTTACCGCCTGCTTGTAGCGGAAATGCGTGCCGATGAGGTCCGAGTCGTTCACCCACGCGTCGTAGATGTTCTTGCCGGACTGCATCTGCGTCTGGATCTTTTCGACGACGTCACCTTCCTGGATGAGATCGTGCGTCAACTTGATGCCGGTAATTTCAGAGAAGGCCTTGGCGAGGGTCTTCGCTTCATACTCATGCGTCGTGATCGTTTCCGACACGACGTTGATTTCCATGCCCTTGAACGGTTCCGCCGCCTTGATGAACCATTCCATTTCCTTCATCTGCTCTTCCTTCGACAGCGTCGAAGGCTGGAACTCATTGTCGACCCATTTCTTCGCGGCGTCCATGTCCGCAAAGGCCGGGACGGTTCCGAGCACCAGCGCCAGGGCCGTCGCCGTGGCTGTCAGGTTGCTACGCATCTGGTTTCCTCCCGCGTCCGTTTGTATGCACCGCCAGATCGGACGCATGTCCGGCGGAATTCAGCATATGTCTCAGACCCAGCGGAACACGCCGAGCGCATAGACGAACGAAATCAATGTCGCCCAATAAAGCGGAACATCGGGGCCGATCAGGCCAAGCCATGCGAGGTGGATATAAGCCGCACCGAGCAGTGAGATGAAAAGCCGGTCGCCGCGCGTCGTTGCGATGCGCAGCACCCCGACGCGCTCGCCCGATGGCGATACTGTCTCCCACACCGTCATGCCGATCAGGATCAGGATGATGGTCGCGAAGAACGTGGCCGTCTGCCATGTCCAGGCCATCCACGCGAAGCTCTGTGCGAAACCTTCCATCACACCCTCCCGAGGGCAAAGCCCTTGGCGATGTAGTTGCGTACGAAATAGATCACGACGGCGCCCGGAATGATCGTCAGCACGCCGGCGGCGGCCAGCACGCCCCAGTCGATGCCCGATGCAGAGACGGTCCGCGTCATGGTCGCCGCAATCGGCTTGGCATGCACGGCCGTCAGCGTCCGCGCCAGCAGCAGCTCAACCCAGGAGAACATGAAGCAGAAGAAGGCCGCGACGCCGATGCCCGAAGCGATCAGCGGCATGAAGATCTTCACGAAAAACTTCGGAAAGGAATAGCCGTCGATATAGGCCGTCTCGTCGATTTCGCGCGGCACGCCCGACATGAAGCCTTCGAGAATCCACACCGCCAGTGGCACATTGAACAGGCAGTGCGCGAGCGCGACGGCAAGCGGCGTGTCGAACAGGCCGATGGCGGAGTAAAGATTGAAGAACGGAAGTGCGAACACCGCCGGCGGCGCCATGCGGTTGGTCAGCAGCCAGAAGAACATGTGCTTGTCGCCGAGGAAGCGGTAGCGCGAGAACGCGTAGGCGGCGGGCAAGGCGAAAGTGATCGATATGATCGTGTTCAGCACGACATAGGTGATCGAGTTGATATAGCCGGAATACCACGCCGGGTCGGTGAAGATGACACGGTAATTGTCCAGCGTCGGCGCCGCCGGAAGGATGTTCATCGTCGTGACGATTTCGGTATTGGTCTTCAACGACATGTTGACGAGCCAATAGATCGGCACCAGCAAGAACAGAATGTAGAGAGCGAGGATCAGCCGTCTCATGACGTGCCTCCCTGCCGGTCGGGGTCGTTTGTCATGACGGTGTAGAACACCCAGGACAGAAGCAGAATGACGAGGAAGTAGACGATCGACATCGCCGCCGCCGGTCCGAGGTCGAACTGGCCGAGCGCCAGCTTTACGAGATCAATCGACAGGAAGGTCGTCGAATTTCCGGGGCCACCGCCGGTCAGGACGAACGGCTCGGTGTAGATCATGAAGCTGTCCATGAAACGCAACAGGACCGCGATGATGAGAACATGCTTCATCTTCGGCAACTGGATGAGCCGGAAGACCGACCAGCGCGAGGCGCCATCGATCTGGGCGGCATGGTAATACGCTTCGGGAATCGAGCGCAGCCCGGCATAGGCGAGCAGCACGACGAGCGATGTCCAGTGCCAGACATCCATGGCGATGATCGTCAACCAGGCGTCGCCGACATCGTTCACGTAATTATAGCTGAAGCCTATCCGGTTCAATGTGTAGCCGAGCAGGCCGATATCGCCGCGGCCGAACACCTGCCAGATCGTGCCGACAACATTCCACGGAATGAGCAGCGGCAGCGCCATCAGAACAAGACAGACCGGCACGCCCCAGCCCTTGCGCGGCATGCAGAGCGCGATCAGGACGCCGAGCGGTATCTGTATGATCAGGACGATGGCCGAGAACAGAAGCTGGCGGCCGAGTGCCTGATGGAAACGCTCGGAGTTCAAGAGCTGCACATACCAGTCGGTGCCGGCCCAGAAGAAGACGTTGCTGCCGAACGTGTCCTGTACCGAATAGTTCACGACGGTCATCAGCGGCAGGATCGCGGAGAACGCGACCAGCGCGAACACCGGAAGAACAAGGAACCACGCCCGGTTGTTGAACGGTTTGTCCATCACGCGGCTCCCTCGACGAGATGGCCATCGGCATAGACATGCACGCGTTCCGGCGCCGGTATGGCCTTCGCCGTTTCGCCGGGAATGATCGTGTCTTCCGGCACGACGACATTGATCTCGTGTTCCTCGAAACGCGCGCGCGCAATCTTGATGCGACCGATATCGTCGATGCGGCCGATGCGGATGGGCAGTCCTTCGCCGCTTGCCTTGAGACGCATGTCCTCGGGACGAATGCCGATCTCGATCTTCTTGCCGGTGGGAAGATCACGGTAGCCGCGCGCGAGCTTGATCGCCGTGCCGCCGATATGGGCGACATTGCCCTCGACGCGCGCAGGCAAAACGTTCATGCCTGGCGAGCCGATGAAATAGCCGACAAATGTATGGGCGGGCCGGAGAAACAGCTCGGCGGGCGTCCCGATCTGCACGACGCCGCCATCGTACATCACGACGACCGTATCGGCGAAGGTCATCGCCTCCGTCTGGTCGTGCGTCACATAGATCATCGTGCGGCCGACTTTTTGATGCAGTTGTTTCAGATGGGCGCGCAGTTCCCATTTCAGCAGCGGATCGATCACGGTCAGCGGCTCGTCGAAAAGAATGGCATTGGTGTCGGCACGCACGAGACCTCGCCCAAGCGAAATCTTCTGCTTTGCGTCGGCCGTCAGCCTGGACGCGCGGCGTTCGAGATCGGAGCTCAGGTCGAGCATTTCAGCGATCTCGCGGACGCGCGCGTCGGTCTCGGTCCGCGACAACCCGCGGTTCTTGAGCGGAAATGCCAGATTGTCGTAGACGCTCATCGTGTCGTAGACGACCGGAAACTGAAAAACCTGCGCGATGTTCCGGCTTTCGGTCGGCGTATGGGTGACATCGACGCCGTCGAACAGCACGCGGCCCGCGCTCGGCGTCACAAGCCCGGAAATGATGTTCAGCAAGGTCGTCTTGCCGCAGCCGGACGGGCCGAGCAGGGCGTAAGCACCGCCGTCGCGCCATGTGATGTCGAGCGGCTTCAGCGCATAGTCCGCGTCGCTACGCGGATTGGGCAGGTAGGAATGAGCAAGACGTTCGAGAGTGATCGCAGCCATTCCGTTCTCCTCAGGCCGCCGCTGCGGTGGGTTTCGGTGCGGCGACGAGCCGGTCGTCCGCGCCGAATACGAACATGTGGTGTGGATCGAGATAGAGTTCGACGGGCGATCCGGGCTTCAGCTCGTGTACGCCATGCGTCAGCGCGATCCAGTCTCCACCGGGATGGCGGACATGGATGAAGCTCTCCGAACCCGTGATCTCCACCACGGCGACATTGGCGTGCACGGATGCGGTGTCGCCGTCGGTACGACGCAGATGCAGATGGTTCGGCCGGAAGCCGAGCGTCACCGGACCGTCCGGCAGGCCGGACAGCGGGCCGCGGCAGGGCAGCACGACCTCGCCGGGCAGCCGCGCCACGCCGGCGCCGATCTCGGCCGAAACGAAATTCATGGGAGGATCGGAAAACGTCTCGGCCGTGATGCGGTCGACAGGGCGGCGGTACACATCGATGGTCCGGCCGAACTGCGTCATGCGCCCGCGATCGAGCGTCGCCGTATTGCCACCGAGTTGCAGCGCCTCGGACGGTTCCGTCGTCGCATAGACCAGCACCGCGCCCGATGCCGAAAATATCTTAGGCAGCTCCTCGCGCAGTTCCTCGCGCAGTTTGTAGTCGAGATTGGCCAGCGGTTCGTCGAGCAGGACGAGCGGCGCGCGTTTGACAAGCGCACGCGCCAGCGCCGTGCGCTGCTGCTGTCCGCCTGAGAGTTCGAGCGGTGTCCGTCCAAGCATCGGCTCGAGCCGCAGCAGAGCCGCGGCCTCGCGCACGCGCGTGTCGATCTCGGCCTTTGCAAGGCCGGCAACGCGCAGGGGCGAAGCAATGTTCTCGTAAACGGTCAGCGACGGGTAATTGATGAACTGCTGATAGACCATCGCCACATTGCGCTTCTGGACGGGAACTCCCGTGACGTCCTTGCCGTCGAAAAGCACGCGGCCCGACGTCGTTGCTTCGAGCCCGGCCATCAGCCGCATCAATGTCGTCTTTCCGGCAAGCGTCGGGCCCAGCAAGACGTTGAGCGAGCCGGACGCAAGCTCGAGCGACACATCCGAGATGTGCGTCGCCGCGCCGGCCTTTTTGGTTACGTTCTGAAGCGTGAGCGACATCGGTGTTTCCTCACGCCGCGCTGTGGGCCGCGCGCCGCCCGGTGCGCATGAACATGTCGAGTGCGGCACGATCCTCGGTGCTGATGCGAAGCCCGAGCTTGCTGCGCCGCCACAACACATCGTCGGGCGTCTGCGCCCATTCGTTCTGCATGAGGTACTGCACCTCGGCTTCTGTCAGGTCCGCGCCGAAGACGCGGCCGAGGTCCTCCATCCGCCGTGCGCCGCCGAGAATGAGCTCGGCGCGCGTGCCGTAGGCACGAACAAGACGCCGCGCGTAGTCCTGTCCAATAAAAGGATAGGTCGCGGACAGCACGGCGATCAGGCTATCCACGCCATCGTGATGAAAGTCGCCGCCCGGCAGTGCTGCCGTCGAGGTCCAGGGCTTGCCCGCAGGGAGATGACGGGACAGCCGCTCCAGAACCTCTTCCGCCAGGCGGCGATAGGTCGTGATCTTGCCTCCGAAAATCGTCAGCAGTGGCGCCTGCTGCTCGGGAGCGTCGAGATTGAGGACGTAATCGCGCGTCGCTTCCTGTGCGTCGGACGCACCGTCGTCATAGAGCGGCCGTACGCCGGAATACGTCCATACCGCGTCGCCCGGCTTGACAGGCTTTGCGAAATATTCGCTGGCGGACGCGCAGAGATATTCGATCTCGGCGCCGGTTGCCGCGACGGCGGCCGGATCGCCCTTGTAGTCCTGATCGGTCGTGCCGATCAGCGTGAAATCGCGCTCGTAGGGGATTGCAAAGATAATGCGATTGTCCGCATTCTGGAAAATATAGGCGTGGTCGTGGTCGAAGAGTTTCGGCACGACCACATGGCTGCCTTTGACAAGCCGTATCGGTGCCGGCACCGGGATGTGCAGTTGGTCATGCAGCACATCGCCGACCCAGGGGCCGGCGGCATTGACGAGACATTTCGCCAGAATCGTTGCGTGTCCGCGCGGCCCCTCAACCTCGACCCGCCACAGACCGCCGTCGCGCCGCGCCGAGATGCATTTCGTGCGTGGATTGAGATCGGCGCCGCGTGCCGCGGCGTCCATGGCGTTGAGCACCACCAGCCGCGCGTCCTCGACCCAGCAGTCGGAATATTCGAATCCCGACGTGTAGGTGCTTTTCAGCGGTGCGCCGTAGGGGCTCGCGCGAAGTTGAAGGCTGCGTGAAGGCGGAAGAATTTTCCGTCCTCCGAGATGGTCGTAGAGAAACAGGCCAAGGCGCAGCATCCAGCGCGGGCGCAGGCCCTCGTGATGCGGCAGCACGAAACGCAGCGGCCAGATGATGTACGGTGCGATTTTCAGCAGCCGCTCTCGTTCGATCAGCGCCTCGCGGACCAGCCGGAACTCGTAATATTCGAGATAGCGCAGCCCGCCATGAATGAGCTTGGTCGAGGCGGAGGAGGTCGCGGAGGCGAAATCGCTCTGCTCGCACAGATAGACCGAGAGGCCCCGGCCGGCGGCATCGCGCGCGATGCCGCATCCGTTGATGCCGCCGCCGATGACGGCGATGTCGTAGGCCGTGCTGGCCAAATTCGCGTCCTCGCCCAATAGCGCAGCTTCTTCGTCCGCGCCCGTAGAAAGACGCTAAACGAAAATCAAAGCGCGCGCAATCCGGCAAAAACGAAACAAAAAACGAAAATTATCTTAGTTTTGATTAATCCGGATCGTCCGGCTCGCCCGTCGCCTCCACCACCTCGACCTCGTGGGCGCGGCAGATTCCGGCGATCGTGCCGGAGCTTAGCCAGTCGGTGACGAACACGTTGATCTGCGACATGTGCGCGACGCGGATGGGCGCCGTGCGCTCGAATTTCGACCGGTCGGCAACGAGAATAATCTGGCGCGAATTGCCGATGATCGCCTGGCTGACCTTCACCTCGCGGAAATCGTAGTCGAGCAGCGCACCTTCGGAATCGATCGCCGAGGTGCCAACGACCGCATAGTCGACCTTGAACTGCTTGATGAAGTCGACGGCCGCGCCGCCTATCACGCCGCCGTCCGTACGTCGCACCGGCCCGCCGGCGACGATGACGTCGATCTTCGGGTGAGGATAGAGCAGCGTTGCGATGTTGAGATTGTTGGTGATGACCAGCAGGCCTTCATGTCCGGTCAGTGCCCGCGCCACTTCCTCCGTCGTCGTGCCGATATTGAGAAACAGCGAGGAATTGTTCGGAATAAGCTTGGCAGCGGCCTCGCCGATGGCGCGTTTTTCGGCGGCTGCGATCTGGCGGCGCGCGGCATAGCCGAGGTTCTCGACGCCGGAGGCGATCATCGCACCGCCATGCACGCGCGACAGCAGATGCATGTCGCAGAGCTCGTTGAGATCCTTGCGGATTGTCTGCGGCGTGACGTCGAACTTGACCGCGAGATCCTCGACCGTCACCCGGCCGTGCAGGCGCGCGTGATCGAGAATGGCCTGCTGACGGAAATTGAGCTGCACCACCATGCGGTGTATCCGGGGTTAAATAACGTAGTCGATCCTGTCGACCGGATCGCGGCCAAGCGCTTCCATGTCTTCGAGCGTCGTCTTGTCGAGCACCCGTGCGAGCGCCTCGCGCGCTTCCAGCATCAGAAGACGTACCCGGCACTCCGCTTCGCTTTTGCAGTCCTGGCAGCGCGCGTAGAAATTGCGGCTGACGCAGGGAACGGCGGCCAGCGGGCCGTCGAGCTTGCGGATGATGTCGCCGACAATGATTTCGCTTGGGGGTTTTCCGAGCGTGTAGCCGCCGCCGCGGCCGGGCTTGCTGATCAGATAGCCGGCCTGGCGCAGCTCGTTCAGGATGGCGTCGAGAAACTTTTTCGGGATGCCGTTTTCGGAGGCAATGTCGGCGATCAGGGCGGAGCGGCCGCGCGGCAACCCCGCCAGATGCACCATCGCCTTCAGCCCGTATTTCGCTTTGGCCGTGAGCATTCTATCGTAGTAAGCCCAAGCCTCGCAGGTCCGCAACAGAAACCCGGCTTGAGCGTCACCGCCGCAAAATCCTCAGGCCAGAACATGCGGTCCGATTTCGTCGATGGTCCGCGTGCCGGTCAGGGCCATGGAGACGTCGAGCTCACGCCGGATGATGTCCAGCGCGCGCGTGACACCGGCTTCTCCTCCCGCCGCCAACGCATACAGGAAGGCCTTGCCGATCAGGCAGCCCTGGGCGCCGGAGGCGAGCGCCTTCAGCACATCCTGGCCGGAAGTAATGCCGCCGTCGAACAGGATTTCGACCTTGCCCTGCGCGGCATCGACAATGCCCGGTAGCACTGAAATCGAGGAGCGTGCGCCATCGAGCTGCCGGCCGCCGTGATTGGAAACGACGATGGCGTCCGCCCCGCAGTCCGCCGCGATTCTGGCATCCTCGGCGTCGAGAACGCCTTTGAGGATCAGCTTGCCCGGCCACAGACTCTTCACCCATTCGACGTCTTTCCACGACAGCGACGGATCGAACTGGCTGGCGATCCATTGGGACAGCGTGGTCAGGCTGTCACCGCCCGGCACGCGATCCTGCAGATTGCCGAAGCTCTTGCGCTTGTTGCGCAGCATGGACAATGCCCAGCCTGGCTTCGTTGCGATATTGATCGCATTTGCCAGCGTCAGCCGCGGCGGCACCGCGAGACCGTTCTTGATATCGCGGTGGCGCTGGCCCTGGATCTGCAGGTCGAGCGTCAATACGAGAGCCGAACATTCCGCGGCTTTTGCGCGCTCTATCAGCGATGCCGCAAAGCCGCGGTCGCGCATCACGTAGAGCTGAAACCAGAACGGCTTTCCGACGCTCGCGCGTACGTCCTCGATCGAGCAGATCGACATCGTCGACAGACAGAACGGGATGCCGAATTTCTCGGCGGCGCGCGCGCCGAAGATCTCTCCGTCGCGATGGAACAGTCCCGTCAGGCCTGTCGGCGCAATGGCAACCGGCATGGTCGCCGGTTGGCCAAGAAAGCGGCTGGCCGTGCTGCGGTTGTCGACATCGATCAGCACACGCTGGCGAAGTCCGATGGCGTCGAGGTCCGCGCGGTTCGCGCGCAGCGTCGCCTCGTTATAGGAGCCGCAGTCGGCATAGTCGAAGATCGCCCGGGGGATTCTGCGTTTTGCGATCTCGCGAAGATCCGCGATCGATGTGACGGAGTTCATCTGCTTCAATCGGCCCCCGGATCGCCGGCAAGACCGGCTTTGGCGATACCCGACATCGCCGCCGCCTCGTCATTCTCGGAGGTGCAGCCGGAAATGCCGACCGCGCCGAGAAGCGCGCCGCCGCCATCGCGGATCAGAACGCCGCCCGGCACCGGAATGAGCTTGCCGCCGATCGCTTCTGTCGCGGCCGCGATAAAGAAGGCCTGCTCCTTGGCGCGCTTGAACAGCGAGCGCGATCCCATGCCGAGCGAAACGGCGCCATGCGCCTTACCGAAAGCGATATCGGCGCGGCGGAGGCTTGTTCCGTCCTGTGCCGCCATCGCCTTCGGCGCCCCCCGGTCATCGAGCACGATGATGGCAACGGGCTTCATGCCGTTCTGGCGCGCGTAATCCAGCGCACCGGCGACGATTGTTTGGGCCTTGTCCAGCGACAGTGTCACGGCGTTCCTCTCTGTTTTTGCCCGGTTCCGGGCCATAGTGCGGCGATATACCCGCCATTTCCTTCATCGGGGCAGGGTTTTGTCGTGCCGGGCGTAACGACGGTCAGCGCGAAATACCCGGTGCCCACAATTTGATCGCATCTTAGTCTATGGAAGCACTAGCGTAATTTGCTAAAGTAGATTCATAATTCAACTTAGGTCGCAAAAAAGCGGCCGGCTCAAAGGCCGCAAAAATAGCGGCCGGGTCTAATAATGCGCCGCCTGCGGCGCACGGGAACAGGAAACGACCCCAGCAGGACGCTCCACGCGTTTTCTGCCAACGAGAGGCTTTTTGTCATGAGTGACCTTCCGAAAACCGAAGATCGAAAGGAGCGCACGACGTTGAAGCGTCGTGACATCCTGACCGGCGCCGCTCTCGCTGGTGCCGCCGTCGTCGCCGCGCCGCATGTGGTACGCGCGCAGGCGCCAATCACCATGAAAATGCAGACCTCATGGCCCGCATCCGACATTTGGCAGACCATGGCCGGCCAATATGCCGACCGCATCCAGAAGATGTCCGGTGGACGGCTGAAGGTCGATCTTCTGCCGGCGGGCGCCGTGGTCGGTGCGTTCCAGGTGATGGACGCGGTCAATGACGGCGTGCTTGATGCGGCACACTCGGTCTCGGCCTACTGGTACGGAAAAAACAAGGCGGCGTCGCTCTTCGGCACCGGCCCGGTGTTCGGCGGCAATCCGACCACGATGCTGTCATGGTTTTACCAGGGCGGCGGGCGTGAGCTTTATCAGGAGCTTACGCAGAAAAACATGGGCCTCAAGGTTGTCGGCCTTCTTGGCTTCCCGATGCCGGCCCAGCCCTTCGGCTGGTTCAAGGGCGAGGTCAACAAGGTTGCCGATATTCAGGGCTTCAAGTACCGCACCGTCGGTCTCGCAGCCGATCTGTTCCAGTCGATGGGCATGAGCGTTGCCCAGCTGCCGGGCGGCGAAATCGTTCCGGCGATGGAGCGCGGCGTCATCGACGCGTTCGAGTTCAACAACCCGTCGTCGGACCTTCGCTTCGGTTCGGCGGACGTGGCCAAGAACTACTATCTCGGCTCCTACCATCAGGCGAGCGAAGCCTTCGAATTCCTGTTCAACCAGGATTTCCTCGAAGATCTGCCGGATGACCTTCGCGCGATCGTCGAACACGGCGTCGAGGCTGTCTCGACCTACAACACCGCTTTCGCGCTCGACAATTATTCGGCGGACCTGCAGAAGCTGCAGAATGAGAAGGGTGTGAAGATTCACCAGACGTCGTCCGAAATCCTCAAGGCGCAGCTCGAAGCCTGGACGAAGATGATCGGCACGCTCGAGTCCGATCCCTTCATCAAGAAGGTGCTCGACAGCCAGCGCGCCTGGGTTGAACGCGTCACCTACTACGAAATCCTGAACTCGCCGGATTACCGTCTTGCTTACGAGCACTTCTTCCCGGGCAAGCTGCCCGCCAAGGCGTAATCGTAACGACATGAACATCGCCCGGCGGTAAAACTGCCGGGCGATCCCTCCCGGGATCCCGCAATGACATCGTTCATCCGCTTTGCCGACTCCCTTTCCGCCGCGTTCGGAAAGACATTCGCGTGGCTGATCATTCTCATGACGTTTGGCACGACCTATGAGGTGATCGTCCGTTACATATTCAACAGCCCGACCCCATGGGCGTTCGACGTGTCGTTCATCATGTATGGCACGCTGTTCATGATGGGCGGCGCCTACACGCTGTCGCGCGGCGGCCATGTGCGCGGAGATTTCGTCTACCGGCTCTGGAAACCCCGGACGCAGGCGCGGATCGACCTCATCCTGTATCTCTTCTTTTTCTTTCCCGGCGTCACGGCTCTCATCATTGTCGGCGGCGGCTATGCCGCCCGGTCATGGCGTTACGGCGAGGTCAGCATCAACAGCCCCGCCGGTGTGCCGATCTATCAGTTCAAGGCGGCGATGGCCGTCGCTGGCGCGCTTCTGTTCGTACAGGGCATTGCGGAAGTGTGCCGGTGCATTCAGTGCATCCGCACCGGGGTCTGGATGCGCCCGGAAGATGACGTCCGTGAGACCGAAGAAGCGCTGATCGAACAAGCCAACAAGGCGGAGAGCGGAGCTCACCCATGACGGACCCGCAAGTCGCCCTGTTCATGCTGGGGCTTTTTATCTTTCTGGTGTTCCTCGGCTTTCCGATTGCTTTCACGCTCATGGCGATGGGCATCGGCTTTGGCTACTACGCCTATTTCGAGCCCGACCGCATGTGGCGCGCGTTCAACCGGCTCGACGAGGCCGCCAGTTCCTTCCAGAGCATATCGCTCTGGATAGAAGGCTTCTTCAACAACCGCATCTTCGACCTCTTCATCAACCAGACCTATACGGTGATGAGCAACGAGGTGCTGACGGCCGTACCTCTGTTCCTGTTCATGGGTTACATCGTCGAGCGCGCCAACATCGTCGATCGCCTGTTCACGACATTGAACATCGCGTCGAAGAATGTCCCGGGTTCGATGGGTGTTGCAGCGCTCATCACCTGCGCGCTTTTCGCCACGGCCACGGGCATCGTTGGCGCCGTCGTTACGCTGATGGGGCTTCTGGCGCTGCCCGCCATGCTGAAAGCGCGCTACGACAAGAGCTTTGCCTCTGGCATCATCTGCGCGGGCGGCACGCTCGGCATTCTCATTCCGCCCTCGATCATGCTGATCGTCTATGCGGCGTCTTCGGGCGTGTCGATCGTCAGGCTCTATGCCGGCGCGCTTCTGCCGGGCTTTATCCTGGTCGGCCTGTATCTTGTCTATGTGGTCGGCCGCTCGATCCTGCAGCCGTCGGTCGCGCCACGTCCGACCAAGGACGAAGTGCCGGATGTGCCGTACGGCAGGCTGATCTTCATGATCGTGACGTCGTTCCTGCCTTTGGCGGTGCTCATTCTCGCCGTTCTCGGCACCATCCTGTTCGGGCTCGCAACGCCGACCGAGGCGGCGGCGATCGGCGCAATGGGCGGGCTTGTTCTGGCCGTGGCGTATCGTGCGCTGACATTTCAGAGGTTGCGGGAGTCCGTCTATCTCACCGTACGCACAACGGCGATGGTCTGCTGGCTGTTCGTCGGTTCCTATGTGTTCTCCGCCGTCTTCTCCTATCTGGGTGGCGAGACAGTCATCTCGGAATTCGTGCGCGGCCTCGATCTTACGCCGTTCCAGTTCCTGCTTCTCGCCCAGTTCATCATCTTCCTGCTCGGCTGGCCGCTGGAATGGTCGGAGATCATCATCATCTTCGTGCCGATCTTCCTGCCCCTGCTGGCGATCTTCGACATCGATCCGCTGTTCTTCGGCGTGCTCGTCGCGGTCAATCTTCAGACATCGTTCCTGACGCCGCCAATGGCGATGTCGGCCTATTATCTGAAAGGCATCGCGCCGCCTGATGTGAAGCTGACGGACATCTTCAAGGGCGTTTTGCCGTTCCTGGTAATGGTGTTTATCTGCATGGCGCTGATCTACGCCTTCCCGCAGACGATCTACTATCTCCCGAACCACTTCTACGGAGGCTGACGATGACGCTCGAAAGAGGACTTTCGCTTCTGGCCTTCGTCACCATGTGCGGGTTCCTCGCAATCCTCGTGATGCGGGTGCCGCGCCTCGATCTCGGGCTTGTGGTCTTGGTGACATTGCTGCTGTGCGGCTACGACCTGTTCTTTCACAGGACGAACGGCACCCGAACCTAGCGAGCCTGTTGTCTATACAGGCCGTTTGGCGTGCGGCCACGGCGTTTCCGGCACTGGTGTCAGCGGCGGCTCGCCCTTGAGCCATGCCATGACATTGTCCACGGCAAGCTGGGCCATCGCATCGCGCGTATGGCCCGATGCCGAAGCCACATGCGGGAGAAGCACCGCATTTTCCAGCGCGATCAGTTCGGCCGGAACATGCGGTTCGTTGTCGTAGACGTCGAGGCCCGCCGCGAGGATTGTTCCGTTTTTCAACGCCGCGATCAGCGCCTCCTGATCGACGACCGATCCGCGCGCGACATTGATGAAGATGCCATCTGGGCCGAGTGCCTCGAATGTTTCCTTGTTCACCATATGCCGCGTTTCGGCGCCGCCGGGTGTAATGGCAATCAGCGTATCGACCGCCTGGGCCATGCCGGTCAGCGTCGGATAATAGCTGTACGCCATGTCGGCCTGCTGACGGCGTCCGTGATAGGCGATCGCAACGCCGAACCCTTCCAGCCGCTGGGCAATGGCCTTGCCGATACGGCCGAGGCCGATGATGCCGACGCTGCGGCCGCGCAGCGTCGCGGTCAGGCGGTAAGGCGCCTCCGGCCAATGCCCGCCGCGCAGATAGCGCTCGGCCCGGGGAATTTCCCGGATGGTCGCCAGCAGCAGTCCGATGGTGAGATCCGCGACCTCGTCCGTCAGCACATCCGGCGTATTGGTGACGACGACGCCACGTTCGGCTGCGGCCTTGACGTCGATCCCGTCATAGCCGACGGCGGATGTCGCGATGATCTCCAGCGCCGGCAGCTTCTCGATCAGCGTCCGCGGGCAGGACGCGACGAACGAGACGATGCCGCGAACGCGCGGACCGACCTCCGCCAGCAATGCGTCCCTGTCTTGCGCCTCCCAAAGGCGGTGCAGGGTGGCATGCGGTTCAAGCGCAGCCTCCACGAGAGGGCGCATCGGGGTCAGCATCAACAGGTCCGGCTTTGTCATGGCGTCTCCTTCTTTCCGGAGACTTTACCGGCATCCGCACGCCACCGGCACTAGCCAAGAGTCGATTTGGGAAGGCCCGGCGGAGCCTGAAAACCGGCACGGCGCGACCAGCGGGACGATTTTGGGTCAAAAACTGCGGTTTTTTCGCATCTTTCCCACAAAAACCGCAGTGCACCCCCTATTTTCAGGCTCTTGCGCTCACGGCATTAGGCGTAATGTGCCCGCGCACGAATCATTGGAGGTGCCAAGTGGCAACGCAAATGTCCAAGTCGCAGCTGATCGACAAGATCGCTACGGCTACCGAACTTTCGAAGAAAGAAGTCAAAAGCGTCCTCGAGTCGCTGGCCACTCACGGCTACAAGGAACTGAAGAAGGCGGGCGCGTTCGTCGTTCCGGGCTTCGCCAAGTTCGTGGTCGTCAAGAAGCCGGCCACCAAGGCGCGCAAGGGCATCAACCCCTTCACCGGCGAGCCGACGACCTTCAAGGCCAAGCCGGCCCGCAAGGTCATCAAGGCGCGGCCTGTAAAGGCCGTCAAGGACGCCGTCTGATCCTGACGCAAGGGCCCCGAAAGGGGCCTTTGCTTTCCCGCCGTCCGGCTAGAGGTCGGCGATGAGACGGTTCTCCGGCATGCGATGGACGCGGCCGGCTCCAAGCATCCAGGCATTCATCGCGCCACGCGAAAACAGCATGTCGAAGGCACGATCCATCACATTGAGCCCGCCGGCATAGGTGCCGAAGGCGGGAAGAACCGCGCGCAACCCGTCGGATGCAACGCAGCGCCGGCGCACGCTCTCGCCGCGCATGCGGATTTTCGCGACAGGATGCAGATGCCCGGCGATTTCGCCCGGCGCCGCTCCTGCGCTGGGCTCATGCCGCAGCACGATATTGCCGAAACCGTATTCGGCCAGCCAGTCGCCCTCCACACCTTCGGGCGCGTCGGGATCGTGGTTGCCCGCGACCCACAGCCAGTCGCGGCCGCGCTGCAGATCGCGCAGCTGCGCTAGGTCCGCGCCGTCAATACGGCTTCCGGCACGGCGGTCATGGAAACTGTCGCCGAGCGCGACCATGCGGGCAGGTTCGAGGCGGGCAATCAGGGCTGCCAGCCGCCCTAACGTTGCGCGGGTGTCGTAGGGCGGCAGGAGCCCACGCCCGCGTTCGGCGAAGGCCGATCCCTTCTCAAAGTGGAGATCGGCGACGATGAGCATGCGCTCGCGCTCGTGCCACAGCGCGCCCTCGTGGACGATCGCGAATATCTCGCCCTGTATGGTCAGCTCCGCCGCGCTCACGCCTTCCCCACCGCCTCCGCCGCAAGTTCCTCTTCCGCTTCGATCAGGAGCGAGTCGCGCGCCTCGCCGGAAACCTGCTCGCGCCCGATTTCCAGTATACCGGGAACCGCAAGCGGCGACACGCGATCAAGCGGCTTGTGGACGATGTGCCCCTTCACGCGCACCAGCATTGCCGACAGGCGGCTGATGTCGAGCAGTCCGCGCGCGGCATCCGCGCGCGCCGCGCGCAGCAGCACATGGTCCGGCTCGTGGCGCCGCAGCACGTCGTAGATCAGATCGGACGACATCGTCATCTGGCGGCCGGTTTTCCTCTGTCCCGGATAGTTGCGCTCGATAAGCCCAGAAATGATGGCGCAATCGCGGAAGTTCCGCTTCATCAGGCTCGATTCCGCGAGCCACTCCTCAAGATCGTCACCAAGCATGTCCTCGGCAAAAAGCTCCTCGATGGTGAGCGTTCCGGCCCTGACGCGCGCCGCGGCGTCGCCGAGTCCCCAGATGGTGACGGCGTAGTCGGTGGCGACGAAACCGAGCGGCCGCAGCTTCGCGCGTTCCATGCGACGCGTCAGCAGCATGCCGAGCGTCTGATGGGCGTTGCGTCCCTCGAACGGATAGCAGGTCAGGAAAAATCGATCGGCGCGCGGAAATGTTTCGACAAGCAGCTCGTCCGGCCCCGGCAGCACCGAACGTTCGCGCTGGATCTCCAGCCATTCGCGCACCTGTTCGGGAAACACATGCCAGCTGCCCGGATCGGCGATCATGGTGCGCACGCGCGCGGCAACGCCGGTCGTGAACGGCATTCTCGCGCCGGCATAGCTCGGCACTTTAGGGTCGCTGGCGCTGGAGCGCGTGCACCACGCCCCGTCCTCGTCGACTGTGTGAAATTCGAGGATTTCGCCGCCGAACACGAATGTGTCTCCCGGCGACAGCATGTTGACGAAGCCTTCTTCCATCTCGCCAAGCACACGCCCGCCGCGGCTTATGCGCCCGGTCGTTCCGGCCGCCACGATGCCGCCGCGCATCAGGCGGATACGCACCATGTCCGCCTCGACGATCGTACCGACATTCATGCGATAGCGCTGGGCGGTGGGAGGATTGGCGATGCGCCAAAGCCCTTCCTTGGTAGGCCTGATCTTGGCGAAGCGTTCATAGGTTCTGAGCGCATAGCCGCCGGTCGCCGCGAAATTCAGGACCCCGTCGAAATCCGCGCGCGCAAGTCCGGAATAGGGCGCGGCGCTTGTTACCTCGTCGAACAGGGAATCGGCATCGAACGGCTCGGCGCAGGCCATGCCGAGCATATGCTGCGCGAGCACATCGAGCGCGCCCCGGCGCAGCATCTCGGCATCCTGCTCTCCCGCCAGCGCCGCGGCGCGTGTCGCCTCGCATTCGACGCGCTCGAAGCGCGAACCGGGGACGATGATGGCCTTCGACGGCTCGTCCATGCGGTGATTGGCGCGGCCGATGCGCTGCAGAAGACGCGACGAGCCTTTCGGCGAGCCGAGATGGACGACGAGGTCGATGTCGCCCCAGTCGATGCCGAGATCGAGGGTGGATGTCGCCACCACCGCACGCAGCTTCCCGGCCGCCATGGCGGCCTCGACGCGCCGCCTCTGCGTAACATCGAGCGAGCCGTGGTGCAGCGCGATCGGCAGATTGTCCGTGTTTATGCGCCACAGTTCCTGAAAGGCGAACTCCGCCAGAAACCGCGTATTGACGAAGATCAGCGTCATCTTGTGACCCTTGACCGCGTCGTAGACGGCCGGCAGGGCGTGTTTCGCCGCATGGCCGGACCAGGGCAGGCGTTCTTCTGTGTCGTGGATGATGATCTCGGGCTGCGCGCCGCCTTCGATATGGACGAGATCGGCCATTTCGCCGCCCGTCAGCCAGCGGCGGAGATCGTCGGGATTGGCGACCGTTGCGGACAGGCCCGTGATGGTCGCCTCCGGCGCCAGCCTGCGCAGCCGGGCGAGCACGAGTGACAGAAGATCGCCGCGCTTGTTCGGTGCCAGCGCGTGGGTCTCGTCGATGATGATGCGGCGGAGATCCCCGAACAGAAGCTTCGCCTCGCGGCTCGCGATCAGGAGCGACACCTGTTCCGGTGTCGTCAGCAGAAGATCGGGCGGGTCGAGCTTCTGTCGCTGGCGCTTGGATTGCGGCGTATCGCCGGTGCGGCTTTCGATGCGGATCGGCAGCCGCATTTCGGCGATGGGCGTTTCGACATTGCGCGCTACATCGACGGCGAGTGCCTTCAACGGCGAGATGTAGAGCGTATGCACGCCGCGCCGGAGCGCGTTTGTCCTACGCTTTGCGTTCTCGGAAAGCTCCACCAGGCTCGGCAGAAAACCGGCCAAGGTCTTGCCGGCGCCGGTCGGCGCGATCAGCAGCGTCGAGCGGCCGCGCTGTGCCTGTTCCAGCAGCGCGCCCTGGTGCTCGCGCAGCGTCCAGCCGCGCCGGGCAAACCAGTCCGCGAAAACGGACGGCAGGAGCGCGGGCTCATCGTCATGACTGCGTGCGAAACCCAAGCTGCTCCTTAAGCGTGACTGAGCGGGCGTGTCATGAAAACGGCGCCGCCGCCATATGTTTTCAGTTTGGCATCCAGTTCCGGCGTCGAGCGCACCGAAAAGCCGTGAAGCTCCCAGAAAGGCTGCGACTGGTTGACCGCCACGAGCGACATCGTGCGGAAGCCGTTCGTTCCCGCCGCCTCCGCGAGATGGCGCACGACGCGCGCGCCATGCCCCTTGCCATAAGCGCGCTTCAGCAGCGCGAGATCATGCAGATAATAAGTGCCCGGACGGTTCGGGAGGGCACCGAGCTTGCTGTCGAGCGGCGGCGGCTCGTCGGCTGCCCATGGGTGGCTGAGAATATAGCCGTCGATGCCTGTCTCGCCGCGCAGCGCAAGGCACCCTTGCGGATAGATCGCGAGCCGGTCGAGAAACACATCCGCCGTCTCCTGGTGCCAGGGGTAGGCTTCCTCCTGGATTGCCAGAAGCTCCGGCAGGTCCGCCGCCGTCATCTGCCGCCAGTTCGTTGCCGCCATCTCTGTTCTCCGTCCTGTTCCGGCACCATATCTTCTACCGCGCATGCGTCCGGAAGATCTTCTTTGCCCGACACCGCAAGGTTTATGCTGCCGCCCTTCGGGCGTGCATGTCGATCCCACGCGGCCTGTCGACTACGCCATTATCACGCACGGCCACAGCGATCACGCCCGCGCCGGGCATGGCCATGTTCTGGCAACGCCGCAGACATTGCGCATCATGGAAGCGCGCTATGGACGCGATTTCGCCGGCTCGGTGCAGGCCATTGAGTATGGCGAGGTCGTCACGCTGAAGGGCGGGGTCGATGTCTCGTTCCATCCCGCCGGCCATGTGCTGGGTTCGGCGCAGATCCTGTTCGAATGGAAAGGTTTCCGCGCGGTCGTCTCCGGCGACTACAAGCGCGAGCGCGATCCGACCTGCGCTCCGTTCGCGCTTGTCCGGTGCGATCTGTTCGTCACGGAGGCGACGTTCGGCCTGCCGGTGTTCCGCCATCCGCCGGCTGCAGGCGAGATCGCGAAACTGGTCGATTCCGCCGAACTCTTTCCGGAACGCGCACATCTCGTCGGCGCCTATTCGCTCGGCAAGGCGCAGCGTCTGATGGCGATGCTGCGCGAGGCTAGGTGGGGGCGCCCGATATATGTACACGGCGCCATGGTCGCGCTGACCGATCTCTACATCGATGAAGGGGTGCCGCTTGGCGATATCCGCCATGTCGCACCGGACGAGCGCAAGAATCTCGGCGGCGAGATCGTCATCTGCCCGCCCTCGACATTGCAGGAAATCTGGTCGCGCAAATTTCCCGATCCCGTGTCGGCCGTCGCGTCGGGCTGGATGCGCGTGCGCGCCCGCGCGCGCCAGCAGGGCGCGGAACTGCCGCTGGTGATTTCCGATCATGCCGGGTGGGACGATCTCGGCAAGACGATCATCGAGACCGGCGCGAGCGAAATCTGGGTCACGCACGGCGCGGAAGAAGCGCTGGTCTACTGGTGCGAGAGCCAAGGGCTGCGCGCGCGCCCGCTGCATCTGGTCGGCTATGGCGACGAGGAGGCGGAGGAGGTCGCGGCTCCGGTGGAAGGCACATGAACCGCTTCGCCGCGCTCCTCGACCGTCTGGCCTATGAGCCGCGCCGCAACGCCAAAATCCGGCTGATGGCGGATTATTTCCGCGAGGTGCCCGATCCCGAACGCGGCTGGGCGCTTGCGGCCCTGACCGGTGCGTTGAGCTTCAAACATGCCAAGCCCAACCTCGTGCGCACGCTGATCGGCGAACGCACCGACCCTTTTCTGTTCCAGATGTCGCGCGATTATGTGGGTGACATGGCGGAAACGGTTGCGTTGATGTGGCCTGTCTCGCACGGCGCGAACCACGTACCGACACTGACCGAAATCGTCGCCGGGTTGAACGAAACCTCGAAGCTCGATCTGCCGGGCCGTCTTGCCTCATGGCTCGATGCGCTCGACGAGACCGGGCGCTGGGCCCTGCTGAAGCTCATAACTGGCAGCTTGCGCATCGGCGCGTCGGCGCGCCTTGCCAAAACAGCGGTCGCCGCTCTCGGCGACAATATAGCGCCGAACGATGTCGAACATGTCTGGCCCGGCCTGCAGCCGCCTTATGAAGACCTGTTCGCCTGGGTCGAGGGCCGCGGGCCGATGCCGGAGAACACCGATCCCGCGCCGTTTCACACGCCGATGCTCTCGACCGCCATCGAGGACACCGCGAACTGGCGAGATGTGCTCGATTCCGCCGATTTTTCTGCCGAATGGAAATGGGACGGCATCCGCGTCCAGGCGGTCGGCGGCATCGACGAAGACGGGCAGCGCGCCGCGCGTCTGTACTCGCGGACCGGCGAGGAAATTTCGCACTCGTTTCCAGATATCATCTCTGCGATTGATTTCACCGGAGCGGTCGACGGCGAACTGCTGATTGTTCGCGACGGCCGCGTGCAGAGCTTCAACGTGCTGCAGCAGCGCCTCAACAGGAAAGCGATCACGCCGAAGCTCGTTGCCGAATACCCGGCGCATATCCGCGCCTACGATCTTCTGACCGAGGCCGGCGAGGATCTGCGCGCGCTGGCCTTCGCCGAACGCAGGCTCAGGCTCGAACGCTTCATCGAGGAGGCGGGGGAGAAATTCGATCTCTCGCCGCAGATCGATTTCGCGACATGGGAGGAACTCACCGCCGCGCGGGCCGATCCGGCGTCGCATGGCGCTGGCATCGATGCCGAGGCCGTCGAGGGCGTCATGATCAAGCGCAACGCGTCGATCTACGTTCCCGGCCGCCCCAAAGGCGAATGGTTCAAATGGAAGCGCGATCCGTACATCGTCGATGCCGTTCTTCTGTATGCACAGCGTGGTTCCGGCAAACGGTCGTCGTTCTATTCGGACTACACGTTCGGCGTCTGGGCGCCGGGCGAGGACGGCGACGAACTTGTTCCGGTCGGCAAGGCCTATTTCGGCTTCACCGACGAGGAACTGGTCGAGCTCGACCGCTTCGTGCGCAAGAACACGATCAACCGGTTCGGTCCGGTCAGGGAAGTCACCCACGAGGCCGATGAGGGTCTCGTCTTCGAGGTCGCGTTCGAGGGGCTTTCGCGCTCGACGAGGCACCGGTCGGGGGTCGCCATGCGCTTTCCGCGCATTTCCCGCATCCGCTGGGACAAGCCGCCCCGCGAGGCGGACCGCATCGAGCATCTTGAGGCGCTGCTGTCTGACGCCGCCGTGAGTTGACGCTGCCGGCTTCTTTGGAGAAGTTACAAACAGGCTTGGGAATTATCAGGAGTTTTTATGCGGTTTCAGATTGTTCTCGGCGCGGCGCTTGTCGTTGCCGGCGCCACGGCTGTGCTTGCTCAGGCCGACCAGCGCGAGCCCACGATGAAAGAGGTCGGCGGCGCGTTCGGGCCGCTGAATCGCATGAACCGGGGCCAGGCGCCTTTTGACGGTGCCGAGGCGACGGCGCATTTCGAGAAGATCGCGGCCGCCGCCACCAAGTTCGCGACGCTGTTCGAGGGCGCGCCCAGCCCGACAGCGACCGCACTGCCGTCGATCTGGGAAAACAAGGCCGATTTCGATGCGCGCGTTGCCAAGCTGGCGTCGAGCGCCAAGGCGGCAGCCGCCGAGGCTTCAAAAGGCGAGGCGGAATTCAAGGCCGCCTTTGCGACCATCCAGCCGCAGTGCGGCGGCTGCCATGAGAAATATCGCGGCAAGGACTAGGCGGCGGCGTCCACGGTCATCAGGCGCGCGGCGATCTCCATGCTTTTGCGCCGTGCCTGATGGTCGAACATCATCGAGGTCAGGATCAGTTCGTCGGCCTGGGTTTTGGCGATGAACTCTTCGGTCTGCCGCCGCACCATGTCCGGCGAGCCGCAGGCGGTCGCCGACAGCATGGTTTCCAGCATGGCTCGCGCGCCGGGCTCGAGCGTCGCGCGGTAGTTCTTCACCGGCGGCGGCAGCTTGCCCGGCCGCCCGCTGCGCAGCGCGACGAAGCTCTGGTCCCGGCTCGACATCAGGAACTCCGCTTCCTCGTCGGTGTCGGCGGCGAACATGTTGAAGCCGAGTAGGACATACGGCTTGGCGAGTTGTTCGGACGGCTGGAATCGTTCGCGGTAGATTTCGAGCGCGGGATAAAGGTCGCCCGGCGCGAAATGCGAGGCGAAGGCGTAGGGCAGGCCGAGATGGGCGGCGAGCTGCGCGCCGAAGGTCGATGAGCCGAGAATGAACACCGGCACATCCGCGCCGTCGCCCGGCACCGCCGGCACCGGGCCTTGCCCGCGGAAATAGGATATCAGCTCCATCACATCGCGCGGGAACTGGTTGACGTCCGTCTGCAGGTCGCGCCTGAGCGCGCGGTTCGTCACCATGTCCGAACCCGGCGCGCGGCCAAGGCCAAGGTCGATGCGGCCGGGATAGAGCGCGGCAAGCGTGCCGAACTGTTCGGCGATGACGAGCGGCGAATGGTTCGGCAGCATGATGCCGCCGGCGCCGACGCGGATCGTCTTCGTGCCTTCGGCGACATGGGCGATGGCGACCGATGTCGCCGCGGAGGCGATGCCGGGCATGCCGTGATGCTCGGCGAGCCAGAACCGCGTGTAGCCGAGTTTCTCGGCAAGCCCTGCGAGGTCGCGGCTGTTGTTGAGCGCCTCGGTGGCGGTTCCGCCCTCGGTGATGGGCGCGAGATCGAGAATGGAGAATGCGGTCATTGTCGGCATGTAGGGAGGCGCATACACGCCCTCAACCGCCGGAGGCTTTGCGCTTTCTCATACATAGGTCATGCTTGGGCCAAGCCGGCATCGCCCGCGCGGGGCCCGACCGGCACAAAAGCACCGGGGGAAAACGCGCATGATCGGGCATTTGCTGGCCATCGACCAGGGCACCACGAGTTCGCGCGCCATCCTTTTCTCGTCGAAGCTCGACGTCGTCGCGATTGCCCAGAAGGAGTTCACCCAGCATTTCCCCGAATCCGGCTGGGTCGAACACGACCCGGAGGACATCTGGGCGACGACGATCGCGGTGGTGAACGAGGTTCTCGCGCGCGCCGACATCTCGGCCCGTTCGGTCGCCGCGCTCGGCATCACCAATCAGCGCGAAACCACGGTCGTCTGGAACAGGAAGACCGGCAAGGCAATCCACAACGCCATCGTCTGGCAGGACCGGCGGACGGCGGATATGTGTGCGCAGCTTCGCAAGGACGGGCTGGAGCCGGAAGTACAGACCAAGACGGGTCTCATCATCGACCCGTATTTTTCCGCGACGAAGATCGCCTGGATTCTCGAAAATGTCGAAGGCGCCCGCGCCGCCGCCGAAAAGGGCGAACTCGCCTTCGGCACCGTCGACAGCTTTCTTCTGTGGCGGCTGACCGGCGGCAAGGTCCACGCCACCGATGCGACGAATGCCGCGCGCACAATGCTGTACGACATCGGCAAGGGAAAATGGGACGCCGATCTGATGAAGGCGCTCGGCGTTCCGGCATCGCTCTTGCCGGAGGTGCGCGATTCCTCGGGAGATTTCGGCCAAACCGAATCCCACCTGTTCGGCTCGGCGGTGCGTATCGCCGGCATCGCCGGAGACCAGCAGGCCGCCACCGTGGGCCAGGCCTGTTTCGAGCCGGGCATGATGAAGGTCACCTACGGCACCGGCGCTTTCGCTTTGCTCAATGTCGGCGACAAGCCCGTCGCGTCCAAGAACCGGCTTCTCACCACCATCGCCTACCAGCTCCACGGCAAGCCGACTTATGCACTGGAAGGGGCGATCTTTGTCGCCGGGTCGGCGGTGCAGTGGTTGCGCGACGGGCTGAAGATGATTCGCGCCGCGCCGGAGACGCAGGAGCTTGCGGCCCAGGCCGACCCCGACAGCGGAGTCTATTTCGTCCCGGCCTTCACCGGCCTTGGCGCGCCCTATTGGGACCCGACGGCCCGCGGGCTGATCTGCGGCCTGTCGCGCGGTACCGGCCGTGCCGAGATCGCCCGGGCCGTGCTGGAGAGCATGGCCTATCAGACCAACGACCTTTACGAGGCCATGCGCGCGGACTGGACGGAGGGATCTAAAACGGTGCTGCGGGTCGACGGCGGCATGGTTCGCGATTCGTGGACCATGCAGTTCGTCGCCGACATTCTCGGCGCGCCGGTCGACCGGCCGAAAATCACGGAGACGACGGCGCTCGGCGCCGCTTGGCTGGCGGGCTACGCATCGGGCGTCTGCCCGCCGCCGGCCGAGTTCGCCAAGGCCTGGAAACTGGAACGCCGGTTCGAGCCGGGGCACCTGGGCGAGGTGCGGGAGCACAAGCTCGCCGGATGGCAGGATGCCATCGCCCGCACACGCACAGGTAGTGCCTGAAACACAAGAGCGGCCTTTCGGCCGCTCCTACTGACTTACCTGAATCCAGTCTGGATCAGCGGGCGAAAGCGCTCGCCGGAATGTCCAGAACCGCAAGATCTTCCTTGGCAGGAATGCGGTGATTACGGGCGGCCTCGGCAACGCGCTGGGCAGCGCCGGCATACTGGAAGAAGTAAAGAATGAAAGCGATCATGGTGGTTCCCCTTTGCTGTTGAAAGGGAATATGCCCCTTGATTGCACCCTTAGGTAGGGTCTTGGTATACCACCGGCCATGCATTTAGCGCATGCCTTAACCTTCGAGCCATGCCAATGGTTAAATTCCGTTAAGCATTTCAAGCATGGCTGGCGTCATCATCCGGTCAAAGAAGCGGCTGCTTGCCTGATTCGTAGACAGGCTTTCAGGCCGCCTCGGGCGGAGAGATCGGGACGTTTAATAGACGGAGGAGGCCGCCGGGGCCGAGGCTGGGGCGGGAGTTGTTGCGGCCACCGGCATGTCGGCAGGCGGTGGAACGGTGGCCGGGGTCGAGACCGCTTCGGGCACAGAGGCAGGCGGCGGAGCGGCGGGAGCCGCCAGCGGCTGCTGCGTCATCGGCAGGTCGCGCTGAAACACCGGGAAGGGAGAGGGAGCGGCATTCATTGTGCCGCTGTGCGACCTGGCGATCGCCTGGATGACGATCTTCTGCACGCCGGTATCGTGAAGGAAGGTGTCATGGCGCAGCAATCCGCCCATGCCCGACGTATCGACGACGTCGATTCCGAGCTTCTGGAGAGCCGCCGTGTCGGCGCGGCCGACACGCTTTCCGCCCGCAAGACCGGCGGAGATCGCCAGCGCGCGGTCGTCTTGCGCGGCGATGACCGTCATCTGCCGGTGCAGGCCGCCCAGACGGCGAACGGATGCCGAGAAGCTGTCGACGTCGATATCGGGAGCGGCGAACACGATGGCGCCCAAGCGGCCCATATTGCCTCTGTTGCTGGCGTGCATCTGACGCAGCGCTTCGATTGTCAGCATGCTGCCCATGCTGTGGGCCACGATATGGACCCGCCCGACGCCCGGATTCGTGACGAGGGTGGCGAGCGTGTTTTCGAGCGCATCGCGCGACCAGACCGCGCTTTCCCGGTCGGCCAGATAATTGAAAAGGCTGTCGCGCGAGGGCCAGCTGAACAGCACCGTGTCGCCGCGGAATTTCAACGCGTCGGACAGGCGCGCCGCATCGAGGGCCGCGGTTTCGAAGCTCTCGTTGAAACCGTGGACATAGACCAGCACATCGCGCGTGCCGCCGGAATTGCCGGCAAGGTCGAGCGCGGACACCGGTTCGACCTCGGTGATCGTCCAGTCGCGCAGTCCCGCGGCGGCGAGCGAGAAGCGTCCGGCCTGATGCGGCGAAGCCAGCCGGACCCGGACCATGCTCGCATCGGCGCGCTCCGCGCCGAACCAGGGTTTTTCCGCTCCGACCGATTTGCGCGTGGTGACGGCCACAAGTTCCGGCTGTCCGGCGATGTCGGACGGGTAATTCTCCGCGGATGTCGAGCCGCTGCCGGTGCCCGAGCACCCGGAGATGGCGATCGCGGCAAACAGGAGAGCACAAAGACGGGAAACCGGAGCTGAATGCATAAGACGCGGGATCGGGCGCCGCGGGGGCGGGGCCAGCCTCTATAGCGGGAAAGTCGGAACGGCCCGGTTCATGCCAGCCAATCGCGGCGATGAGAGGGCCGGTACGTGAAAAGGCCCGATCTTTCGACCGGGCCTTTTGAATTTGATGATTTTTTTGCGCCGGAAGCAGTTTTACTCCCAGCTCAGCGCGCCGCCGTTCTGGTATTCGATCACGCGCGTCTCGAAGAAGTTCTTCTCCTTCTTGAGGTCCATGACCTCGCTCATCCACGGGAACGGGTTTTCCGTTTCCGGGAACACCGGGGCGAGGCCGATCTGCGCGCAGCGCCGGTTGGCGATGAAGTGCATGTACTGCTCGCAGAGCTGGGCGTTGAGGCCGAGGAAGCCGTTCGGCATCGTGTCGCGGCCGTAGGCGGCTTCGAGTTCCGCGGCTTCCTTCAGCATGCCGCGCAGCTCTTCCTGGAAAGCCTTGGTCCAGAGATGCGGGTTCTCGATCTTGATCTGGTTGATGACGTCGATGCCGAAGTTCAGATGGATGCTCTCGTCGCGCAGGATGTACTGGTACTGCTCGGCGATGCCGACCATCTTGTTGCGGCGGCCGAGCGACAGGATCTGCGCGAAGCCGGTGTAGAACCACATGCCTTCGAACACGACATAGAAGGCGACGAGGTCCTTGAGGAAACTCTGGTCGGCTTCCGTCGTGCCGGTCTGGAACGAGGCGTCGTCGAGGTTCTTCGTGTGCTTCAGCGCCCAGGCCGCCTTGTCGGTGATCGAGGGCACTTCGCGGTACATGTTGAACAACTCGCCCTCGTCGAGGCCCAGGCTCTCCACGATGTACTGGAAGGTGTGCGTGTGCACCGCCTCCTCGAACGCCTGGCGCAGGAGGTACTGCCGGCATTCGGGGTTGGTCAGGTGGCGGTAGATCGCAAGCACGATGTTGTTCGCGACGAGCGATTCGGAGGCGGCGAAGAAGCCGAGATTGCGCTTGATCGCCAGGCGTTCGTCGTCGGTCAGTCCGTCGCGCGATTTCCAGAGCGCGATGTCGGCCTGCATCGAGACCTCGGTCGGCATCCAGTGATTGTTGCAGCCCGCGAGATATTTCTCCCACGCCCATTTATATTTCAGCGGCAGGAGCTGGTTCACGTCGGCGCGGCAATTGATCATTGCCTTGTCGTCGACCGAAACGCGGGCACCGCCGCGCTCGATCTCGCCGAGACCCGTGGCGTCTGCCACGGGCGCGTCCTTGTTGAAGGCCGGATGTACGGACTTCTTGGGGTCGTTGTTCGGCGTCGTCTCCGACCAGTCAAGCATCTCTCTGTCTCCTGAAATCTTTTTGTCCGCGGCTTACTGGCCAATCACTGGCAAGCCTCGCATTCCGGATCGGTGATCGAGCAGGCCTTGCCGACCTGGATGAACTCCGCCGCCGGAGCCGCCGCCGCGCTGACGCCGGCCGACACCGCGTTCAGCTTGCCGTCGGTGCCTTTCAGCGTCGACTTCTCGACATGCGTCGCCGAGCGCGAGCGCAGGTAATAGGTCGTCTTCAGGCCGCGCTTCCATGCCAGACGGTAGAGGCTGTCGAGCTTCTTGCCGTTGGGATTGGCGATGTAGAGGTTCAGGGACTGCGCCTGGTCGATCCATTTCTGCCGGCGTGCGGCGGCCTCGATCAGCCATGCCGAGTCGATCTCGAACGCGGTGGCATAGATCGCCTTCACATCGTCCGGCACGCGGTCGATGGAGCCGACCGAGCCGTCGAAATATTTGAGGTCCGACACCATCACCTCGTCCCACAGGCCGCGCGCCTTCAGGTCGCGGACGAGATGCTCGTTCACGACGGTGAAGTCGCCCGACATGTTCGATTTGACGAACAGGTTCTGGTAGGCGGGCTCGATCGACTGCATGACGCCGCAGATATTCGAGATCGTCGCCGTGGGCGCGATCGCCATCGTGTTGGAGTTGCGCATGCCGGTTTTCTTGACGCGGGCCCGCAGCTTCTCCCAGTCGAGCTTGTAGGAACGGTCGACGGCCACTTCGCCGCCGCGCGCTTCGTCCACGAGCTTGATCGAGTCGAGCGGCAGGATGCCCTGCGACCACAGCGAGCCTTCGAAGCTCGGATACTTGCCGCGCTCCGCCGCGAGGTCGGACGAGGCCGAGATCGCGTGATAGGAGATCGCTTCCATGCTCTCGTCGGCGAACGCGACCGCCGCGTCCGATGCGTACGGAATGCGCATGATGTTCAGCGCGTCCTGGAAGCCCATCAGGCCGAGGCCGACCGGGCGGTGCTGCATGTTGGAATTGCGCGCTTCCGGGATCGTGTAGAAGTTCACGTCGATCACGTTGTCGAGCATGCGCATCGCGATGGTGACGGTGTTCTCGAGCTGCTTGTGGTCGAGCTTGCCGTCCTTGATGTGGTTGGCGAGGTTGACCGAGCCGAGATTGCAGACCGCGACTTCATTGTCCGAGGTGTTGAGCGTGATCTCGGTGCAGAGGTTCGAGGAGTGCACGACGCCGATATGGCTCTGCGGCGAACGCAGGTTGCACGGATCCTTGAACGTGATCCACGGGTGGCCGGTCTCGAACACCATGGTCAGCATGCGGCGCCACAGATCCTGCGCGCGCACCTGCTTGTAGACATGCATCTCGCCGCGCTTGGCCCGGTCTTCGTAATAGGCGTAGCGCTCGGCGAATTTCTTGCCGGTCAGATCGTGCAGGTCCGGCGTCTCGTCGGGCGAGAACAGCGTCCACTGGCCGTCCTCGTCGACGCGCTGCATGAACAGGTCCGGAACCCAGTTCGCAGTGTTCATGTCGTGCGTACGGCGGCGGTCGTCGCCGGTGTTCTTGCGAAGATCGAGAAACTCCTCGATGTCGATGTGCCAGGTTTCGAGATAGGCGCAGACAGCGCCCTTGCGCTTGCCGCCCTGGTTGACCGCGATGGCGGTGTCGTTGGCGACTTTCAGGAACGGCACCACGCCCTGCGACTCGCCGTTGGTGCCCTTGATGTGGGCGCCGAGGCCGCGCACGCGCGTCCAGTCATTGCCGAGGCCGCCGGAATATTTGGCGAGCAGGGCGTTGTCCTTGATCGACTTGAAGATGCCGTCGAGATCGTCCGGCACCGTCGTCAGGAAGCACGACGACAGCTGCGCCCGCGGCGTGCCCGAATTGAACAGCGTCGGCGTCGAGCACATGAAGTCGAAAGAGGAGATGAGGTTGTAGAACTCGATCGCCTTTTCCTCGCGCTTCAGTTCGCGCAGGGCGAGGCCCATCGCGACGCGCATGAAGAAGGCCTGGGGCAGTTCGAAGCGCACATTGTTCGAGTGCAGGAAGTAGCGGTCGTACAGCGTCTGCAGGCCGAGGAACTGGAACAGCTGGTCGCGCTCGGGCTTCAGCGCCTGCGCGATTTTCTTGAGGTCGAACTGCAGCAGTTCCTTGTCGAGCAGGTCGAGCTCGACGCCGCGTTTCACATAGGCCTCGAAATAGGGCGCGTAGGCCTTGTCCATTTCCTTCTGCGTGGCCTGCGTTTCGCGGCCATTGACGAAAGTCAGGGCTTCGCGGCGCAGCTTGTCGAGCAGAAGGCGTGCCGACACATAGGCGTAATTCGGTTCCTGCTCGACGAGGGTGCGCGCCGCCATGATCGAGGCCAGCGCCAGTTCGTCCTGCGTGATGCCGTCGTACAGATTGCGGCGTGTCTCGGTAAGGACCGGATCGGCCGATGCGCCGTCGAGGCCGGCGACCGCTTCCTTGATGAGGGTCTGCAGCCGCTTTTCATCGAGTGCCTTCAGCACGCCGTCGGTGCCTTTCACCTTCAGCTTCGGCGTGGCGTCCGCTTCGGCCTTGGCCGCAAGTTCCTCGCGGCGCGCCTTCGCGCGCTCGTCACGATACAGAACGTAGGCACGCGCGACCTTGTGGTGCTCGCCGCGCATCAGCGCGAGCTCGACCTGGTCCTGAATGTCTTCGATGTGGAAGGTGCGGCCTTCTCCGACGCGGCGCGTCAGCGCCTGCCATACATTCTTCGCAACGTCTTCCACCTGGTCGTGCACGCGGCGCGAGGCGGCGGCGGTCGAACCTTCGACGGCCAGAAAAGCCTTGGTCACGGCGACCTGAATTTTGCTGAGGTCGAACGGCGTCACCGAGCCGTTGCGTCTGATCACCTGGTAGCCAGGTTCGGATGCGTGCCGTTCTTCCGGCGATTCATGACCCGCCGGGGATACGCCTGTACGCTCCGTCTCGACTGCTGCAAGTGACATCGGCCTGACCCATCTTCATGTTGCGGGCGGGGCGTCCTTCCGGAGCGCACCATGCCGCTCCCTTCCGGGCAACGGCATATGGTTTAGGTGCGTTCCCGGGCCCCCACCCAAGGAGCGTTCACGGTATCTGAGTCGGCTCCTTTGGCCATGCCCAAAACCCGCGCTTTTCCGCTTTTCCCCATGCGACAAAAGCATACCTGCAGGGGGAAAGCGTTACTCACACCACAACATATAGTATTTAATGAACGGTTGACGAGGGGCATTTGCGCCCCGCGTCCAAGCCTTTCCTAGCGCGCTTTCGGCTCGCGCGCGCCATGTGAACTACGGGGATGGCGGGGATGGCGGGGACGTTCTGGACCATCCCGGAGCAAATGCTCCCGCACGGTTTTTTAACTCCCGCCTGCTGTCCTGCAGCCGAGGGTTATCATGGTGGATGCGCAGGTTTCCCGGCCGTCGAGTCTCAGGCTGGGCGAGCTGCTCGGAGCGCTCAGCCACGCCCTCGATATCACCGAAGGTCAGCCCGAGGGGCATTGCGTCCGTTGCTGCTGGATCGGCACCAATATCGGGCGCGAGATGGGTCTGTCCGAGGCGGAGCTGGGCGAACTCTATTATGTGCTGCTGCTGAAGGATCTCGGCTGCTCAAGCAACGCCGCCCGAATCTGCCAGCTCTATCTCGCCGACGACCTTTCCTTCAAACGCGATTTCAAGGAAATCGACAGCAGCCTGCCGCAGGTCCTGCGCTTCGTGCTCTCACATACCGGAGCGCAGGCGGGTCCGGTCGAGCGCCTGCGCGCCGTTCTCAACATCATGAAGAATGGCGGCACCATCGCGCGCGAGCTGATCGAGACACGGTGCCAGCGCGGCGCCGAAATCGCCCGCAAGATGCGCTTCTCGGAAAAAGTCGCCGTCGGCATCCAGTCCCTCGACGAGCACTGGGACGGAGGCGGCCACGCCGCGGGCCTTCGGGGCGCCGCCATTCCTGTCTATTCGCGGATCGCGCTTCTGGCGCAGATCGTGGATGTGTTTCACTCGTCGTCGGGCCCCGATGCCGCCCGGCGGGAAGCGGAGGCTCGCGCGGGGACATGGTTCGACCCGGACATCGTCGCGGCTTTCAAGCGGGTCGCGCGCCGCGCTTCGTTCTGGGAAATACTGGCCTCCGGCCACCTCGATCGGGAAATCCTGCTTCTTGAGCCGGCCAACCAGACCGAGCCGCTGGACGACAGCTATCTCGATGACATCGCGGAAGCCTTCGCGCAGGTCATCGACTCCAAGAGCCCCTACACCGGCGGCCACAGCGAACGCGTGGCGCTGTTCACGGATCTGATCTCGGAAGAACTTGGCATGGACGAGCGGGCGCGCCGTTGGATCAGGCGTGCGGCGCTCCTCCACGATATCGGCAAGCTTGGCGTGTCCAGCGCGATTCTCGACAAGCCGGGCAAGCTGGACGCCGAAGAGTGGGCGGCCATGAAACATCATGCCGCCCTTTCGGAGCTCATTCTCGGGCGGATCACCGCCTTTTCCGACCTCGCGCGGATCGCCGGGGCCCATCACGAGCGAATCGATGGCAGGGGCTACCCGAAAGGTCTGTCGGGCGACGAGATTTGCCGCGAAACGCGGATTATCACGACCGCCGATATCTTCGATGCTCTCACCGCCGAGAGGCCCTATCGCGCGGCGATGCCCATCTCGAAGGCGCTTCGAATCATGAGCGGCGATGTCGGATCCGCGATTGATGCCGATTGCTTCGCGGCCCTGGAACGGGCGATCGCGAAGCTTCCGGCCAGCGATGTTCCGGTCGCCGCTGCCTAGGCTCAGCTGAAGCCGAAGAAAATCCAGGTCAGCAGCAAGAAGCACGGAATGAGGATGCCGACCGACCACACCATGTAGCCGAAGAAGCTCGGCATCGCGACGCCGCGATTCTTGGCGATGGCCAGCACCATGAAGTTCGGCGCGTTGCCGATATAGGAGAGGGCGCCCATGAACACCGCGCCGCCGGAGATCGCGGCGAGCGTCGAGGCATAGGTCGTCATCAGGGTCTGGGCGTCGCCGCCCGCCATATTGAAGAAGACGAGATAAGTGGGCGCGTTGTCTAGAACACCTGACAGAAGTCCGGTCAGCCAGAAATAAGCGTTGTCGACCGGCGCGCCGTTCGCGTCGCTGACCAGGGAAACGAGCGGTGCCGCGGCGCCGTTCAGGCCCGCCTTCAGGATGAGAATTACCGGGATGATCGTCGTGAAAATGCCGGCGAACAGCTTGGCGACCTCCTTGATCGGCTCCCATTCGAATCCGTTGCGTTCGCGAATCTCGGCGCGCGTGACCCGGATGGACACCAGGGCCAGCACCACGATGATCGCGTCGCGGATCAGGTTCTGCAGTTCGACCGGCGTGCCGTAGATGTTGAAGGCGATGCCGGGCTTCCACAGGCCGCTCATCAGAATGGCGGCGATCACGCCGAGCAGCAGCGGCACGTTCCACAGGCCGAGCAGCCCGATGGTTCTGGTGTCCGGCGTCGGATCCTTCGGGCCGGGCCTGCCCTCGCGGGCGTAGAACCATGTGTCCAGCGCGTAGAACAGCGGCAGCAGGATCGCCACCAGAAAGAACGTCTCGGGCGCGAGATTGGTGGTGGTCCAGAAGAAATCGACTCCCTTGAGGAAGCCGAGAAACAGCGGCGGGTCGCCGAGCGGCGTCAGTGAACCGCCGATATTCGAGACCAGGAAGATGAAGAAGACGACGGTGTGGACGTTGTGGCGCCGGTCGTCGTTCGCCCGCAGCAGCGGGCGGATCAGCACCATCGAGGCGCCGGTCGTTCCGATCACGCTCGCGAGCAGGGTGCCGGTCGCCAGCAGCGCCGTGTTCGTTCCCGGGCTGCCGTGCAGGTTGCCGACGATGAGAAGGCCGCCGGAAATCGTGAACAGGCCGAACAGAAGAATGACGAAGGGGAAATATTCGAGTAGCGCGGCATGGACCAGGTCATGCGCCGCGGTCGAGACCCCGAAGGTCGCCGTGTAGGGAACCATGAAAGCCAGCGCCCAGAACAACGCCACCTTGCCGTAATGCGCGTGCCAAAAATGGCTCGCGAGAAGGGGAAGCGTGGCGATGGAGAGGAGCAGGCCAGCGAACGGAAGGCCCCATAGCAGGGAAAGGTCAGTCATGCCGCCAAAAAACCGTTTCCTGCGCTGGATGCAACCCTGATAACCAAAGTTGCATAGGTCGGATACTAATAGTCCTCCCGCGCCATCAAGGCTTTGACTTGGGGCGAGGCCGTGTCTCAAATGCCCGAATACTGCGCTGGTGCGGGCCGGCGCTTTCCTGAAATCACCGGACCGGCATCTCCCAGCCGGTGGCGGGGAGTCATTGATGCTGGACGAAACCAATCGCGGATCGAAACCTTCCAAGACCACCGCCGGATTGCTGGCGCTGATGGAGGAGGGGCGCGCCCGTGCCGAAGACGATCCGTTCGGCAATGCGGTGCTGGTCACTGCCCGGCAGATTCTGCGCCAGATGGAGCGCGGCCAGCTCACGGAAGCCCAGATCGACGAGGTCATCGCCGAACTGCGCGACGAGGCCTTCCGCGGCCGCGCCGAGCGGCTCGCGTCCTATGTCGGCGGCACCAACCCGGCCGCGTCGGAAGAAAGCTATGCCCGCATCGGAGAGAAGCTTGCGGGCTCCGATCAGCCCGGCTCCTTCGCGTCGAACCGCGAGGAATATGAACGCACCCGTTTCGTCGCTGTGTTCACCGCGCATCCGACCTTCTCGGCGCCGCCGAAAATATTCGAGGCGCTGGCCGGTCTGGCCTGCGGTCGCGAGCCCACGGAAAAATTCGCTTCGCACCGGCCTTCGACGCCGACGCTCGAGCAGGAATTCACCCAGGCCATCCACGCCATCAAGAACGGGCGCGATGCGCTGGACGAGTTGAACGCCGCGCTTCTGTCCTCCGCGCGCAAGTCCTGGCCCCAGGAATGGACACAGCTTGTGCCGCAGGCGGTCGCGCTGGCCAGCTGGGTCGGCTACGACACCGACGGCCGTGTCGATATCAATTGGTGGGACACGCTGCGCCTGCGCCTGCGCATGAAGCGGCTGCAGCTCGTGCGTCTGGAAGCACAGGTCGCCGGCATTCCCGCCGCGAAGGATCTGGCCGCCCGCATCGAAACCGCTATCGGCTGCGTGGACCGCCAGATTGCCGCGGCGCCCGCCAAGGGCGATCCGGAGTCGGTCGCCGCATTCGCCTCCGAACTGATCGAGCATCGCGAGGATGCGCTCGTCACGACCGAACCGCTCATGAAGCTGTTCGATGCCGCCATCGCCGCCGCGTCGCCCGAGGATCAGCTCAAGCTCTCCGTCGCCCGCGCCGGCCTTGCCTCGCATGGCATGTCGCTCGCCCATACGCATGTACGGCTGAACGCGGCGCAGGTTCACAACGCGGTGCGCCTGCGTCTTGGCCTGCAGGATCCGCCGGCCGATCCGTTCCGCCGCCGTGTGCTGCTCGGCGCCATCAACAGCGCGCTCGACAAGGTGTCGGCTGTGCCGGTCGATTTCGGCTCCATCCTCGCCGAGCAGGCCTCCGCGACCCGTCTGATGATGACGGTGGCGCAGATCGCAAAGCACATCGACGGCACGGCGCCGATCCGCTTCCTGATTGCCGAAACCGAGTCGGGCTATACGCTGCTGTCCATACTGTGGCTGGCGAAGCTGTTCGGCGTCGAAAAGCATGTCGAGATTTCGCCGCTGTTCGAGACGGCGGATGCGCTGGAGCAGGGCTCCCGCGCCATCGAGGAGGCGCTCCGCTCGCCGCATTACCGCGCCTATCTGAAGGAGACCGGCAAGCTCGCGATCGAGTTCGGCTATTCGGATTCCGGCCGCTATGTCGGCCAGCTCGACGCCACCTTCCTTATCGAGCGGCTGCGCATCAAGCTTGCTGATCTGATGCAGAAATATGGTCTCGCCGATCATGTCGAACTGGTCCTGTTCGACACCCACGGCGATTCCATCGGGCGCGGCGCGCATCCCGGCTCGCTGGCCGACCGGCTGAAATATCTGTCGCCGCCGGCGATGCGGGCGATGTTCGCCAAGGCCGGCATCAACCAGCGCGACGAGACCTCGTTCCAGGGTGGCGACGGCTATCTTCTGTTCGACACGCCGGAACTGGCGAAGGCCTCCATCGCCCGCATTGCCGAGCATGCGTTCGACGACCTGCCGACTGCTGTCGATCCGATCTACGAGGAAGCCGATTTCGCCGCCGATTTCTTTGCCACCATCGGCGCGACCATGCACGAACTCGTCGAGGATCCCGGTTATGCGTCGCTGCTCGGCGCCTTCGGCCCCGCGCTGCTCGATCCGACCGGCTCGCGCCCGCCAATGCGCCAGTCCGACGGCGGCATCGGCGCGTCCGTCATAAAGCATCCGCGCGAGCTCCGCGCGATCCTGAACAACGCCATCCTCCAGCAGCTCGGCTGGTGCGCCAACACGCTGCAGGGCATCGGCGCCGCCGCCGCCCGTCAACCGGAACTGTTTTCGGAGATGCGCGAGAAGAGCGACCGCTTCCGCCGCGCGCTCGATTTCGTCAGCCACGCGCTGCGCCATTCCGACATCGACGTGCTGCGCGCCGGCGTCGCGCTGCTCGATCCGGGTTCCTGGCTCGATCGCGCCGCCCATGTCGATTCCGCCGAACGCGCTCGCCAGCTCGTCAGCGTTGCCCGCGCGCTCGAGACGCTCGATCTGTGGGCGCCCGTACAGGCGATGTTCCACCGCATCCAGACCGACTATGTGCAGCTGCGCGCCGCCTGGCCGAACGCCCCGGAAATGCAGACACGCGAAATGCTGCTGCATGCGCTGCGGCTCGCGCTCATCCAGCGCATCTGGATCACGGCAACCAAGATCCCCGATTTCTCGCCCCGCCACGGCATCACCCGGCAGGCACTGGAAATCCGCCTTCTGCAGCTCGACGTGCCGGCCACGCTCGCCTTCATGGACGAAGTCTTTCCGAACGAGGCCGATCCGACGGCCGGCCGCGATTTCGGCGAGCCGCACGGTCCGCGCAACGCCGTCTCCTACGCCAAGGAGCACGAGCAGATTTTCGATCCGATCGGGCGCCTGTTCGCCCAGGTCCGCGAGATCGGCACGGCGATCACCCACGAGGTTGGCGCGTTCGGGTGACGGGGGTTTCCTCTCTCCCGCTTGCGGGAGAGAACGACTCGGCGGCGGAAGCCGCCGAGCGCAGTGAGGGGAGAGTCACGGGTGCGTACCCGATTGTTCCCCTCTCCCGGAGCGCTTCGCGCTCTCGGCCTCTCCCGTGAACGGGAGAGGCGAGTAAAGTTTTCGTAAAGTTTGATCGGCTATGACCAGGGCGTGCCAGCGTACCGGCATGTGTATGTGAGTAGCCCTGTGTCCGCGTATCCGCGTTTGCGCGCCGTGATTTTGCTTGCCGCCATGAGCACGGCTCTGGCCGGCTGCCAGACCATATCCAAGACCCGCACAAAGATCGCCGCTGCCGGCATGTCCTCGCGCGATTGTCTGGCGCGCGCGATGTATTTCGAATCCAACCGCTCCTCGGACGACGGCATGCTCGCCGTCGGCACGGTCGTGATGAATCGCTACGAGAGCGGCAAATACGGCAAGACCGTTTGCCAGGTCGTCGGCGCGCCGCGCCAGTTCGCGCCGGGCGTGCTGACGCGGTCCATGACCGAGGGCAAGTCGAAGGAGCGTGCCTACCGCGCCGCCGACCGCGTGCTCGGCGGCAAGCGCCACCCGAAGGTCGGAAAGGCCGAGTTCTTCCATACCGCGAACTACGAGCCCGGCTATAACAATATGCGCTATGTCTCGATCGAGGGCGGCAACGCCTTCTACGAGAAGGTGAAGAAGGGCGAGGATACCGGCAATCTCGTCCGCATCGCACGTCAGGGGCCGTCCAGCATCGGGGACATGGTCGCGCTGCAGGAGACGACCATGATCGCCGCACAGCCCGTCGCGGTTCCGCCGCCCGCCGACGAGGCTTCGGCTCCGGTCACGCCGCCGCCCCATACATACGTCGCGCCCCGAGCCGCGCCGGTCTACAGCGCAGTGCCGCAGACCACGACTCCTGCCGCGTCAGCCGGATGGCAGGCCGGCCCGCCGGGCCGGATGTATTAGAACAGGGTGTCCAGACTCGGTGCCTACCCTCTCCCCTTGTGGGAGAAGGCCGACTCGCTGCGGAGCAGCGAGCGGGATGAGGGGTCTATATCCGCACGTCCATACACCTCACCCGGCAGCGGCTTCGCCGCTTGCCGACCTCTCCCACAAGGGGAGAGGTGCAAACCTCACCCAAATCCCCGCCGCTTCAGCTTCACGATCACCGCATCCAGCGCCTGCAGAAAGGCCGAACGGTCCCTGGCCGCGAACGGTTTCGGGCCGCGCGTCGTCTCACCGGCCGAGCGCAGATCGTCCATCAGGTTCCGGGTCGCCAGCGCCATGCCGATGCTTTCGGCCGTGAAGGCGCGGCCGTTCGCGCCGAGCACCTCGGCGCCGGCTTTCACCGCCCGGTCGGCGAGCGGTATGTCATTGGTAATGACGATCGCGCCGGGCGATGCGCGCTCCGCGATCCAGTCGTCTGCCACATTCATCCCGGCCGGCACGATCACCCGCTCGATCAGCGGGTCCCTCGGCACGTTGATGAAGCCGTTGGCGACGACGAACACTTTCAGCCCGTAACGCCCGGCCACACGATAGATCTCGTCCTTCACCGGGCAGGCGTCGGCGTCGATGAAAATGGTGATGGGAGTCGTCATGAAGTTTCCAGAAAACGAGAAGGGCCGCCCGCGAGGGCAGCCCTTCCATTGTCATCCGCGGAGACGGCTCAGGATCGTTCCCCCGCCGCCCGTGCGGGAATCACGCAGTCCGGCACCCCGTGAGGAAGTTCCGGTCCGCGGTGACCAGCACCCGCTGATTACGACAATGAGACACTGGATCACCTCCTTTCGATGGTTGAACGACATCGGAAGAGTGGGGTGCGTCGCGCTGCGCCGCACCTGCGCGTTTTGACGCAGGTGTGGAGCTAGGCGCTGGCCTGTAGCGGCCCGGTGTTGGCGTGGAAATCGGCGCCATTCCCGGTTTTGGCGACATAGCCCTTGCGGATCACGAAGTCCGAGAAGTGCTCGCCGCTCTCGCGGGTTTTCGAGAAGTCGGCGAACAGCGGGTCGATCGCCGCGACGATCTCGTCGTGGCCGACGTCCTTCAGATAGAGCTTCGACAGCCGCTCGCCGTTGAACGCCGCGCCGAGATAGAGATTGTACTTGCCTGGCCCCGTACCGACGAAGCCGACCTCGGCGAGGTAAGGCCGCGCGCAGCCGTTCGGGCAGCCGGTCATGCGCACAACGATCTCCTCCTCGGAGAGGCCGTGTTTGGCCGCGAGGTCCTCCATCGCCGTGACCAGTGTCGGCAGATAGCGCTCGCTCTCGGCGAGCGCGAGGCCGCAGGTCGGCAGCGCGACGCACGCCATGGCGTTACGGCGGATCGCGCCGGCGGTGTCGGTCAGGCCGTGTTCCTTGACCAGCGTCTCGATCGTCTTGCGGTTCTTCTTCGAGATATTGGCGATGATGACGTTCTGGTTCGACGTCATGCGGAATTCGCCGTCATGCACCTCCGCGATCTTGCGCAGGCCGGTCATCAGTTGCGCGCCGCCGTCCCAGTCCTTGATGCGGCCGTTCTCGATGAACAGCGTCAGATGATGCTTGCCGTTTTCGCCCTCGGTCCAGCCATAGCGGTCGCCGGTATGGGTGAATTTAAACGGGCGCGGTTCGCCGAGCGCGGTGCCGATGCGGCGGCCGACCTCGGCGCGCCAGGCGTCGAGACCGCGGTCCTCGACCGTGTATTTCACGCGGGCATGGGCGCGATTGGTGCGGTCGCCCCAGTCGCGCTGAACCGTCAATACGGCCTCGGCCGCCTTCAGTGCGTTCTCGGGCCGCACGAAGCCGAGCACGTCCGCCGTGCGCGGGTAGGTCTTTGTGTTGCCATGGGTCATGCCCATGCCGCCGCCGACCGTAACGTTCCAGCCTTCGAGTTCGCCCTTGTCGTTCAGGATGGCGATGAAGCCGAGATCGTGCGCGAAGATGTCGACATCGTTCTCCGGCGGCACCGCGACGACGGTCTTGAACTTGCGGGGCAGGTAGGTCTGGCCATAGATCGGCTCGACTTCCTCGGCCTCCTCGCCGCCCATCACCTTCTGTCCGTCGAGCCAGATCTCGCGATAGGCTTTCGTGCGCGGCAGAAGATGGTCGGAGATGTTCTTGCCGAGCTCGTAGGCCGCCTGATGCGCCGACGACAGGTTCGGGTTCGATGCCGACATGACGTTCCGATTGACGTCGCCGCAGGCGGCAATGGTGTCGAGCAGCACGGAATCGAGCTTTTTGATCGCTGAGCGCGCGTTGAACTTGATGACGCCGTGCAGCTGGAACGTCTCGCGCGTCGTCAGCCGCATCGTGCCGTTGCCGTAGTCGCGGGCGATCTGGTCCATCGCCAGCCACTGCTTCGGTGTCGCGACGCCGCCCGGAATGCGCACCCGGATCATGAAGGAGAAGGCATGCTCCATCTTCTTCTTGGCGCGCTCATGCCGGAGGTCGCGCTCGTCCTGAAGATACATGCCGTGGAATTTGACGAGTTGCTGGTCGTCCTCGGTGATCTCGCCGGTGATCTCGCGGTCGAGTCCTTCGGACAGCGTGCCGCGCAGATAGCGGGACTGGGTTTTCAGGCCTTCATTGCGGGCCAGCGGCGGTTTGTCGGTCATGATCTCAATACACGTCGGTCAGGTAGCGCTTTTCGCTTTCAAGCGCGCGCACGGCGGCCTCGGCGTTCTCCGCCGACAGCGCCTTCACATCGGCAAAGGCTTTGACAAGCGTCGCCCGGACGTCCTTCGCCATGTTCTTGGCGTCGCCGCACACATAGAATTTGGCGCCGCCGTCGAGCCATTCAACCACGTCCTTGCGCTGCAGCCAGATCTTGTCCTGCACATAGACCTTCTCAGGCTGGTCGCGCGAGAAGGCGACGTCGATGCGGTGCAGATAGCCGTCCTTGGCATATTCCTGCCAGTCGAGCTGATACAGGAAATCGTGCGTGTACTGACGGTCGCCGAAGAACAGCCAGTTGCGGCCCGCGGCCTCAATGGCTCGGCGCTCCTGCACGAAGGCGCGGAACGGTGCGACGCCGGTGCCGGGTCCCACCATGATGATGTCGCGGTCGGGCTCCGGCAGGCGGAAATGCTTGTTCTGCTTCAGCCTTGTGCGAACGGCATCGCCGCGCTTCAGCCGGTCGGCGATATAGCTTGAGGCTACGCCCTCGCGCGTGCGGCCGAAGGCCTGGTAGCGCACGGCCGAGACCAGAAGATGCGCCTCGTCCTCGAACTCGCGGCGCGAGGAGGCGATGGAATAGGCGCGCGGTGCCAGCGCCCGCGTCACGTCGTAGATCTGCTCGACCGACAGTTTCGCGGGGAATTCGGCCAGAAGGTCGATGAACTGACGGCCGGCGATCCACTCGCGTGCCTTGCCGCCGTCGAGAAGATCTTTCGCGTCCTTGTGACCGGTCGCGGCGACGAACTTTTCCACCGTCTTGATGGACAGGGTGGTGATATCGCGGTCCTTGATCAGGTCGTCGCGCAGCTCGCCGTTGCCGGCATGGCCGGTCAGCGTCAGTACTTCTTCGGCCAGCGCCGGATTGTTCTCCGGATAGATGTCGAGCGCGTCGCCCGGCTCGTAGGGCGGAACTTGCTCGAAGCCGATCGCGACGTGGACTGTTTCCTTGTTCGAACGCGACGAATTCAGATTGATATGGTCGACGATTTCGCCTGCGACCGGGACGTCGGACACGACCGCCTGCCGCGCGCCGAAATCGACCTCGATGACATGGCCGCCGGCGGCCTGTGCCGGCGCGATGGTTTCCAGCGTGGCCTCGATCCAGCCCGCGGCGGGCGTCTGGTAGTCGAGATCGCAATCGACGCGGTCGACCACGCGCTTGCCGCCGAGCGCTTCGAGCCGCTCGTCGATCTTCTTGCCGATGCCGCAGAAATCCACATAGGCGGTGTCGCCCAGGGCGAGCACGCCGAATTCGACGCCCTCGATGCGCGGCGCGGCATCGCCCATCAGTTCTTCGTATGCACGCACCGCCCGAGCCGGCGGATCGCCTTCGCCCCATGTCGCGGCGATCACGATCAGCTTCTTGGCCTTGCTCAGGTCGGCGGGGGTAAGATCGGCGAAATCGATGACCGTCGGCTTGAAGCCCTTCTTGCGCGCGGCCTTGGCCATATCGGCCGCCAGCTTTTCCGAATTGCCGCTTTCGGTCGCGAACAGGATGGTCAGGGGCTCGGAGGCTTTTGGCGGCGCCGCGGTCTGGGGCTGCCCCCCGGCGGCGGCGTCGAGGCCCGTCAGGAATCCGGCGAGCCAGGCGCGCTGCAGGGCAGTCGCCGGCGCGATGACGCGATTGAGGATCGCGATTTCGTCTTCGCTGAAGGGGGCCGTGTTCGGAATCGGCGCAATCGTCATCTGTTCTCAGGCTCCGGAGAGGTAGTCCACATATAGCATTCGTGTTGAGAAGTATTCTACAAAATCTATAAGATATTTAGCGTGGCGGAGACTCTTGGTAACCGCGCGCGGTGGTGGAGCGCTCCGTCTTGGCTCTGGCGGCACGCGTTTAAGGCCAATAAGTTACGGCGCCATGAGCGGGAACATGCGTCTGATCGGATTGGCGGGATGGAGCGGCGCTGGGAAGACCACGCTGCTCGAAAAGCTCATCCCCGAGCTTGTGAGGCGCGGCCTGCGCGTCTCGACGCTCAAACACGCCCACCATAATTTTGATGTTGATCGCCCGGGCAAGGACAGCTGGGTCCACCGCCAGGCCGGCGCAACCGAGGTTCTCGTCTCGAGCGGCAACCGTTTTGCGCTGATGCACGAACTGCGGGGGGCTCCCGAACCGACGCTGGGAGAACTGCTCACGCGGCTGTCGCCGGTCGATCTCGTCATCGTCGAGGGCTTCAAGCGCGACCGGCACCCCAAGATCGAGGTCTGGCGCCGCGCCAACGGCAAGTCCTTCCTCTACCCCGACGATCCGGCCATCGTTGCCGTCGCTGCCGATGAGAAACTGGACGGCGTCCCTGTGCCGGTCGTTGATCTCAACGATTCCACGGCCATCGCCGATATCGTTCTCGCGCGCGCCGCCGTCTTGAAATAAAGCACCCGGCCGCGCCTGTGCGGACGCGGCCGGGGGGGCACGATCCCGTCGTTTCCTCCGGAGGAGTCTCGCGGCGAAGGGAGCCGTGCCCGGGCTTGTGTCGCGCCGGCCGAGGTTTTGGTTCAGCCGAGAAGGCGTTCCGCCTCCGCGGCATCCTCAGGCGTATTGACGTTGAAGAACGGGTCGAGCGGTGCACCGGGCCAGACGGCGGAGGCGATGCCGTGCCGGGCGGTCCAGGCGTCGATCTTGCGCTGGCCGCCTTCGAGCGAACTGCGCAGATCCTCCCGGAGGCCGACATTCCACAGCGCATTGACCGGGTGGGTGCGACCATTGGTTTCCGCCTGCGCCAGTGGCACGCCTGCCCGGATCCTGGCTTCGTGGAGGCGGGCGACGAAATCGTCCGGAAGGAAAGGGGTGTCGGCCGCCGCCGTCACCACCCATTCGGCGTCCGGCCGGTGCCCCGCCGCCCAGTCGAGCGCGGCCAGGACGCCAGCCAGCGGACCGGCAAAATCGGGGATGCTGTCGGCCACGACTGGCAGGCCCGTCTGCGCGAAGCGTTCGGGATCGCCATTGGCGTTGAGGATCAGTTCCTCGCATTGGGGCCGAAGAATACCGATCCCCCGGTCGAGGATGGTGACCCCGCCGATCCTGACCAGCGGCTTGTCGCCGCCGCCCATCCGCCGCGCCAGGCCGCCGGCCAGAAGGGCCCCGATCGTCTTCGGAGTGTCCGCCACCGCGTTCATCCTTTTCGCACCAAACTTAGCGTGAGACCGGCTTCATATCGCAAGGGATGGAACCCGAAGCGGGTTTTGTCGTTGAAGTGTCGTATTCCGGGGGTTGTGGAGTTCCAAGACATGGCTGCTAGCATGGTCGGCAACAAGCCGAAATGGCGGATTCTCATTGTAGAAGATGAGTTTATCGTTGGCCTTCATCTTGAGAGCATTTTCGAGAGGCTTGGCCACGAGGTGGTCGGCATTGTTGCCGAGGAGGCCGAGGCGATGCACCTCGTCGCCACAGAGCGGCCCGATCTGATCGTCACCGACATCCATCTTGTGCGCGGCGGTGACGGTCTCAAGGTCGTCCGGGAAGCGGAAAAATACGGTGCCCGGGCTGTGGTCATTACCGGTCATCGCGACGGCCAGACCTTTCTCCAGGCCGAAGAGTCCGGGGCACAGGCCTTCCTCCGCAAGCCGTTCGGCCTCAGCGAAATCGAGAACGTTTTCTCCCGGCTGGCCTAGCCGCGCACCGCAATCAGCGTGTTGGCGAGGCTCCGATAGGCGTGCTCGCCTTCCGCCCGTGCCTCCTCCGCTTCCGTGATCCCGACTTTCCTGAATCTTATTTCGGCGCCCGGCATCAGCCGCCCGGCGCTCGGCAGGTCCGCCGAGATCACCACCGCGATCTTCGGATAGCCGCCAGTCGTCTGACAGTCGTTCAGCAAAAGAATCGGCCGCGTCGCCCCTGGAACCTGCACCGCGCCCGGAACCGTGGCGTCGGAGGCGAAATCGCCGGTTTTTGCGTGTTCCAGCTCCGGACCTTCGATGCGCATGCCCATCCGGTCGAGATCGCGCGTCACGGTGAAGGGCCGCTCGAAAAAAGCCGTCTGCGCGGCGACGGTAAAATAATCCGCCTGCGGGCCGGGTATCGCCCGCAAAACCGGAGAAGTCACGAATCGCGGAGCCGCCGGCAGGGTCAGGCAGGGCGTGTCCGGAATATGCGGCGCGGCGAGCCTCAGAAAATCGCCTTCTTTCAGCGCCCGTCCTTCGAATCCGCCGAACCCGCCGCGCAGGAATGTGGCGCGTGATCCGAACACCTCCGGCAATTCGAAGCCGCCTGCCACTGCGAGATAGGCGACCGCGGTGTCGGAAAACCCCGCCACGCGGATGATGTCGCCCTGGTCGAGGTCGATCGCGCGCCAGGCCTGCCACTCCTGCGCATCGCCATTTCGCTCGATTGTCAGCGCGGCGGTGCCGGTCAGCGCGATCCGCGCGTTTTCCGCATCCACCCGCAGCGTGGGGCCGGGGGAGCGCAGTTCCAGAACCGCCGTTCCCGGCGGATTTCCGGCAATGCGATTGGCGAGGCGATAGCTCAGCGCATCCAGCGCCCCCGAGCGCGGGACCCCGAGTGCCAGCAGGCCCGTGCGGCCCACATCCTGGATCGTTGTCTGCAGCCCGCCGTCGAGGACCGTGAAGCCGCTCATGTCCCCGCGTCCCTCGAGAGATGGTCGAACTCATCCGGTCCGATTGCATGGAAGCGTATGTCATCGCCCGGCTGAAAGAGGCTCGGCGGGTTTCGCCTGTGATCGAACAAGGCCAGCGGCGTTCGGCCGATCAATCGCCATCCGCCCGGCGATTGCGACGGATAAATCGCGGTCAGTTGATCGGCGATTGCGACGGAGCCTTTCGGCACACGCGTACGCGGCTCTTTCAGCCGGGGCAGGCGCAGTTTTTCCGGAAGATCGCCGAGATAGGCAAAGCCCGGCAGAAAGCCGAGCATGTAGACATGGTAACCGGCGGACGCATGCAGCGCGGCGGCTTCCTCCGGCGACATTCCCGACGCTCGCGCGATGTCCGCAAGGTCGGGGCCATCGTACAGCACCGGCACCTGCCATGTTGTCCCGGGGCTGGTATCGGGACGACACGGCAGTTCGACGTCGCCCAGCGCCGCGATCAGCTGTTCCTGCCTTATTTTGTCGGGGTCGAAGTGAACCGCGAGTGCGCGGAAGGTCGGTACGGTTTCGCGAATGCCGGGAATGTGGGCCGCGGCGATCGCCGCGCGTGCCGCAAAGACCCGGCTGCTCAGTGCGCGGTCGATGCCATCTCCAAATTCCACGGTCACGGCGGTGTCGCCGAGCGAATGTATGGATGCTGCGTGAATTATTTTGGTCTGGGCCTGCATTTGCTCTATCCGCGCGGCGCACGCCCTATATAGTTCATTAAGTCTGCTGATAGATCGTGAAGGACACGATCATGGTGCGCGTTATCGACATCAATGCCGATCTCGGTGAAGGCTACGGCACCGATGAGGCCCTGCTTGGCGTGGTGTCCAGCGCAAACGTTGCCTGCGGCTTTCATGCCGGCGATGCGCGCACAATGCGCAATGTCAGCCGTCTTGCCGGCCAGAATCGCGTGGCCGTCGGCGCCCATCCCAGTTTCGACGATCTCGGCAATTTCGGGCGCACCGTCATGCGCATCAGCATGGACGAGCTGGAATCGCTCGTCGCCTACCAGATCGGCCTTCTGGCCGAGTCCGCCGCCGAATCCGGCGTTGAGCTGAAACATGTAAAGCCCCATGGGGCGCTCTATAACATCGCCACGGTCGACGAGGCCCATGCGCTGGCGATAGGCCGGGCCATCAAGTCGGCCGATCCGGGAATGATCTATCTGGGCTTCGGGGGCTCCGCCATGCGCACGGCCGCCGACAAGCTCGGGCTTGCCTTCGTGGCCGAGGCGTTTCCGGACCGTCACTACACCGACGACGGTCTGCTTCTGGATCGCACGCTGCCGCTGTCCGTCATCACCAGCCCGGAAGATGTCGCCGAGCGCGTCAAGCGCATGATCGGCGACGGCACGGTTATCTCCGTCTCCGGCAAGGTGCTGCCGATCGGGTTCGACTCGCTGTGTGTACATGGAGACGAGCCGACGGCTGTCATGACCGCGCGGGCCATCCGGCGTGCGGTCGAGGATGCCGGCGCGCAGGTCGCGGATCTGTCGCGCGTAATCGGCCGTTCGCCGCCGGCCCGGCGCGGCGGAACGGAGCGCGTCAGCGCATGATCGTCAGGCTGGCGTCCGTTACCCGCGATTGAATTGCCTTGATGCGCCGGTCGTAGGCCGACCAGTTGACGGCGCTACGCGCGCGCTTCTTCCCGCCTCCTGACGCCACCACGGGCGCTGGACCTCCGAACGTCGCGACAGGCAGCTTCCCGCGGACCGGATAGCCCTGCTCGGCAAGCACCGTCCGCACGCGCCGGCAATAGGCCACCGATTTGTGCGAGAAGCGGCTCTCGCCATGTCCCGCGCGGTATTTCATCACCGTGGTGCAGAGGTCCTCGCCGGCCAGCCGCCACGCTGAATGAAGATAATCAACGCCATAGCGGATATTGATTTCGGGCGTGGCCAGCTCGCGGTTTGTGCCGGCGAAGCCGAGCATCCGGGCCGTCGAGGGCAGCACCTGCATCAGGCCGATCTCGCCGACAGCGCCGATGGCGCTCGCCCGGTAACCGCTTTCCACGGTCGCCACGGCATCGGCGATTTCCGGCGGCAGCCCGCGTTTCGCCGCCTCCGTCCGGACCATGACGCGGAGCGCCACCGGATCGGCCAGATCGGCAAGCGCAGGGGGAGCAGCGAGAACCAGGACAAGGGCGGCGGTGAGACAGCGCATGGTCCTATAATGCTTCCCGAGTGTGGCAGAATCCGTTCTCAAGCAGCGGCCAGATTGCCAAAAGTTAATCCGGATGCGATGCGGCGTTCAGCTAATGTTCAGCCCGCCGGGCCGATTTCTAGCAAGAACATTACGCTTGGAGTGCCTTTGAACAACACGACCGCGACCCGGGTCCGTCCCGCAGAGTCAGATACCACACCCGCCGGCAAGCCGGTACGTCCGCGCTGGCTGACGATTGCCATTGCCGCCGCGGTGCTGGGTGTGGCGGCTGTTGCGTATTGGCAATTCGCGTCGCCGGGCACGAGCGCCGCCCCGGTGCAGACCGCGACGGTCCAGCGCGGCGATGTGCTGGAAACCGTCTCGGCTCTCGGCAACCTTCAGCCGCGCGAATATGTCGATCTCGGCGCCCAGGTGTCCGGACAGCTCAAGACGATCCATGTCGAGATCGGCCAAGAAGTAAAGAAAGGCGATCTTCTGGCCGAGATCGATCCGGTGGTGCTCAATGCCAAGGTCGAGGCAGGCCGTGCCTCGCTCGCCAGCCAGAAGGCGCAGCTTCTCGATAAGGAAGCGCAGCGCGATCTCGCCGGCCAGACGCTGGAACGTCAGCGGAAGCTGGTCGCCACGCGCTCCGTGTCGGAAACGACGTTCGAGTCCGCGGAAGCCGCGGCACGTTCGGCCGAAGCGCAGGTCGAGATGCTGAAAGCGCAGATCGCGCAGACACAGTCCACGCTGAAAGGCGATGAGGCAACGCTCGGCTACACCAAGATCTATGCGCCAATGAACGGCACGGTGGTGTCCATCGATGTCCGCGAAGGCCAGACCCTCAATACGAACCAGTCCGCGCCGATCATGATGCGCGTCGCCGACCTGTCGAAAATGACGGTATGGACGCAGGTTGCCGAGGCCGACGTGCCGAAGCTCAAGCTCGGCATGAAGGCCGAGTTCACGACGCTCGGCTCCGGCAACAGGCGCTGGGAAGGCACCCTGCGGCAGGTCTTGCCGACCCCGGAAGTCGTCAACAATGTCGTGCTTTACACGGCGCTGTTCGATGTCGACAACGCGTCGGGCGAGTTGATGACGCAGATGAGCGCCCAGGTCTTCTTCGTCGTCGCCGAGGCGCGCGACGTGCTGACCGTACCAGTCGCCGCATTGCAGGAGTCGCGGCCGGGAAGCGAGGACTATTCAGCCGATGTGAAGACGGCATTTGGAACTGAGGAACGCAAGGTGGAGATCGGCGTGCGCACACGCGTGCTCGCCGAGGTGAAGTCGGGGCTCGAGGAGGGCGATGTGGTTGTTCTGCCCGCGGCCTCCGAATCCTCTGCGGGTGGCACGCGCCGCGGCCAGCGCAGCATGGGCCTGCGCCTCCGATGAACGTCCAGGGTTTCCGGCTCGGTACACTGAAAACGGCCGAACCGCTCATCGAGATCGAACATCTCGGCAAGACCTATGGCGGCGAAGTTCCGGTCGAGGTGCTGAAGGGCGTCTCGCTGAGGATCATGCCGGGCGAGTTCGTCGCCATCATGGGTGCGTCGGGGTCGGGAAAATCCACCCTCATGAACATTCTCGGCTGCCTCGACCGGCCGAGCAGGGGTACCTACCGTTTTGACGGCAGGGATGTTTCGCATCTCGATCGCGACGAACTCGCACGGCTGAGGCGCGACGATTTCGGTTTCGTTTTCCAGAGCTACAATCTGATCCCGACCGCAACCGCGATCGAGAATGTCGAGGTTCCGGCGATCTATGCCGGCATCGAGCCCGCGACGCGCCACGCGCGAGCGACGGAACTCCTGAAGACGCTCGGCCTGGAAGAGCGTATGGACCATCGTCCGACCCAGTTGTCGGGTGGTCAGCAGCAGCGTGTTTCCATTGCCCGTGCGCTGATGAACGGCGGACGCATCATTCTCGCCGACGAGCCGACCGGCGCGCTCGATTCCAAGAGCGGCGCCGAGGTCATGGCGCTGCTGAGCGGTCTCGCGGCGCGCGGCCACACCGTCATTCTCATCACCCACGATCGCGATGTCGCCAAACATGCTCGCCGCATAATCGAGATCCGCGACGGCGAAATCGTGTCCGACAGCGGCACGGACATCGAGGCGCGCGCCGAGCCGATGACGCCGGCGGCGGTGGCGTCGACCTCGCTGGCCGACGAAGCCTCCGAGGCGGTCAAGATCGCGTTCCGCGCGCTGAAGACCAACATGTTTCGCACGATACTGACGCTGCTCGGCATCATGATCGGTGTCGCCTCCGTGGTCGCCATGCTGGCGGTCGGCGAGGGCGCACAGGAAGACGTCATGAAACGCATCGGCTCAATGGGCTCGAACCTTCTTGTTGTGCGCCCCGGCGCGCCGAACCAGCGCTTTGCCGCCGGATCGAGCGTACGCACGCTCGTGCCCGAGGATGCCGACGCGCTTGCCCAGTTGCCGAATGTTTCGGCCGCCATGCCGGAACGGCAGGGCAATGTCACCATACGCATCGGCAATCGTGACTATGCCACGCAGGCGACGGCGACGGCACCCGAGCTTCCCGAAGTGCGGAGCTGGCCGGTCGAGCGGGGCTCGTTCTTCACTGATGAGGATGTCAACGCGCAAACCGCGGTCGCGGTGCTCGGCAAGACGGTCGAGCGCAATCTGTTCGGCAATGCCGATTCGCTCGGAAGTTTCGTCATCATCAACAATGTGCCCTTCCAGGTGATCGGCGTCATGTCGGCGAAGGGCGCGACCGGTTTCGGCACCGACCAGGACGATACGGTATTTGTGCCGATCACGACCGGCGGTCTGCGGCTGTTCGGCGAGCGCCATGTGCGCTCGATCACGGTCGCGGTGGATGATCTGGCGCAGCTTGATCAGACCGAAGCCGCCGTGAAGCAGCTTCTGATCGAGCGGCACCGGACGGAAGATTTCCAGATCCGCAACATGGCCTCGATCATCGAGACCATGTCCGCGACGCAGCAGACGCTGTCCATACTCCTGGCGTCGATCGCCTCGATTTCGCTGATCGTCGGCGGCATCGGCATCATGAACATCATGCTGATGAGCGTGACCGAGCGAACTCGGGAGATCGGCATCCGGATGGCGACCGGCGCCGCGACGCGGAATATTCTTCAACAGTTTTTGACGGAAGCGGTCGTCGTCGCGGCCTTTGGCGGCGTGCTGGGCGTCGCGCTGGGCTTCGCTGCGGGGTTCGCAATTTCCTTTGCCGGGCTGCCGTTGAAATTCACGGTCCTGCCGGCGGCTGTGGCTTTCGGCTGTGCGGTCATGACCGGCGTCGTGTTCGGCTTCATGCCGGCGCTGAAGGCCGCGAAGCTCGATCCTGTGACGGCGCTCGCGTCGGACTAGGCCGCCGAAAAAGCGTCCGCGAGCACTTTCTGCACCTGTCTTGCCGTCCAGGGCTTCTGCAGAAATGCAGCCGGGTTCAGTGTCGCGGCTCGGCGCCGCGTGACGGGATCGCTGTGCGCGGTCAGAAACACGACCTTGGCCGGATGCTCCGCCGTAATGGCCATCGCGGTGTCGATGCCGTCCGCCGTTCCCTTGATGGTGACATCCATCAGAAGGAGATCCGGCCGCTCTCGTTCGACGATACGCAGAGCGTCCTCGCCGCTGGATGCCGGACCCAGCACCCTGTAGCCCAGTGCCTCAAGCGAGCACGCCAGATCTAGGGCGATCAGGGCTTCATCCTCCACGACAAGAACGCTTCGCATTTTTTGTCTCCTGTGGCGAAATCGCGGCTTTCGTGCGATCCGGTCAAAGAGCCAACGAGGCGATCTGGGAAGTTGTTCCGGAAAACCCGTAAAATTGAAGCGGTTATGGTTTCCCCTTTTATAATGGGGGAAAGCGGTCAGGCCGCCTTTTCGGTCGTCTGGGTCAACAGTGCGTGAAGCGCCGTGGCATCGCGCGTGGCACGCAATTTTGCCGCTGTTTGCGGGTCACGCAGAACTCGGGCCACCCGCGCCAGCGCCTTCAAATGGTCGGCGCCCGCCGCTTCCGGGGCCAGCAGAAGGAACACGAGATCGACCGGCTCGGAATCCAGCGAGTCGAAGTCGATGGGCCGGTCCAGCCGGGCGAACAGGCCAAACAGGCGGCCGATCTTCGGCAGCTTGCCGTGCGGAATTGCAATGCCGCTGCCGACCCCGGTGGAGCCAAGCCGTTCGCGCTGCAGGAGTGTTTCAAAAATCTCCCGCTCCGGCAGGCCGGTCAGCTCGGCGGCCTTTTCCGCGAGCTCCTGGATCGCCTGCTTCTTGGAGTTCACCTTGAGCGAGGAAAGGACCGCTCCGGGTGCAAGAAGATCACTCAACATGAGGACGACTCTTTGCTGTTTCCGGCATGCCGGATGCCCGCTGCAAATAGGGCGACGGCGATCGAGGTCACGTCCTTCTGGAAGCCCCCCGCGGCCGGACCCTGTGACCGCCAGCCGCACGCAAAAGACCTACGAACACCCCCGAGGGAAGTCAAATCTTGACAGCGCCGAACTGGGGACAGCAGTGAGTTTGGAGTGTTTCAAAGGGGTGTCACTTTTTCGCGACGCCGCTGCACCGACGACGCGATTCCCAGCGCCTCCCGGTACTTGGCGACCGTACGGCGGGCGATGTCGATTCCCGAGTCGCGCAGGGCCTGGACGATGGCGTCGTCGGACAACACATCGTCGATCGATTCGGCTTCGATCATTTCCTTGATGCGATGCCGCACGGCTTCCGCCGAATGCGCTTCCGCCCGCCCGGTTGAAGAGATGGCCGCCGTGAAGAAATATTTCATCTCGAACGTGCCGCGCGGCGTCGCGATGTATTTATTCGCGGTGACGCGGCTGACCGTGGACTCGTGCATGCCGATGGCGTCGGCGACGGCGCGCAGATTCATCGGGCGGAGATAGTGCACGCCGTGCGTCAGGAACGCGTCCTGCTGCTTGACGATCTCCGACGAGACCTTGAGGATCGTGCGCGCGCGCTGCTCGAGGCTGCGCGTCAGCCAGTTCGCCGTTTGCAGGCATTCGGCAAGAAAGGCCTTTTCCCCGGCGTTTTTCGTGGTGCGCGACACCTTGGCGTAATAGGTCTGGTTGACCAGAACGCGCGGCAAGGTCTCGCTGTTGAGCTCGATCAGCCACGTTCCGTCCGGCGCCGCACGTACAAGAACATCCGGAATAACCGATTGTAAGGGCGATCCGCCGAAGGCAAGTCCGGGCTTCGGCGTCAACTGCCGGATCTCGGTGATCATCTCGGCAAGATCCTCGCCATCGACGCCGCAGATCTTGCGCAGTTGCGGCAGGTCGCGCTTGGCGAGAAGGTCGAGATGCTTGACCAGCGTCGCCATCGCAGGGTCGAAGCGGTTCCGGCCGCGCAATTGTATGGCCAGACACTCCTCAAGATTGCGTGCCCCGATACCCGGAGGGTCCATGGTCTGGATCAGTCCGAGCGCTTCCTCGGCCCGCTTCAGCGGCGCTCCGAGGCGCGCGGCGATGTCGGGCAGGGGCTCGGACAGATAGCCGGTCTCGTCGATGCAATCGATCACGCCGCGGCCGATCAGGCGGAGCGCGAGGTCGGACGTCAGAAACGCGAGCTGTGCGTCGAGATGGTCGGCCAGGCTGAGTTCGGGCGAGGCATGCGTCTCCAGCGAATTTTCGCCATCTGCGTCGCCCCCCGCGCCGACGCCCGACCATGCGGAGGCGGTGTAGCTTTCGCCGCCGCCCATCGACATCGGCGCTTCGTCCTGAAAAACATTGCCCAGATCGGTGTCGAGCCGTTCCTCGATATCGGCCCGGCTCTCGGGCAGCCGCTCCTCCATCCAGTCGCCGTCGCGGGCTTCGAAGGACTCTGGTGTCGTTTCGGGAATTTCCTCGCCTTCGACAGGCGCTGGCGCCTCGCCGTCGGCACGCTCAAGTAGCGGGTTTTGCTCGATTTCCTGCGCGATATAGGTCTGCAGATCCATGCTCGACAGCTGCAGCAGCTTGATCGCCTGCATGAGCTGCGGGGTCATCACCAGAGACTGGCTTTGCCGCAAAAGGAGCTTGGGTGACAGGGACATGGGCGCGGATCGAAGGGCTTTTTTGCAAGTGGGACGATTCTTGCATGATACCGATCCCGGCGGAATTTACAGCCTGAATTCCTCGCCTAGGTAAAGGCGCCGCACGTCGGGGTTGGCGACGATCTCGTCCGGGGTCCCGTGCATCAGCACATGTCCGGAATGGACGATATAGGCCCGGTCGATCAGCCCGAGCGTTTCGCGGACATTGTGGTCGGTGATCAGAACACCGATGCCCCTCTGGGTGAGGTAGCGCACCAGAAGCCGGATATCGTTGACCGCGATCGGGTCGACGCCGGCGAAGGGCTCGTCGAGCAGCATGAAATCCGGCCGGCTCGCGAGCGCCCGGGCGATTTCGACACGCCGGCGTTCGCCGCCGGACAGCGCCAGCGCCGGAGATTTTCTGAGGCGCTTGATGCCGAATTCGTCGAGCAGGCTGTCGAGCTCCTCCGCCCGTTTCTTGGCGTTCGGCTCCACGACTTCGAGCACCGCGCGGATATTGTCCTCGACCGTCAGACCGCGAAAGATCGAGGCTTCCTGCGGCAGATAGCCGATGCCGAGCCGCGCGCGTTGGTACATCGGCAGATCGGTGACGTCCTGGCCGTTGAGTTCGATGCGTCCGCCGTCCGCCGGGACGAGGCCGGTCAGCATGTAGAACACGGTCGTCTTGCCGGCGCCGTTGGGTCCGAGAATGCCGACCGACTCGCCGCGCCCGACCGCAACCGAGACATTCTCCACGACCTGCCGCGCGCCATAGCTTTTCACGAGGCCATGGGCGACGAGCCAGCCTTCGCCGGCGATCGGCGCGCGTCCCTGCGCGCCACGCGCAAGTTTGCGTTTCTTCTTCCAGAAGAAGTTCATCGCCACCGGCTCATTGCGTCTTCGGCTTCTGTCCGAAAACGCCCTGGACACGGCCGCTGCCGCTTTCGACCCGGGATTTCTGCGTGGTGAGATCGACCACCAGCCGATCGCCCTTGAGAATGTTGACGCCTTGCGTAACAACGACGTTGCCGGTCAGCGTGACGGTGTTCGACGGCATGTCGAACACGCCCTTGCTGCCGGTCGCCTTCTGGTCGCCCGACGTCACGATGACATTGCCGTCGGCCTCAAGCCGCCGGATATTGCGTCCTGTCACGACATCGCCCGGTGCCGCAGGGGCTGCGGCGCCATCCTTTTCATAGAAGATCGTCAGCTTGGCGGTCCGGAGCGCGGATGTGCCCTGAACGACGAGCACATTGCCCGAGAAGATCGCCGTCTGTTCGCCTTCCTTCACCTCGAGATTGTCCGCCTCGATGTTGACGGGCTGGTCGCCACGTCCGCTGAAACCTTCGAATGCGGATGTGACGCCCTGCTGCGCAAATGCGGGGCTTGAGAGAAGAAGGATGGCCGCAAGGGCGCTCGGGATTTTCATTGCATACCTTCGGGTGCAGGCGCGACCGGCGCCGCCGTATCCGGCTTCAGGGTCATTTTGACATTGCCTGTAAAGACGGCGCGTTCGCCGTTCTGGAAGAGCTGCATGCTGTTTGCTGTGAGATCGGCGCGCTGGAAACTTAGCGCCACAGGCTTGTCCGAAATCACCTGGCCGGCGGTGAGATCGACATCCGCCTCGGTCAACGCCGCGCGGTCGTCGAGATCGGTGGTGATGTCAATCTTCTCGAAAAGCTGCAGCGTTTCATCCTTGCTGTTCATGTGGCCGCGCACCGCCTTGAGCTCGGCCCAGCCGTCGTCGCGGATCGCCATCTTTGCTGTCAGACCGAACAGATCCACCTCTTCGGTATTGCCGATGTCTTGCTCCGCGCGCTCCGCCGTTACTTCATAACCCTTGGGCTTGCCGTCGGAGCCCGTGCCGTATCCGGTCAGGCGCGGCCGTTGCATGACGATCTTGGCATTGCTGATGCCCATGCTTTCGGCATCGACTTCCGCCAGGAGTACGCGTGGATCGAACACGATGACGCCGGTAATGCCGAGCATGATCGCTCCCGCGGTAGCCGGCAGCGCAATCCGCAGAATGCGTACCAGCCTGGAATGCCGCTGAGCGGCTTCCAGCGCGGCCTTGCGGGTGCCCCGCAACTCCGCGAATTGCCCGCCGGCGGTTCCGGTCATCGCCACGTTCTACGCCCCTCCGTTCCGGCGGGAGCCGGTGCTACGAATGCGCGAAAATGTCTTCGTCCGCAAAACCCGTGAGATCGAGCGCGGCTCTGATCGGCAAAAAGGCATAGCAGGCTTCCGCGAGCGCGGTGCGTCCCTCGCGGGCAAGCAGGCCCTCCAGCTGCATTTTCAGCGCGTGCAGATAAAGCACGTCGGATGCGGCATAATTGAGCTGATTGTCGGTCAGGGTTTCCGCGCCCCAGTCCGAACTCTGCTGCTGCTTCGATATCTCGACGCCCAGGAGATCGCGGGTCAGATCCTTGAGGCCGTGGCGGTCGGTGTAGGTCCGCACCAGCCGCGACGCGATCTTGGTGCACCAGACCGGCTCCGGCATCACGCCGAATGTCTTGAACAGGATCGCGAGGTCGAAGCGCGCGAAGTGAAAAAGCTTGAGGACGCTGCGGTCGCGAAACAGCGCTTCCAGATTCGGGGCGCGATTCTGGCCCGGAAGAATTTGCACGAGATCCGCGGTGCCGTCGCCGCTGGAAATCTGCACAAGGCACAGGCGGTCGCGATTGGGGTTGAGCCCCAGGGTTTCGGTGTCGATGGCGACCGAACCCGAAAACGTAAGTCCGTCAGGAAGATCGCCGCGGTGAAGCCGGAAGGTCATGGAAACGCCTGTGAATGTGTTGGACGGGCGTACCATTGCCAAGGCCGATGCGGCAAGGAAAAGGCAAGCGGGCGGGACACAAGGTCCCGCCCTTTAAAAACGCTAGCTGGCTGGCGTCAGATCCAGAGCCAGAACCAGTAAGGAATCCGGCGGCACCTGCGTCTCCAGCGGCCCCACCGGTCGTAATAGCCCCGGCAGCTGCGGCGCCAGCGGCGGCGGCGAACGCGTCGGCGCCGGCCATAATAACGCCGGTGGCGGCGATAATGTCTGCGGCGGCCGCGGCGGTATCTGCGGCGCCCTCTGCGTCTGCGGCGGCGCCATTCGGTGCCGGACTGCGCGACTTCAACGCCCTCGTCTTCCTCCATGGCGGTTTCGACTTCGGGAGGCAGGAAGTCGGAGCGAGGCGCGAGGTCGTCAGGCAGCCCGCCGGCCAATGCGCGGGCCTCGCGCGGCAGGGATGTTGCAATGGCCGCAGCGCCGGCGGCCCCAAGAAGGCCGGTTAGAAAGGAACGTCTGTCCACGGCGGATCTCCCTGCCTGTCGCTTATGCAAACGAAACAGGCCGCGACCGAGAGAGTTCGCTCACTTCGCCGTGACATCGACTTTGGTCGAAAAAAATGGGCGGGAATTGGTCCCGCCCATTCGTGATCTGCAGGACTACTGGATCAGATCCAGATCCAGGCCCAGTAGGGCACGCGGCGGCAGCGGCGAACCCAGCGGCCCCACCGGTTGCGGTACCGGCGGCAAGCCTGCCGGAAACGACGACGGCGGACCCGGCGGCGGCGACGGCGATATGGGCCATGTGGCCGGCCTCGATGCCATGCTGTCTCCACACCGTCGGCGCCCGTCGCCTCTTCGGCGGCCGCTTCGGGATTCACCCCGACGTCGGGGGTCGTGTCGTCAAGCGGGCCGATTGCAAGTGCCTCGGCCTGGCGCGGCAGGGCGGCAACCATTGCCGCAGCACCGGCCGCTCCCAAAAGTCCTGTTAGGAAAAGTCGTCTGTCCATCGGGTTTTCCTTACCTAGCAGTTGGGAAACCCGCCCAGCCATCCGGGGTTCCGATAATCGGATTTAAGTGGGTTGTTTCTGAACCGGGCGTGAATAGGTTGAGCGCCCCACGGTCTGTCGAAGAGCCATACGTGCCCATTCTGTCCATTTCCGGCCTGCAAAAGACCTATGCGTCCGGTTTCACTGCCCTGAAAAACGTAAATCTCGACATCGAGAGGGGAGAAATATTCGCTCTCCTTGGCCCGAACGGCGCAGGCAAGACGACGCTGATCAGCATTGTCTGCGGCACCGTTAACGCAACCGCGGGAAAGGTCATGGTCGATGGCCACGACTGGCAACGCGACTGGCGCAATGTCCGTGCCCGGATCGGGCTCGTGCCGCAGGAACTGACGGTCGATACGTTCGAGAGCGTCTGGGCGACCGTGAGTTTCAGTCGCGGGCTGTTCGGCAAGCCGCGTAACGACGAGATGGTCGAAAAAATACTCCGTCAGCTGTCTTTGTGGGACAAGAAGGACGCGAAGATCATGACGCTGTCGGGCGGAATGAAGCGCCGCGTCATGATCGCCAAGGCGCTGTCGCACGAGCCGGAGATTCTGTTTCTGGACGAGCCGACGGCCGGCGTCGATGTCGAATTGCGCCGCGGCATGTGGGATGTGGTTCGCGAGCTGCGCGCCGGCGGCGTCACCGTGATCCTGACGACGCATTACATCCAGGAAGCGGAGGAGATGGCCGACCGCATCGGCATCATCAACAACGGCGAGATCATTCTCGTTGAGAAAAAAGCCGCGCTCATGAAGAAGCTCGGCAAGAAGCAGCTCATGCTCACGCTGAACGACAAGCTCGACAAGGTGCCGCCGAAGCTCAAGGAATTCGGCCTCGATCTCGCCGAGGACGGATCGCAGCTTGTCTATACATTCGACAGCAGCAAGGAAACGGCGAGCATTCCCGCGCTCCTGAAACGCGTCGACGAGGCAGGGCTCGGCTACACGGATATCGAGATGCAGGAAAGCTCGCTGGAGGACATATTCGTCGATCTCGTGCGGAGGAAAAAATGAACCCCCGTGCCGTGATATCGATTTACAGATTCGAGATGGCGCGTGCGTTCCGTACGCTGTGGCAAAGCATCGTCTCGCCCGTCATTTCCACGTCTCTTTACTTCGTTGTGTTTGGCGCGGCGATCGGCAGCCACATGGCGGAGATGGGCGGTGTCTCCTATGGCGCATTTATCGTGCCAGGCCTCATCATGCTGACGCTGCTGACGACAAGCATCTCAAACGCAAGTTTCGGCATCTATTTTCCGCGCTTTGTCGGCACGATCTACGAAATTCTCTCCGCGCCGGTTTCCGCGCTGGAAATCGTTGCCGGCTATGTCGGTGCCGCCGCGACGAAATCCATCATCATCGGCCTCATCACGCTTGCGACCGCCTGGCTGTTCGTGGACTTTACGATTGCACACCCGTTGGTGATGCTGCTGTTCCTGTTCCTGACGGCCTTCACCTTCAGCCTGTTCGGCTTCATCATCGGCGTGTGGGCGGACGGTTTCGAGAAGCTGCAGTTCATCCCGCTTCTCGTCGTGACGCCGCTGACCTTCCTCGGCGGATCGTTCTATTCGATCGACGTGCTGCCGCCGTTCTGGCGCGCGGTCTCGTTCTTCAACCCGGTCGTCTATCTCATCAACGGTTTCCGCTGGAGCTTCTTCGGCACGTCCGATGTCCATGTCGGCGTCAGCCTCGGCATGACGGCGATCTTCCTCGTCGTCTGCCTCGGTCTTGTCGCCTGGATATTCAAGACCGGCTACCGGCTGAAGAACTAGACCTCGCCCGCGAGCAGTTCGACCCCGTCGAGGCCGCGCTTTTTCAAAAGCGCCTCGGGCGAGGGCTCGTGGCCGCGGAACGCGCGGTATAGCTCGCGCGGGTCCGAGCGGCCGCCGGCGGAATAGATGTACTCCTTGAGCTTCCTTGCCGTCTCCGCGTCGAAAATGTCGCCCGCGTCCTTGAACGCCTGGAAGGCATCGGCGTCGAGCACTTCCGACCAGAGATAGGAGTAGTAGCCGGCCGAATAGCCGCCGGAGAAAATGTGCTGGAAGTGCGGCGTGCGGTGGCGCATCGTGATCGCCTTCGGCATGCCGATTTTCGTCAATACGTCGCGCTCGAAGCGGGCCGGATCGAGGCTTTCCGTGTCGGTCAGGAGATGGAATTCGAGATCGACAAGCGCCGACGATGTGTATTCCACCGTCGCAAAGCCCTGGTTGAACTTCCGCGCCGCGAGCAGCCGCTCCAGAAGATCGGCGGGTATGGGCTCGCCGGTTTCGGCATGCACCGCAAAGCGCCGCAGCACGTCCGGCTCCTCCAGCCAGTGCTCATAGAGCTGTGATGGCAGTTCGACAAAATCGCGCGCCACCGATGTGCCGGAAATCAGCGGATAGGTGACGTTGGACAGAAGCCCGTGCAGCCCGTGGCCGAATTCATGGAACAGCGTTCGTGCGTCGTCCATCGTCAGCAGGGCAGGTTTGCCTTCGGGCGGCTTCGAGAAGTTCATCACATTGACGATGATCGGGCTGATATTGCCGCGCAGTTTCTCCTGGCTGCGGAAGGTCGACATCCACGCGCCGGAATGCTTGGAGGACCGCGCGAAATAATCGCCGAAGAACAGACCAACATGCCCGCCGGCGTCGTCGGTCACTTCCCATGTGCGGACATCCGGGTGATAAACCGGAATGTCCGTGCGTTCGTTGAAATGCAGGCCGAACAGTCTTGTCGCGGTGTCGAATGCAGCAAGGATCATCCTGTCCAGTTGCAGATAGGGTTTTATCTCGCTGTCGTCGATGCTGAAGCGCTCGGTGCGCACCTTGTCGGCATAGAACCGCCAGTCCCACGGCGCGATCTCGATATTGTCGCCTTGCGCGGCGGCGTATTTCTGCAGGTCGGCTTCCTCTCGCGCCGCCTGCGCCTTGGCGGGCGCCCATACGGATTCTAGGAGGCCTCGCACGGCATCCGGCGTCTTCGCCATCACATCGTCGAGCTTGAAATGGGCGAAGGTCGGATAGCCCAGCAGCTTCGCGCGCTCGGCGCGGAGCTTGAGCATTTCCGCGACCAGCGGACGGTTGTCGGATGCGCCGTCATGTTCGCCGCGCGAGGTCCAGGCACGGAACGCCTGTTCGCGCAGATCGCGCCGCGTGGAGTTCTGCAGGAACGGTTCGACCGACGACCGTGACAGCGTGATCGCATATTTGCCGGCAAGTCCGCGATCCTCGGCCGCTTTCTGCGCGGCGTCGATCTCCGCGCCCGACAGTCCTGCGAGATCTTTCTTGTCGAGAACGAGCTTCCACTCGCGCTCGTCGGCCAGCACGTTCTGGCCGAACTGCGTGGACAGCGTCGCGAGCCGCTCGTTGATTTCCCCGAGGCGCTTTTTCTTCTCCTCTGGCAGTCCGCCGCCGGAGCGTACGAAATTGGTGTGATAGCGTTCCAGAACGCGCATCTGCTCGGCTGTCAGGCCCAGCGTGCCGCGCTTTGCGTAAACCGAAGCGATGCGGCGGAACAGCGGATCGTTCAGCGAAATCTCGCTGAAATGCCGCGCCATGACGGGAGCCAGATCGCGCTCGATCTTTTCGATGGCATCGCTGGTGTTCGCTCCGGCGAGATTGTGGAACACCGATGACACGCGGTCCAGCAGATCGCCGCTCCGTTCCATCGCCTCGATCGTGTTGGCGAAGTCCGGCTCATCAGGCGATGACGCGATCCGTTCGATCTCAGCCCTGTGTTCCGCGAGCGCGGTTTCAAACGCCGGGGAAAAATGATCGGGCGTGATGTCCGCGAAGGGCGGGGTTTCGAAGGGCGCGGTCCAGGGGGCGAGGAGGGGGTTTGTGTCGGCGGGCATGGCATCTCCGGGGTGACTGGCGCCTATATAGGTCTTGTTGCGGCCGAGATCACGGGCGTATGAAGCCGATGCCTTGCCAGGCCATCGAGGACAAGGGGCGGGGTAGGGCTTATGACGAACGAGATTTTGAGCGCGGTTGCGATCGTGCTCACCTTTGCCGGCTATTTTCCGTACATCAGATCGATCCGCCGGGGGCAGACAAAGCCGCACGTCTTTTCATGGGTCGTATGGGGCATGGTCACGGTCGTGGTGTCGTTCGCACAGCTGGCCGACGGCGGCGGAGTCGGAGCCTGGCCAATCCTCGTTTCGGGTACGATCACCCTGTATGTTGCCGCGCTCGCTTATCAGCGTCGCGGCGACACGGCGATTTTCCGCTCCGACTGGCTCTTCCTGGGCTTTGCCCTGACATCGCTGCCGGCGTGGTACCTGACGTCGGATCCTCTGTGGGCCGTGGTCATTCTCACCGCAGCGGACACGCTCGGCTACGCGCCAACGTTCCGCAAATCGTGGCTTTGGCCCTTCTCCGAGAACCTGACATTCTATGGGCTGCTGACGCTCCGCAATCTGATCGCGATCGCGGCCCTCGAAAATTATTCGCTGACGACGATCCTGTTTCCCGCCGTCATCGCCGCCACGACGATTGTATTTATCGTCATGGTTCTTCTGCGCCGTCGGGCTGTGACGCCTTGAGTCGAAACCGCACCGAGAGCCCGCCAAGCTCGGACCTTAAGAATTCCGGCGCGGTTTCGTAAGCCGCGAGAACATCCGACACGATGGCAAGACCAAGGCCCGCGCCGCGGCTTTCGTCCTGCCGCGCGCCGCGCGCGGCAAGCGTTGCGATATGTTCGGCGTCGGCATTCGCGCCGTCGTCCGCGACATTGATGATCGCCGTGTCTCCGTCGCGGGAGACCGTCACCTTTACGCGGGTTTCGGCGGCGCGTGCGGCGTTCTCCATAAGATTTCCGAGCACATCGTAAACATCGTCGGCGTCGGCGAGCACCTTGATGTCCTTGCCTTCGGTCATGAAGGAAATCGACTCTCCGCGCGGCGTGCGCGCGAGAGTACGGCTGATGCCATCGGCGATCTTCACTATGGAGATCGCCGAATGACCGCGCGCATGCCGGGCGCGGGAGCGCGCGATCTCTCGCTCGATGGTGCGGTGCATGCGTGTCGAGAGAACCGCGATGTCGTCCGCGATGTCGCTCTTGTCCTGGTCCCTCAGGCGCTGCAGGTCGGCGGCGAGAGCGGTCAAAGGGGTTCGCAGCCCGTGGGCGAGATCGGCGGCGCGGTCGCGGGCACGCAGGATCGACTTGTCCTGTGCGTCAAGCAGCGTATTGACCTCGGAGACCAGAGGTTCGAGTTCCGTCGGTACGCCGGTTTCCAGCCGCATGCGCCGTCCGGTACGAATCTCGGCAATGCCGCGCCGGATGGCGGCGAAGGGCTGAAGCCCCGCGCCGACCTGGAGCCAGGCGCCCGCGAGAAGCACCAGGCCGAGAATGGCGAGCCCCGGCACGAGATCGCGCGCGAACTCTCTTTGCTGCAGGCGTATGTCGGCCTCGTTTTCCGCCAGCGTTATGCGCACCGGCCGCTGCGCCCCGCGCAGTGCAAGTGTCAACCGCCGCTCGCGCAGAAGAAGGTCCTGGTTTTCCGGGCCATGCGCGCGCGCCGAAACGCTTTCGCCGGGCGGCGCGTCGAACGCGGGCGGGGTCAACTCGAAATCCCACAGTGAGCGCGAGCGCAGACGTTCATTCGTGGTTTCGTCCAGAACCTGCCAGTACAGGCCGCCATAGACCTGCTGGAAACGCGGTTGGGCCGGCTCGGCGGAGAGGCGCAGTTTTCCCGCTGGGCCGATGTCGAGATTGGCGGCGATCTGTACGATGGCGACATCGAGGTCCTGCGCCACGCGTCGCTCTATATGGCGACCGAACAGCGCGGTCAGGCCGAACCCGGCAAGCGCCAGCGCCGCCAGCACGCCGGCGAATGCAAACAGAAACAGCCGGAGCCGGAGCGAGCGGAACGCGTTCATGGTCCGCCCAGCGCGTAGCCGAAACCGCGGCGCGTTTCGATGAAATCGGCTCCCAGCTTTTTCCGCACGCGGCCAACCAGAACTTCGACGGCGTTGGATTCACGGTCGCCATACTCGCCCTGCAGATGTTCGGCCAGTTCGTGCTGGGGAACGACGCGATCGCTGTTGTGGAGCATATAGGCGACGAGCCGGTATTCCTGCGGCGACAGCGCGACGGCGGCGCCGTTTCGCGTCACGCGCATCTGCCGCGTGTCGAGGGCTATCGTGCCATGCGTCACTACGGGGTTCGCGATACCGGCCGTCCGCCGCAGCGCGGCGCGCAGGCGCGCCAGCAGCTCCTCCATCTCGAACGGCTTGGGCAGGTAGTCGTCGGCGCCGGCATCCATGCCCTCGACGCGCTCACGCCATGAGCCGCGCGCGGTCAAAATGATGACGGGGAATGTGCGTCCGTTTTCGCGCCAGCGCTTCAGCACCGACAGCCCGTCCATGCCCGGCAGGCCGAGATCGAGAATGACGGCGGCATAGTTTTCGGTGTCGCCGCGGAACCATGCGTCCTCGCCGTCCGGGGACGTATCGACGACATAGCCCGCGGCCTCGATGGCGGAGGCAAGGGCGGCGCGGATTTTCGGATCGTCTTCAACACAAAGGATACGCATGTCAGTCGTCGTCATCCACATCGACCACGCGGCCGGTCTTCGGATCGACCTCCACTTCAATCACCCGCCCGCCGGACGTCATGATCTTGAACTCGTAATAGGTGATGCCGTCATCCTCGCCGAGTTTCACACCGAGAATGTCGCCGGGAAATTTTTCATGCAGCGCGGCGGTGATGGTTTCGAGCGGCAGGAAGTCCCCACGCTCCACATGCGCGCGCGCGCGCTCGGCGTCGCTCGCGGCCCGCGACGGAGCAGGTTCGGCGGGCTGCAGTTGAGAAACGGGCGGAGCGGGCGACGTGACGGAAATCGCGGGGGCAGGCGCGGCGGTCTGCATGTTCGGGACGCTGTGAAAAATATAGACCGCGCCGCCGCCGATAACGAGACCGGAAACGAGCGTCACCGCGAACAGGAGAACAAGAAGCGTCTTTTCCACTCAGGGGCTATGCCGTTTCGAAGATGACAAAACGCTGAAAAGAGCGATCAGCCGACTGTCATCGCGCTTCCGGCAAAAAGCAAATGCCTGCCCGTTCCGGGCCGGCCCGAACCGGAAGGAATGCTTCTGATGAAAAAGATCGCCCTTGTTTCGCTGGCTTTAACCGGCTTCGCCGCCGCTGCTTTTCCCGCTGTCGCCGATGACGATGACGGGCGCCGCGGCATGCAACGCGACACCGGCGGCTGGATGAGCGTCGATGAACTGTCGTCGCATCTCAAAACCCTCGGCTATACGGGTATTCGCGAGATCGAGCGGGACGACGGCTGCTATGAGGTCGAAGCGCGGAATCCCGACGGCCGCCGCGTCGAGTTGAAAGTCAGCCGCAGCGGCGATGTGTTGCGCTCCAAGCATGACGACGATGATGATGACGATGATCGCTGGGATGATTGAGCCGTGACATAAATCCCCCGTGCATTCGCACGGGGGATTTATTGAACGTGGTCGCGGACGAAATCGACGACGTGCCGCACGGTCCAGCGGTCTTCCGCCGTCACCTCGCGGTCCTCCACCTTCAGCGCTCTTTGCGGAATGATGCCGCGGCCCTCCCACACTTCGCCCTTCGAGTCGGCGTAAATCTCGTTGGAAAGACTCATCGTCCAGCCGTTCGGCAGGCGCTTCCAGAGCTCGTCGGACAGCGAGCCGTCCGTCGTCTCGCCGATATGGGTGACGTTCGGCAGGGCACGCATGGCGATCGTAAAGACTTCGGCGGCGCTGAGTGTTTCAAGGCCTGTAATCAGATAGACCGGGCCGTGGAAGCTGGGACGCTTGGAAGGCTGAAGAAGAACCTCCTGCGGTTCGGAATCCTTGTAGTCGCCGGCGCGCTTGGAATAGGCCATCGTCGATTTCTCGGTGAAACGCGCGGCGACGCGGCGGCCGAAACTGTCGTCTCCGCCGCGATTCATGCTGACATCGACGATGACCGCCCGGGCGCCCTCGAACGCGGTCATGGCGTCGTCCAGAGCATTTTCCAGATCGTCGGGTTCCATATAGGTCATGGTACGTACGCGCAGATAGCCGATATCGTCGCGCAGCAGGCCCCAGCTGATTTCCCCGGACGTCTGCAACGACGCTCCCATGATGGCGTCGACGGCGTTGGTGTTCCATGATCCGGGCACCACCGGCGCGCCTGCCGGCTGTTCGCGCGGCTTGGGATTCGAGACCTCGATGCTGTCGGCTTCCTCCTCGACGGTGCCCTGGATACCGATGTGGCTGTCGCCGATCGGCATTACGAGATCTTCGAGAATGACGAACAGTTCGGCCTCGCTCGTGTCCTCGTCGACATCCTCGCGCAGGCTCTCGACCAGTTTCGGCCAGTCGGTCTTGCGTTCCTTGAAGAACATGAAATGTTCGTCGAACATTTTCACGGCGGTTTCGAACACCGTCTCGGCGTCGGTGTCCGGCGTCTCGCTGCACTCTTCCGGCAGTTCGGCCAGCCGGTCGAAGGTGTAAATATAGTCGGGGTCGCTGCGCTTCAGGCTGAGCGTATCCTTGTCGGCCGACAGCGACGGGCTGCTGATCGGGCCGGCCTTGTCATCGTCCTCGTCGTCGGGATGGGCGATGCAGTAGCCGTCGCCGGCGTCGTATCGGGTGATCTTCTCGCCATCAATGGCCCAGATCCAGCCATAGCCCTGCGAACGCCAGATACCGTTGATGTCGGAAGGAGTGGCGATGCCGGTTTCGCTCGCGGCTTCCGGAACGCGTCCGGCACCCGAAGCCAGGAAAGAGACGAGAACACCAGCGAAGAGAGGTTTGAGACGTGGCATCAGCATGTGTCGAAACCCTGCTTCGCTCCGATGCCAATCCCCGCGCTCGCCGGTCAAGCCCGCAAGGGGTAAGTGGTGCCCAGAAGAGGCACCCTGTCCAATATGCCAAGCTTGATTTCACGGCAAAAATCGACGCGAAAGGCGACTGCTTAGTACCAAAGTTCGTACCGTCATGCCACCCCCTAGGGGGAAGTCTGCACCAACGGTCTATTCGGATTCCCGAAGCACACGTCTCGGAAAAAGGTCCAAGGAACCGTCCTGATACTCGCTGTTTCCCTCCGCTGGCGAAGCGTCGGTCCCATTCAGATGATCTGGTCGAAATATGGCTGAATGCCTTTTCCAATCTCGTGGAATTTTTCCTTGGACAGAAGATGATACTCCCGGTCGAAGGTAATTTCCTTGCCGGAGTGCTGTTCATTGTGGCGAGAAACTGAGGCTAGGATGACCTGAACGCCGGGTGGCTGCTTGTCGAAAATCAGCCTTAGAATAGCCTTCGCATTGGGCGGGTCCTGATCCTGCTGTATTGGAGAATCCAGAACTAAGGGGCAAAGCGTAGAAGGAGAAAACTCAGTCGCGGTCCAAGCAAATGCCAATACGTAGGACAGGACGGCTCTCGGTTGATCGCTGCCTGTGTCGCGTATCTTTGTATCGATCTGCTCTACTTCCGATGCCGAAAGACTATCTACGCGTAGCGCCCGAAGAAACGCCGTCATTTTCTCAAAATAGAAATCTTGGATCGCCGCCTTCCTATTCTTGTCGTTCATTTCGGCAAGCTTGCGGGTCAACTCGTCAATGTCGTGATCAAGCGTTGCGATCTCTCCGGCAAGTTGCGCGATGTCTCGGTGAAGAAATTCCGCCGCGCGTTTGTCACCTTCGGAAGAGATTATGTCTGCGAGCGCGAAGTCGCCTCGCTTTTCCTCGAGCGCTTTCTGGATGCGTTCGATCCTTGCATCGCTGCGCCCAAGCTCGGTCGTCTTAATTTCGATTTGGCGGTTCAGGTCGTCCAACTTCGCGTTGGCGCTGAGAAGGAAATCGCGACAAGCCTCTCGGTCTTCTACCAACGAGAACCGATGGGCAAATGAGTTTTCATGCTCGGTCCCGCATGTAGGGCATATCACATCCTCGTCGATCGACTTAATGAGGTACGCGTAATCTTTTTCGAATTCGCCCAGCGCAGCTTTTGCAATCGTTATCTGCTCTACCAGCATCCGCCGATTTGATGCGAGTTCTCCCAGCACCACGTTCCGAGCATGGCGATGCTCCTCCAGTCGATCGGCCTCCTCGATCAATCGCACAAGGATGTCTTGGTAGGCCTTCGGATCAAACTCGATCGGTACGAGGTCCCGCTGCTCTTCGAAACGGGACAATGCGCCTTCAACCACTTTTCGCTGCTCAATAACGGCCGATCGGGCGATTCGCTTTTCGGTCTGTTCGGCTCTGAGCCTGTAGAACTCGTTCGATCGAATGCCGGAGTGATAGAAGATCGCATCCTGCCTGTGGTTCGGAAATTGGCCGAGCTTATCGAACGACTGCCAAGGCTGAATCCATCCTCGATCTTGATCGACGTAATACGGGAGGAAGGCGAAGGCCGGTGGCGGTATCTGCGTGACGCCATTCGCGTCTGTCAATCGCAATTCAAAACCGAGAATTTTCGCCAGTGCTGGGCCAAGCTCGCTTGTCACCTTTGAGGTGGTGATGAGTAATCCCCCAAACTCATCAAAGAGACCAAAGCGTTTTTTATGTCGAACAATGCTGTACGACGTTCCGTCGACAGAGAAGTCGAGCTTTGCAACCACATTGGCATCAATCCATCGTTTATGTACTTGTACGGGTTCGGCTCCCAAGGCCCAGTAGAGGGATTTGAGTATCGAGGATTTACCTACGCGGTTTGCGCCGAGGAACACCGTCAACTGAGGATCGAAAGTCACCTCCAGTCCGGCTTTCTCCTTGAACGACAGGAGTGACAATTTCTCGAAGAGGAAGCTTCTCACTTTGGCGCTTTCTTAAATTGCGGATCAGCAGTTTGAACTTTTCATCTAGGTTCATGGCATGGAGTACTCGTAAAGGATTGCAGCCCGAACATAATTCTCCTCTATCGCCGGAATCAGTTTCTGGACGATGGGCTTTAGCTCAAGGCAGATTGAGTCTGTCATCGATAAGACTGACGCTGTGTTGTCCGAGAATGCATCGACCGCGTTTCTTACGGTATCTCGGAAACGTAGGTACGCGGCATCGCCTGTTTTGAAGCGGTCGACGGAATAGCGCTCCCATTGCTGATGCAGACTTCGGCGTTCGGTCGCGGACAATGTATCGAGGTCGGGGAGGACCTTTGACCAGTCGGGTAACTTCTGAGTGCTGGCGACGAATTCTTGCAGCCATCCGGTGACATCGGCACGGCAAACGAACTTGGACTTTAAGAGATCATCGAGAGATGAGCAGTCCCTCAGATGCTTCGACCTCTTTCTGCACTGGTCTACCATGGCCAAGTAAAGGGCCGTTAAGTTGGCGGTTGGATTTGGCGTATGTACGGAAACGAGGTCGACAATACGACCCTTTAGCCACGCCTCGTAGCCATCCAAAGTGAAATCGGTTTTGTAGAAATGAAAAAGGGCCAGGTCGGCATCCGTCGCCGCAGGGTTTTGTGCTTTCAAGCGCTCTCCGAACGCCGTCAATTTTTCAGCTTCAGCGGCGCTTAAAGACGCTGGCATCTGCTCCACGTCAAGGAAGTCCGGCGGCTGGTTGCTGACGAATCCTAACCTGTCGGTATGTTCGGGAAAGCGAACCTTATTGTCGAAGAGCTTTCCAATAATTGACGGCTCTTTGCCCTCTTGATCGGTCAGTCTCTTGATCGTCCAGTTTCCTTTCTTGCGAGTTTTTACCTGAAAGAAGCGAATTTTTTTGGGGGCAAAAGGATCGTCAAGCTCCACAATGTCATCGTGAAATTCGAAGCCAACGGCGTAGTCTTTTCCGCCTTCGTGTAGGCCGATGAGATGTCCCACGCCCCAGCAAATTTGAGCGTCGAAGCGATCGATACTACGGCTGCCGCTCTTCTCTCGTTGAGCGGTCTTGATCAGATCGGCTGGTGTCGACATGCATTCCCCCCGATCAACAACGTATGCGGGAAATGCCCCAAAGGTCCAGACCGTGGCACCGTGTCCCTCGCACGGCAATGCGGATGGAAGGAATGGGTTTCGCGTTACTGGTGGAAGAACGATGCTTTTCCGAAAATGTGGGAGCAGGGACGAATTCGATTCATCACCGCTCCCACGCTTTACCTCGAGCATTTGGGCACGAAATTTCGAGGCGGATATTCTTCCTCGAAATCGGAACAGATGGTCATTTTGACCATGTAAGAATGACTACTTCGCTTCAGTAGTCAGGGTCGATATGTACCCCGCGTTCCTCCAACCACTCTTCGACTACGTCGGACCAACTATACGCCTCAAGGAGCAGCTTTGGCATTCTCCGATCGAGCTTAACAAGCGCGAGCGCGAACGCTTCAGACTCTTTCATTGGCCTGTCCCGCAGGGCTTTGTAGAGGGCCTTCTGTATCTCGTTCGCGCGTTGTTCGATGTATCCTTCGGAGTCGAACTCTGGCCTCTGGCGATCACTCAGTAGGTCTTGCGCGTCCTTCCAAGTAGTCTCGATAAGGTCCGCGCGGGAATGGCCCCGAGCGTTAAGAACGCTGAGAGCCTTTCGCATGTTATTCACCGTACCGAGGGACACCGAGGACGCCTTCCGAACCTCCGCTTTTGACTTCTTCGTAAACACAGTTAGGAGCCAAGCGTGATTGAACTTGTCCTCGTTGGACATTGGAAGGCGGTCCTTTGAGTTTGCTTCCCCCGCTCGCGCGATCGCATCCTCAAAGCTCCCTCGAAACCCCCTGACGGGAATTTCATGGTGGACCCCGGCTCTGAAATAAGCGTCCCTCCGGTGGTGTCCGTCGATTACGTAATAACGGTCGCCACCCCACCAGATTTCGATCTCCTCGAGGTAGCGCGGTTTCTCAGGCCTTCCGATTGAGTCCTGCAAGATTTTCAAATGACGTTCATCGTTGTAGCGGTTGCCCTCGAGTTGTCTCGGTTGGAACACCGCGGACCTCACATTCAGTTCTTCGATATTCATCCTTGGTGGCGTCGGTACAGGTGGTTCTAGGCCATGCCGATTGATTGCGGTCTGAATGTTCTGGATGGCTTCAAGGCGCGGCACTTCTTCAGCAGTGTTGACTGCGCTTACGGCGGTCATCGGCTGCTCCATTGGTTGGGAGTGGTTGAAACGCTGATGGGCTGGATGCCTTACGGCTTACGACAAGGTGTTTTGAGCGTCGGAAAGCCGAAACCCGTACGGCGGAAGAGCGCCGCAGGTTGTCCGTGGGGCAACCAGAGCCATACGCGGGACCGGCTCCTGTGAGAGCAGGACACACGCTGGGCTTCGGATGTATCTGTATGAGAGGTTTTGTGAACTCGCTCAGCGGGAAGCCGAGCTTGATATGTTCTATATGGGAAGGTTTGGAGCTTGATAGGCTCTATATGAGGGGTTTTCTGACAGCCCAGTCCGCAGGGCGCTTGCTCCGTACGGCGTGAAGGTCATGAGTTTTTGGTTTGAGTACCTCCGGGCCGGGTCACCAGACCTTCGACAGATAATGGCGCTTGCGGTCAAGCGAGTGTCCCCGGCCATAGTTCATCGCGACGTTTTGGGTGTCATGTCCCATGATCTCTTTGCGGATGTCCTCGGGGCACTCCGCGTCCCGGAGTTTGTCTGTCATCCGGTGGCGCAGCGAATAGACCACCTTCTTGGGATCCCTCAGAACGCTTCTCAGACGCTTCAGTAGAGCGGCTGAGGCGTAGTCTGATTTACGACCGTCCGCGTATCGCTGGAATAAGTAGTCCTGAGGGGCTTTGCCGAGAGCGAGCTTCGTGAGACCCGCGACGGCTTCAGGGGACAACGGGACCTCGCGACGCGAGTTCTGAGTTTTCCCGAATGGGATGCGAATGCTCTCCCGTATGCCGTCCAAGTCAGCAACTTGCCGTGTACAAATTTCACGCGGTCTCGCCCCGGTGTCCCGAAGTACCACCCAAAGAATGCTAAGAGGGTCGTCGCCAACCACCATTACCGGCCCAACCAACTCCATATCTTCGTCGCTCAGTGGGTGGCGATCGTCGCGGGAAGTACCCGATCCGACGATTTCCAGCTTCTCGAATGGGTTCCTCACCTGAAGATCATGCTCAAGGATAAGAGCGTTGATCGCACACTTCACGATGTTGATGGTCCGCCGAACTGATGTGGGCTTGAGGCCGTCGCTCAACAGAAAGTCCCGCACGCGGCGGGCATCGGCGCGCGTGAACTGCTCGATGGACCGTTTGGAAACCGCGTAGTCGCTCAAGGCGATGGCCATCCGACTCTTGAGTTTTCGAATCCTGTTGGACAACGCGACGTTCCGAAACTCCTTAGTTCCCGAGCGCCCTTTGCGGTAAAACTCCAAGGCGGAAGCAATGGTGTGCGTTTCCGCCGGGACCTGTCCTGCGGAAAGGGCGCGAATGGCGTCCACGGAAATCCTTGCCTGTTTCCCGCTGCGCTCCGCTTCCTCGTGAAGTTCGATCAAGCTGTCGATGATCTCATCGATGTCAGGGGCCAGCGTATTGCCGGTCTCCTCATCGCAATAGGGAACTTCGGCCAGCCTTTCTGGCGTGATCTGGTGGCGCTGCATGACCTGCAGAACCTGTTCGCGCACGGAGTCAGAAGGGGCGGCGAGTTTGGCGTCTGCCAAAGCTCTTTCGGCCTTCGCGTGAACGTCCGCGTAGCGGCCCATCGCCGTCGCGAAATCACTCCCTAATGCTAATTTGATTTCTCGCTTGCCGAGGATTGAACGAAGCGATTCAGGAACGGTACGACGATAGTGCCAGCGTCCGTTTACTGACTGAGAAAGATACGGTGCAGACATGGTTCGAAAGCTCTCCTGTTCGGAGCCTTTCGTACCGATGCTTGTACCGTTCGATCATTGACCGTCCTGATTAGCCAAGCAGTCAGAGTCGCTTAGCTTGAATAAGTGGTGCCCAGAAGAGGACTCGAACCTCCACGACCTTGCAGCCGCCAGCACCTGAAGCTGGTGCGTCTACCAATTCCGCCATCTGGGCACGGGCGCTGTTCATAGAGGCCTCGGACCCTGCGGTCAACGGCGCGCTGGACGGCTCCCAAGCCTTGGCTTAGTTAGGCCCATCCCGATTGTTTTGAAGAGGTCGAAAATGCCGCGCGTCATGGTTTCGGACCGGATCGTCACCGTGTTCGGGGGCTCGGGATTTATCGGCCGCCATGTCATTCGCGCTCTGGCCGATCGCGGCTGGCGGGTGCGCAATGCCTGCCGCCGGCCGGACCTCGCCCAGCATCTTCAGCCGCTCGGTTCCGTCGGGCAGGTCGTCTCGGTCCAGGCCAATGTCCGCAACGAGGCCTCGGTGCGCGCTGCCTGCGCCGGCGCCGACGCCGTCATCAATCTCGTCGCCATCATGCATGAGAGCGGCCGGCAGACCCTCGACGACATCCATGTCGCGGGTGCGCGCCGTATCGCCGAGGCCGCGAGCGCTGCGGGCGCGCAATCGTTCGTCCACATGTCCGCCCTTGGCGCCAACGCGGAATCGGCGTCAAAATACGCCCGCAGCAAGGCCGCGGGTGAACAGGCCGTGCTGAAGGCGTTTCCGGATGCGGTGGTGCTCAGGCCTTCGGTCGTGTTCGGCCCCGAGGACGAGTTCTTCAATCGCTTCGCCTCGCTGGCCCGCTTCACGCCGGCCCTGCCGCTGATCGGCGGCGGCCATACGCGCTTCCAGCCGATCTTCGCCGGAGACGTCGCCGAGGCGGTCGCCGTCTCGCTTGCCGGCAAGGCTCTGAAGGGCGGCACCTATGAGCTCGGCGGGCCGGAAATCAAAACGCTGCGCGAGGTGTTCGAGTACATACTCAAGGTGACCGGCCGCAAGCGCCTGCTGCTGCCGTTGCCGTTCTTCGCCGCGAGCTTCAAGGCCGGTTTTCTTGAGCTGCTGCCGAATCCGATCCTGACCAAGGATCAGGTCGTGCTGCTGAAGTCCGACAATGTCGTGTCGGACGTGGCCGCGAAAGAGGGCCGGGTTCTGGAAAATCTCGGCGTGCGCCCGACGGCGATCGAAACGGTCGTGCCGTCCTATCTCTACCGCTATCGCAAGGCCGGCCAGTTCACCGATCTGACGCCGGCCGTCTGACCTGCGTCAGCCGACCAGCGCAAGCCCGATCAGGCCGAGCGTACCGACGACGATCCGCCACCAGCCGAACAGCGCGAATCCGTGTTTCGACACATAGTCGAGCACCGAGCGCACGACGATCACGGCCATGATGAACGCCGCGACAAAGCCGATCGCGGTAATGACAAGGTCGTCGGCGGAGAGCACGTCGCGGTTCTTGTAGAGATCGTAGGCGAAGGCGCCGGCCATGGTCGGCATGGCGAGGAAGAACGAGAATTCCGCCGCCGATCGCTTGTCCGCGCCCAGCAGCAGCGCTCCGGCAATGGTCGAACCCGAGCGGGAGACGCCGGGGATCATCGCCAGACACTGGAAGAAGCCGATGGCGAGATAGGTCATCAGCGGAAATTTCGTGGCGTCCGTGTAGCGCACGGCCAGGGTCATCCGGTCGATCCAGAGCAGGATGATGCCGCCGACGATCAGTGCGATGCAGACGACGGCTGGCGTTTCGAACAGCACGGTCTTGATGAAGCCGTGCGCGAAGGCGCCGATCACCGCCGCCGGCAGGAAGGCGATCAGGACACCGATGACAAACCGCCGGGCCGCCGGATCGGAGGGCAAAGCGAGGGCGATGTTCCAGAGCCGCGAAAAATAAACCGACAGAATGGCCAGGATCGCGCCGAGCTGGATCAGGACCTCGAAGGTCTTTCCGGTCGATTCGAACCCGAGAAAATGGCCCATTAGAAGGATATGCCCGGTCGAGGACACCGGGATGAACTCGGTTGCGCCTTCGACGACGCCAAGAATCAGCGCGTCAAGAATTCGGCTCATATCCATGTGAGAAGCCCCCGTACCCCGAATCTGTTGCCCGGGGCCGGGCGGGGTTCTATACGGTGGCCCCGCTGCGCGCCACCCGCTGTCCGGCCTGTCGCGCGGTCCTCTCACCCCCCCAACCAGGCGGTTCATGGCGGTCCTCCATCATCATCCGTTCTGCCCGTTCTCCCGCTTTGTCCGGCTTGTCATGGCCGAGATGGGCATGGAGATGGAACTGATCGAGGAGAGGGTGTGGGAACGCCGCGAAGCGTTTCTGACGCTCAACCCCGCCGGCACGACGCCGGTCCTGTCCGAGGAACAGGTCACGGCGGTTCCGGGCGCGACCGTCATCGCCGAATGGCTGGATGAAACGCGCGGCCTTGCGCTCGGCGAGCGCCGGCTTCTGCCCGACAATCCCCTGAAGCGCGTCGAGGTCCGCCGGCTGATGTCGTGGTTCGGCGAGAAGTTCGCCGAGGAGGTCGCGGGGCCGCTGGTGCAGGAAAAAATCTACAAGCGGTTTTCCGGCGGCGGCTCGCCCGACACCACGGCCATCCGCGCCGCGAAAAACAATGTCCGCTATCACTTGCGCTATATCGGCTTTCTCATCCGCCAGCGGAACTGGCTCGCGGGGGATGTATTGACCTATGCCGACCTCATGGCGGCCGCGCAGATATCCGTCGCTGATTATCTCGGCGACATCCCTTGGGACGAGGACAAGACGGCGCGCGAATGGTATGCGCGCATCAAGTCGCGTCCGAGTTTCCGTCCCCTGATCGCCGACCGCGTCGCGGGCATGCCGCCATCCGCCGTATATGCCGACCTCGACTTCTGAGCGGCCCTATCTGCTCGTTCTGGGCATGGGCTATTGCGCCGCGCGCTTCGTGCAGCGCCATCGGTCGCTGTTCGGCCGGATCGCGGCGACGACGCGGCGTATGGACAAGGGCGCGGGCCTCATCGCCGGCGGCATCGATGCCTTCCAGTTCGACGGCCAGCCGTCGCAGGGGCTGGTCGTCGCGGCAGCCGAAGCGAGCCATGTCCTCGTTTCGATCCCGCCGGGCGAGAAGGGCGATCCCGCGCTGGCCGCGCTGCGTCCGCTGCTCCGCGCGAACAAGGCGCTGACCTGGATCGGCTATCTGTCCACGACGGGCGTCTATGGCGACCATCACGGAAAGTGGATCGATGAGGATACGCCGGTTGCGCCGGCGAACGAGCGCAGCAAGCGCCGCGCCGAAGCCGAAGAGGCATGGCGCGTGCTCGCGACCGAAACCCGCGCGGTGCAGATTTTCCGGCTGTCCGGAATCTACGGTCCCGGGCGAAATCCGCTGGCCGACATCAAGGCCGGCGAGGCACGGCGCATCGCCAAGCCCGGCCAGGTGTTCAACCGTATTCATGTCGACGATATCGCGCAGGTGCTCGCGGCGGCGGTAAAAAAGCCGAACGCTGGTCCGGTGTTCAATCTGGCCGACGACGAGCCGGCGCCAAGCGAGGAGGTCGTGGCCTTCGCTGCCAAGCTGCTCGGCCGCGAGCCGCCGCCGCTCGTGCCGCTGGCCGAGGCCGGGCTTTCGGAAATGGCGCAGACCTTCTGGTCGGAAAACAAGCGCGTCAGGGCCCGCCGGATCCAGACCGAGCTCGGCGTCGACCTTCTCTATCCCACATATCGGGAAGGTCTTTTGGCGCTGATGTCGGAGGGCGAAGGCGGCTGAAATTATTTTCTCGGCGTCCGGAACCGCAGCCGGGGCTACACGTTATTTCAGCAAGACCGACGCGGCGACTTCTCAGCCCCCCAGCCCCTCGCCGCGGAAGTCTTCTCTTAAGCCGGACAGCGCGAAAGCCCTGTCCGGCTTTTTCTTTTTAACCAAGACGGGATGTGGAACCCGCGGTATTATTCGCCGTTGGATAGGAACCTTGCGTCTCTAAGGAACCCCTCATGGCCCCGCGTGCGTCCTGGAAAGGCTATCTGAAGCTGTCTCTCGTCTCCTGTTCGGTGGCGCTGTTCCCGTCGTCGAACGCCTCGGAACGCATCTCCTTCAACATGCTGAACCGGGAAACCGGCAACCGGCTGAAGCAGCAGATGATCGATTCCGAGACGGAAGAGGTCGTCGAACGCGAGGATCGCATTCGCGGCTACGAGTTCGCCAAGGGCAACTACGTCACCGTCGAGGACGAGGATCTCGAGAAGGTCCAGATCGAGGCGACGCACACGATCGACATCCAGCAATTCGTGCCCGCCGACCAGCTCGATCCCGTCTATGTCGACGGCGCGCACTATCTCGCGCCGGACGACAAGGTTGCCGAGGAAGCCTTCGCCGTCATTCGCGAGGCGATGCGGAAGAAGAAAGTCGTCGGCATCGGCACGCTCGTGCTGAACCGGCGCGAGCGCATCGTCGCGCTGTCGCCGCGCGGCAAGGGCATTCTCGTCCAGAATCTCAATTACAAATACGAAGTGCGCAGCGACACGGCCTATTTCGAAGACATCAAGGACGTGAAGATTCCCGAGGAGATGATGGATCTCGCCGAGCACATCATCGACAAGAAGAAGGGCGAGTTCGATCCCGACAGGTTCGAGGACCGCTACGAGGAAGCGCTGAAGGAAATGCTGGCTGCCAAGCAGGAAGGCCGCGCAATCAAGACGCCGAAGGAAGAGCGGCCGTCCAATGTCATCAATCTCATGGATGCGCTGCGCAAATCGATCGAGGCCGACAAGGGCGGAAAAGCCGCCAAGAGTTCCAAGGCTCCCGCGCGGGCGAAGGCCAAGAGCAAGACGCGCGGCGCGAAAAAGACTGTTGCGAAAAAACCCGCAAAGCGGCGCGCCGCCGGGTAAAACTCAAAAAGGTTTCGCAATCTTAACCTTTTCACCCGAGACTCGAACTCGGCGGACCTGATTCGTATCCGGCGTCCGTGAGGGTGGGGATGTATAACCTCGACCACGCTTCGGTCTTTGTCCTTGGCCGCGTCCATGGTTTGACGCGCAGAGAACTCGGCGCCGCCGTCTCCAGAGCGGGCGCTCGGCTTCACTCCCGAATCGAAAAGAAAGTCACGTTGGTCGCCATCGGCTCCGGCGCCGCGCATGCGCTGCTGTCCGGCTCGCGCATGATCAACGTGCTGGAGCGCATGCCCGATCATGCGGCGCTCATCAGCGAATTGTCGTTCCAGCGCAGCCTCGGCCTCGCGCCGCCGCCGGCGCAGGAACCGCGTACCCTCAAGTCCGAGGACGTCGCGCGGCTGTCCGGTCTGCACGAGGAATTCCTGTTCTGGCTCGCGCTGTTCGATGTCATCGAACCCGTCGATGATTTCTTCAGCTATCGCGATCTCGTCTCGGCCAAGGAAGTCGCGCGGCTGATGCGCGAGGGCTGCGATTTCGCGGCGCTGGTCGAGGCCGCCGTCGTGCTGCGGCGCGATGGTGTGCGGCTGAGTGAGGTGCGGCTCACGGTCGGCAATGACGGCTCTGTCTGCCGCGAGATCGAGGGCGTGCCGGCCCGTCTCGACGGCCAGTTCGCGCTGCCATTCGATGCGCCGCCGGAGCGCATCGACGATGTTCTGGAATGTGCCGAAGAGGCGGAGTTTCTCGGCGATCTCGCCGCCGCCGAACGTTTGTACGATCTCGCGATGAAGATCGACCGCGAGGATCCCATCACGGCGTTCAATCTCGGCAATGTGCTCGACGCGCAGGGGCGCGGCGCGGAAGCCCGCATTCTCTGGCAAAAAGCCATCGACCGCGCGCCGCGCTTCCCCGAAGCCTGGTTCAATCTTGCGGTTGCCGAGGAAGAGGCCGGCAACAAGGACGCCGCGGTGACGCATTACTGCCGCGCGCTTTCCATCTGCGGGGACTATCCCGACGCGGCGTACAATCTCGCGCTCCTGCTCCACGAGACGGGCCGTTTCTCGGACGCTCTTCCGGTCTGGGAGCATTTTATGGCCATCGAGCCCGGCACGGCCGACGCCGAGCTTGCGCGCAAGAAGGCGGTCGAATGCCGTTTCCGCATGCGCGGCCTCGTAGCGATCAATTAAGCCTCGCATTGACGCATGCTGGAACCCTTGCGGGGGGCGTGGCATTGAGTCGGGATCATGCCCCGGCCGCTCGACGCCTATAAAAAACGACGCGATTTTTCCAAGACGCCCGAGCCGCGCCCCAAGCGCGGCGCGAAAAAGGGCCATGCCTTCGTCATCCAGAAGCACGATGCGACGCGGCTGCACTACGACTTCCGGCTCGAACTCGACGGCGTGATGAAAAGCTGGGCTGTCACGCGCGGGCCAAGCCTTGTGCCGACCGAAAAACGCCTCGCGGTCCAGACCGAGGACCATCCCATCGACTACAACAAGTTCGAGGGCATCATTCCCGAAGGCCAGTATGGCGGCGGCACCGTGATGATCTGGGACAAGGGCGTATGGACGCCGGAGGGCGATCCGCACAAGGGCCTGAAGAAAGGCCATCTCGAATTCACCCTCCAAGGCGACAAGCTGCGCGGCAAATGGCACCTCGTAAAAATGAAGAAGAAGCCGCGGGAAAAGGCCGAGCCCTGGCTTCTCATCAAGTCCGACGACGAGGAGGCGCGCACGGCCAGGCAGCCCGACATTCTTGAGGAGATGGACCGCTCCGCCGTCTCCGGCCGCACCATTCCCGAGATCGCCGCCGACAAGGATCGCGTCTGGAAGTCGAACCGCGACGACAAATCGAAATCGGTCGAGGTCACGCCGAAAGCCGCCAAGCCGAACAAGCCGTCGAAATCAGTCGATAGAATCGTACAGACGGCGAAAAAGGGCCGCCTCAAATTCATCGAACCTCAACTCGCGACATTGGTCGCGAAGCCGCCGTCGGGCGGGCGCTGGATTCACGAGGTCAAGTTCGACGGTTACCGGCTCCAGGCGCATCTGAAAGAGGGCAGGGTCACGCTCTATACCCGCAACGGCCTCGACTGGTCGAAACGCTTTCCGAACATCTGTTCCGGCCTCGCATCGCTGCCGGTCAAAAGCGCGATCATCGACGGCGAAGCGGTGGTCGAGGACGAAAACGGCGTGTCGAGTTTCTCCGCGCTGCAGCAGGATCTCGGCGGCCGTGGCGGGAAGCTCGTGTCCGGCAAGTCGATATACTACGCCTTCGATCTCCTGCATTTCGACGGGCATGACCTGATGTCCCTTCCGCTTGTTCAGCGCAAGGAAGCCCTGGCGGCGCTGCTGGCCGCGGCACCGAACGAGATGGTGCATCTGTCCGAACATTTCGAGACCGATGCGGCCGCCATGCTGCAGCATGCTTGCAAGCTCGGCCTTGAGGGCATCATCGCCAAGCGCATGGACGCACCCTACAAATCAGGCCGTAACGACAGCTGGCTGAAGCTGAAATGCACCGAGGGCGGTGAGTTCGTCATCGCCGGCTATGTGCCGTCCACCGTGTCGCCCGGCATGGTCGGTTCCCTCGTCATGGGCTATTTCGACAAAGGCAAGCTCATCCACATCGGCCGTGTCGGCACGGGCTTCACGCGCACGATCGCGCAGGATCTGAAGAAGCGCATCGAGAAGGTCGCGTCCGACACCTCGCCTTTCGCCGAAAGGCTCTCCGCCGATGCCCGGCGCGGCGTCAGATGGGCAAAGCCCGTGCTCGTCGCCGAAATCGAATTTCGCGGCTGGACCCATGACGGATCGCTGCGCCACGCCAGCTTCAAGGGTCTGCGGGAAGACAAGCGGGCGGAGGAGGTGGGCCGCGAGATCGCAAAACCGGCACCGGGGACGCGCACAAAACCCGCTCCGGCAAAGGCCAGGACAAAAACAAAAACAAAAACAAAGCAAGGCGTCGCCGTGGCGGGGGTCCCGCTCAGCCATCCCGAGCGCGTGCTGTGGAAAGACGCCGGCGTCACCAAGCAGGACCTCGCCGAATTCTACGAGGCGATTGCGGACTGGATCCTCCCGCACATCGTCGACCGGCCGCTATCGCTCGTGCGCTGCCCGTCCGGCACGAGTGCGAAATGCTTTTTCCAGAAACATGCCTGGGCCGGGCTCGGCCCGGGCATAAGGGAGATCGAGGTTCCGGGCGACACCGAGAAGATGCTCGCCATCAAGGACATCTCCGGCCTCGTGTCGCTCGTTCAGTCCAGTGTTCTCGAAATCCATCCCTGGGGTGCGCGGCTGCCGACGCTGACCATGCCCGACCAGGTGATCTTCGATCTCGACCCCGGCGACGGCGTGGAATGGCTGCAGGTGGTCGAAGGCGCGCATGAAGTTCGCGCGCGGCTTGCCAAGATGAAACTCGAAAGTTTCGTCAAAGCCACCGGCGGCAAAGGGCTTCATGTCGTGGTGCCGCTCAAGCCCGAGGTCGAATGGGATATCGCCAAGGCGTTCGCCAAGGCTGTTGCCGAGCAGATGGCCGGCGACAGCCCGCGCCGTTACGTTTCCACAATGTCGAAGAAGATCCGCACGGGCCGCGTCTTCATCGATTATCTGCGCAACGGGCAGGGGGCAACCGCGATTGCCGCCTATTCGACGCGCGCGCGCAAAGGCGCGCCGGTCGCGGTGCCGCTATCGTGGAAGGAGCTCGGTCCGGATGTGAAGGGCGATCACTTCAGCGTTGCGAATGTGCGCAAACGGCTCGATGCCCTGAAGAATGACCCGTGGGAGGGTTTCTTCAAAGCGCGCCAGTCCTTAAGGAGCGCACTGAAAGCGGCAGGACGTCCGCGGAAATAGGCCCGTCGCCGGCGAGGCGCGCGCTGTTGCGCCCTTCGTTCTTGGCAAGGTAAAGCGCCCGGTCGGCGCGCCGCAGCACCGCATCGAGTGTTTCGTTGTGACTGGCCGTGGCAATTCCCGCGCTCACCGTGCAGCAGAGGCGTCCGCTTGGTGTTGCGATCTCCTGCGCCGCGAAAGATGTACGCACGACTTCGGCCATCAGGAACGCGATGCCCGGATTGTCCTGCTTCACCACAAGAACGAACTCCTCGCCGCCAAGCCGCGCCGCCGTGTCGGTCGGACGAAGATTGTCTCGCAGCACCTTGCTGAACTGTCGCAGCACTCTGTCGCCCACGGCATGGCCGTGAACGTCGTTGACCTGTTTGAAATGGTCGAGATCGAACAGAACGACGCCCGTCTTGTCCTCCAGTTCGCCAGAGCGCTCGAACAAGGCGCGGCGGTTCAGAAGCCCGGTCAGCGAATCTGTGTGCGCATCCGAATGATGGCGCATCGCCAGCCGGAACTGGTGCAGCGCCAACGACAGCGCGCCGATGCTCGTGATCGCAATGAGCGATACGATGGCGTTGATATTCTCGGCCCATCCCTCCGGTGGAGCGGCGAGCACCAGCGGGTTCTGGACCGCGATCATCGCCGCGCAGACCGCGAAGCTGACGCCGGTGATCCCATAGAGGCCGGCAAGCGCATGGATCGGCAGCGGTGCCTCGCGCCGGACGTTCCAATAGTCCGCGGCCGTCGCAAACAGCAGGATCGCGGCATTGAGGTTGGCCAGGATCATGCCCAGGCCGTCGAAGCCGAGCAGAAACGCCGCGTTCATGGGCGCCAGAAGCATGCAGGCAACGAGCAGGGTCCGCTGCAGCGGAAAGCGGTGCGAGCGGAACTGCCAGGCCGCGGCATGCGCCAAGGCAAGTCCTATGACGAGGCAGGTCGCAAAGCCGATCGCAAGCCAGAGGCTCGGGTCAAGCACATAGATCCCATAGCCCCATGCCGCCAGAACGACGAAGATCGCTCCGATGGCCCATGTCAGCAGAAAATTCTCGCTGCGCCATGAGAGCCAACTCGCAAGAAGAGTTGCGCTCAACGCCGCGCCCGAAAAAGCGACGGCCAGCAATAAGGAACTGTGGTTGAGAAGCATTGCGTCTGTGTTCTACCGCCGGGCGGGCGGCGCGCGGGAAAATCCGCCGCAAACGGTGTTTAAAGCGTTAGCGGAAATTAAGAATGTCGGTCCGGATAGGCCCTCTGGCCTAGCCTGTGCTTATATCCGGGACGACAAAACACGGAGCGCGCAAAACCTTGAACGCGGCAGGACCTTCCAGGTGGTCTCGGGCATTAGGAAGAAGTGCTCGTGCACTGACCTCTTCCGTTCCGGGGCTGAACCGCATGCATTCCATTTCCGAAGGGGCGCCAAGTCCTCTTGGCGCCTCCTATGACGGCAAGGGCGTCAACTTCGCCCTGTTCTCGCAGCACGCGACAGGGGTCGAGCTGTGCCTGTTCGACAAGGAGGGCGAACGTGAAAGCCTGCGCATCGCCGTGCCGCACAAGACCGAGCACGTCTGGCACATCTATGTCGATGGCCTCGCGCCCGGCCAGCTCTACGGCTATCGCGTTCACGGCCCGTATGATCCGAACCATGGCCACCGCTTCAATCCGCACAAGCTGCTGATCGACCCTTATGCGCACCTGCTTTCGGGGCGGCTGCGCTGGCACGATTCCATGTGGGGTTATCGCATCGGATCGCAGCGCGCGGATCTCACGATGGACCGGCGCGATAGCGCTCGCTACATGCCGAAATGCGTGGTCGACGAGCCTGCGCATTTCTGGGGCGAGGATCGTCATCCGCGCGTGCCGTGGCGCGACACGGTGATTTACGAAGCGCATGTGAAGGGCCTCACGGAGCTCCATCCCGATGTGCCGAAAGCCGCGCGCGGTACCTACGCCGCGCTCAGCCACCCGAAAGTCATCGAGCATTTGCACAAGATCGGCGTCACCGCCATCGAACTCCTGCCGATCCACGCCTTCGTGGATGACCGTTTTCTCGTCGAGAAAAACCTCAAGAACTATTGGGGCTATTCGACGCTCGGCTATTTTGCGCCGGAGCCGCGTTATCTCGGCGACCAAGGTGTCAACGGCTTCAAGGCCGCGATCCGCGCGCTCCACGATGCCGGCATCGAAGTGCTGATGGACGTCGTCTACAATCACACCTGCGAGGGCAACCATCTGGGTCCGACGCTGTCCTTCCGCGGTATCGACAATCAGGTCTATTACAAGGCCCCGCCGGACGATCCGCGCCATTGCTGGGATTCGACCGGCACCGGCAATACGCTCGACCTGTCGCATCCGCGCGTTCTTCAGCTCGCGCTGGATTCTCTCCGCCACTGGGTGGAACACTATCACATCGACGGCTTCCGCTTCGATCTCGCGCCCTCGCTGGCGCGCGATCCATACGAGTTCAACAGCCGGTCCGGTTTCCTTCAGGCCGTCGGACAAGACCCCGTCCTGTCGCGCGTGAAGCTCATCGCCGAGCCGTGGGATCTCGGCGAGGGCGGATATCGCATCGGGCATTTTCCTCACCGCTGGAGTGAGTGGAACGACCAGTTCCGCGACACGGTCCGCGCGTTCTGGCGCGGCGACGAAGCGCAGCTGCCCTCCCTCGGCCGTGTATTGACAGGTTCGCGCGAGACCTACGAGCCCTCGGGCCGCCACCCCTGGGCGTCGGTGAATTTCATAACCTCGCATGACGGGTTCACGCTGCAGGACCTCGTTTCCTACAACGACCGCCACAACGAGGCGAACGGCGAAGACAACCGCGACGGCCACAGCCATAATCTCAGCTGGAACCACGGCTCGGAAGGACCGACATCCGATCCCGAGATCAACGCGCGCCGCGCGCGGCAGAAGCGCAATTTCCTCGCGACGCTGATCTTCGCGCAGGGCGTTCCGATGCTTCTGATGGGTGACGAGCTGTCACGTACGCAGAACGGCAACAACAATGCCTATGCGCAGGACAACGAGACCAACTGGCTCAACTGGCGCGAGGGCCGCGCGTTCGATCCCGGTCTGGAAACGTTCGTCGCCAATGCCATGAAAATCCGCGGCGAATATCGCGCCTTCCGGCGGAAGAACTTCATGAGCGGCGCTCCGGCGGCCGGCAGCAGCGGATTGAAGGACATCTACTGGCTCGTGCCGGAAGGCCGCGAGATGACGACGGAAGACTGGCATGACGGGCTTCGCCGCACCATTGCCATGCAGTTCGGCAATGATTCACCCGACGGCCACCGGTTTCTGCTGATGTTGAATGCCTTCCACGATCCCGTTGATTTTCATCTGCCGGCGGATTTCCCCTGCACGAAATGGGCGGTGCTGTTCGACACGCGCGCCGACGAAGGGCTGGTGAAGGACAATGCGCCGGTCCTTGAGGCGGGGGGGCAGTACACCGTTCCCGGCCGCACGCTCGTTCTGTTCAAGCATGCGGGTTAGGGCTGGCCGGCATGAGTGAGCATCACGAACTGACCGCACGTCTTGCCGAGCTTGGCGGCATGGCGCCGGGGTTTCGCGACCAGCATGGCAACTGGATTGAAACGTCACTCTTGGCGCGCCGCGATGTGCTCGAAGGCTTTGGCCTGAAAAGCGGCACGATCGAGGAAACGCGCGAGAGCATAGGAATTCTGGAAGCCTTGCGGCAGGCTGCGCTCCCGCCGCTCATCGTGGCGGTTGCGGATACGCCGACATCGGTGCGCTGCGGCCTTCCCGGCGAAGGCGCCGAATGGGTATTGACGAACGAAGCAGGGGAGGCGCGTGAGGGCCGCGCGCCGCTTGCGGACGGCCATGTCCTGCTGCCGCCGCTCGGCATGGGCTACTACGAACTGGTGCTTCGTTCGGGCGATGCCGTTTCGGTGTCGACGATCATCTCCGCTCCACCGCGCTGTTACGAACCCGCGTTCATGGCACACGGCGATAAATTGTGGGGCGCGGTCACGCAGGTTTATGGACTGCGGTCGCCGCGCAATTTCGGCATCGGCGAATATTCCGATGTCGGCGATGCCGCCGCCGGTAGCGCCGCTCTTGGCGGCGATTTTCTCGGCCTTAGCCCGCTGCACGCGCTTTTTGCCGCGGATCGTTCGAAATACTCGCCCTATTCGCCGTCTTCCCGTCTTTTCCTGGAAAGTCTGTACATCGACATATCGGCCGTTCCGGGATTTTCCGGCAGCCGTGCTTCCGCGCTCGCCGCAGATCCGGATTTCCGGCGCAAGATCGCGGCGCTTCGCGCAGCGCCGCTGGTCGATTACAAGGCGGTGTGGGATGTCAAGCGCCCGCTGCTCGACCTCCTGTTCGAGGACTTTATCGCCCGCGGGATTCCGGCCGAGTTCAGGCAGTTCAGGAAGGGCGGCGGCGAGCCGCTTGAACTGCACGCGACCTTCGAAGCCCTGTCCGAACATTTCATCGCCGAAAGCCGCGTATGGCCGGGTGATTGGCCGACGGAGTTCCGGTCGCCGCACTCCGACGTCGTCGGCTGGTTCCGCGAGGAGAAGGCCGAACGCGTGACGTTCCATGCCTGGCTACAATGGGTGGCGGATGTCCAGCTTGCACAGGCAGCGTTTCAGGCCGAGAAATCCGGCCTGCGGATCGGTCTGTACCGCGATCTTGCCGTCGGCGGCGATCGTGGCGGATCCGAGGTCTGGGCCGCCTCCGATCAGTTCTCGAACACGCTGTCCGTCGGCGCGCCGCCGGATCCGCTCGGCCCGCAGGGCCAGAACTGGGGCCTTCCGCCACTCGATCCGTTCGCACTGGAGCGGCACGGGCTGAAGGCGTTCCGCGCTCTCGTTTCCGCCAATATGCGCCATGCCGGCGCGATCCGCATCGACCACGCTTTTCAACTCCGGCGTCTCTATCTCATTCCGGAAGGCAAGAGCGGTCCGGACGGCGCATACATACATTATCCGTTCGAGGCGATGCTGGCATCGCTCCGCATCGAAAGTCATCGTGCGAAATGCCTCGTCATCGCGGAAGACCTCGGCACCGCGCCGGAAGGTTTCTCCGACGCCATCATGGATGCGGGGCTGCTGTCCTACCGCGTCATGTATTTCGAGCGCGGCGCGCATGGCCGTTTCAAGCGTCCGGGCGAATATCCACGCGAGGCGATGTCGGTGTTCACGACGCACGATCTGCCGACCTTGCGCGGCTGGTGGCGCGGCCTCGACATCGATCTGCGCGAGAAGCTCGATGTGTTCGATCCGGCGCGCGCCGAGAACGAGCGCGCGGGCCGCCGCCACGATGTTCAGAAATTCTGCGAAGCTCTGCGCGAGGAGGGGCTGTCCGACGGCTCCGTTCCGCCGGAGCCGCCGCTCGATGCCGCGGTGCGTTTCATCGCCCGCGCGCCGTCGGCCCTCACCGCCATCCAGTTCGAGGACGCGGGACACGAGGTCGATCAGGCCAATCTGCCGGGCATCCAGCAGGGACATCCCAACTGGCGCCGCCGTTTGTCGCGAAGCGTTGAGGAATTAACCAAGCCGGGCGGCCAGCTGGCCCGCTGGGCCGGGCTGATGCGCGGAGAGGGGCGGGGCCGGGCATGAAATCTCAACATCTTGCCTTTATGCTCGCCGTGAAACCCGAATGCCTTCTGTCGGCGTTGCGTAAGATGAGGAAGGTCGTTTGATGCAGGATAATGCTCCCCAGGCGTTCAGGCCGCTCGGCGATATGGCCGCGCCGGATGGCGCCGGGCGCGTCATCATCGAAAATGTCTGGCCCGAGATCGATGGCGGCCGCACGCCCGTCAAGCGCCTCATGGGCGAAGAGGTCGAGGTTTGGGCCGACATCTTCACCGACGGGCATGACATCATCCGCGCCGAGGTCCTCTACCGCGCGGAGGACGAGAAGGACTGGCGCCGTTCACCGATGTCGTTTGTCGAAAACGATCGCTGGAAGGGCGCGTTCCCGGTCGCGAAGAACGGGCGCTATCTCTTTACCATCGAAGCCTGGCGCGATGTGTTCGGCTCCTGGGTGTCCGAGGTCCAGAAAAAGAAAGCCGCCGGCCAGATCGTCACCAGCGAGATCAAGGAAGGCGTCGGCCTTCTCATCAAGGCCGCAAAACGCACCACGGTGCTGGACCGCATTCTCGATCGCGTCGGCAAGGCGGCGGGAGGCTCCGACGAGCAACTCGGCATGTTGCTCGATCCGTTTGCCGCGAAGGCGGTGTCGGATTCGGCGGAACGCACGAATCTCTCGCGCTATGATCGCGAGCTCGTCGTCATCTCCGACCGCATCGCGGCGCGCTATTCGTCATGGTACGAGCTTTTCCCGCGCTCGATGTCGGACGATCCCGCGCGCCACGGCACATTCGACGACGTCATAAAAAAGCTCCCCTATGTGCAGGCGATGGGCTTCGACGTTCTCTACTTTCCACCCATACACCCCATCGGCAGAACGAACCGCAAGGGCCGCAACAACTCGCTGAAGGCCGAGCGGGGCGATCCTGGTTCCGTCTATGCCATTGGCGCCGAGGACGGCGGTCACGACGCCATCCATCCGGAACTCGGCACGTTCGAGGATTTCCGCCGTCTCGTGAAAGCCGCGAAGGAACACGGCCTCGAAATCGCGCTTGATTTCGCCATCCAGTGTTCGCCCGATCATCCGTGGATCAAGCAGCATCCGGAATGGTTCGACTGGCGCCCGGACGGCACACTTAAATTCGCCGAGAATCCGCCGAAAAAATACGAGGACATCGTCAATGTCGATTTCTACAACGAGGGCGCATTCCCCTCGCTGTGGTACGCGCTGCGCGATGTGGTTCTGCTCTGGGCGAAGGAAGGCGTAAGGATCTTCCGCGTCGATAATCCGCACACCAAGCCGCTACCGTTCTGGAAGTGGATGATCCGCGAGGTCAATCTCCTGTACCCGGACGCCATCTTCCTCGCCGAGGCGTTCACGCGTCCGAAGATGATGCGCGCGCTGGCGAAGATCGGCTTCCAGCAGAGCTACACCTATTTCACCTGGCGCAACACCAAGACCGAACTGACGGCGTACTCGACCGAGCTCGCGGGAGAGATGGGCGAGTACTACCGGCCGAATTTCTTCGTCAATACACCGGATATCAACCCGGTCCCCTTGCAGACGTCTGGCCGCGCCGGCTTCATCGCGCGCTCCACGCTCGCCGCCACGCTCTCCGGCGCCTGGGGTCTGTATTCCGGCTTTGAGCTGTGCGAGGCGAAGCCAATCCCCGGCAAGGAGGAATATCTCGATTCCGAGAAATACGAGATCCGGGGCTGGGACTGGAACCGGCCCGGCAATATCCGGCCGCACATCGCCGCGCTGAACCGCATCCGCCGCGAAAATCCGGCGCTCCAGGATTTCCGCAACATCCTGTTCCTCAACGCCTGGAACGACGCCATCCTCGCCTATGCCCGGCTCACCCCTGACCGCAAGAATTGCGTCGTCGTCATCGTCAATCTCGATCCGCACAACCGCCAGGACGCCAGCCTTGAAATTCCGCTCTGGGAGTTCGGTCTCCCCGACAATGCCAAAATCGAGGCCCAGGATTTGCTTCACGATTCGCGCTTCACCCTCCATGGCAAAGTGCAGACCGTAGCCCTCGACCCGATTGAACGTCCCGTTCTCATCTGGCGGCTGATCCCGCCCGCCCCATAGAGCCAACCATGATCGACCGCAGCGACCCGCAATGGTATCGGGACGCGATTTTCTACCAGATTCACGTCAAGTCGTTTTTCGACGCCAATAATGATGGCGTCGGGGATTTCGAAGGCGTCACGCAGAAGCTGGATTACATAAAGGACCTTGGCGTAACCGCGCTCTGGGTCATGCCGTTCTATCCGTCGCCGCTGCGCGACGACGGTTATGACATCGCGGACTACAAGGACATCAACCCGCAATACGGCACGATGCGGGATTTCCGCCGCTTCGTGCGCGAGGCCCATGCCCGCGATCTGCGCGTCGTCACCGAGCTCGTCATCAATCACACCTCGGACCAGCATCCCTGGTTCCAGCGCGCCCGCCGCGCCAAGAAGGGTTCGCCCTATCGCGATTTCTATGTCTGGTCGGAATCGGGGAGGGAATATTCCGACACCCGCATCATCTTTCTCGATACCGAAAAATCGAACTGGACGTGGGATGAGGAAGCGAAAGCCTATTTCTGGCATCGCTTCTATTCGCACCAGCCGGACCTGAACTTCGACAATCCGCGCGTTCTCGCGTCCGTACTTCAGGTCATGCGCTATTGGCTCGACATGGGTGTCGATGGTCTGCGCCTCGACGCCATTCCCTATCTCATTGAGCGCGACGGCACGAATTGCGAGAACCTGCCGGAGACGCATCAGGTCATCAAGCGCGTCCGCCAGGCGCTCGACAGATCGTATCCGGATCGCATGTTGCTGGCCGAAGCCAACCAGTGGCCGGAGGACACCGCCCCCTATTTCGGCGAAGGCGACGAATGCCACATGGCGTTTCATTTCCCGCTGATGCCGCGCATGTATATGGGCATCGCGCAGGAGGACCGGCATCCGATCACCGATATCATGCGCCAGACGCCGGAAATCCCGGACAACTGCCAATGGGCCATCTTCCTGCGTAACCACGACGAGCTGACGCTCGAAATGGTCACCGAATCCGAGCGCGATTACCTCTGGTCGTTCTATGCCGGAGACCGCCGCGCGCGCATCAATCTCGGCATTCGCCGCCGCCTCGCGCCCTTGCTCGAGAATGACCGGCGCAAGATGGAGCTTCTCAACTCGCTCCTGTTCTCCATGCCCGGTACGCCGTTCCTCTACTACGGCGACGAGATCGGCATGGGCGACAACATCTATCTCGGCGACCGCGACGGCGTGCGCACACCGATGCAATGGTCGCCGGACAGGAATGGCGGCTTCTCGCGCGCCGACCCCGCGCGGCTGTTTCTCCCCGCGATTCAGGACCCGATCTACGGATACGAGGCGGTGAACGTTGAAGCCCAGCTGCGCAGTCCGTCGAGCCGGCTGAACTGGCTGCGCCGCCTCATCGCCGTGCGGCGCAATTTCCGCGCGTTTGGCCGCGGCACGCTGCGTTTCCTCTATCCGTCGAACCGCAAGGTTCTCGCCTATCTTCGTGAATATGATGGAGAGATCATTCTCTGCGTCGCAAACCTTTCGCGCGCGCCGCAGGCTGTCGAACTCGATCTTGCGGACATGAACGGCCGCGTGCCGGTCGAGCTGTCAGGCGGCACGGAATTCCCTGCCATCGGCGAGCTGTCTTATCTGCTGACGCTGCCGGCCTATGCCTTCTACTGGTTCTCGCTCACCGAGAAGAGGGTGGAGGCCGTGCCGCCGCCACGCGCCGCTCCGGAACTGTTCACGCTCGTCGTGCAGGGCTCGCCGGACTCGCTGTTCCGTGCGCGCGAGCAGATCGCCTTTGAAAAAACCGCGGCTCCCGCCTTCCTGCCGCATCAGCGCTGGTTCGCCGGCAAGAGCCAGCCGATCGCGCGCGTCGAGGTCATCGATCACACCGTCATGCGCGACCGCGCAGGCGCGGACGCGTTTACATGGCCGCGCATAGCGGTCGAGTTCAAGAACGGCGACAGGCAAATCTATTCCCTGCCGCTGGCGATCGAGGAGCGCGAGAACGAGGCGCTCGTTCCGTGCTCGCTCGCGCGTGTGCGCCGCGGCCCGCGTGTCGGCCTTCTCTACGATGCCGCCGCCTCGCCCGAATTCGGCCTCGCCGTATTGGCGGCGCTGGAGCGCGAGGCGAATTTCTCGACACGCGATGGCGGCCGCGTGCATTTCGAAAAGACGGCGGCGTTCGGCCCGGCGCTGACGGAGCTTGGCGACCCCGCCGAGGGCGACAATGTTCCGCGCCGCTATCAGGGCGAGCAATCGAACACGTCGATCATCTTCGGCGGCAAGATGATGCTGAAGCTTTACCGGCGTCTGCAGCCCGGCGTGCATCCGGAGCTCGAGGTCGGGCGGTTCCTCACCGAAGTCGCGCAGTACAGGAACACGCCGGCGCTGCTCGGTTCTGTCGAACATATCGCGCAGGACGGCTCGCCCACCGCGCTCGCCATATTGCAGGCTTACGTGCCGCATCAGGGCGATGCCTGGACGATGACGATGGAGGCGCTCAAGCGCGAGCTTGAAACCTATGCCTTGGTGCCGGACAGCGACGCGCCCCCGGTCCATGAGGTGTTCGATCGCTTCCTGATGTATGGCGATCTTCTCGGTGTACGCACGGCGGAGCTTCATCGTGCCTTCGCCACGCCGACGGAGAACGAGGCTTTTGCCGCGGAGCCGTTGACGGCGGACGATGTCGAGACGGCGGCGAAGGACGCGCGCGCCCAGGCCGAGCGTGCCTTTGCCGCGCTCTCGCGTGTACCCGCGTCCGCGCTGACTCCGGAAATCGAAAGGCTGCTCGCACGGCGGGAGGAGGCGCTGGGCGCGCTCGATGCGCTGTCCTTCGTGCCGAAGGAGGCGATCAAGACGCGCATTCATGGCGATTTCCATCTGGGCCAGGTGCTTGTCGCCGACAGCGATCTCTACATCGTCGATTTCGAGGGAGAGCCGTCGCGTTCCGCCGCGGACAGGCGCGAGAAATATTCGCCGCTCCGTGATATCGCCGGAATGCTCCGCAGCTTCGCCTATGCGGCCGAAACGGCCTGCATGGATGTCAGCGGGCGGCTGTCGCATGTTGCGCCGCGCGTGCGCATGGCGGCCGACGAATTCCGCATTCTCGTGTCCGAAGCCTTCTTTGCGGGCTACGAACGTGCCGCGCGCGGCACGCCGGTCTGGATTGACGATCGCGAGACGCGTCGGAACCTTCTGCAGCTCCATCTGTTGGCCAAGGGGTTCTATGAGATAGCCTATGAGGCCGATAATCGGCCGGACTGGATCGGAACGCCGGTACGCGGCGTCCTCGCGGCGCTCGAGCAGGAAGACAGCTGATGCATGGCGTGATCCCCGATCAGGATTTGTGGCGCATAACCCACATGGGTTCCGACGCGCCGTACCGGGTGCTCGGCGCGCATGCCGTCGAGCGCGACGGGCAGGCGGGGTTCGTCTTTGCCGTGTGGGCGCCGAATGCGCGCCGTGTCAGCGTGGTCGGCGATTTCAACAATTGGGACGGCCGCGCCCATGTCATGAACCATCGCGGCGACAGCGGCGTGTGGGAAAAGTTCATCCCCGGCCTCAAGGCCGGCGAGCACTACAAGCTGGAGATCGAGGGCCCGGACGGTCATCTTCTTCCTCTGAAGGCAGACCCCGTTGCGTTCGCCGGGCAGATCCGGCCAGAGACGGCGTCCGTACTTCACGGCGAGCCGGATTTTCAGTGGAACGATCAGGACTGGATCGACGCCCGGTCGCAGGGCGATCCGCGCAAGAAGCCGATCTCGATCTACGAGGTGCATCTCGGCTCGTGGATGCGGGGCGAGAACAACCAGCCGCTGTCCTATCGCGAGCTGTCTGAAAAGCTCATTCCTTATGTGAAGGACATGGGCTTCTCCCATATCGAACTTCTCCCGATCATGGAGTTTCCGTTCGACGGTTCGTGGGGCTATCAGCCGGTCTCGCTGTTTGCACCGACGAGCCGGTATGGATCGCCCGCCGACTTCAAGGATTTCATGGAAACCGCGCACAGGAACGGCATCGGCGTTCTGCTCGATTGGGTGCCGGGGCATTTCCCAATCGACGGCCACGGCCTCGGCCGGTTCGACGGCACGCATCTCTACGAGCATGCGGACCCAAGGCAGGGTTTCCATCAGGACTGGGGTACCTACATCTACAATTTCGGGCGGGCGGAGGTCGCGACGTTTCTCGTCGCAAATGCGCGTTTCTGGCTCGAAAAATATCATCTCGACGGGTTGCGCGTGGATGCCGTCGCGTCGATGCTCTATCTCGACTATTCGCGGAAATCCGGCGAATGGGTGCCGAACCGCTATGGCGGCAACGAGAACATCGAGGCCATCGATTTCCTGCGCCGCATGAACGAGACCGCCTATGGCGTCGCGCCGGGCGTGATTACGGTCGCGGAAGAATCGACCGCCTGGCCCGGCGTTTCGCATCCGACCTATGCCGGTGGCCTTGGCTTCGGCTTCAAATGGAACATGGGCTGGATGCACGATACGCTGCGCTACGTGCAGCAGGATCCGATCCATCGCCGCTATCACCACAACGACCTGACATTCGGTCTCCTGTACGCATTCACCGAAAACTTCATCCTGCCGATCAGCCACGACGAGGTCGTGCACGGCAAAGGCTCGCTGCTCGGCCGCATGCCGGGCGATGAGTGGCAGCGGTTTGCCAATCTGCGCGCCTATCTCGGCTTCATGTGGGGGCATCCCGGCAAGAAGCTGCTCTTCATGGGCTGCGAGTTCGGCCAGGTCGGCGAGTGGAACCACAACGCCTCGCTCGACTGGCATGTCCTGCAATATCCCGTGCATGCCGGCGTGCAGAAGCTGGTGCGCGATCTCAACCGCGTCTATCGCGAAATCCCCGCGCTGCATGAGCGCGACTGCGAGCACTCCGGCTTCGAGTGGATCCTGTCGGACGACAGCGACAACAGCGTCATCGCCTGGCTGCGCAAGGGCGAGAAGGAAGGCGACATCGCGGTCGTCGTTTGCAATTTCACGCCGGTGCCCCGCACCGGATACCGCATCGGTGTGCCCTTGCCCGGCTTCTACCGCGAAGCACTCAACACCGACGCCGCCATCTACGACGGCTCGAATATGGGCAACCAGGGCGGTCTGTTCGCCGATCCGGTCGAAAGCCATGCGCGCCCGTGTTCGCTGATGCTCACTTTACCGCCGCTCTCGACGGTCATCCTCGAGCGGCGCGGCGTCGGCTAGATTTGTCGCAGAGCGGGCACCGGAAGACGGATGAACCTATTGATCCAACTCCATAAAACTAGAAAATACGCGTACAAAAAGTACAATATGGAATTATCCTCCCATTGCATGTAGTGCCAGACTGATCTACATCCACGGCTCGATCTGCAGCCTTGGATTGCCGCGTGCACGCCCATCTGAAACGCCTCGAAGCCGAATCCATCGCCATCATGCGCGAGGTCGCGGCCGAATTCTCGAACCCGGTCATGCTCTATTCGATCGGCAAGGATTCGAGCGTGATGATGCATCTCGCCATGAAGGCGTTCTATCCGGGCAAGCCGCCGTTTCCCTTCATGCACGTCGACACGACGTGGAAGTTCAAGGAGATGATCGCGTTTCGCAGCGAGATGGCGAAGCGCTACGGCTTCGACCTCATCGTCCATATCAATGAGGACGGCGTCCGGCGCGGCATCAATCCGATCACCTCGGGTTCGCAGGTCCATACCAATGTCATGAAGACCGAGGGCCTGAAGCAGGCGCTCGACAAATACGGCTTCGACGCAGCTTTCGGCGGCGCGCGGCGCGACGAGGAAAAGAGCCGCGCCAAGGAGCGCATCTTCTCGTTCCGCAACGCCAGTCATGCGTGGGATCCGCGCGGCCAGCGCCCCGAACTCTGGAACCTGTTCAACACCCGCATCAAGCAGGGCGAGTCGATCCGCGTCTTCCCGATCTCGAACTGGACCGAGCTCGACATCTGGCAATACATCGAGGCGGAGAACATCCCGATCGTGCCGCTCTATTTCGCCAAGGAGCGCCCGGTGGTGAAGCGTTCCGGCACCTGGATCATGGTCGATGACGAACGGCTGCCGCTGGAGCCGGGCGAGACGCCGGAGATGAAGCTCGTGCGCTTCCGCACGCTCGGCTGCTATCCCCTGACCGGCGCCATCGAGAGCGAGGCCGCGACGCTCGACGACATCGTCGAGGAAATGATGCTGGCGCGCACATCCGAACGCCAGGGCCGCCTGATCGACAGCGACGAGAGCGCGTCGATGGAAAAGAAAAAGCGCGAGGGGTATTTCTGATGGACGCCGCGCTCGCCGAACGCATCGCATTGTCCGCCGCGCCCGCCGCCGGCGACGGCAATCTTCTGCGCTTCATCACCTGCGGCTCGGTGGACGACGGCAAGTCGACGCTGATCGGGCGCCTGCTTTACGAATCCAAGACCATTTTCGAGGACCAGCTCACCACGCTGGAAAAGGATTCGAAGAAGCACGGCACGACCGGCGAGGACATCGATTTCGCGCTCCTCGTCGACGGCCTTGAGGCCGAGCGCGAGCAGGGCATCACGATCGACGTTGCCTACCGCTTCTTTGCGACGCCCAGGCGCAGCTTCATCGTTGCCGATACGCCCGGCCACGAGCAATACACCCGCAACATGGCGACCGGCGCCTCGACGGCCGATCTTGCCATCATTCTTATCGACGCGCGCAAGGGCGTTCTCGTACAGACTAAGCGCCATGCCTTCATCTGTTCGCTGCTCGGCGTGAAGAATGTCGTTCTTGCGATCAACAAGATCGATCTGATGGAGTATGACGAGAAGCTGTTCCAGCGCATCGTCGCGGACTTTTCGGCCTTCGCCGCCAATCTCGGCTTCACCTCGATCCTGCCGATCCCGCTGTCCGCGCGGTTCGGCGACAATGTCACCGCGCTTTCGCCGAACACGCCGTGGTATCGCGGCAAGAGTCTTATCGAGCATCTCGAAACGGTCGAGGTCGGCAGCAAGCTCGGCCAGGCGCCATTCCGCTTCCCGGTGCAGTGGGTCAACCGGCCCGATCTGAATTTCCGCGGCTTCGCCGGCACGCTTGCCTCCGGCCGCATTCGCGCCGGCGACGACATCACGGTCGCCGCGTCCGGACGCACGACGAAAGTCACACGCATCGTTACGGCCGACGGCGATCTGCCGGAAGCGGTCGCGCAGGACGCGGTCACGCTCGTTCTGGCCGAGGAACTCGACATCGCCCGCGGCGACGTGCTGTCCGATCCCAAGGACCGCCCGGACGTCACAGACGCCATCTCCGCCCACGTCATCTGGATGAGCGAAACGAAGCTCACGCCCGGCCGGTCCTATTTCATGCGCATCGGCACGCGCTGGGTGCCCGCCACCGTCAGCGCCCTTTCGCACAAGATCGACGTCAATACGCTTGCGCAGGTCGAGGGCCGCGATCTCGGGCTGAACGAGATCGCCGAGGTCGAAATCCGCACCGCGACCCCGATAGCCGTCGATCCTTATGAGGAAAACCGCGGCACCGGCGCGTTTATCCTGGTCGATCGCCTGACCAACGAGACGGCGGCCGCCGGCATGGTCGTGCGCTCGCTGCGCCGCGCCACCAACGTCCATCGCGAAACGCTCGCGGTCGACAAGGCGACGCGCGCCGGCAACAAATACCAAAAGCCGGTCATCCTCTGGTTCACCGGCCTGTCCGGCTCCGGCAAATCGTCGATTGCCCGTCTGATCGAACGCAAGCTCACGGCCAGCGGCCACCATACCTATATGCTTGACGGCGACAATCTCCGCCACGGGCTGAACAGCGATCTCGGCTTCACCGAGGAAGACCGGCATGAGAACATCCGCCGTGTCGGCGAGGTCGCCAAGCTGTTCGTCGATGCCGGCCTGATAGTGCTGTGCTCCTTCATCTCTCCCTACAAGCGTGAGCGCGATTTCGTGCGGTCCATCGTCGACGATGGCGAGTTCATCGAGGTCTTCGTCGACACGCCGGTCGAGGAGTGCATCAGGCGCGATCCCAAGGGTCTCTACGCCCGCGCCCGGACGGGCGAGATACCCAATTTCACCGGCATTTCCTCGCCCTATGAGGCGCCGCAGAATCCCGATCTTCATCTGAAGACCCTGGAGGCCGATGCGGAGGCGCTTGCCGAGCGCGTGCTGGAATATCTCCGCGCGAACGCCATCGCCGGCGAGAACTGGGCGAGCCCTTAGCGTAGCGCGCCATCGCCGCGCGGCGATCCAGAAATCTGTTCTAGCCAAGCGCTATTCCCGGGCCGGGAACCCCGCTGGCATGCCCGCGTTGATTCCGAGGCGGCGGGCCGCGCGGGCGCGCCGGAACACCATGAAAATCGAGGGAGGTTTCCTATGGCGGACCGTGACTATCGGTGGCGCGACGAACGCAGCTATCGGCGCCCCGGCGGTGAACGCGATTTCTACCGGCGCGACGAGTTTGGCGAAGATGATTACGGCACGGGCTACGGCGAAGAAGGCCTGACGAATTATCGTCTGCGCGAAGTGCGTGGAGGCCCGCGTTATTGGCGGCTTGGCGAGCCCGGTGATCCGTATGCACGCCCGCCTCACAGCCGTCATGGTTATCCGCGCCGCGACTACACGCGCGATTTTGCTGGTGACTTTTCGTCCGACAACGAGTATGGCAGCCGCCAGTTCTACGGTCGTGGCGGCGAACGCTCGCGCGGGCGTCGTTGGGATGATGAGTCCGATTGGCGTGGCGGTGAACAGGAGCGTGGCTTCTGGGAGCGTGCGGGCGACGAGGTCTCGTCCTGGTTCGGCGATGACGATGCGCGGCGGCGGCGTGACCTCGATGCGCGGCACGAAGGGCGCGGGCCGAAGGGCTATCGCCGTTCCGACGAGCGTATTCGTGAGGATGTATCGGACAAACTCACGGACGATCCGTTCATCGATGCGACCGATGTCGAGGTTGCGGTGGCCAATGGCGAAGTGACGCTCGAGGGCTTGGTGGAAAGCCGTATGGCGCGTCGCCGCGCGGAAGATCTGGCCGAGCGCTGCTCGGGCGTGACGCATGTGCAGAACAATCTGCGTGTGTCGTCCGGCAGCGAAAATACCCGTGAGGAGCGGGAAGGCGCGGCGGCCAAAAGAGGTTCGTTCCTGAAGTCGTAATCCAACAGCCGGATTCGGGAACAACGAACGGCGGCCTTCGGGCCGCCGTTTTCGTTATGGCGGCGCGAGTGTGAAGATGGCGTCGAGAGGCACGGTGCTGTCCGGACCCGCGCCGAAGCGGAATGTCCCGGGCTCGACGATCAGGTGTCCGTCTTCGTCGAAGAAGCCGAGATCGTCGCGCCGCAGCACAAATTCAAACGCCCGGCTTTCGCCCGGCTGCAGCGCGATGCGTGCGTATCTCACGAGACGCTTCACCGGCTGCACCCGGCTTGCCACATCGTCGCGCATGTAAAGCTGCACGATCTCGGTGCCGGCGCGCGCGCCTTCATTCGTAACCGTCACCGACACATTTGCCGCCGCGCCGTCCGTGCCGGGCGTCACGACGGGGGTCGAGTATCGAAAGTTCGTATAGGTCAGGCCGAATCCGAACGGAAACAGCGGCTCGATCTTCTCGTCGAGAAAACGCTGGGTGTACCGGGCGGCCGGCTCGTAGGGGCGCGCGGTCGCGAGGCGGTCATAGGACAGCGGCGCCTGGCCCACGCTGCGCGGCCAGCTGATCGGCAGTTTCGCCGACGGCGCATGATCGCCGAACAGAAGATCGGCGACGCCATGCCCGCCTTCGGTTCCCGGATACCAGGCCATGAGGATGGCGGGCGCTGTCTCCGCGGCGCGCCTCAGGTCGAGTGGCCGTCCGGCGATCACGACGAGCACGATGGGCTTGCCCGTCGCCGCGAGTGCCTCGAGCAGTTCGTCCTGCTTGCCGGGAAAGCCCAGCGTCGCGCGGCTCGCCCCTTCGCCGGAGTGCTCGCGCTTTTCGCCGAGCACGACGATCGTCACATCGGAAGTGCGCGACGCATCAACGGCGGCCTCAAAACCGCTCGTGTCCTCGCATGCGACATCGCACGCCTGAGCGTAGTGCACCCGCGCGCCGGTCTTCGCCGCGTGTTCACGGATGCCTTCCAGCACCGTTACCGCGTCCTCGGGCATGCCGCGCGCCTCATGCGGGCCGAGCTGGTCGAGCGCATTGTCCGCGAATGGCCCGACGACGGCGATGTTCCCCGAGCGAAGGGGCAGCACGCCGTCCTCGTTCCGCAGCAGCACGCTTGTGTCGCGCACCGCGGCACGCGCCGCCGCGCGCAGCTCCGGCGTCAGCGCCGCGCGATCCGCTTCGCTCGGATCTGGCGGCGGCGTGTCGAACAGGCCGAGCGCGAATTTCAGTGCCAGCACCCGCCGCACCGCGCCGTTGATCTCCTGTATGGACACGCGCCCCGCCGCGGCTTCCGCCGCGAGACACCGGGCATAGATCCCGCTCATCATGTCGATATCGACGCCGGCCTTGAGCGCAATTCGCGCCGCTTCCGCCTCGTCCTGCGCGATGCCCTGGTCGATCAGCCCGCCGATCGCCTTCCAGTCCGAGACGACGACGCCGTCGAAACCCCATTTTCCGCGCAGCGTGGTGCCGAGAAGCTGCGTGTTGGCGGACGAGGGCATGCCGTTCAGCACGGTCAGCGCCGTCATAACCGTGGTGATCGGGCCGAGCGCGGCGCGGAACGGCGGAAGATGGATGTTCTGCAGTTCGAAATCCGACACCGACACGGCGTCGTAGTCGCGTCCGCCGGAGACCGCGCCGTAGCCGGCGAAATGTTTCAGCGTCGGCGCGAGACCGCCGCGGCGAAATCCGTCCGCGCGGGCGCGCGTGAAATCACTGGCGAGCAGCGCATCCTCGCCGTTGGTTTCGATCATCCGGCCCCAGCGCGGATCGCGCGCCACATCGGCGACGGGCGCGAAGGTCCAGTTCAGTCCGGCGGGCTTTGCCTCGCGCGCGGCAAGTTCCGCGTTCCGCGCGGCAAGCTCGGCATCGAAGCTGGCTGCTTCAGCCAGCGGCATCGGAAAGAGAGTGCGGAAGCCGTGCAGCAGATCGAGCCCGATCAGAAGCGGAATGCCGAGGCGGGAAGCCCTGGCTTTCTCCTGCGCGCGAGCGATGGCTGCGGGATCATTGAAACTGATGACGGAGCCAGCGCCGCCGCGTTCGAGGATGTCGGTCGAGAATGCCTCGTCGAAGCCGGTCATCACCAGCTGGCCGACTTTCTCTTCGAGTGTCATTCTGCCGAGCAGGGCTTCGGCCCGCACGGCGGAATCGGCGGTTTGCCCAAATGCCGGGCCTGCCGCAAAAAACGGCAAAAGAAGGAGGGATGTCAGCAACCCGCGCATGGCTCAGCCGTTTCTAGACTGCGATCATGGCGCGATAACAGGCATTTCAGGGAAGGGCCTCCCGGAAAAGAAAGAGGCCGTCCGCAAAAGCGAACGGCCCAAGTCTAGGGAGGAAACGCCCAAAGAGGGCAGCAGCAACAAAAGAGTCGCTACCCAGGAACTATAGGTAATACCCCGCTGGGGGTACAGACCGAGCCATGCAAATGAGACATGCGTATACCGCATACCAATGCTTGAACGGTTACCTGAAGTTCCATACCGAAAACCATGCAACCATCAGGCCAAGCGAGGTTTCCAGCATGATCAAGGTGGGGATTGGAGGCTGGACGTTCGAGCCCTGGCGCGGCGTCTTCTACCCGGACAAGTTGCCGCAGACGCGGGAGCTGGCCTATGCCGCCGAGCACCTGACCTCGATCGAGGTCAACGGCACCTATTACGGCAGCCAGAAGCCCGCGACCTTCCGCAAATGGGCGGACGAGGCGCCTGATGGCTTCGTCTTCTCGCTCAAGGGCTCGCGCTACACCACCAACCGGCGCGTCCTGGCCGAGGCCGGCCCCAGCATCGAAAAATTCGTGACCAGCGGCATTGCCGAGCTCGGGCCGAAGCTGGGGCCCATCCTCTGGCAGTTCATGCCGACGAAGAAATTCGACCCGGAGGACTTCGCGGCCTTCCTCGCTTTGCTGCCGGAGACCGTCGATGGCGTGAAGCTGCGCCATGCGGTCGAGGTCCGGCACGCCAGCTTTGCGGTCCCCGAATTCGTCGATCTCGCGCGCAAGCACGGCGTCGCGATCGTCTACGCGCATTCGGACGAACATCCCGAGATCGCCGATGTCACCGCGGATTTCGTCTATGCCCGCCTGCAGAAATCGAAGGACAATCCCGCCACCGGTTACCCGCCAAAGGAACTCGATGAGTGGGCGGGGCGCGCGCGGGTCTGGGCCGCGGGCGGAGCGCCGGAGGACCTGCCGCTCCTGTCCGGGGCGCCGGCGGCGAAGCCGCGCGATGTCTTCCTCTATTTCATATCGGGCGCGAAGGTCCGCAATCCCGCCGCGGCGATGGCCCTGATCGAACGGCTGGACGGCTGACCCGCCTGGCGTCACAACAGCCGTCGATGATCCGCGTCACGCCCACACTTTTTCTCGACCCGTCTGAAATCGGGGAGAGCTTCGTCCGTTCGGCGGGACCTGGCGGCCAGAACGTCAACAAGGTCGCGACGGCGGTCCAGCTCCGTTTCCATGTCTGGCGGTCGGCCTCGCTGCCGCACCCCGTAAAGACGAGGCTGGCGCGCCTGGCGGGCAGCCGCCTGACGAAAGAGGGCGAAATCGTCCTTGTCGCGCGCGCCCACCGGACCCAGGAGCGCAACCGCAAGGATGCACTGGACCGGCTCGTGGAACTCGTCCGGCGTGCCGCCAAACCGCCCGTACAACGCGTGAAGACAAGAACGCCTTTGTCTCAAAAGCGGAAAAGACTGGACGCGAAGGTGCGCCGCTCACGGACGAAGTCGCTGCGCGGCGGCCCGAAAGATGACGACTCGTGACAAATTTTTCGCGTTAAGCGCGCATTTCACCCTCTCCGAATGAAGAATCAGCTTCATCCTAAAGGGAGTCGGAGTTATGCTACCTGCTGGAAGGCATCTTAGGACAGGTGAATGTTTGACTATCGGCTGCCGCCGGAACGCGCATGTGCGGCAGGGTTTGGTGAGTATATGACGGCAGAGCGCGCGGCCGCATTTCAGGGGGCCGGTACCCCGGGTTTTGGGGGACAGGCAAATGGGTAGGGGTAAGGACTTCCGGCAAAAGGGCGGCGGTCGACGCGGGTTCGACGACGATTTCCCCCCGCAGGACAGCTATCAGCCGCGCTCGCCTTACGGCGGCGGTGGTGGGGCTGGTGGTGGCGGCGGCGGCTTTTCGGGCGGCGGCAGCAGCTTCAACCGCGGACCTTTGCCCGATCCGACCGGCGATCCGGTCCAGGCCACGGTAAAATGGTTCAACGGTGAGAAGGGCTATGGCTTCGCCGAGATCTCGGACGGGTCTGGCGACGCATTCCTTCACATCGCTGCGCTGCAGGCTCTCGGGCGCGAGGCCGTGCCTCCGGGCGCCACGCTTCAGGTCTATGTCGGTCAGGGTCAGAAGGGCCGTCAGATCACCAAGGTGGTCTCGGTCGATGACTCGACGGCGACGGCCGAAGCGCCGCGCGCACCGCGTCCAGGCGGTGGCGGTGAACGTTTCGGCGGCGGCGGTGGTGGCGGTTTTGGCGGTGGCGCAGGCGGTCCCCGCCGTGGGCCGCCCGATCTTGGCCCCGCGACCGAAATGGCGGGAACCGTGAAATGGTTCTCGGTCGATAAGGGCATGGGCTTTGTCGAGACCGGTGATGGCGGCAAGGACGTTTTCGTCCATATCTCCGCCGTGCAGCGTTCCGGCCTCAGCAATCTCTTCGAAGGACAGAAGGTGTCCATGCAGGTTGTCGAGACCCCGAAGGGCCGTCAGGCGACCTCGATCAAGGGCGACGAGTAACGGCGGATCGCGAAGAAAAATCAAAAAGGCCGGGCCAGCGCCCGGCCTTTTTTATTTACCAGCGCAGCGCGCGCGATCCGATCAGCGCGCCAAGTGCGGTGACAAGGCCGATTGCCAGCACATACCAGAGCGCAACGAAAAGCGGGCTGTCGTCCGTACAATGTGCGGCATAGGCGGTAGCGGCCGCCGCGCCCGCCGCCAGGCCACACACGGCGCCGGCCAGAACGGGCGATGCGGGCGCCCCACGGCGCATGAACATCAGGAATGCACCGAGCGGCACGATGGCCAGCAGCGGAATCGCCATGAGGCAGACCATCGCATTTGTCCCGATCATGCGCGCGGCCCACTGATCCGCCGGCACGACCGCAAGTTCCACGACAACCGCGCCCACAAGGATCGCGGCAGCGGCGACAAGCGCCATTGCCGCCGGGGCGAGGCGTGCTCCGGGACGGCCGGCGCGAACGGCGAACCATGTCGCCGCCACGGCGAGCGCGCCTGTCACGACAAATTTGAGCATGAAGCGCACGGTTTCGAGGGCTGCCGCGGCGTCCGGACGAACACCGATCGTCAGCAGCATGCCCGCCCAGGCGGCAATCAGCGCGCAGGCGAGCGCCACCACCGCGCCGCGCCCGAATGGCGGGCCGCGCCGCGTGTCGCGGGACAACAGGTCAATCAGCGCATCGGTCTTCACAACTGTGCCTTTCCATAAAGTGCGGACAGGGCGGCAATCCCGCGATGCAGCGCAACGCGCACCGCGCCTTCGGTCATTCCAAGCCGGCCGGCGGTTTCCTCAATGGACGCGCCATCAAGGGATATCATTCCGACGACGTCGCGCTGGCGGCCGTTCAGGCTGCCGACCATGCGCTTGACGTCGCGCCGGACGGTGGCGTCGGGCACGGGGTCCGCCGCCAGCAGATGGGCGACATCCTCGATTTCGACAACAACCCGCCGCCCGCGGCGGCGCAGGCAATCGATCACCTTGTTGCGCGCGATCGCGTGCAGCCACGGCGAGAACGGCTCGGTCTCGATCCAGGTGTGCCGCTTCAGATGCACCGCCAGCAGAACCTCCTGCACCACGTCTTCCACATCCGCATTGCCGGCTCCGGCACGGCTGAAGCCCTGCGCCGCGATCTTGCGGAGCAGCGGCGCCAGATCGCCGAGAAGCGCCCGATAGGCCCCCTCGTTGCCGGCATTGGCCGCGCGCATCAGCTCCGACCATCGGTTCTCGGTGTCGCGGCTCACTCTTTCTACGTTCCGTCGCGGTGTTTCGTTACAGGGCGTCTTCACGCCTGCGTGATCAGCGTAACGCGAGACGGTCTGCCCGCGAAGAGCAGTTACGGGCCCGGAAGGTCCGCAGCTTAGCAGGGAGAAACATTATGTCCGTTCAGTCCGTCAATCTTGCTCTGGCCGGTTCGGTCGCCGCCGCGGTGGCGCTGGTCCCTCTCGCCGTCTCGGCGCAGGGCATGCAGAAGGATGCCGAGAAGGAGAAATGCTACGGCGTTTCTCTCAAGGGCCAGAACGATTGCGCCGCCGGCCCGGGCACGACCTGTGCCGGCACATCCAAGGTCGACTACCAGGGCAATGCCTGGAAATACGTGGCCAAGGGCACCTGCACGACCATGAAGACGCCGGGCGGCATGGGTTCGCTCGAGCCGACCAAGTCGTAACGGCATCTGCGGAGCGCATTCCTCCGCGCTCCGCATTTTTCCTTTTAAGGAGGCAGATGTGACCGGTCTTCCACGCGCCGCGGGCGCCACCTTCAAGACAGAGCATTTCTCGGATATCCGCGCCGCGCGTCAGCCGGTCGGATTCTTCGAGGTTCATGCGGAAAACTACATGGGGGCGGGCGGCCGCGCGCACGCCGAGCTCGCCTCCTTGCGCGACGACTACGCGCTGTCGATACACGGCGTCGGGCTGTCCATCGGTTCTGCCGGACCGCTCGACAGGGAGCACCTCGCGCGCGTCAAAGCGCTCTGCGCGCGCCACGAGCCGGACAGCTTTTCGGAGCATCTCGCCTGGTCGACGCATGACAGCGCCTATTTCAACGATCTTCTGCCGCTGCCTTACACCGAGGAAACGCTTGCGCGCGTGATCGCGCATGTCGACGAAGTCCAGACTGCGCTTGGCCGCCGGATGCTGCTTGAAAACCCGGCGACCTATGTCGTGTTCGCCGAGAGCGACATCCCGGAGACCGTGTTCCTCGAAGAGATCGCGCGCCGCACCGGCTGCGGCCTTCTGCTCGACGTCAACAATGTGTTCGTGTCGGCGGTCAATCATCAGACCGACGCGAGGGCTTATCTGTCGGCCTTTCCGCTGGAACGCGTCGGCGAGATTCATCTGGCCGGTCATGACGAGGCCGAGGACGCGAACGGCGACAAGGTCCTGATCGACGCCCACGGCTCGCCTGTCTCCGATCCGGTATGGACACTCTATGCCGAAGTCATTGCCCGAACCGGGCCGGTGCCGACCCTCGTGGAATGGGACAATGACGTTCCCTCATGGGAGGTGCTGAAGCGCGAGGCGCGTCTTGCGCAAGCCGTCCTCGACGCGGCGGAAAGGAAAGCAGCCTGATGTTCACCGACCTTCAGCGCAACTTCTCGAACGCGTTGCTCGATCCAGATCATGCCGTGCCGTCCGGTGTCACCGCGCGGACGGCGGCCGCGACCGAACGTTTCGCCATCTATCGTAACAATGTGATTGTCGGGCTCGTCGGCGCATTGCGGTCGCGCTTTCCCGCAGTCGAGAAGATCGTCGGCGTTGATTATTTCGCCGCGGTGGCACGCGTATTCGTGTCGGGTCATCCCCCGCGCTCGCCGGTACTTCTCGAATACGGCGACGACTTCGCGGCCTTCCTCGAGCGGTTCGAACCGGCGCGGGAAATTCCCTACCTGCCGGATGTCGCCCGCATCGAAAGCGCGCGGGTGCGCGCCTACCACGCGGCCGACGACACCGCGTGCGACGCGTCCGGCCTGGTTTCGGTCGCGCCGGATCGTCTGCCCGCAACGCGCCTCATCCTGCGCGATGCCGTCGCCGTCGTGCGCTCGGTCCATCCCGTCGTTACGATCTGGGCGATGAATTCGGGCGAGCGGCCCGTCGAAGAGATCGTGAACTGGGCCGGCGAATGCGCGCTGATCGTGCGTCCGGGCAGGGATGTCGTCGTACGGCAGATCGACGGTGGCGCCGCGAGCTTCATTGCGGCCTTGCGTCGTGGTGAGTCGCTCGGTGTCGCAGTGGAGAGCGCACTCGCGGACGATACGGATTTCAACACCACGCAAGCGGTGGCCGATCTTTTCGCCCATCACCTCGTCGCAAGCATCGAAACAGACACGGCCGGGAGCATCCAATGAGCAATATCGCATCCGCACCGCATCAGGATTCCCCCTTGCTTCGCGCTGTGAGTACCGCGATTTCATGGGCCCAAGCCATTCCCTACAGCCTCGTCGCGTTCATCGCCCGCATGTCGATCGCCGGCGTGTTCTGGCGCTCCGGCCAGACCAAGCTCGAGGGCTGGCATGTTTCGGAAACGGCCGTCGCGCTGTTTCAGGATGAATACCGGTTGCCCCTGGTCGATCCCGCTCTTGCCGCGCATCTCGCGACATTTGCCGAGCATTTCTTCCCGGTGCTGCTCGTGGTCGGTCTGGCCAGCCGCTTCGCCGCCGCGGCGCTGCTCGTCATGACGCTGGTCATCCAGATCTTCGTTTATCCGGATGCCTGGCCGACGCACGGCACCTGGGCCGCGTGCCTTCTGCTGATCCTTGCGCGCGGGCCCGGCGTCCTGTCCGCCGACCATCTGATCGCGCGGCGCTTCGTGTAAGCAAGACGGCCGGGCTTCTGCCCGGCCTTTTCTGTTCCGGTGCCAACCGGATTTTACGCGGCGCGCATGGTCGCCAGCAGCCGGTCGACCTGACCGCGAAGCTCGGACGACTGCGTTTCGAGCTCCTGCGCGAACTGCAGCACATGCTCGGCCTCGTCGTCCGTCAGGTCCGACGCTTCCTTCACGCCCAGCACGTTCCTGGACACCTCGCCGGTGCCGGTCGCGGCCTCGGCGACATTGCGGGCGATCTCCTGCGAAACCGTGCCCTGTTCTTCCGTCGCGCCGGCGATCACCGTCGCGACCTCGTTCAGCTCGCGCACCTGCGCGCCGATCTCCTGGATCGAACTCACCGTGCGCGTCGTCGCCTGCTGGATCGAGCCGATATGGATCTCGATATCCTGCGTCGCCTTCGCGGTCTGGTTGGCAAGCGCCTTCACTTCGGAGGCGACGACCGCAAAGCCACGCCCGGCCTCGCCGGCCCGCGCCGCTTCGATCGTCGCGTTCAGCGCCAGAAGATTGGTCTGCTCGGCGATGTCGCGGATGATGCCGACGATCGCGTTGACGCGCTGCGCGCTCTGCGAGAGCTCCTGCACGTCGCTGTCGGAGGCGTCGACCTTATCGGCGGTGGCGGAAATCAGCTTCGCCGCATGCGCGATCTGCTGTCCGATTTCGCGGAACGATGCCGACAGCTCTTCCGACGCGCTCGCGACGGCCTGCACATTGGCATAGGTCTGCTCGGCGGCGGAGGCGGCCCGGACCGATTTGTCGGTCGTGTCCGTCGCATTGGCCATCAGCGCTTCGGATGCCTTGACGAGCTGGCTGGAGGCTTTCGACACGCCGGAAATGATGCCGCCGGCGACCGTTTCGAATTCCGCGGCGAGTGCCATCACGCCTTCGCGCTTTGCCTGCTCTCCCTGCGCGGCGTCGGCCGTGCGTTCGGCGCGCAGACGCGCCGAATCGGCGCGCCAGTCGCGGAAGAAGGCGACCGCGGTCCAGCAGCGGCCGATCTCGTCTTCGCCGAGAGAGTCGGGCAGGGGAAAGGACAGATCGCTCTTCGCTGTGCGGTCCAGCGCGTCGCTGACGGCCGCGATCGGATTGGCGATCGTCCGTATCGCGAAGAAAGCCGCCGCCGCCGTGGCGGCAAGCACCGCGCCGCACGACATCATGAGCGTGGAGCTGGCGAGAGCGGAGAAGTCTTCCGCCGGCAGTCCTTGCGCGCCGCCCAGCGTCGCCGCCGCATAGGCCGTCGCGCCGAGCGCGATCAGCCCCGGAACGGCAACCGCCCCGGCCGTCTTCACCTTGATCCCCATGATGCCCCAGTCCCCCTAGACTTTTGTAGGGGGATAGTCGCGGAAATCGGTTAACGCCGCGTTTGCTGTATTGACCGTGCGCCGCATGACTGAGCAGCATCGAGTCATCTGAGAATCGCGCCGTGAGTAAAGCGCGACGGATTTGGGGCTTCGGGCTTGCCCGAAGCTTCCTGTTGTGTCCGCAGCGGCGTTCTCCCACGCCGTCGTCCTGCCAGGGGCTGCTCGGTGCGCGCTTCCTGAAAAGGATGCACTTAATAAAGTACCGGCCTAAACCGAAGCGCGGGAATGCCGGGGCTGACGATAGCCGGATTGGTGGCCGGCCTGCGGGGCAGTGGGGTCTATAAGCTAATGTCCCGGAACCGGGAACGACGGGGGAGCGGAGCGCGTTTCGTCTCTAACCCCCCGTCGGTTTCTCGTGTGATGGCAAAGGACAAGACGACTCTTTCCCCCGAATTTTCGACCGGAGACCACTCCGGTCTTCACGGCGACGTGCCTGAGCCCGATCACCATGTCGATGTGCCCGGTGCGCCGTCCACGCACCCGCCGGTTCCCCCCGTGGTGCCCTCCGAATCCGCCATCGCCGATATCTGGAACGCCTATGGCCCGGCCATGATCCTGATCGCCGCGGGTGTCGTGATCGCGCTGATATTGCTCATGGGCGGCTTCTAGGGCTTGCCAGAGAGCCTCGTCTGGGGTTGATGCCCCCAGTGCGTACATTTTCCGAGAAGCTTCCCATCGATGAGGCGCTGCCGGCGCTGGTTTCGGCGCTGGCCGCCGGCACGAATGCCGTTCTCGTTGCTCCGCCTGGTGCCGGCAAGACGACGCGCGTTCCGCTTGTCCTGCTCGACCAGGATTGGCGCGGCGACGGCAAGATCATCGTACTCGAGCCGCGCCGCATCGCTGCCCGCGCGGCGGCCGACCGCATGGCCTCGGTGCTTCGCGAAAAAACCGGCGAAACCGTCGGCCTGCGCGTGCGGCTCGGATCGAAGATCGGCCCGAAGACACGAATCGAAGTCGTCACCGAGGGCGTGTTCGCGCGCATGGTGCTCGACGATCCCGAGCTCACGGGTGTCGCGGCCGTGCTGTTCGACGAATTTCACGAACGCTCGCTCGATGGCGATCTCGGTCTTGCGCTTGCGCTCGATGCGCAATCGGGCCTGCGGCCGGATTTGCGCATTCTCGTGATGTCCGCGACGCTCGACGGCGCGCGTGTCGCCGGTCTTCTCGGCGATGCCCCGGTGATCGAGAGTCTTGGCCGCAGCTTCCCGGTCGACACGCGCCACATCCCGCGCGACGCACGCGCGCGCATCGAGGAGGAAGCGACGGCCGTTATACGCAGGTCGCTGGCGGAAGAGGGCGGCAGCGCGCTTGTCTTTCTTCCCGGGCAGGCCGAGATACGGCGCACCGCCGAGCGGCTGCGCGACGTCGTCAATACCGCCACCGATATTGTGGAACTGCATGGCGGTCTCGATGCCCGCGAGCAGGACCGCGCCATCCGCCCCGCCGATGCGGGACGGCGCAAAATCGTGCTGGCGACATCCATCGCCGAGACCTCGATCACCATCGAAGGCGTACGTATCGTCATCGACACCGGTCTCGCGCGCGTTCCGGTGTTCGAACCCGCGACGGGCCTGACGCGTCTCGAAACCGTGCGCGCTTCGCGTGCCGAGGGCGACCAGCGGCGCGGTCGCGCCGGCCGCACCGAGCCGGGTGTCTGCTACCGCATGTGGGAAGAAGCCGCTACCGCCAGCCTGCCGGCCTTCCGAACGCCGGAAATCCTCGCCGCCGATCTGTCCGGCCTTGTGCTCGATCTCGCGGCCTGGGGCGTCACCGATGCTTCGTCGTTGCGATGGCTCGATCCGCCGCCGGCGCCCGCCATTGCCGAGGCGCGCAAGCTGCTGACCGATCTCGGCGCGCTGGATGCCGACGGCCGTATCACGCCGCGCGGCCAAAACATCCGCAAACTGCCTCTGCCGCCGCGTCTTGCCGCCATGCTGGTCGATGCGGCGGGCGAAGGAGCCGCGCAGCGCGCTTGCGAGATCGCGGTCGTTCTCGTCGAGCGTGGCCTCGGTGGCGATGGTACGGACGTCGCTCACCGCATGAACCAGTTCCGCCGCGACAAATCCCGCCGCGCGGAAGATGCGCGGCGTCTTGCCGAAAACTGGGCCCGCGAGGCCGAGCGGCTCAACCCGCCGACGGCAAATGCGGATCACAGCGCCGGCGCGTTGCTCGCGCGTGCTTATCCGGATCGCATCGCTCAGGCGCGCGGCAAGCCCGGCGAATTCCGGCTCGCGAATGGCCGCGGCGCGAGCGTCGAAGCGGCGGACGCCCTGGCACGCGAGCCGTTTCTTGCGGTGGCGGATATCGCCGGCGCGGCCGGTTCCGCGCGCATCCGTCTCGCGGCGGCCCTGTCGCGCGAAGAGATCGAGGAGATGTTTGCGGACAGCATCACGACGCGCGATGAAGTCACGTTCGATCCGAAAGCGGCGGCCTTGCGCGCACGCGCGGTTAAGCGGCTTGGCGCGCTCGTTCTGTCCGATGCACCGCTGCCTGCGCCGCGCAATGACGAGGCGGCCCTGGCGCTGGCGAAAGGCATTGCCGGGATCGGCGTCGCGCGTCTGCCGTGGACGAAGTCCATCGCGCAATGGCGCGAGCGCGTCGGCTTTCTGCGCCGCGCCGAAGGAGACCCGTGGCCAGATCTTTCGGACGAGGCGCTCGCCGGAACCGTCGTCGACTGGCTTGCGCCTTATCTGTCCGGCAAGACCGCACTCTCGGAGATCGGCGCCGGCGATCTCGACGCCGCCCTGAAATCGCTTCTGCCTTACGATCTGCAACGCCGTATGGACAAGGAGGCGCCGACGCATTTCACGGCGCCGACCGGCTCCAGCCTGGCGGTGGATTATTCCGGCGCCGAGCCGTCCATCGCCGTCCGTGTGCAGGAACTGTTCGGCCTCGACAAGCACCCGTCGCTCGCGAGCGGCCGGGTGCCGCTTGTTCTGGAGCTTCTTTCTCCCGCCCATCGCCCCATTCAGGTCACGCGCGATCTGCCGGGGTTCTGGGCCGGCTCGTGGCGGGATGTGCGGGCGGAGATGCGTGGCCGCTATCCGCGCCATCCGTGGCCGGAAGACCCGCGCGTCGCGGAAGCGACAAGGCGGGTGAAGCCGCGGGGCACCTGATCGGCGGCGGGCGGCTCACCGTGAAGAATGCGGCGACGAGAGCCATGCCGGGCCGTTAAGGATTGTAGCCCTTCACCATCAGCTCGGCCGTGGCGCGGTTCAGCGCAATGGGAATGTCGTAGAGCGTCGCGAGCCGTGTCAGTGCTTTCACGTCGACATCGTGCGGCATCGGCGTCAGCGGGTCGACGAAGAAGATGACGCCCTGAATTTTCCCTTCGGCAATCATGGCGCCGATCTGCTGGTCGCCGCCCAGCGGGCCGCTCTTCACCGGATGGACCGGCAGGGCCGGGCACCGCGCCAGAATGCGCGCGCCGGTCGTTCCCGTCGCGACGATGTCGAATTTCGCGATTTTCGATTCATGCCGCGCGACCCATTCGACAAGGTCGTCTTTCTTGAGATCGTGGGCGACGAGGGCAAGGCGCGGGCGGCTCATGCCCCTTTATTGCCAATCGGGACCGCTTTCGCCATAGCGATCGCGCCAGATTTTCTCGCCGACCATGCAGTTTACCGGCTTGTCCTGCGTACGGATGAAGCGCGGCTCCGGTTCGCGCCCCGCAATTTCCAGAATCAGCTTGGTGCGGATGGCGTCGGTGAACTGGCTCTTGTCCTCGACAGCGATGACAAACGCGCCCTGTCCGCCGACGACGCATTCGCGGTAATAGTCTTCGAGATTATTGACGTCGATCGACATGTTGGATGGCGTTTTCAGCACCAGCGGCAGCCCGTTGATGCCGATGCCCTGGGCCACGACCTGGTCGCGGGCCCATGTAACGGCATGGCCCTGATTGTTGGGGCCGTCGCCGGACATATCGATCACGCGGCGCGGCCCCTTGTTGGGATTGCGCTCGAAATATTTCGCCGAGAACAGAAGCCCGCCGGAAATGGATGTGCGGTAGGCACGGTTCGGCGGCGCTTCCGCCAGTTTGTCGGCGAACGCCCGCGCGCTCTCCGCGCCGTCGATGACATGCCAATGGACAGGGATTCCCTGGTTCTCGACGCCGGCCCATTCGATATAGGCAACCGCGATGCGGCCATGCGTGCCCTGCTTGATGGCGTCGATCACCTGCGGCGAGGTGATGGCCGCCATGTATCCGTCGCGCTGCAGGCGCAGTTCGTCGGCATCCATGGAATAGGAAATATCGACGGCGAGAACGAGTTCGAGATCGACCGTGTGTTCCGGCGGACCCGTCTGCGCCGTGGCGGAGGTCAGGCCGAGCATCAAGGCAATCGGAGCCAGAAGCCGCATTCAAACCCTCTTGGTTCGAACCCCTGCATTCATCGTGCCACCCTCGCGCGCCAAGATCAAAGACACTTGGCCGTGATCGCTTAACGCGTTCTTGGGGATCAAGGGCGAGGATTGCGTTCGTCAAGGGAAGCCGATGCTGAAACTCGTGAGCGCCATAGCGGTCGCCGCCGTGCTTCTGGCGGTGTCGACGCCCGACCTGTCGCAGCGCCTGCTGGCTCTGGTCGATCCGGCTCCTCCGGCCGTGGTCGAGTCGGATGGCGCCGTCGCGCGCGTGATGCTGTCGGCGGACGGTCTTGGCCATTTCGAGGCGCCGCTGCACATCAACGGCCGGCCGTTCAAGGCGATGGTGGATACCGGCGCGAGCCTCGTGGCCCTGACCTATGAGGATGGCCGGGAGCTCGGGCTGATCCGCCCGGGCGATCGCTATGACATCAAGCTTCTGACCGCCAATGGCGAGTCGAAAGGCAAGCGCGTCTCGCTCAATTCGGTTCGGATCGGCGGTATCTCGGTGTCCAATGTCGAGGCCACCATCGCCCAGGAGGGCGCGCTCGGCGTCAATCTTCTCGGCATGTCCTTTCTCAAGAAGCTCGGAACGGTCGAGATGAAAAATGGCCGTCTGATTCTGGAGCAATAGGCTCCCCTCCGCCGTTTTTTCGTCGTCACCGCAGGGCATGAAACATGCTAAGTCCTGCCTGCGCGTCCGTGCCCCGATCCTAGGAGAACCCATGTTTCCGAAGCCGCAGCCGAGCCTTGTTCCCAACACCTATGCCTACGAGTCCGGGCCCATGGTGAAGGCGACCGGTTTCCGCGAATACGACGCGCGCTGGCTGTTCGAAAAAGAAATCAACCTGATGGGCATTCAGGCGCTCGGCATGGGCATCGGCACTCTGATGCACCGCATGGGCATAAAGCCCGAGATCGTCACCGGCCATGACTTCCGAGGCTATTCGGCGTCCATCAAGATGGCGCTGGTCACCGGCCTGATGGCCTCCGGCGTCAAGGTTCACGACATCGGCCTCGCGATGTCGCCCATGGCCTATTTCGCCCAGTTCGAACTCGATGTGCCTGCCGTCGCCATGGTCACGGCCTCGCACAACGACAATGGCTGGACAGGCGTCAAGATGGGCGTGAACCGCCCGCTGACCTTCGGTCCGGACGAGATGACGAAGCTCAGGGAGATCGTGCTCAACGCCGATTTCGATCTCAAGCCGGGCGGCGGCTATGTCTTCGTCGAGAATTTCCCCGATCGCTATATCAAGGATCTCACCAATCGTCCGAAGCTCAAGCGCAAGCTGAAGGTGGTCTGCGCCTGCGGCAACGGCACGGCCGGCGCGTTCGCGCCGCGTGTGCTGCGCGAGCTTGGCTGCGAGGTCGTCGAACTCGACACCGAGCTCGATCACTCCTTCCCGAAATACAATCCCAATCCCGAGGACCTGGAAATGCTGCATGCGATGCGCGACGCCGTGTTGGCGTCCGGCGCCGATGTCGCGCTCGGGTTCGACGGCGACGGCGACCGCTGCGGCATCGTCGACAATGAAGGCGAGGAGATATTCGCCGACAAGGTCGGCGTCATGCTGGCGCGCGATCTCGCCAAGGTGCACGACAAGCCGACCTTCGTGGTCGACGTGAAATCGACCGGCCTGTTCGTCACCGATCCCGAATTGCAGAAGCTGGGCGTGAAGGCCGATTACTGGAAGACCGGCCATTCCTACATGAAGCGCCGCGTCAACGAATCCGGCGCGCTCGCCGGATTCGAAAAGTCTGGCCACTACTTCTTCAACACGCCGATCGGCCGCGGCTATGACGACGGGCTCGTCTCGGCCATCGCCGTGCTCGACATGCTGGACCGTTCGCCGGACAAGTCGATGTCCGATCTCAAGAACGCGCTGCCGAAGACCTGGGGTTCGCCGACCATGGCGCCGCACTGCGCCGACGAGGCGAAATACGGCATCGTCGATCAGGTCGTGAAACATTTTCAGGACGCGCAGAAGAAGGGCGAGAAAGTCGCCGGCCAGCCGATCCGCGATCTCGTCACCGTCAACGGCGTGCGCGTCACGGTGGAAGACGGCACCTGGGGTCTGGTCCGGGCTTCATCGAACAAGCCGGAGCTTGTTGTTGTTGTTGAAAGCCCGGTCTCCGAGGCGCGGATGCGCGAAATGTTCAAAGCCGTGGACGATGTGCTGCGGACGCATCCCGAAGTGGGTGCCTACAACCAGACTCTCTGACCTCTCCTGGCCGGAAGTCTTAGTTCTAACGTCGAAAATTGCGGCGCATTCCACCGTTTCGCCGCAGTTTTTAACGTCTGTTTAATCACCACACCTTAAATCACGTTAACGGGACCTCTTTCGTCTCCATGCTGGCCGGATTTCGGGTGCCTACGGCCGCACCCCCTCGCAGCATTTCGGCGTTGGACATCGAATTGATCGGCTGGCTGAGGCGTCTGAACACGCAGCTTCCTCTGGGTCTCGCGGCACGTTTTACGTTGTTCGTGGCCGCCCTTCTGCTCGTGCTGACCGCCGCCTTCGTCACCATCAACAACAGCGAGGCCGAACGCGCGGCCAATTCCGCATTCGATGAAAAGACCCGGCAGATCGTGGCCGTCGTCGAAAGCGTTGCCGGCGATATGCCGTCGGATCGCCGCCTGTCCGATCTTCAGGTCGTGCTCGATCGCATCGCGGCCGCCAGCGAGAACACGCGTTACGCTTATACGGTGGAAGTCGATGCCGCCGGCGCGGCGAGGAACTCCGATCCCGAAAGCGTGCTGCGCGATCCCATGGCCTCGATCGCCTTTCTCGAGGCGTTCAGCGGTGGCGTTGCTTCCAGCCGCCGCGGCGACGGCGTTCTCCACATCGCCGTGCCGGTCAGGTCCGAAGGTTCTCTGATTGGAATCGCCCGCGTCGGCCTGTCCACGAGGCCAATCGATGAGGCGATCTCGTCGGCCGTCAGCCGCAACATCGTGCTGGCGCTCGTCTTCGTCATGCTGGCGCTGCCGCTCTGCGCCTTCTTCATCAATTATCTGACGGCGCCTGTGAGGCGTCTGACGCTCGCGACGCGCCGGCTCGCCGCCGGCAATTTTTCGGTTCCGGTGCCCGAAAGCCGCAAGGACGAACTCGGCGAACTTTCGCGCTCTTTCGTCGCGATGACCAAGAGCATCGTCGACAGTTTCGAGGCGGTGCAGAAGCTGACAATGACGGACGGTGCGTCCGGCCTCGCCAATCGCGAACAGATGCGGCGTTACACCCAGAGCGTCCTTGAACGCGGGGGAAAGGCTTCGCTGCTTTATCTTGATCTCGATCGGATCAAGCGGGTCAACGAAGCGCTCGGCATCGATGTCGGGGATCTTGCCATCATCGGTGTTGCCGAACGGCTGAAGGCGGTAACGGCCGAAGCGCTGGGCATGTATCTGAAACAGCACCCCGGCGACGACTGTGATGTGCTCATGGCACGGCTGGGCGGAGACGAATTCGGTTTCGTCGTCAGCTGCAATGTGAACGAGGAATGCATCGGCCAGTACGCGGCCAGGCTCATCACCGCGCTGGCCCGTCCGTTCGAGATTTCCGGGCACTCGGTTTCCGTCACCGGCTCTATCGGCATCGCCATGGCTCCCGAAGACGGAATGGATTTCGCGACGCTGTTGCGCAGTGCCGCGAATGCGCTTGCCGACGCCAAATCGCAAGGGCGCGCAACTTACAAATTCTCGGCGCGGGATATGAAGTCCTATGCCTATCGACGCCTGATGATCGAACAGGAGCTCCGCACGGCGGTCGAGAAGAACCAGCTCGAAGTCTATTATCAGCCGCAGGTCGCGCTCACCGACGGCGCCATCGTCGGTGCCGAGGCGCTCGTGCGCTGGCGTCATCCGACGCGCGGCCTCATCGGTCCTACCGATTTCATCGCCATCGCCGAGGAATCCGGCATTCTCGACACCATTGGCACACATGTCCTTCGCGAGTCCTGCCGCCAGGCCAGCGTCTGGTACATGAAGGGGCTGACGCCGAAAATCTCGGTCAATGTTTCGGCGTCGCAGTGTCAGCAGCCAAGTTTTGCCAGCGATGTTCTGAAAACGATCGAGGAAGCCGGTATTCCGCCGTCCGCCATCGAGATCGAGATCACTGAAACCGTCGCCATGCTGGATCCGCGCACAACAGCACGCGATCTTGCGCCGCTCAGGGCGGCGGGAGTGCGGCTGGCCATCGACGATTTCGGCACCGGCTATTCGAACCTTGCCTCGCTCACACGCATGCCGGTCGATGTGCTCAAGATCGATCGCAGCTTCGTTTCGGAATGCGTGCGCGACGGGTCGGCGCGCGTCGTTGTCGCGACCATTCTGACAATGACGCAAAATCTCGGTTTCGAGACGGTTGCGGAGGGTGTCGAGAGCGCGGCGCAGCGCGAGTTCCTGCTGGCGCAGGGTTGCACATACGCTCAGGGTTATCTCTTCGGGAAGCCGATGCCCGCGGCCGAATTCGAGGAGCTGTACTCGGCCAAGCGGCGCGCCGGTGCGCGCGATCTTATCAGCCACATCCGGCGGACGGCCGGCACGCGGGCCGAATAATCAGTTGGGAAAGCCCGACGCTTCCACCGGCACGCCCCAGCGCGGCGCCATGTAGTTCTGCGAGTGCATGTTGATCGAGCTGAAACCGATCCGGTCGAACAGGAAGCCCGCGAATTTCAGGTTGTAGGTATAGTCGACCTTGGTGAGCACGACCGAGGCGTCGGGTGGACTGAACTCGTCGGGGTCCACGGTGGCATCCGTCGTGGCATCGGCGGGAGCGTAGGACCAATCGACGATGAAACTCTCGCCGTCGGGTGCTTTGCGGATGCTTTCGATCTTGATCGTCAATACCGCGGCATCCGACGAATAGGGATACATGACCGTGCGGGAAGCCTGCACGATCTTGGCGAGCTCTTCCGGCGTGACCTGACGGGCCCCGCTGACGAAATCGCTCACCGTGCGCGCAAGCAGCATGGTCTTGTTCTTAACTTCGATCGCCCGGGCGATGTCGAATGTGCCGAGCAACAGCAGCAGCATGACCGGCAATAGAATGGCGAACTCGACCGCGGACACCGCGCCGGTGTCGCGCCGCAGGCGCCCGATCTGGTCGTTGAGGCGGGCGAGGTTCTGGCGCATCAGTACGGCTCGTTGTGGAAGGCCGACATCGCGACGAGGGTCGTGCCCTTGCCGAAGTCTTCCAGGGTGACGCCCAGCGGCCATTTGTAGGACACGCGCACCAGGGTCACCTGGCTCGAGCCGCCGGGGCTGAAGCAGGAAGCGGGGGCCTCCTCGTCCTCTTCGAGGTCGAAGCACTCGTTGTTGATGTCGGTCGGAGTGGCGGCGCTGAAATCGGCGAAGGATTGCACCTGGATCATCAGCTTTTCGCAGTCGAACAGAAACGAGTTGGCGCAGAGCGCGGCGCGGAATCCGGCGACACCCGTTCCCGCCGTCTGAATCTGGCCGGTCATGATCTGGCGCGATGCCTTGGACACGGTCGACTGCAGGGCCTGACTGGCGAACATCGCGAGCGATACCTGTATGATCGCAAAGAGCAGTGCGAAAAACGGCAGTGCCAGCAGCGCGAACTCGACGACCTCGCCGCGATCGTCCGCTGCGTAGCGCGCGAGAAGATGCCGCGGAGTGCGGTCTCGGCTGTTGTTGGGAAACCGGAGCATCATAATCCTCATCCGCCGTGCAGGCGGCGCCCGTTCAGCTCGGGAAGATGCGGTGAAATGTTTTCCGCTGCGTTAGCGGCGAGGAGCCATGCTGCCGTATGCGTTAATGATCGCTTAACGCTGGCCGCCGCCGCTCCCGCCGGCAAGGCCGTTGCGGCTGCCGATCTGTCCGCTGCTGCCGTTGAAATAATCGGCGTTATCGCCAAGCGTTACGGTCGGCTCGCAGCGCGGCAGGCATGACCAGGTTTCGCGGGATGCGCCGCGCAGCACGGTGAGATTGACGTTTTCCGGCGCTTTCACATGGATGGTCATCTCATGCAGCACATCGCCGTCGCGCGTCAGGGCCAGCATGTTCGTCGTGCCGTAGCTCTTGCCGGTCACGACCGCGAAGCTGCCCGGGCGAGGCTGGGTTACGTCCGCAATGGCGGGGTTGCCGAGCGCCAGCGTGTCCGTGCCTGCGGGAATACGTACGACCGCGGCAAGATCGAGCTTTACCGAGACCGTCTCCGTCAGCCGTGCGGCCGCCTCGGCGGCGACCGTTTCGCCTTCGGGCGGAAGTTCGGGAAGCGTGTCCTGGCTCCATACCGATGCGACAGGCACGGCCGAAAGGGCGGCTGCGACGAGAAAGCCGCGAAGAAAAATCATACCGCGTACACCCGCATAAACTCAAAAAATGCCTTCGTCAGTGATGCGTGAGGAAGGTGAAGGAATCTCTAACGGCTCAACGGCTTGCCGCTCAGCCCTGTTTTGTCAGGAGGATCGGCGGAGACGGCTAAGATTTTAGATAAATTAAATTCTTCGTAACTATCTGTATCTTCAAATAGAATCCAGATTGATCGTGCCCATTAATATTGTGGCAAGAGCACCTCTGTAGTGTCCGCACAGGTTTCGAGGGGGGAATCTCGAAGAACCTGTCTTTGTGTAACTGCAGTTAGGAGCATTCCATGACTCTGTTTTCTCGTTTCCTGAAGGACGAGTCCGGTGCCACGGCCATCGAGTACGGCCTGATCGCGGCGATCGTCAGCCTGGCGATCATCACCGGCCTCCAGATCGTCGGCCCTGAGCTCGGCAATACGTTCAACACGATTGGCACGACGCTCCAGAACGCCCAGTAATTTGACCGTTTTCAAGGAAGGCCGCCTCCACCGGGAGGCGGCTTTTCGTTTTTTTAATCCCGTTCTGCTCCAAATCGCCCTATGGCCGGTGTGTCGCAAATCGCCCTGTTCGTCTTCATGGCGCTGCTTCTCGCGGCGGCGTTCAGCGATCTTTTGACGATGCGCATCCCGAACGCCTTGCCGGTCGCTCTTGCGCTGCTTTTTCTGCCGGTGGCTCTTGCCGTAGGCCTCGATGCGGCGTTCGTCGCCCAGCATTATGCCGCTGGCGTCGGCGTGCTGGCATTGTGCTTTGCCCTGTTCGCCATGAACTGGATCGGAGGCGGCGATGCCAAGCTCGCGGCCGCCATCGCCGTATGGACCGGGCCGTTCATGCCGCTACTGGAATGGGCGATTCTCGCCACGATCCTCGGTGGCGTGCTGACTGTTCTCATTCTCCTCGTCCGCCGCATGCCTTTGCCGGTCGCGCTCGCCGGGCAGGCGTGGATCGCGCGTCTGCACGATACGAAGACCGGCGTTCCCTACGGAATCGCGCTTTCCGGAGCAGCTCTCGCAATGGCTCCGTCGCTCGCCATTTTTCTGCGCTAGTTGCTTGATGCAGCTTCCGAAAATCTATAACGCCCCATTAACCATACATTGACGTTTGTCGCCTCAAATGCCGTTGGGGCCTTCTGGAATCAGAGGTCCCGGCTCCGAGGTAGACGCGTATGAAATTCGCCCGTATCGCAGTCCTTGCCATCGCGATCATCGCCGGTGGTACGGCAGCTATGTTGGTCGGTGGCGAGGAGCCTCCGCCGCCGCGGGTTGTCGAGAAACAGGCACCGACATCGGACGTGCTTGTGGCCGGCGCCGAAATCGGCATGGGACAGGTGATCGGGCCGGACGTGCTTGCCTGGCGTCCCTGGCCGGAGTCCGGCGCGGCCGGCTTCATCACAAGATCGGCACAGCCGGAAGCGATGGAAGAACTGAAGGGCGCGATCGCGCGCCAGCCGTTCGTTGCCGGTGAGCCGATCCGCATGCAGAAGATCGTGAAGGCCGATGGATCCGGATTCATGTCCGCCATTCTGCCGGCTGGCATGCGGGCCGTCGCAACTGAAATCTCCGCCGAGACGGGCGCCGGCGGTTTCATCCTTCCGAACGATCGTGTCGATGTCATCCTGACGCGTAAGGACGATGGCGGCGGCGATGAGCGTTATTCCAGCAGGACGATCCTGACCAATGTGCGGGTTCTCGCCATCGATCAGCGCGTGTCCGAGCAGGATGGTGAGAAAGTCGTGGTCGGTCGCACCGCGACACTCGAACTTCTCCCGCGGCAGACGGAGGTTCTCACGCTGGCGCGCCAGCTCGGTTCGCTGTCGCTGGCGCTGCGCGCGCTTGTCGATTCAAACCCGAACGGTCTTGCGGGCGGGGGGCCCGAAGACACGTTTGGCCGGGCCGAGTCCAGCATGACAGTGATCCGCTACGGGATCGCGACGAATTCGATTGAACGCTGACAGCGGTGTAGGGGCGGGTTAGGACATGAAGTCGGGTATTCGGGCTCTGGCGAAAAGCCTTGCATTGGCGGCGATGCTGCTTGTGCCCGGCCAGCTTTGCGCGCCGGTCCATGCAGCCGATAGCAGTGTCGTCTATGCATCGAACGGAGCGCGCGTCGTCCAGCTCGGCATCGGCAAATCCTATGTCGTGAATCTTCCGGTGGACGCGGCTGAGGTGCTTGTCGCCGATCCGAAGGTCGCCAATGCCGTCGTGCGCTCGTCGCGCAAGGCCTATGTCATCGGCATTGCGCTCGGCGAAACCGACATCATCTTCTTCGACGCCGAAGGCCGTCAGATCGATAGCCTTGCGGTTTCGGTCGCGCGCGACATGTCGCCGATCCGCAATAACATTCAGACGTCCATACCGGGGGCCCAGGTCTCGGCATCTGCCGTTGGCGAATCCGTCATGCTTACGGGGTCGGTCAAATCTCCGGCCGAGGCTGCGACGGCCGCCGAAATTGCCGCCAACCTCGTCGGAGGCCCTGACAAGGTCGTCAATGCGCTTGCGATCGAGAATCGCGATCAGGTGATGCTCAAGGTCTCGGTCGTGGAGATGAAACGCGACACCGCCAAACAGCTCGGCATCAGATGGGACTATACGCGCGTCACCGACGGCGGAATCTTTGGCGTCGACATCGATCCCACGGATTTCGCATCGCCGATCGGTGTCATTGGCGGCGCAAACACCTGGGGCGCCAATACGCTCCTGGGCCAACTTGAGGCGCTCGAAGAGAAAAGTCTGCTGCGCACGCTTGCCGAACCCACGCTCTCGGCGATATCCGGCGAGCGCGCGGAGTTTCTTGCCGGCGGCGAATTCCCCGTTCCGGTCGGCCGCGACGACAACGAGATCACGATCGAGTTCAAGAAGTTCGGTGTCGGCCTCACCTTCACTCCCGTAGTCCTGACGTCCGGCCGGATCAGCCTGCAGATCGGCACGGAGGTCAGCGAACTCAGCAACGAGGGCGCGATCGAGGTCAACAATCTCAGCATTCCGGCTCTCTCGGTGCGCAGGGCCAACACGACCGTCGAGCTTCCCTCCGGAGGTTCGTACGCCATCGCCGGTCTCCTTCAGGACAAGTCGCGGCAGAGCATTCGCGGCATGCCGGGGCTGATCAATCTTCCTGTCCTCGGGACGCTGTTCCGCAGCCGCGACTATCAGCGCGGCCAGAGCGAGCTAGTCGTTATCGTCACGCCCTACATCGCGCGCTCGACCGCAAGGGACAAGCTCGCGCTACCGGATGACGGCTTCAGTACGCCGACCGACGTCGACACCATTCTGCTCGGGCGTCTCAACAAGATCTATGCGCCGGGTCTCGCGCCGGTGGGAACCTATAAGGGGCCGATCGGCCACATCGTGGAGTGATCATGCGCGCCCGGACCTTCTCCCTCTCGCTCCTCGCCCTGCTGACATTGAGTGTCGGCGGCTGCGCCACAAAGGGCGATACCGACATAACCGGTTCGCTGCCCGATGATGTCCGGGCGCGCCATCCCATAAACGTGACGGAAGGGATGACGACACTTGACCTCATCCCGGGCGGCGGCCCCGGCGGGCTGACGGATCGCCAGGTCGGCGACATCCAGTCTTTCGCTGCAGAGTGGCGCGCGCGCGGGCGCGGCAGATTGGTGATCCAGGTTCCGACCGGATCAACCCGCGAGCGGGACCGGCAGGCGGCACACGCCAGTCGGGAAATACACCGCATCCTCATTTCAATGGGCCTGCCGCCGAACGCGGTTGCGACCGCGCGTTATCCGGCCGACGGGCCCGGACATCTTGCTCCGGTACGTCTGGAATTTCCTGTGCTCGAAGCGAAACTGCCGCACCCGTGCGGTCAGTGGCCCGGGGACATCGGCTACGGCGATCCCGAGGAGTCGAACCGCAACCGGCAGGACTGGAACTTCGGCTGTGCCTATCAGCAGAACCTCGCGGCGCAGGTTGAAGACCCGGAAGATTTCATCCGGCCGCGTGCGGAAAGCTCCGCATGGGCCGCGCGCCGCACCACCGTCATTGGAAAATACGGGAAGGGTGAGTCGACGACGACCTCCTACCAGAAGGAGACCGTGTCCACCGATGAGTGATGGTCACACGATAGCGGCATCCTTGCCGGATACAGGCGATGCCGAGCTTGCTCAGATCGCGCCGCTTCCGCGCGTGTCGATCCAGGCGTTCTGCGAAACGCCGGACGTTGCCCAGGCGATGGAACAGGCGGCGGCCGATCGCCGGATGGAGAAAGCGCATGTAAAGGTCCAGATGGGCGGCGCGCTCGCGGCCGTCGAGGCCTACCGCAACTCCGCGACGCCGAACGTGATCGTCATCGAAACCGATGGCGGCCGCGAGGTTCTGGTGTCGTGTCTCGACAAGCTCGCGGAAGTCTGCGACTTCGGCACCAAGGTCATCGTCATCGGCCGTGTCAATGACGTCCTTCTGTACCGCGATCTCATCCGCCGCGGCGTGTCGGAGTATCTCGTGGCGCCTGTGCAGACGCTCGAGGTCGTACGCTCGCTGTCGGACCTGTTCCGCGCGCCGGATGCAGAGCCGGTCGGCCGCACGATTGCCTTCATCGGCGCAAAGGGCGGCGTTGGCGCGTCAACCGTCTCGCACAATGTAGCGTGGTCGATCGCGGGCGCGTTTGAACAGCCGACGGTGGTCGCCGATCTCGATCTTGCCTTCGGCACCGCCGGCCTCGATCTCAACCAGGATCCTCCGCAGGGTATCGCCGATGCGGTGTTCGCGCCGGACCGTCTGGACGCCAATCTCGTTGATCGCCTGCTGACAAAATGCACGAACAATCTCAGCCTGCTCGCGGCTCCCGCGACGCTTGAGCGGTCCTATGATTTCCATTCCGATGCCTTTGACGGCCTCTACGACATCCTGCGCGGGAACGTGCCGTTCATCGTGCTCGACGTTCCGCACGGATGGACCGGATGGACGCGCCGTGCGCTCATCGCGGCGGACGAGATCGTCATCGTCGCAAGTCCCGATCTCGCCAATCTGCGCAACGCCAAGAACATCATCGACCTGACGCGCGCGCAGCGCCCGCACGATGCGCCGCCGCGTCTTGTGCTCAATCAGGTCGGGATGCCGAAGCGGCCGGAGATCAAGACCGCGGAATTCGCCAAGGCGCTCGACATCGAGCCGGCTGCGGTCATTGCCTTCGAACCGCAATTGTTCGGAACGGCATCCAACAACGGACAGATGATCGCGGAAATCTCCGCCTCGAACAAAGTCAACGAGCAGTTCATGGACATTGCCCGGACCGTGACCGGGCGCGGCGACACGCGCGTGAAGAAGAAGACGCTGTTCGATTCATTCACGCTGCTGCGCAAGAGGGCCTGACGTCATGAGCGGCGGTTTCGGAAAACGCGGCGCTGTCGGCGTGGACGCGATTCCCGCGCCGTCGCCGGCCGCGGCTTCCGTTCCTGTTGCCGCGCCGAGGTCGGTGCCGATCGCGCCGTCGGCGCCGTCGTCCACGCGCCCCCCAGCCCCCCCCCAGGACGCCCGTCGTCCCGACAGCTATTACGAAACCAAAAGCGCGATCTTCTCGGCCCTTATCGAGGCGATCGACCTCGCGCAGCTGGCGCGTCTCGAGCCGGACAGTGCGCGTGAGGAAATTCGCGACATCGTCAACGAGATCATCTCGCTGAAGAGCCTCGTGATGTCGATCTCCGAGCAGGAAGAGCTGCTCGACGATATCTGCAACGACGTGCTGGGCTATGGTCCGCTCGAGCCGTTGCTTGCGCGCGACGATATCGCCGACATCATGGTCAACGGTAACGACAAGACCTACATTGAGGTTGGCGGCAAGATTCAGCTGACCAATGTCCGCTTCCGCGACAATTCCCAGTTGCTGAATATCTGCCAGCGCATCGTCAGCCAGGTTGGCCGGCGCGTCGACGAAAGCTCGCCGATCTGCGACGCGCGCCTGCCGGACGGTTCGCGCGTCAACGTCATCGTCGGGCCGCTTGCGCTCGACGGGCCGACGCTGACGATCCGAAAATTCAAACGTGACAAGCTGACCCTCGAACAGATGGTGAAGTTCGGCACCGTCACGGCGGAGGGCGCGGAGATCCTGCGCATTATCGGCCGTTCGCGCTGCAATACCGTCATTTCCGGCGGCACCGGTTCCGGCAAGACGACGCTGCTGAATTGCCTCACGCGCGCGATCGACGAGGACGAACGCATCATCACCTGCGAAGACGCCGCCGAATTGCAGCTCCAGCAGCCGCATGTCGTACGCCTCGAAACGCGTCCGCCGAACCTGGAGGGCGAGGGCCAGGTCACGATGCGCGACCTCGTCCGCAACTGCCTGCGTATGCGTCCCGAACGCATCATCGTCGGCGAGGTTCGCGGACCCGAGGCCTTCGATCTTTTGCAGGCGATGAACACCGGTCACGACGGCTCGATGGGCACGCTGCACGCCAATTCGCCGCGCGAAGCCATTGCGCGCATGGAGAGCATGATCTCCATGGGCGGCTTCAGCCTGCCGGCGCGCACGATCCGCGAGATGATTGCAACCTCCGTGGACGTCATTGTCCAGACGCAACGTCTGCGCGACGGCTCGCGCCGCATCACCCATGTCACCGAGGTCGTCGGCATGGAAGGCGATGTCGTGACGACGCAGGACATCTTCGTTTTCGAGATTCTCGGCGAAGACCAGAACGGAAGGCTGATTGGCCGCCATCGATCGACCGGTATCGCCCGGCCGCGATTCTGGGAGAGGGCGCGATACTTTGGCGAGGAAGCCAAGCTCGCGGCGGCGCTCGACGCCTCCGAAGTCGCCGAAGAACTCCGGGGCTAGGCGATGGATGCGAAGCAGATCGCAATCTTCGCTCTGGCGGCCCTCGCCGCCGGGGGCGGGGTGTATGTGCTCGCCTATCCCTGGCTGACCGACGATCGCGCCGAGAAACGCCAGAAGTCGATCTTTGATGCCGGCGCGCGGATTGCCATCAATCCACGCGAGACGGCTCTGCGTCGCGGTCAGGTCGCCGACAGCCTGAAAGAGCTCGAGAAGCGCCAGAAAAATCTCCGAAATCCGCCGCTCAGCGTACGCATCGAGCAGGCCGGACTGCGGATGACGGCGACGAAATTCTATCTGTTCAGCCTCGTAACGGGCCTGGTGCTCGGGCTCGTCCTGCTCTTTACAGCGTCACCCTATGTCGCGCTTGCCGGCGCCTTTGTCGGCGCACTCGGCCTTCCACGCTGGACAATCGGTTATATGAAAAAGCGCCGCCAGGCGCTCTTCATCAAGGAGTTCCCCAACGCCATCGACATTATCGTGCGGGGCGTGAAATCCGGCCTGCCGCTTGGAGACTGCTTCCGCATCGTCGCATCGGAATCGCAGGAGCCGGTCAAATCCGAGTTCCGTTCGTTGATTGAAATGCAGGCGGTCGGTGTGACGATCGGGGAATCCGTCGATCGCCTGTACCAGCGTCTGGGTCTGTCGGAGGCCAACTTCTTCGCCATCGTCATTACGATCCAGTCGAAGTCCGGTGGCAATCTATCGGAGGCGCTGGGAAATCTGTCCAACGTGCTGCGCGAGCGCGCGAAGATGAAGGGCAAGATCCAGGCAATGAGCATGGAGGCCAAATCCTCCGCCTGGATCATCGGCTCGCTTCCCGTCGTCGTCGGCTCGCTCGTCTACATCGTTAGCCCGGATTACATTTCGCTGCTGTGGACCGAGCCGGCGGGCAAGATCATGATGGGCTGTGCCGTGCTCTGGATGACATGCGGCGTGCTGACGATGAAGAAGATGATCAATTTCGACTTCTGAGGACGACATTGTGAATGCCCTGATGGACAGACTGATGGATCGCGATTTCCTGCTGATGCTGTTCACCGGCATCGCCGCGACCACGACTGTGCTGACGCTTGCGATGCCGCTTCTGTCGCGCGACCAGCTTGGCCGCCGGATGAAGGCCGTTGCTCTGGAGCGCGATCTGATGCGCGCGCGCGAGCGCGAGCGTCTGGCGCGCGGCAGTCAGATCAGCCTCCGGCGCGAACCGAAGGCGTATATGAAGCGCATCGTCGAACAGCTCGATCTTGCAAAGCATCTGTCGGCGGAAGACGCCAAGGAAAAGCTCGTGATGGCCGGCTATCGCGGCCAGGCGCCGATGACGGTCTTCCTGTTCTTCCGCTTCGTCACGCCGATCGGGCTTGCGCTGCTGGCGGTCGGCTATGCGTTCCTGCTTCGCCAGCCGATCGGCGTCGTGCTCTGCGCCGGCGCGGTCATGGCCTATATCGGCATCAAGGTGCCGCAGATTTATCTGAAGAACCGCATACAGAAGCGTCAGTCCTCGATCCGCCGGGCATTTCCGGATGCGCTCGATCTGCTGCTGATCTGCATCGAATCCGGCATGTCGGTCGAAGCGGCGTTCCGCAAGGTCAGCCAGGAGATCGGCGAGCAGTCGATCCCGCTCGCCGAGGAGTTCGTGCTGACATCGGCCGAAATGTCCTATCTGCAGGACCGCCGCCAGGCCTACGAGAATCTCGGCACGCGCACCGGCCTCGATGGCGTGAAAGCCGTCACGTCGGCGCTCATACAGTCCGAGCGCTACGGCACGCCCGTCGCTCAGGCGCTGCGCGTCATGGCGCAGGAAAACCGCGACATGCGCATGAACGAGGCCGAGAAGAAGGCTGCGGCGCTGCCGCCGAAACTCACCGTTCCGATGATCGTGTTCTTCCTGCCCGTGCTGTTCATAGTCATCATGGGCCCGGCCATCATGCAGGTGCTGGCTATCACCTGAGCGGCCCGTCGTTACGAGCGCAGGTCGAAATCGGGCATGGCCGGAGGTGCCGCTGCGGCGGGGGCGGGAGATGCGGCGGGTTTTGCCGCCTTCGCCGCCTTGGGCGCGGTCGCGGCGGCGGGCTTGGCCGTCGTTACGGGTTTGGCCGGCTGGACTTTCGCCGTTCCGAGGCTCTCTTTCCAGTATTTGACGTTGGCCGCCGCCTGTTCGGGCGGCAGGTCCTGGCGTGCCAGCGCTTCCGCCTCGGCATATTTGCCCTGGATCGCGAGCACGAGGGCAAGGTTCTGGCGCATTTTCGGCGTCGCCGCCGGGTTCGCGACCGCGCGGCGTAAAATGGTTTCGGCTTCCACCGGTTTGTTCGAAAGCGCCAGCGACAGGCCGAGATTGGACAGCACGGCCGGCTCGTCGGGCTTAAGCTTCAGTGCCGCCTGATAGCGCGCCTGGGCCTCCGTCATGCGGCCGAGCTGGTCGAAGATCGCGCCTTCGGAATTCATGATTCGCCAGTCCGGGCGCTTCGGATCATGCGCCCGGGAAAGGGCCGCCAGGGCTTCCTCCGAACGTCCGGCATCCGCCAGCGCCAGCCCGTAATGCAGCATCAGGCCCTTGTCTTTCGGGCTTTTCGCCACTTCGCGTGCCAGAAGATCGGCAGCGCCTTTCTTGTTTCCGGCCTCGCGCATTTTGGCCGCGTCGTTGACGGCATTCACGGTCCCGCGCCCGATCGAGCCGGTCGTCGCGGGATCCTTCGTCGTGGTGCACCCGGCGAGGAGCGCGCCGCAGGCCGCGGCGAGGAGAATCCGTCTGAAACTGCGAAGTCCGGTAGATAACGGCATGAGCGGCCCGGAGTGCGGTTGCGCCGGACAGGTGGCGACGCCAAAAGATTTACAGCCGTTAACCCTAATCAATGGTTAAACCGGCGATGCTGCCGGGTGTGTTGCGGCCGTTTGGCGGGCTTGGGCTATGCTCCGGTCCTCAATGTGCGGAGTGTGTGCGGTGTATTCCCTTCTTCTGCCTCCCGATTCCCAGGCAACCCCCATCTGGCCGCTGTCCAAGGGGCAGGATTCCGGCCATCTGCCTGAAGCTGCCCGCGCCTGGATTGCGGCCTCCGGTTACGAGCCGTCACCCGGCAAGGTGCTGGCGGTGCCGGGGCCGGAAGGGACGCTTCTGGGTGCCGTTTTCGGTGTCGAGGCCCGCGATGCCAAGAGCCGCGATCCGTTCCTCATGGCCAATCTCGTCCGGGATCTTCCGGCGGGCGCCTATCGCGTCGAAGGCCCGCTGTTCGATCCGCGTCTGGCCGTTATCGGGTTCCTTCTCGGCTGCTACCGGTTCGACCGCTACCGCAAGCCGGACGTCCGGACGGTCCAGCTCGTTGTGCCGGAAGGCGTCGATCCGGAAGAGGTTCTGCGCGTGGCCGAGGGCGTTCGTCTGGCGCGCGATCTCGTCAATACGCCGTCGAACGACATGGGGCCGGCCGAACTCGAATTCGCCGCCCGCGAACTCTCCGGTCGTCATGGTGTCGTCTGCAGTACGATTTCCGGCGACGATCTCGCGCGCGATTTTCCGCTCATTCACGCCGTCGGCGTATCGAGCCCGCGCGCGCCGCGCCTCATCGATTTTTCATGGGGCGAACCGGCCCACCCCAGGGTCACGCTGGTCGGCAAGGGCGTCTGTTTCGATACCGGCGGCCTCGACATCAAGCCAAGCTCCAACATGCTTCTGATGAAGAAGGACATGGGCGGCGCGGCCAATGTGCTCGGCCTTGCCCATATGATCATGGATGCGCGGCTTCCAGTGCGCCTGCGCGTTTTGATTCCCGCCGTCGAGAACGCGGTGTCCGGCACCAGCTTCCGCCCGGGCGATGTCTATCGCAGCCGCAAGGGGCACACGGTCGAAATCGGCAACACGGACGCCGAAGGCCGTCTCGTGCTCGCCGATGCGTTGGCGCTGGCGGACGAGGAAGAGCCGGAGCTGCTGATCGATCTTGCGACACTCACCGGCGCGGCCCGCGTCGCGCTCGGTCCGGAAATTCCGCCTGTCTTTACCGACGACGACCGTTTGGCGGAAGACCTCGTGCGCATCGGTATGGCGGAGAACGACCCGCTCTGGCGGCTGCCGCTCTGGAAGAATTATGACCGGCTGCTCGATTCCAAGGTAGCGGACATGAACAATGTGTCCGGCGGTGGTCATGCTGGCGCCATCACGGCCGCGCTGTTCCTGAAGCGCTATGTCGAGAAGGCGAAATCCTACGCGCATTTCGACATCTTCGCCTGGACACCGTCGAGCCGGCCGGCGCGTCCCGAAGGGGGCGAGGCTCAGGCCATCCGTGCCATCTATGCACTGCTGAAGGAGCGCTATGTCCGTTGATCCGCGCCTGACGCCGCCTGAGGGAACCGGGCAGTTTCTCCGCATCGCGGCGGGCGCCGCTCCGTTGCGCAAGGAACCGCGTCCGGACGCGCCGCTTCTGACCGAGGCGATCTTCGGCGAGTCCGTCGCGGTATACGCAGCGCGGGACGGGTGGGCGCATGTACAGCTCGCAACCGACAAATATGTCGGCTGGCTGCCGGAATGGGCGCTCGACGGGCCGCTTCAGCCGACACACCGCGTTGCCGCGCTGCGCAGCTTTGTTTTTCCCGGTCCCGACATCAAGCTGCCGCCGCATGAAATGCTATCCATGGGAGGGCGTGTCGCGGTTATCGGCGAGCAGGGGCCGCTCGCGATCATCGCGCCGCGCGGTTATGCGATCCTGCGCCATCTGAAACCACTGTTCGATCGCGAGCGCGATTTCGTCACGGTCGCCGAGACCTTTCTCAACACGCCCTATCTCTGGGGCGGCAAGACATCGCTCGGTCTCGATTGCTCCGGGCTCGTGCAGGTGTCGCTGGATGCCGCGGGCATCTCCGCGCCGCGCGATACCGACATGCAGGAAAAATCCGTCGGTATCGAGGTTCCGTTCGAGGGGCCTGAGAGCCTGAACCGCGGCGATCTCGTGTTCTGGAAAGGTCATGTCGCCATCGCGCGCGGCGAAGGAACGCTGATCCACGCAAACGCGCATCACATGGCGGTTGCGGTTGAAAAGGCGGCGGTTGCCATTGCGCGCATCGCCGCCGCAGGCAGCGCTGTCACCAGCGTGCGGCGGGTGACAACCTCATCCTGAGCCGGACTCGGCGAAGCCGAGCCGTGTCGAAGGATGGCGGCAAGTTCGGAGTTTGCGTCCATCCTTCGACACGCGCGCTGCGCGCGCGTCTCAGGATGAGGACCGTGGCCTACTTCGCCACATCGAGATCGAGCGCGGCCGCAATCAGCGCCTTGGTGTAGGCCGTCTTCGGCTTTTCGAAGATCGTTCTGGCCGGACCCTGCTCCACCACCTTGCCGTCCTTCATGACGATCACTTCGCTCGCCAGCGCGCGAACGACTTTGAGGTCGTGCGAGATGAACATGTAGGACAGATCGTGCTTTTTCTGCAGATCGCGCAGAAGGTCGACGATCTGAGCCTGTACCGACATGTCGAGTGCCGATGTCGGCTCGTCGAGCACGACGAATTTCGGGTTCAGCGCCATGGCGCGGGCAATGGCGATGCGCTGGCGCTGGCCGCCGGAAAATTCGTGCGGATAACGGTCCATTGCCGCCGGGTCGATGCCGACCTCCTGCAGCGCGTTGGCAACGATCTTTCGGCGCTCGCCGGCCGGCAGCGCCGCGCCATGGACGTTGAGGCCTTCGGCCACGATGTCGGACACCGGCATGCGCGGCGACAGCGAACCGTAAGGGTCCTGAAAGACGACCTGCATATCCTTCCGCAACGGGCGCATTTCGTTGCGCGTCTTCGCGTCGATGCGGTTGCCGAGGTAAAGGATCGGTCCCTCGGACGGGATCAGGCGCAGCAGCGCAAGTCCGAGCGTCGTCTTGCCCGAACCGGATTCGCCGACGACGCCGAGCGTCTCGCCCTCGCGCACCGTGACATTGACGCCGTCGACCGCCTTGATGTGCCCGACAGTCTTGCGGAAAAAGCCGCGCTTGATCGGAAACCACACGCGCACATCGTCGGCGGATACGATCACCTGGGCCTTCTTGTTGGCCGGCGGCGGATCGCCCTTTGGCTCGGCCTCCAGAAGATGCCTCGTATAGGCGTGCTTCGGCCGATCGAACACCTGCTTCACGGTTCCGGTTTCGACGATCTGGCCATTTGTCATGACGCAGACGCGGTCGGCGATCTTGCGCACAATTCCGAGATCGTGGGTGATGAACAGCATCGCCATGCCGAACTTTTGCTGCAGCTCATCAAGGAGATCGAGAATCTGCGCCTGCACCGTCACGTCGAGCGCGGTCGTCGGCTCGTCCGCGATCAGAAGGTCCGGCTCGTTCGCCAGTGCCATCGCGATCATCACGCGCTGGCGCTGCCCGCCGGAAAGCTGGTGCGGATAGGCGTCGAGGCGTTCGGCGGCATTGCGAATCCCGACCTGTTCCAGAAGCTCGAGCACGCGCTCGCGGATTTTCGTCTTCGACCAGCCGCGGTGCAGTTCGAGAATCTCCCCGACCTGCCGCTCGATCGTGTGCAGCGGGTTGAGCGAGGTCATCGGTTCCTGGAACACCATCGAGATGTCGGCGCCGCGCACGGCGCGGAGGTCGCGCTCGTCGCGGTCGAGGAGGTTGTCGCCCTTGAAAAGAACCTCGCCCGAGGGATGCCGTGCCGCCGGGTAGGGCAGCAGCTTCAATATGGACAAGGCGGTGACGGATTTGCCCGATCCGGATTCGCCGACCAGCGCCACCGTCTCGCCCTTGGCGATGTCGAAGGACACACCGTCGACCGCGCGCGTGACCTGTCCGTCCTGGACGAACTCCACCGAAAGATCGCGAATGGACAGAAGAGGCGCGCTCATGCCGGGAGCGCCTTCATGTGTTGATGGCCATGATCGTCGTCATGTGCATGGTCGTGCGCGTGATTGTGGCCGTGCACACGGGAGTGTTCCTGATCGTGGCCGCGGCCTCCGCTGTGGTCCGCGCAATGTCCGTATTCGATCTCGACCGTCGCATGGCCGATGCCGAATCGTGCCGAAAGCACGCTCTTGATGGCGCGCACTGTCGCCGGGCCGTCGCCGCCCTCCTTGATGCAGGCATGCAGGGTCACGGCTTTCGTCTTCTCGGTGATCGACCACAGATGGACGTGGTGCACATCCTCGATGTCCGGGACCTCGGCGCGGATCGCGGGCGCGATCTCGCCGGTGTCGAGATGCGCGGGCGCGGCTTCCAGCAAGACGCGCGATGAGTCCCGCACCAGCCGCCATGCGCCGCCGAGAATGATGACGGAGACGAAGACCGAGAGTATCGGGTCGATCGGCGTCCATCCGGTGAAGATGATGATCAGCGCCGCCGCGATGGCGCCGACGGAGCCGAGCATGTCGCCAAGTACATGCAGCAGCGCACCGCGCATATTGACGCTTTCCCGGTCGCCGCCATGCAGCACGAAGAACGCGACGATGTTGACGAGAAGACCGCCCGCCGCGACCCACAGCATCAGCGGCCCGAGCACGGGCGCGGGTTCAAGCAGGCGAACGCCGGCTTCCCAGATGATCCATCCGGCGACGAAGAACAGGATCACGCCATTGGCAAAGGCGACGAGCACCTGCAGCCGGTCGTAGCCATAGGTCCAGCGCGCGTTGGCCGGCCGCCGCGCGATCCGCATCGCCACGAACGCAAGCGCGAGCGAGGCGAAATCGATGCCCATATGCCCGGCATCGGCAAGCAGCGCCAGCGATCCCGACAGAATGCCGCCGACGAGTTCGGCAACCATGTAGCCGCCGGTCAGCAGCGTCGCGATGCCGAGCCGCTTCTCATTGGCCGCATGCATATGGTTGTGGTGATCGTGGGCCATCAGGTGAAGGTCTTTCGTGGGTCGAACGCATCGCGCACCGCTTCGCCGGTAAAGACCAGCAGCGACAGGATCGAGGCGATGGAAACAAAGCCGGCAATGCCGAGCCATGGCGCCTGCAGATTGGCTTTGCCCTGCGCCAGCAGTTCGCCGAGCGAGGCGGAGCCGGGCGGCAGGCCGAAGCCGAGGAAATCCAGCGAGGTCAGCGTGGTGATCGAGCCGTTGAGGATGAACGGCATGAAAGTCAGCGTCGCGACCGTCGCATTCGGCAGAAGATGCCGCCACATGATCGTGGCATTCGACACGCCGAGCGCCTGCGCGGCCCGGACATATTCGAAATTGCGCGCGCGCAGGAATTCGGCGCGCACGACGCCGACCAGCGCAACCCATGAGAACAGAAGAAGGATACCGAGCAGGACCCAGAAGCTCGGCGTGATGACCGCGGCAAGGATGATCAGAAGATAAAGCGTCGGGATCGAGGTCCAGATTTCGATGAACCGCTGGAACAGAAGATCGGTCCAGCCGCCGAAATAACCCTGCACGGCGCCGGCGGCGACGCCGATCAGAGACGAGAACAGCGTCAGTACGAGACCGAACAGAACGGAAATGCGGAAGCCGTAGATCAGGCGCGCGACCACATCGCGGCCCTGGTCGTCGGTGCCGAGCCAGTTCCATTCGATATTCTCGCAATCCGGTCCGGCATTGGCCGCCTCGCATTGCGCTTCGGTCAGCAGCCAGGTCGGCGGCGCGGGTGCGGGCACCGGCAGGTTGAGATTGATGGTGTCGTAGGAATAACGGATCGGGGGCCAGATCATCCAGCCGCCTTTGTCGGCGATCAGTTTCTGCAGATAGGGATCGCGGTAGTCCGCGATGTCGAACTCGCCGCCGAACTGCTTTTCCGAATAATCCTTCAGCGCCGGAACATAGATGCCGCCGTCATAGGAAATGAGAAACGGCTTGTCGTTGGCGATGAACTCCGCGAACAGCGAGATGACGAACAGCACCGCGAAAACGATCAACGACCAGGAACCGCGCTTGTTGGCGCGGAAATTCCGCCATCTGCGGCGGTTGATCGGCGAAAGATCGAGCCAGCTCTTCTGCGGCGGCGCTTCCACATTTGCCGCCGCCACAGGCTCCGGCGCAGGCGCTTGCGGTGCCGCGGCAGATGGGGGGAGCGGTGGCGGAACCGCCGGTGCCGTAGCTGGCTCCGGCATGTCGCGCTGGATGCTGACGGACGGCAGCGTGACCTTCTTCTTCGCCATCAGAGGCCCCGGCTTTCGAAGTCGATGCGGGGATCAACCCAGGTATAGGTCAGGTCCGACAGCAGCCCCACCAGAAGTCCCATCAGGCCAAATATGTACGCAGTCGCGAATACGACGGGGTAGTCGCGGTTCACCACGCTCTCGAATCCGAGGAGGCCGAGACCGTCGAGCGAGAAGATGGTCTCGATCAGGAGCGCGCCGGTAAAGAAAGCCGAAATGAAAGCGCCGGGAAATCCCGCGATCAGGATCAGCATCGCGTTGCGGAACACATGGCGGTAAAGCACCTGCCGCTCGGTCAGGCCCTTCATGCGGGCCGTCTGCACATATTGCTTGCGGATCTCGTCGAGAAACGAATTCTTGGTCAGCAGCGTGGCGGTGGCGAACGAGCCGACGGTCAACGCCGTCAGCGGCAGGGCAAGATGCCAGAAATAGTCGGTGATCTTCTGATACCAGGGCAGGCTCGACCAGTTGTCGGAGGTCAGGCCGCGCAGCGGAAACCAGTCGAGGAATGTGCCGCCGGCAAACAGCACGATGAGCAGGATCGCGAACAGGAAGCCCGGAATGGCATAGCCGATGACGATGACGCCCGAGGTCCAGACGTCGAATGTCGAGCCGTCCGATACCGCCTTGCGGATGCCGAGCGGAACCGAGATCGCATAGCTGATGAGCGTCATCCACAGGCCGAGCGAAATCGAGACCGGCAGTTTCTCGGCAATCAGCGTCAATACGGGCGTGTCGCGGAAATAGCTCTGGCCGAAATCGAAGCGCGCATAGTCCCAGAGCATCTTGAAGAAGCGCTCGTGCGCCGGCTTGTCGAAGCCGAACTGGGTTTCGAGGCTTTTGATGAATTCCGGGTCGAGGCCCTGCGCGCCGCGATAACGGCTCATCACGGGGTCGGCGGAAAATCCCGTTCCCGCTCCGGGGGCGTTGCCGAGATCGCCGCCGGCCGATCCGCCGAAACGTCCGGTCGCGGATGTGTCGGAGCCCTGAAGCTGGGCGATCACACGCTCCACCGGTCCGCCCGGCGCAAACTGCACGATGACGAAGGTGATGAGCATGATTCCGAGCAGCGTCGGGATCATCAGAAGAAGACGGCGGGCGATATAGGCGGACATCTAGACCCTCACGCCGATTTTCTCGGCCTTTTCAGCATCGAACCACCATGCCGTGTCAAACGGAAGGCCATAGCGCGGCTTCTTCTCCGGGCGGCCGAACACGTCCCAGACGGCGAGCCAGTGTGTGCCCTTGAACCAGTGGGGAATCCAGTATCGCCCGGCGCGCAGCACGCGGTCCAGCGCCCGCGCCGCGGTGTTGAGTTTCTCGCGGGTTGCTGCGGCAATAACATGTTCGATCAGCGCATCGACGATCGGGTCGGACACGCCGGAGAGATTGTTCGAGCCGGGTGTTGCCGCGGCGCGCGAGCCGAAGAACTGCTGCAGGCTCTCGCCCGGCGTTGAGGATAAAGCCCAGCGGCGCGGAATGAGATCGTAATCGAAAGAATTCTGCCGCGCGTTGAACTGCGCCGCATCCACCATGCGGAAATTGGCGTCGATGCCGAGAAATTTGAGATTGCGGATATAGGCCAGCGCGTGCGGCATGAAGGTCGGATCGTCGTCGAGAATCTCGACGGTGAATGGGTTGCCGTCCATGTCGCGCAGCCGGCCGCCCTCGACCGTACAGCCGGCCTTCTTCAGCAGCGCCTGCGCGCTCAGCAAAAGATGCCTGTCCTTGCCCGAGCCATCGCTCTTGGGCGGAACGAACGGATCGACGAACACCTCGACCGGCAACCTGTCGCGATAGGGTTCGAGCAGCGCCATTTCGTCCGGCGGCGCGGTCCCGCGCGCCTTCATGTCGGATTGCTCGAACACCGAGGATGTCCGCCGGTAGGAATCGAACATCAGTTTCGCGTTCGTCCATTCGAAGTCGAACGCCAGGATCAGCGCCTCGCGTATGCGAGGATCGGAAAATTTCCGGCGGCGGCAGTTGATCCACCAGCCCTGCGCGCCCGAGGCGCGCTCGTCCGGCAGCTCGAAGCGGACCACCTTGTTGTCCCGTAGCGCCGGGAAATTGTCGTAGCCGCGCGCCCAGACGCGCGATGTGAATTCCTCGCGGAACCAGTAAGCGCCGCTTTTGAACGCCTCGAAAGAGCTCTGCCGGTCGCGGAAAAATTCGACACGGACAATGTCGAAATTGTGCTGCCCGGCGGCAACGGGGAGGTCCTTTCCCCAGTAATCGGCGACGCGCTCATATTCGATGAAGCGCCCGGGCGCGAGATTGCCGACCTTGTAGGGGCCGGAACCGAGCGGCTTGTCGAGCGTGCTTTCTGTAAATGCGCGCTGTGCGTAATAGGCCTTGGAAATGATCGGCAGTCCCGCGACGCCGAGCGGCACGTCGCGCGCCTGCTTGCCGGTGAAGGTCACGGTCACCTCGTGCGGGCCATGCGCCTCGGCCGTCACCACCTCGCGAAGCGATTGAGTCAGGGCAGGGTGGCCGTCCTTCTTCAGTGTCAGGATGGAGAACACGACATCATCGGCCGTGAGCGGCGTGCCGTCATGCCAGCGCGCCTGTTCGCGCAGCACGAAACGGAACAGCACATTCTCCTTCTCCACCGTCACGCTCTCGGCAACAAGTCCGTACATCGCATCCGGCTCGTCGAGCGCCCGCGCCATCAGGCTGTCGAAGATCACCAGCATGCCGACCGGCGCGTCGCCCTTCAGAACGAGCGTGTTCAGCGTGTTGAACGTGCTGGGGTTCTGGTTGAACAGCCAGGTCGTGGGAGAATAGGAGAGGCGGCCGCCTTTCGGCGCTGCGGGATTGACGTAATCGAAGTGACGAAAATCCGGCGGGTACTTCAGGTCGCCGAACACCGACATGCCGTGGCGCGCCGCTGGCTGCGCGGCCGACATGCGCGGCACGAGGATCGCCGCCGCCGCGCCCGCGCCGAGTGTCAGCACTTCGCGCCGGCTGGCGTCCATTGTCATTGCGCCGCCCACCAGATCGTCGGAAAGCCGTTGCCGTATTCCGGCAGTTTTCCCGGATGCGCGAGCCGCGTCCAGTAGGCGTAACGTATGTCGCCCGCGGTCCATTGCGGCACGACATAGTGATTCCAGAGCAGCACGCGGTCGAGCGCGCGCGTCGCGGCGACAAGGTCGTCGCGATCCTTGGTGTAGATCACGCGGTCGATCAGCTTGTCGATCGCGGGATTCTTGATGCCGATCGTGTTCTGCGAACCGTCGCGGTCCGCCGATGCCGAGCCCCAGTAATCGCGCTGTTCGTTGCCCGGCGAAAGCGATTGGCCCCAGCTGTCGACGGCGATGTCGAAGTCGAACACGTTCATGCGGTTTTCATACTGCGCGCTGTCGACGGTGCGAATGCGCGTTTCGATGCCGAGCCGCTTGAGATTCTGCACATAGGACAGCACGACGCGTTCGAAGGTCGGCGAGGCGAGCAGGAATTCGACGACCATCGGCTCGCCTTCCGCGTTTGCTAGCACGCGCCGTCCGCCGGTCTCCTGCACCGTCCAGCCCGCCTCCGCGAGGAGGCGCGTGGCTTCCATCAGGTTCGCGCGAAACTGCTGCGGCGTGTCCGCCACGGGATTGGTGTAGGGTGTCGTAAAGACTTCCGGCGGCACCTCGTCGCGCACGGTTTCCAGGATTTCGAGTTCGCGGCCTTCCGGCAGGCCGCTCGATGCCAGTTCGGTATTCTGGAAATAGCTCTGGATTCGCTGGTACTGGCCGTAGAACAGCGTGCGGTTCATGTCCTCGAAATTCATGGCGAGGTTGAACGCCTGCCGGACCCGCGGATCCTGGAACTTCGCCCGCCGCGTGTTGAAGGCGAAAGCCTGCATGATACCGAGATCGCGGATCGGATGCGTCTCCTGCTTCACGCGGCCGTCGCGCTTTGCCGGAAAATCATAGGCCGTCGCCCAGTTCTTCGCGATGTTCTCCATCCGGTAATCGTACTGACCGGCCTTGAACGCTTCGAGCGCCACATCGGTGTCGCGGTAATAGATGTACTGCATCTCGTCGAAATTGTTCGTTCCCTTCCGCACCGGCAGGTCCGCGCCCCAATAGTCCTTCACGCGTTCATAGGTGATGGCGCGGCCGGGCTGGAAGCCGGGCTTGATGCGGTAGGGGCCGGAGCCGAGCGGCGGCTCGAGCGTCGTCTTCGCGAAATCGCGCTGGATGCCATTGGCGTCCTTGCCTTCCCAGTAATGCTTCGGCAGCACGAACAGCTGGCCGACAATATGCGGCAGTTCGCGGTTGCCGGCCTGGTCGAAGGTGAAGGTCACCTCGCGCTCGCCGGTCTTCTCGGCTTTCACGACGTTGCGGTAATAGCCGGCATAGCGCGGATGGTTATCCTTCAGCGCGTTCAGCGAAAAGATCACGTCTTCCGGCGTGACGGGCTTTCCGTCGTGCCAGCGCGCGCCCTCGCGCAGTCTGTACGTCACCGAAGAGAAGTCCGCCGGATGCTTCACCGCTTCGGCGAGGAGGCCGTATTCGCCCGAGATCTCGTCGGAGGCGGGCGTCATCAGCGTCTCGTAAAGCGCGCCCATGCCGGCGGCCGGCGATCCGCGCGGAATGAAGATGTTGAAGCTGTCATAGCCGCCGACGACGCCGAGCCGCACCGTCCCGCCCTTCGGCGCGTCGGGGTTCACATAGTCGAAATGCGCAAAGTCCTTCGGGTATTTGATGTCGCCGGTCAGCGACTGGCCGTGCAGCCAGGTGTCGGCGGCGTCCTGGGCCGTCGAGGGCTGCGGAAGGAAGCAGAGGCTGAGGAGAACAAGCGCGGCGCGCGCGGCCGGAAGCCGGAAAAAGGTCATCCGCCGATTATGTAACAAAAACGCCGGCCTTCCAGTTGGAAAGCCGGCGTTCTGAACGGGTTGTGACCGGGCCTATTGCGGTGCGGCGGGCGCGGCCGGAGCAGGAGGCGCCGCCGGAGCGGGCTGGTCCGGCGTACCCGGCGCGGGAGCCGCGCCTTCGCCGGGAGCCGGCGGCGTTTCGGCCGGGGCTCCGCCTGCGGGCGCTGCACCATCCGCGGGAGCCGCGGCATCGCCCGGCGCGGGCGCAGCCGGCAGCGGCAGCGGATTGTCGGAATTCTGGTTCATCCAGGCGATCAGGCTGGCGCGCTGGTCGGCCTTCTTGATGCCGAGGAACGACATCGCGGTGCCGGGAATGGCGGTTTTCGGGTTGGCCAGGAAGTCGTCGATGGCCTCGAAGGTCCAGTCCTCGCCGTGCTTTTCCTTCATTGCCGCCGAATAGCCGAAGCCGTCGATATGGGCGTGCTTGCTGCCGATGACGCCGTAGAGATTGGGGCCGACCTTGTTCGGGCCGCCCTTTTCGAAGCTGTGGCAGGAGACGCACTGCTTGGTCAGGGCCTCGCCCTTGGCCGGATCGGCGGAGGCGAGACGGACCGCGATCGGCTCGTCCTTGGGCGCTTCGGCGGCCGCGCCGCCCGCGCCCGCGTCTTCGGCCGGGGAAGGCAGCTCATAGCCCGGCTTTTCCGGGGCATGGGCGCTGAAGAGAATGCCGGTGCCGATCGACAGCGCCAGGACGAATGTCAGGGTGCCGAGTACGGCGCCGAGGATCTTGTTGACCTCAAACGAGTCCATTCCGGTCTCCGGAAGCGGTTTTTTCCAACGCGAGCAGACACGCCAAACAGGCCGGAAAACCGGCCCGCCAAGCCGGGCGGAACCTAGCCGCTTTCGCGCTTGGCTGACAACTCGTATAGAGGCGGCCCACTGCTACTTATTGCCGCCGAATAGAACGATTACAGATATAAATGAGCACCCTGATACTTATCCCGGCCCGTCTCGGCTCGACACGGCTGCCCGGCAAGGTCCTCGCGGACATCGCCGGGGAGCCGATGATCGTCCATGTCTGGCGCCGCGCGGTCGAATCGGGGCTCGGCGAGGTCGCGGTGGCGGCTGATTCGCAGCAGATCGTTGACGCGGTGGAGAAGGCCGGCGGCCGCGCCGTGCTCACCCGGCCGGAGCATCCTTCCGGCTCCGACCGCATCTTCGAGGCGTTGAACCTGCTCGATCCCGATCATCTGCATGAGCGCGTCGTCAACGTGCAGGGCGATCTGCCGACCATCGATCCCGCCGCGATCAAAGCCGCGAATGCGCTGCTCGACGATCCCGAGGTCGATATCGGCACGCTCGGCGCCATCATCACCCGTACCGCCGAGCGCACCGATCCGAATGTCGTGAAGATCGTCGCGTCGGGTGAAGGCACGCGCCGCCGCTGCCTTTATTTCACCCGCGCCACGGCCCCTCACGGCGAGGGCGAGCTCATTCACCACATCGGGCTCTATGCCTGGCGCCGCGCCGCGCTCGCGCGTTTTGTCCGCCTGCGACCATCGCCGCTTGAGGTTCGCGAGCGGCTGGAGCAGTTAAGGGCTCTTGAAGCCGGAATGCGTATTGATGCGGCTCTGATCGAGGATGTGCCGCTCGGTGTCGACACCGGGCATGATCTGGAACGTGCGCGCGAGATGCTGTCCGCGCGCCCGCTGTGACCGGAGTGGATCGAGTGTCGAAGAAGATCGTTTACCAGGGCGAGCCGGGCGCGAATTCCCACATCGCCTGTGTCGAGGCCTATCCGAAATGGGAGCCGCTCGCCAAGCCGACCTTCGAGGACGCGTTCGCCGCGGTCGAAAGCGGCGAGGCCGGCCTTGCCATGATCCCGGTCGAGAATTCGGTCGCCGGCCGCGTCGCGGACATCCATCATCTGATGCCGACCTCGGGCCTGCACATCGTCGGCGAGTTCTTCCTGCCGCTTCAACATCAATTGATGGCCGTCAAGGGCGCGACGCTCGCCACCGTAAAGACGGCCTATTCGCATCCGCAGGCGCTCGGCCAGTGCCGCAACACGCTGCGCAAGCTGATGCTCGAACCGCGCGTCGCCGCCGACACGGCGGGCGCCGCCCGCCGCCTGGCCGAGACCACGGACAAGACGCGCGCCGCCATCGCCTCGCGTCTCGCCGCCGAAATCTACGGCCTCGACATCATCGCCGAGGACATCGCCGACGAGCTGCACAACACCACGCGCTTCATCGTTCTGGCCAAGGAGCCGGACTGGGCGCAGGCCGGCAACGGCCCGGTTGTCACGACATTCGTGTTCAAGGTCCGCAACGTGCCGGCCGCGCTCTACAAGGCGATGGGCGGCTTCGCGACGAACTCGGTCAACATGACGAAGCTGGAAAGCTATCAGCTCGAGGGCGAATTCGTCGCGACACAGTTCTACGCCGACATCGAGGGCCACCCGGAAGACCCGAACGTCACGCTGGCGCTGGAAGAACTCGCCTTCTTCTCCGCCGAACTGAAAATCCTCGGCGTCTATCCGGCCCATCCGTTCCGGTTCGAAGAGCGGCAGAAGCAGGCCTAGCGGAACCCTTGCGCCGTCCCGCGGTTGAACTGCGGGAGGCGTCCATGCGCGCGACATGTTTGGCGGCGGTTCTGGTTCTGGCGTCCGGTGCGGCATTCGCGCAGCAAGGGGACTGGCCGACCTTCACCTCCAAGCAGTTCGGGCTCCAGATTGCGTATCCCGATGCCTATGTCGGCGACATGTCGCGGGCGGCGGAAGGCCACTTCGCGCTGAAGAACGACGGCGTGTTGCTGCTGAGCCTCGACGAGCTTGACGGCGCTGATCTTAAATCCTTCCTGCGCCGCTCGCTCCTCAAGGACATCGACGTCACCTATGAGCGCCGCAAGAAGAACTGGATGGCGTATTCCGGCTATGCCGGGGACTACATCGTCTATGGCCGCACCCATCTGTCCTGCGGCCGGCGCTACGCCCATTCGTTCCTGATCCGCTATCCGCGCGGCGAACGCGCCATCTACGACCGCGTGGTCGAGAAGCTCTCGCATTCCCTGCGTGTCGCGCCGGAATTCCGCAGGCGCTGCTGACCTAGGCCAGTTTTTCGCGGATCGCGGCGGCGAGACTGTCCATCCACCCATCGTCGTAAGGCTTCGCCGCGCCGGAGCCCCACACCGGCCCCGGCCAGGCGGCATCCCCTTCGACGCGGGCGACGACATGTACATGCAGCTGCGGCACGAGATTGCCGAGCGCGCCGATGTTCAGCTTGTCGCACGGCGCCACCGCGCGCAGCGCATCCGCCGCGCGGCAGGTCTCCGCCATCAGCAGCGTACGGTCGGCTTGGATGAGATCCGTAATCTCGACCGCGCCCTCGCGCATCGGCACCAGAACGAGCCACGCAAACCGCGCGTCGTTCATCAGCCGCACGGTGCAGAGATCGAGATCGCACACCGGCGCGGTGTCGGCGGCGAGGCGGGGGTGAAGGCTGAAACCCATGCCTGCGGTTAGCACAGCGCCGTTCGGCCGGAAAGCGGCTCTCCTCTCCCCTTGTGGGAGAGGACGACTCATGGCCGGAGGCCATGAGCGAGGTGAGGGGTACGGACATGGCCGGATAAGTCGGACCCCTCGCCCGGCGGCGGATTCGCCGCTTGCCGGCCTCTCCCGCAAGGGGAGAGGCGCCTCAGGCGGCGCGGTTGCGGCTCCGTTCCGCTCCGGCGCGGAGGAAGGCCAGCACAGGGCGCTCCTCGGGCTTCAGGCCGCGCCGCCGCGCGGCGTGCTGCTCCGCCCGCTCGAAGGCGCGCGGCAGCGAGCCGTCGAGAAAGCTCTCGACCACGGACGGATGCACATAGCAGCGCCGCGAGATCGCCCGCGTATTGACGAGCCGTTCCGCCACGGTGTCGATGGCGGCGTTCAGCTTGCGCGTCGCCTCGGTCTTCGAGGCGAAGGCGCCCGCCTCGTTCAGCGCGTGCGCGGCGGTCACGGTCCCGGCCCAGGTGCGGAAGTGTTTCGCGGAAAATCCGTTGCCGGCGATGGCGCGGATATACTCGTTCACATCCTCGCTGGTGATGGGGTGCGGGTTGCCGTCGCCGTTCCAGTACTGGAAGAGGTTCTGCCCCGGAATGTCCTGACACTGGCGCACGATGCGCGCGATGCGGCGGTCATAGACCGTCAGCTTCCAGCTCTTGCCGCTCTTGCCCTTGAAGGCGAAGCGCAGCCGCTCCGATCCGGCCTCGACATGCTTGTTGCGCAGCGTGGTCAGGCCGAAGCTCTTGTTGTCGCGCGTGTACTTCTCGTTGCCGATGCGGATCAGCGTGGTGTCGAGCAGATACACCACGGTCGCCAAAACCTTCTCGCGCGTCAGGCCGCGCGCCGAAAGGTCCTTCTCGATCCGCCGGCGTATGTGCGGCAGCCGTTCGGCGAATTCGAGCAGGCGCTCATACTTCGTCTCGTCGCGCACCTCGTTCCACTTCGGATGATAGCGGTATTGCTTGCGCCCTTTGACGTCGCGGCCGGTGGCCTGGATATGGCCGTTCGCCCTGGCGCAGATCCAGACATCGGTCCAGGCCGGCGGAATGGCGAGGCTCCTTATGCGCGCCAGCACCTTCTCGTCGCGCACGGGCTGACCGCGTCTCACATAGCCGAAGCCCGCGCCGTCTTTCTCGCGCGAAATGCCCGGCTCGTCGTCGGTCACATA
>LNFM01000603.1_pt1 | contig 170893 bp, 151 predicted proteins | sample 596031 | NCBI WGS metagenome assembly LNFM01 (sample SAMN04254537, study PRJNA301005) | activated carbon metagenome | isolation source: dual media filters at the Ann Arbor, Michigan drinking water treatment plant | place: USA: Ann Arbor | reverse complement strand
CTGCGCTACGACCGCGTGATTGTGATGACCGACGCCGACGTCGATGGCGCCCACATCGCATCGCTGCTGATCACCTTCTTCTACCAGGAGATGCCGGAACTGGTGGAGAACGGGCACTTGCACCTCGCCGTGCCACCGCTCTACCGCCTCACCCAAGGCAGCAAGGTGATGTATGCCCGCGACGACCGCCAGAAGGACCAGCTCATGGAGTCTGAGTTCAAGGGTCGCGGCAGGGTCGACATCACCCGCTTCAAGGGCCTCGGCGAAATGGACTTCAAGGATTTGAAGACCACGACGATGGACCCGTCCCGCCGGATGCTGCTCCGCGTGCAGGTGGTCGAAGGCGAGAAGGCCGCGGTCTCCGATGCCGTGAATGCGCTTATGGGGTCGAAGCCGGAGCTGCGCTTTCGCTTCATCCAGGAACACGCGGCGTTCGCCAAGGATCTGGACATCTGAGGCCGTGGACGGACAGGCGCGCGCCGCAATGCTGTGCGATAGAGGCGCTACAACCTAAGATCGTCCGCTGTAACCGTTCGGGCTAGACCCACATCTGATGACCGCGCAGGCGACACCATCGTCAGGCCGGCCCCCACCGGCTTCAATGGCGCCATCGGCGGCGCCGGTGCCTCGCCGCGCGCCGCGTCGTCCGCCGCCGCGCCGCTCGCGATTCCTCGCAGTCCTCGGTTATGCCGGCGTCGCCATTCTGTTCCTGGTCGTCGCCGCGACGACGTTCCTGCTCGTCGCGCCGCCCGTCGACATCGTGCGCGAGCGATTGATCACCGATTTCCAGGCGCGCACGGGCTACCTGCTCGAAATCAACGGCGCGACGTCGCTGCGCTTTCAGCCGGCGCCGTCGATCGAGTTTCGCGACGTGGTGGTGGCGACTGCTGGCGAGAACGGCTCGCCGGTCCTCAAGGCCGAATCGATCGAGGTCGAACCGCGACTCTCGGGGTTGTTGTGGGGGCGAGTTCAGGCCGAGCGAGTCATCGTGCGGCGACCGCAACTCGATCTCGTGGTCGATGCGGAAGGGCGACGGAAATGGCAGCGGGCCGATCGGGACGACGGCACGCCGCGTCGCGTGCGCGTCGCCCAAGTGCGTGCCGACGAAACGCCGGGCCGCTTTTCGATGCCGGCGCTGCGGGAGGACAGCGGCCCACCGATCATTCGTGACGGCGCCGGACCCACTCCGGAGGTCACTCGCGAGGAGCCCGCCTCTCCACGCGCACCTGCTGCCGGGGCTCGCGAGCCGCGGGCATTTCAGGTGCCGAGCATTCGCATCGCCGACGGCATCGTGCGTTATCGCGACCTGCGCACGGGCACGCTGATCCAATCCGATCAGATCCAGTTCCGCATTTCCCAGAGATCCGGCAAGGAACTGGGGCTGCAGGCACGTGGCAGCTTTGCCTATGGCGGCGAGACAGTGAAGCTCGAGGTCGGCACCGATGTGCCGGCGGATCGACGCGCGCGAGGCCTCGAGCGGATCGTGATGCGTCTCGACGGCCGTCACGGACAGGCGCGCTACGACGGCTCCATCTTACTCGCTGATCGTCCGATCCTGATCGGTGCGATCGATGTCACGACGCCTTCGGCACGCGATGCCGTACGCTGGTTCGGCAAGTCGCTGCTGCGCGAGGGTGGCGTGGTCGGGCCGGTGGCGCTCAAGGGCCGCATCGACAGCCAGGAGGGCCGCACGAGCGTCGAGCAAATGGATCTCACGCTGGAAGGCGTCCGCGTCGGCGGGCGCGTAACCGTCGATCATGCCGGCACGCGTCCACGCTTCACCGCTGATCTCGATTTCGCCGATCTCGATTTCGACCGCGTGCGCGAAAAGCTCGAACAGCGCCAGTCGACGCGCGGGTCGGGGCGTCGGGGGGGTGCCAAGGAGGGCGGTGGCGATGCCGAACGTCCTGAGCGCATCGGGCGCTCGGAACGAGCGGCGCGATCGCAGGCGCCCGCGTCACCCGCGCCCGCTCCACCACCCGCGACCGTAGAATCCGACGACGAAAACGATCCAGCGGATCGCGCTGCCAACGCGCGGACGCCTCGGACGTGGCGCACGGATCCCATCGCCTTTGCGGCTCTCGCAGGCGCCGACGGCGAGGCGCGCCTGAAAGCGTCGCGCGTCGTGTGGCGCGGTGCGATGTTGACGGACGCTGTCGGCGCTCTCTCTGTCTCAGAGGGCGCGATGAAGATCGACATCCGTCGCGGCACGCTTCACGGCGGCACCGCGAAGGGCGTGATCACAGCGTCGTCGGCAGGCCACGTCGGAATCGATCTCGCACTCGACGACGTCAGCGCGCTCGAAACGCTGAACAACTCGGGACGCTTCGAGATGCTCGATGGTCGCGCGCGGATCAGGCTCGCCGTTGCCGGCCACGGTGCGACGGAGAAGGAGATCGTCGATACGCTCGGCGGATCGGCGTCCATCGATATCGCCAATGGGGCAATTCTCGGCTGGAGCATCGACGACATCCTCGCAAGTGCTCGCCGCCTCGAGTTGCCGAATTTGGAACGCAATGCCAGCGCGCGCACGCCGTTCTCTCGGCTGTCGGCAACGCTCGCCATCAAGGACGGTGTTGCAACGGGGCAGGACATGCGTATCGCTTCGTCGCCAATCAGTCTCGATAGCGCCGGCACGATCGACCTGCGCGCCCGTACGCTTGATCTGACTCTCAACCCGCGCGTCGCCGACAATCCCTCAGCCGGCAGCGCCAATCGGTTTGCCGGTTTGTCGGTACCACTGGAGCTCAGTGGCCCGTGGCATCGCCCGCGCCTCAAGGCCGATTACCAGAAGATCCTGAAGAGCCCCGCGAAGGTGATCGATGCGGCGCGCGACGCCGCTCGCGGCATCAAGGACGAAGATATCGACAAGGCGGCGAAGCGCTTTCTCGGCGACGGTCCGGAAGCGGAAAAGGGCGCCAAACGCGCGAAAGACCTCCTGCGCAAATTCCTCGATCGCTGACGCAGCAGGCTCCCCACCGCGCGCGATCTCAGGCGGATGTGCTTAGTTCCACTCGCTGTGGCAAACTTTTTTGCCCCACGGGGTCAAAAGGGTCTTGCGTGGGGGGGCGATTGGCCTCATATGACCCGTCTCCGTTCGTCCACCTGCCCCAAAGGTCAAGGAAGTCCTGAAACCCTTAAGGTAAGGAGCGGACGGGTCACATCTATCTGCTGGTTGGGGAGGGTCATATGGCCTTTAATGACACCCTCTTCCAATTGGGGATGGACTTGACTCGTTCAAGCCCTGCCCAAACGGAAGACCTTGTCTGCACTGCACCTGTTGCGAACGATGATCGCAAAGACTTCTTCATCGAGCGTGACGGCGTGAGGTTTGCGGGTACGCACCTCATCATCGACCTGTTCGGCGCCAAGCGTCTGGACGACCTGCCGTATGTCAAAGCAACGCTCGAGCGTTGTGCGACCGCGGCCGGCGCGACGCTGCTGCATACGCATCTCCATCCGATTTCGCCGAAGGGCGGTATCGCTGGCGTTGCTGTGCTCGCAGAGTCCCACATCACGATCCATAGCTGGCCCGAGGCCGGCTATGCTGCGCTCGACGTGTTCATGTGTGGTGACGCGAAGCCGCATCTCGCGGTGCCGATCCTCAAGGCGGCTTTCGATGCCGCCGACGTGCAGGTGAAGGAGCATCGCCGCGGCGAGGATCTCGAGCCTCTCAAGTGGCAGGCAGCGGCGCGTCAGCCGGTGTCGTTCCAGGCGGCAAAGGCTCGTCGCCAGCGCCAGCGCCGGGCGGCCTGACCGAAAAGGTCATCCGTCTCGCCAGCACAATAAATCGCGCGCCGTCCGGTATCCGGGCGGCGCGCTTTCTTTTGGTGGAGCGGGGAGGGCCTGCTTCATCGCTTTTGTGAATTCGCGCCTCAGCATCAAAAAAGCTGCGAACGCGCGCGCCTCATCCCAGCGGCTCGTCCTCGAACTCGATGCCTTCGCCGCGCGTGGGATCGGGAAGGTGATCCAGGTAGCTGTCCCACAGCATGTCGATGTGACGGGCGGCGTCGGCCGGTGGCATGGTCCTGATCCAACCGTCCGGCTGCTCCACGACGATGCCGTCTCGCTTCAGTCGTGCGAGCGCATCCTCCAGGTCGAAGTTCACGTTCACGCCGAAAGTGTTGAGCAGCTGCTGCTCGATCGCTGCGTCGATGTCGCGAAGCTCGTTGACGTGCACGGGTTCCTTCGCCAGCACGCTGTAAAGCAGCATCTCCTCCTTGATGTCCTCCTCCGACGCGCGGTCGGCAAGCACGGTCATGACGCCGCGGTTGTCGGCGAGCGCGTGGAAGTACAGGTTCTGCGCCATCGTCACCATGTACTCATTGCGCTTATGAATGAACTTCATACCCTGGCGGAAGGCGAGGCCGCCGAGCGTGGCCACGGCGCCGGCAAGCGCGATCGGGTTGGCGGCGATGGCGAGCTTGGTCGCGGTGCCGACGACACCCATGCCGAAGCCGCCGCCAGCGGTGACGCCGAGCCGCAGCTTGTCGAACAGGCGAAAACGTACGGCGGTATTTGGAAAGCACATCTCGAGGTCTGAGCGCGGGATGTTCTTGAAGAGCTTCAGGTAGATCGACTCCGATTTGATTTCCGACGCGAGCGAGCCGCGCAGCTTGCGCACGATGCGCTCGGCAGCTTTGCGCTCGCAGCCCTTCTCCCGCATCACCTCGCGGACCCGCAGGTCGAACGGCTTCAGCTTGAACAGCACCAGCAACCGCTGGAAGATCGGCACGTCGTACTCTTCCTTGAAGAGGTAGAGTTTGCGGGCATCGCGGCGGCTGTGCCGGCGCTTGCTGGCGCCGCGATAATAAATCAGCAGCTCGTCGAACGCGTGCATGTCGACCTGCAGATCAAGACCGTAGTGACTCTCACTGGTCAGGATCAGCTTGACGTCGGCAGGGTCGATGCGGGTGTAGTTCGCCTGCTCCAATAGCATCTGAGTCTGTTCGATGAGGCGCGATTGGAGCGTGGCACGCTCGGTGTCCGTGTATTTCCGCGTGACGAGTAGATCGCTATCGGGATTGAACGGCTCGTAGGTCTGGTTCATCTCGATCAGGTGGGCCGAGTAGCTCGCCTGGCGCCAATAATCCAGATAGCGAAAGAAGCGGCGCGCCTCCTGTCCTTGCTGGCCGCGCCAGGACTGTGGTCGCGTCAGCCGTTCCATCAGCGCAGCGCGCGTCACAGGAATGAATTTCTCGCGCGCGTCGGCGTGCTCGAGGATTTCCTCGATGACGCCCTGGGCCGTAACGGCGCTGCTGGCTGAAGACGGCGCACTGGCTGGTGCCGTGCCCGGATACATCGGCGCCTTGGCTGCCGCCGCGTTGGGTGCACGGTCATCGCTGGCCGTCTGAGCGATCACCACGACTGCGGACATGCGATCCCCTTCTTGAACACGCGACGGCAATAAGTTCGCGGCACTCTGGCAGCCTCCGCGCCGGTCGCGGCAGCCGCGCGCCTACCGTCTTCCAGGCGCCCGACGGTCGTCAAGCTGACAGACGGCTAGCGTGGATTTATGGCGGCATCTGCGCCCCTGGTGCCACGCCGTTTTGCCGGCGAGGCAGGGCCATCCTGTTATTTTCCACGGCCTGTCGAGCAGAAATGCGAATGGCCCGGACATGTGCCGGGCCATTCGGGAAACTGTTCTGCGCTTGCGTGACGCCCTGGCGGATCAGTTGCCGCCGAAACGCCGCTGCCACCAGCCCTTGCGAGGCGGCTCGTCGGAACGGGGTTCGGGAGCAGGCGCCGGCTCAGATGCTGCAGTTGTGAGCGCCAGTTCGCCGAGTTCCGCCGCGGGTTTCTCGACCGCTGCCGGGGCGGCAGTCACGGACCCCGCCACAGGCTCGGGCATGTGCGTTTCGAACTTCGGCTCGGCCACTGGTGCCGCGACCGCAGGTTCGTCTCGCACGTCGGGAACGGTGCTCGCCGTCGGCACCTCGTCTGCGCGCGGTGTCGTTTCGGTCTCCGGCTCCTGCGCCGCGCCCTTGATCTCCCAGGTCGGTTCGCCAGCGTCGACCTCGGCGACAGCGCGCCTGGTCACCGGCACGTCCACCCACTCGCCATGCGGCGTGAAGGAGGGATCGACATCGGGTTGTTCGGCGGTCGGGTCCGCTGGTGATCCAGCGACCACGCCATCCGCGCCATCGCGATTGCGGGATCGTCCACCGCGGCGCCCACGGCGTCGACGGCGGCTGCGCGAACCGTCACCTTCCTCGGACCTTTGCGGGCGTTCGCGACCGTCGTCGGGGCCGCGTCCCTCGCCGTTGTCGGCACCCTCATCCGCGCCGATGTCCGCAGACGCTGCGTCGCGCCGGTCGCCTTTCTCAACCTCGTGATCGCCTTCGCGATCGCCACGTGGCTCGTCGGAGCGATTGCGCGGCGCGCCCGTATCGCGGTCGCCTGCTGCCTCGGCGTTCTCGTGCGGTCCACCGCGCTCGTCGCGACGTCCACGGCCCCGGCGGCGACGACGCGATCGCGTGCGACCTTCACCCGATTCTTCTCCGGATGCTGGCTCAATGCTTTCGCGCGGCTCGCCGACGTCGCGCGCTTCCGGCGCTTCTTCGACCTCTTCCTCGGCGTCGCCCTCGCTGCCGTCGAAGCCCCAATCCATGCTGACGACGCTGCGCTCGGCACGACGCGGCGCGGCGACGACCGGCTCGCTCGTGCGCTCGATCGCGAAGTTGGCGCCCTGCATGCGCTCGCTGGCCTGGATATTGACGAAGATACCGTGGCGCTGCTCAATTTCGGCGATGAAGGCGCGCTTGTGGTTGAGGATGTAGAGCGCGACGTCGGCCGTGGTGAGCACCGAGATCGATGTTGGTGGGCCCTTCATCAGGTGATCTTCGATGCCCCGCAAGACGGCGAGCACGACAGACTCGGTTGAACGGATGATGCCGGTGCCTTGGCAGTGCGGACACTGCGAGGTCGAGCCTTCGAGCACGCCTGTACGCAGGCGCTGGCGCGACATCTCAAGCAGACCGAAGTGCGAGATGTGGCCAACCTGGATACGGGCACGGTCGTTGCGCAGCGCATCCTTGATCCGGCGTTCGACCGCGCGGTTGTTGCGCTTCTCCTCCATGTCGATGAAGTCGACGACGATCAGACCAGCAAGATCGCGCAGCTTCAATTGGCGGGCGATCTCATCGGATGCCTCGAGATTGGTACTGAGCGCGGTCTCCTCGATCGAGAACTCGCGGGTCGATTTACCGGAGTTGACGTCGATCGCGACCAGCGCTTCGGTCTGGTTGATCACCAGATATCCGCCAGACCGCAAAGTCACATGCGGGCTGAACATGGCGTTGAGCTGGCGCTCGATCTGGAAGCGCGTGAACAGCGGCTCCGGCTCGCGATAGTTGATGACGCTATCGGCGTGGCTCGGCATCAACATGCTGAGGAAGCCGTGCGCCTCCTGGTAGGCGTCGTCACCGGCGACGAGGACCTGATCGATGTCCTTGGAATACAGATCACGCAGCGACCGCTTGATCAGGTTGCCTTCCTCGTAAACGAGGCAGGGTGCTGTGGATTTCAAGGTGAGGTCGCGCACGCTCTCCCATAGGCGCAGGAGGTATTCGAAGTCACGCCGGATCTCCTGCTTCGTCCGCGCAGCGCCGGCGGTGCGGACGATCAGTCCCATCCCTTCCGGAACCTCGAGCTCCTCCGCGATCGCCTTGAGGCGCTTGCGGTCCTGCGCATTGGTGATCTTGCGCGAGATGCCGCCACCCCGACCGGTGTTTGGCATCAGGACGGTGTAGCGGCCAGCGAGCGAGAGATACGTCGTCAGCGCGGCGCCTTTGTTGCCACGCTCCTCCTTGACGACCTGGACGAGGATGATCTGGCGGCGCTTGATCACCTCTTGGATCTTGTACTGGCGGGCGCGGCGGCGCTGCGGCCGCTCGGGCAGTTCCTCGAGCGCATCCTCTGCGCCGACCTGCTCGATCGCCTCGGCGGCGGCGCCGTTCTCGGGACCGATTTCCTCGACCTCGGTGACGCCGATCTCCTCCACGAGCCCGATCGGCTCGGGTGCGTCATCCTGATGGCGATACGCGTCGGCGCTGCTGTCTTCGACCTTGAACTCGGGCGCTTCGGCGTGGGCGATCTCGACCGGGTTGACGTCGTTCCCAGCCGGCTCGCTCAGCGTCTCGTCGCGGTCATGGGCGAGCGCCTTGGCGGGCTGATCGGCGTCGCTGCTATCGGCGCGATCGTCGAAACGCCCTTCGTCACCCTGGCCGATCGGCATGATCGTTTCGGGTTCGTCGCGATGATCGGCGTCGTCGTGGCTGTGATCGTGGTCATGATCATGGTTCGCATGATCGTGGCCATTGTCATGCCCATGGTCGTGTGACGACTCTAGCGCGTCGTAGTCGCCACTCTCGGAACCTTCGCCCGGACCAGCGACGCGCGCGGCGTCCCGATCTCCGCCACCACGGCGCTGGCGGCCACGGCCGCGCCCGCGCTCACGTGACTCTCCGCGCTCGCGTTCCCGCGGCTCTCCGCGTTCGCGCCGCTCGGCACGGGCATCGGCTTCGCGTTCGGCGCGCGCTTCCTCTTCGACTTCCTCGTCGATCAGGGCCTGACGATCCGCGAACGGGATCTGATAGTAGTCAGGATGGATTTCACTGAAGGCGAGAAAGCCGTGGCGATTGCCACCGTATTCGATGAATGCCGCCTGCAATGACGGCTCAACGCGCGTGACTTTGGCGAGGTAGATGTTACCGCGAAGCGGCTTGCGCGATGCCGACTCGAAATCGAATTCCTCTACTCTTCCCCCTCGCAGTACCACCACCCGGGTCTCCTCCGGGTGGGTGGCATCGATAAGCATCTTGTTCTTTTCCATTGTCTTTGATCCTGGGCGCGACGCCCGGGGCTCGTCATCCTGTCGCGAGTGCGATCGGGCTGGAGCAAGCCGGGGGGCGGAAGGCGCCGGTTGGCTGATGGCTTGATGAGTGATGGAGCCATCCACCCGTTCGCTCCCGATACGCGGGCGGCTGCGGCGCGATCGGCTGTGGCCGTCGCGTGCACAGCCCCTCGCCGCGCCCAGATCCTGGGTGCGTTCGGGGTCATCGAGGTGTAGCTCCGGTATTGCATTGATCCTCGGAGAGGCTTTACGCCTCTTTGTTCTTGGTGTTCGTCGTACGTTCCAGTGTCCGTCCTCGTCATGAGGGCGGTCGGGTCGATCTCGGTTGCAATGGGCCTCTCGTCGCTCGAACGGCGTCAAAAACCGTCAAGAAGCCGGAAATGCAGAAGCCCAGCACAGCGTGTATCGCCAGCGGCCGCGCACTCGCGTCGATGCCTCGAACCCGGCGGTGAGCTCTGCGATGCGACCGTGGACGACGGACCGCATTTCCTCTTCAGCCATCCCGAAACTCGGATACCAGGGGCTGCACACAGCTCGCGCTCAACAGCTCGGCGGGAACTAACCAGATCCCAGCAGCAACTCGTCGCGGCAAGAACAACACACAGTCATATATCTACGACCTTGCCCCGGGCGAGGCAAGGCCCACGGACGGCGCGCGTTCGGGTCGTCGATCACTTTGCGTGAGCGAGTCGCGCAGAGTTGCAGTGATTCGCCCAAAGATGGGTTAACTTGGGCCCATCCAACTGTCCGGCGGACGTTCGATGTCGAGGAGGCGGCGCATCGCGAACGGTGTTCACATCCTAGTCCAGCGACTGGGCCGGTATTTGTCCGCGCGGCCGCTCCTGAGCCGATTCGGCATGGCGTGCACGCTCGCCTTCGTTGTCCTGACCGCCGCCGCGCAACAGTCGACGCACGAGAAAACGCCGCCCCCTGCCAAAGTCACCGAGCCTGCTCCCACGCCCGCTGCGGCAGCCGGGCCGTCACTCACGCCGCCCGAATCGCGGTCCGACAAGAGCGACGCGGCCGCGGCACCCCCTCCGGTTACCGCGGACGGAGCGGCCGTAACTGGCGATCCCGCACGGACCCGGCTGGCGATCGACCTGACCGGCCCTGTCGAATTCCAGGTTTTCCGGCTCACGGCGCCGGCTCGCGTCGTCATAGATCTCTCGCATGTCGAGTTCACGATGCCGCCTGCGGTCGGCCGCGCTGGTGCGGGTCTTGTCCGGTCGTTCCGCTTCGGGGCGTTCGCGACGGGCAAGTCGCGGGTGGTGATCGAGACAACGGGCCCGGTCAAGGTCGAGGCCACACGGCTGCTGCGAGAGGGCGCGCGGGGTCGTCATCGCCTGGAGGTCGAACTCGTTCCATCGGCGACGGTGGAGCTGACCGAGGGCGAAGTGGCCGCTGCGATTGAAGGCGTGGCGCGCCTCAAGCACGGCGAAGACGGCAACGCGCATGCCGCGCCGCCGCCAGCCGCGCGAAAAATCCCGACGATCGTCATCGATCCTGGTCATGGCGGCGTCGATACGGGTGCTGAGGGAGTAGCCGGGTCGGAGAAAGATATCGTCCTCGCCGTCGCGCGCGAACTCAATCGTGAGCTGCTCGCGACGGGGCGCTATCGCGTCGTCATGACGCGAAACAGCGACGTGTTTGTGCCGCTCGAGCGCCGGCTCAAACTGTCGCAGCAGAACCAGGCGCAGCTCTTCATCTCGCTGCACACGGATTCCCTCGAGAAGCGAGAGCTTGCCGGTGCGATCCGCGGGGCCACGATCTACACGCTTTCGCAGGGCGCATCCGACGAGCAGGCTCGACGCCTCGCCGACAAGGAGAATGCCGCCGACCTGCTTGCTGGCGCTCAGTTGAAGTCAGAGGGCGCCGGCGACGACGTCAAGACCATCCTCTACGATCTGTTGGCGCGGGAGACGGACGGTCTCGCGTTGAATTTCCGGCAGCTCATGATGAAACATATGCGCAACCGCATTCGGCTCAGCCGCGATCCGCAGCGTGCCGCCAACTTCGTCGTGCTTCGTCAGGCCGAAACGCCCGCCGTGCTGATCGAGCTTGGCTTCATCAGTCACGCGGAGGAAGAAAAGCAGATGCGGTCGACTGAATGGCAACGTCAGGTCGCAACGGCGATCACCGCTGCCATCGAGGATTATTTTTCGAAGCGCAAGGCCATCTTCCGCTGACGAGCCCGGCCCATAAAAAAAGGGCCGCACGAAATTCGGCGGCCCAAGTCTAGGGAGGAAACGCCCTCACGGGCACGAAATACTCACGGACGGGCCGCGAGTACCGCTTCCGATAGCTGGTGTGCCAGATACCTGATTGCAAGGGGCATTGGCACCCAGTTTGCGCACGCCTCCGCGTGCCGCACTGATACATCACCGCGGCTTGGTTGTTGGGGCGATTGGAACGGGTCGTGAGAGCCGCTCGCGGCGCAGGCTGGGTACGAGCAGAAACACGAGCATACCCGCGGTGGAACTCAAGACGGCCAGTCCGAACGAGGCCGTGTATCCGCCGACAACTTGATGCAACAGACCTGATGCCCACGACCCGAAGGCGGCACCGAAGCCGAGGCCAAGAGACAGGGCGCCAAAGATGCTGCCAACGCCGCCACCTGGATAAAGCACGGAGACAAGCGCGACGAGTATAGGTCCGCGCGCGCCTTGCATGAGGCCGAAGCAGATCACGAACGTGTAGAGCAGGATCATCGACGGGTGAAGGACGGTGGCGATGAGCGCGAGCGCGCCGGCAATCGACATCAGATACGACAGCGTCACCGTGATGAGGCGACCGAAACGATCGGACATCCATCCGATCGCGAGAATGCCGAGCGTCGATAGCAGTCCCATCATGCCGAAGGCGCCGGCCGCAAGCAGCGGCGCGAAGCCGCTTTCGATCAATGCGGCGACCGATTGGGGCAGCACCGCATATGCCGCGATCGATGTGAAGAGATATGCCGCGAAGAGGCCCCAGAACGCGCCCGTGCGCACAACGATCGAGAGCGGCCACGGATTGCGCTGTGCGTCGCCGCTCAGCGTAGCGCGCCGTTCTCGCCACGCCATGGACCCCATCGTGATCCGGCCGAGCGGCAGCATCATCACGAACGGGAAGAACGCGAGCACGCCGGCGCCGATCAGTTGATGCGCAGTGCGCCAGCCATACCATTCGATGAGGAGCTGGGCGAGCGGCGGTATGGCGATCATTCCCGCGCCGACCGCCGCGTACGGCAGCGACATCACGGAACCGATGCGGTTGACGAACCACCGGCTCAAGAGGCTCGACGCGACAACCATGCCGAGTGATGCGGCGCCGATGCCGCCGAGCAGGCCGACGCAGATATAGTAATGCGAGATGTGCGTCGCATAGCCCGCGAGAAAATAGCCGACGCCGAGCGACAGGACCCCAATGCCGTACGTGATGCGGGCGCCGAGGCGATCGATGAGCTGGCCCGCGAACGGCGCCGTGCAACCGTTCGCGAGCATGTAGATCGAATAGGTGAGAGTGATCTCCGACCGTGTGACGCCGAGGCCGTCCTGTACCGGCAGAAGGAACACGGCGAACGCTTCCGTCACGCCGCGCCCGATCGTGTTCATGACAAACGTGAGGATGAGGATCACCGCCAGGAACGTGCGGCCGGCGTCGGCCTCGTCCGTCCGGCTGCGCGGATCCTCGCTCAATGTCGCATTCCTTGCTGCGTGCCCATCCAGCCTGCGTGATTGTCAGCCAGATCAGCGTCCACAGAAGATCGACGCGCGCGCAAAGTAAATGGCCACCTTCGATGGGCAGGGTCGCGGTGCGCGCGGACGGTGGGGGCGGGCGGTTAGCCCTAGTTCAACATGCGATCCGGCAGCCAGGTGATGAGCTCCGGGAAAGCTATAAAGAGGCCTATCGCGATGAAGTCGGCGATCACGAATGGCAATGCGCCCTGGAAGACTGCTGTGAGAGGGATATCGCGGCGGACAGCGCCGACCACGAAGCAATTCAAGCCGATGGGCGGCGTCACAAGGCAGACGCCCGCCATCTTGACGACGATGATGCCGAACCAGATCGGATCGTACCCGAGCGCGATCACCGCCGGATAGAACACGGGCAACGTCAGCAACATCATGCCGATCGCGTCCATGAACATGCCGAGGATGAGATAGACGAAGAGAATGCCGATAATGATCACCACGCGGTGTACCGGCAGATGGACGACCCACTCGGAGAATGCCTCGGGAAGGCCGGCAAAACCGAGAAAGCGTACGAAGATAAGGATGCCCCAGATGATCGCGAAGATCATCACCGTCAGCTTGGCGGTTTCGAGGAGCGCTTCGTTGAGCTGAGAGAACTTCATGCGATTCATCACCGCGACAACCAAGACCACGAAGGCGCCGAGTGCGCCGGCTTCGGTCGGTGTCGCCCAACCGAAAAACATCGCGGAAAAGATGATCACGATGACGCTGATGACTGGGAGTGTTCCCGGCAGCGAGTTGGCGCGTTGTTTCCAGGTGTAGCCGTGGATCGGAGCGCCGATTTTCGGATTGATGATGCTCCAGACGATGACGATTCCCGCATAGCAGATCGCGGAGATGAGGCCCGGTATGAAACCAGCAATGAGGAGCTTGCCAACCGACGCTTCGACGATGATCGCGTAGACGACCATGATCGCGGATGGTGGAATGAGCGCGTCAAGCGTCCCGCCCGCCGCGACAACGCCGGCGGCGAGCCGTCGGTCGTAGTTGGCCTTGAGCATCTCCGGAATGGCAACGCGCGCAAACACCGCGGCTGCGGCGGTCGAAGCGCCCGACACCGCGGAGAAGGCCGCAACGGCAAAGATCGTCGCAATCGCCAAGCCGCCGGGCATCCAGCCCATCCAGGCCTTGGCGGCCTCGAACAGCGACTGCGTCATGCCGGCGTAGTAGGCGAGGTAGCCGATGAGAATGAACATCGGCAGCACCGATAGCGTGTAGTTCACCGACTTCGAATGTGGAATGGTTCCGACAAGTCCAGCGCCGGGACCCCAGCCAATGATTGTGATGCAGCCGATCAGTCCAACGAGGGCAGCGGCCAGATAGACCCGAACGCCGATGACGACGAGCACCAGCAGCGCGATGCAGCCGATCAGGCCGAGGGTGAGATTATCGATGCCCATCGGCTTTGCTTTCTGAAGTGGTGCTGACGTCGATACCGGCTGCCGCCACGTCGCGCCGTGCTTGCTCTTCCACGTCGATGACTTCAGGCACGCCGATCGGCATCGCTGTCGGGTAGATGACGAGACGGAGATAGCCCCACAGGCTGACCAGAAGACGAATGAAGAGCAGCGCGAGAGCGGCCGGTACGACCATCTTGGACGGCCACCACAGCAGTTGAATATCAATTGTCGAGTCGCCGGAGGTGTAGGCGCGGATGGCGTGATCCCAACTGTATTTGATCAGTACGGCAGTCACGAACAGACCAACGATGACGCCGGTCAGTTCGAACAGCCAGAGCATGCGGCCGCTCAAATAGCTGACCAGGATCTCCATGCGGATGTGGTTGCCGAGGCGCTCGGTGTAGGCGAGGCCAAGGAAGACAAGGAACGTCATCATGATCTCGACCAGATCGATGTAGCCGAGGATCGGGATGTTGAAGAGCTTGCGCGAGAAGATCTGCACGACCCCGAGCATCATCATCGCGAAGATCCCGAAACCCGAGATCAGTGCCGTGCCGCGCTCGACGGCATGAACGGCGCGATCGATCGCACCGAGCGCGCCACCTTCTCCGGGGGCGGGCCCCACGACTGTTGCGCCCTTCATGAAATGGTTCCTGCAGTCAAGGGTGTGGGCAGGTGATGGATCGGCCGCTCAGCGCGACACGGCAGGGCGGCGCGCGCTGCGCCGCCAGGACCATGGGAGTGAAAGAGACGCTATTTCTTGGCCTTTTTGGCCTTGTCGATTTCGGCGAGCAGCGTATCGAGCACGTTCTGCGCGTCGAACTTGTCCTTGTTGTCGGCGACCCACTTGTCCCAGACAGGCTTGCCGGCCACCTCCCGGAAGCGTTTCAGCTCGGCTTCCGTATAGAGAATCTCTTTGAGCTTGGCCTTGAACATCGGGAGATTTTTCTTGTCGATCTCGATGTAGGCGTCGATCTGATCTTTGTAGCCTTGCGGAAGCGCCTCCGCCAGCAACTGCTTGTACTGAGGCGGCAGCGCCGCATACGCATCCTTGTTGATCACCGCTGAGCACTCCGAGGTGCCGGGCGACATGTTGTTCGTGTACCAGGTCGCGATCGTATGGAGCTGATAGGAGGCGTGCGCGTAGGTGTAGGGGAGCGACACGGCGTCCATCGTGCCGCGCTCCATGCCAGTGTAAGTTTCGGTGGCCGGCACTGTCGACAGCACGGCACCAAGAATCTTCATCGCGTCACCGAGCCCGCCACCCGCGCGAACGCGCAGGCCTTTCCAGCCTTCGAGCGTGTCCGGTGCGGCGCTCTTGCCCATGAATTCATATTGCGGGAGGAGCCCAGATTTGTAGGGCATGGCGTTCCACTGATCCATGTCCTTGATGAAGGCGGGGTGCTTCAGCATGGCCTGGGTCACCTGGCTTCTGACGTCCCAGTCGCCGAGTTCCAGGAACGGCAGCGTGAAGACCATCCACGCAGGGTTCTTGCCGGGATGATAGAAGTTGCAGAAGTGCGCCATCTGGAAGGCGCCGAGCTTGATGCCGTCGAGATTTTCGCGGTCACGCGAGAGAGCCTCACCGTAGTGCGTCTTGATCACGAACTTGCCGCCCGTGCGTGCCGCGACCTGCTTCGCGACCGACTCCATGCCCGCTGTGAAAGCGCGCTGTTTGCCCCAAGTCGAGAGATTCCAGTTGACGGTCGGCCCATCGACCGTCTGGGCGGCGGCGCCCGTTGCGATAAGAGCAATCAACGACCCCACCGCAAGCGGGGTGGTGTACTTAACGGTCATCTTTTTCTCCTCCCAGAGAGTTTTGTATGTTTGATTTTGTTGCTCGCAACGTAGTGCGATTAGGCGGCTCACCGCAACCCGTTATGTCGCGGGAGTCCGAGAACGGTGAATCGGGCGATGTGAAATCAGGTGCGCGCGCGAGCGGCGATCGCTTCGGCTTCCGCGAGCAGGCGCGCATCGACCACGATTTCTGAATTCTGCGCGCGCTCCCTGAGGGCGAGGCGACGGGAGCCGGGGAGGCGGGCACCATCATCCGCTTCGATCTCAGCGGCCAGCGCGGCGAAACGGTCGGCGAAAATTTCCGCACCTGCGAACCCGCCGGGATCGAGCGCGATCAGCACTTGACCCGCGCCCGGCGGCGGGCCCGATGCGTCGAGGAACGAGCTGGCTTCGAAGGCGAAGTTGGCGCCGGTCAACGCGACCGCCAGCGTCTCGACCATCAACGCGAGGGCCGCGCCCTTGGCGCCGCCGGCCGGCACGAGCGTGCCTGCAAGCGCCGCCTTGGCGTCGATGGTGGGCTGTCCATCCTTGTCGACGGCCCAGCCCAGCGGGATCGGCTCGCCTTTCTGTGCCGCCGTGACGATCTTGCCGCGTGCGACCTCAGAAAGTGCCATGTCGATGACGAGTGGTGGCGCGCCACGTCGAGGTGCGGCAAAGGCAATCGGGTTGGTGCCGAACACGGCGCGCTTGCCGCCCCACGCGGCCATGGCATTCGGCGTGTTCGAGACCGTGAGCGCGAGGAGTCCTTGCTCGGCGAGGCGCTCGACGTGGCGGCCGGCGACACCGAAATGATGCGAGCGCACGAAGCCTGCGGCGGCGATGCCGGTCTCTGCGGCAATCGCCGGCAGCTTTGAGATCGCGAGGTCGAAGGCAGGGTAAGCGAAGCCGTGGGCGACATCGATCATGATCGTCGCGGCGCGCGCGTGCCTCAGCGTTGGCGTTGCGTGTCCGTCGACTTTGCCCGACTGAGACTGCGCCGCGTAGGTGGGCACGCGGGACAAGCCGTGGCCCTTCTGGCCGTCGATCTCGGCTTGTGTCAGCGCACGCGCAACGGAGGCCGCATTGGCGGGGCTGGTGTTGGAGGCTTCGAGCGCGCGGGCAATGAGTGCTTCGAGATCGGCGGGCGCAATAGATGTCGTGGTCACGCGATACCTCAGGCCAAATCTCAGGCGAATTCCATCAGGCGCCGCATCTGCGTGAACATCTCGGCCTTCAGTTCCATGCCGATGCCGGGTGTGTCGTGAGGCTTGGTGTAGCCGTCAACCACCGGAATGCCGTCGGCGAACCCGCCGTACGGTTTGAACACGCCCGGATAGCTTTCGGTGCCGCCGAGCTGAAGACCCGCAGCCATGTTCAATCCCATCTGATGCCCGCCGTGGGGCACGGTGCGCCGCCGCGCCCAGCCGGCGCGCTCGGCCATATCAAGGATGCGCAGGTTCTCGGTGAGGCCGTAACAGAGCGAGGGATCGGGTTGCAGCCAATCGATGTGCGTACGCATGCCGCCATGCCGAACGAGGTTGCGGAAGTCCTGCACGGAGAACAGGTTTTCGCCGGTCGCGATCGGGATCGATGTCGATTCACAAAGCACCGCGTGCGCCTGGTAGTCGAGCGGTTCGACCGGCTCCTCGAACCAGCAGAGATTGTACTTTTCCATCGCGCGCGCATAGGCGAGTGCGGTGTCCAGATCGAACCGGCCGTTGGCGTCGACAGCGAGATCCTGCCCACCACCGGCAATTTCCAGCGCCCATTCGATGCGCTGCATATCCTCAGCGAGCGGTGCGCCGCCGATCTTCATCTTCATCAGCTTGTAGCCGAGCGCCTGGCATTGGCGCATCTCGTCCTGCAAGCCCTGCTTTTCCTTGCCGGGGTAGTAGTAACCGCCGCCCGAGTAGACGAGCACCTTGTCGTCGAACTTGCCGCCGTTGTAGCGCTCGGACAGCACGCGCCACAGGGGTTTGCCGAGGATCTTCGCGGTCGCGTCCCACACCGCCATGTCGATACCGCCGGCCGCGAAGGCGCGTTCGCCGTGCCCGCCCGGCTTCTCGTTGCTCATCATGGCGGCCCAGATCGCATGCGGATCGAGCGTGCCGGCTTTCTCGTCGCGTAGCTTGGCCGGATCCGCCTCAAGGATGCGCGGCGACAGCCGTTCGCGGATGACGCCGGACTGGGCGTAGCGGCCGTTCGAGCAGAAGCCGTAACCGATGACAGGTTTGCCCTCTCGAATGACATCGGTTTCCACCGCGACAAGGCTGATGGTCATCTTGTCGAACGAGATGACGGCATTGCGCATCGGCGACGGGATCGGCGCGATGGCGTCGCGAATGCGGGTGATTTTCATGCGGTTTGGTCTCGTGTCTCGGCGGGGGTCAAGTCGATAATATAGCGAAGGTGCGGCGCAGGACCATAGCGTTGGTTCACAAATGTCTCGACGAACGTGCCGCCGTTGCGTTCGATGATGCGCTGCGACGCGAAATTGCCGGGATCGGTCGTAATTTCGAGTCGCCCGAGACCAACCGATCGCGCCTCGATCAGCATCTGCCGCAGGGCATCGCTCGCATGCCCGCGACCACGTTTGGACGGTATGACCGCGTAGCCGATATGGCCGAGCACGTGAGGGGGCAGCGCGTCGGTGCCGGTCTGCCAGCGCAGCGAAATGCTGCCGCAAAAATCACCGTCCCACATCCATCGCACAATGAACGGTAGCTTCGGCGCCACCGTGCCGTCCGGCAGCGTGATCGTGCCGCCCTGACGCAGCAGGTCGGCAATGAAACCGCTGGGATCGCGCCGAACCGCGACAAGCTGCTCAGCCGACACATTGGTGACGTTGTTCGGCGACCAGCCCGTTGCGAGGGCGGCGGCGTATGACGGCAGATGTTCCAGCGATGGTTCGACGAGCTTCATGGCGCGATCAATAGGGCCGAAAAGCACTGCGCTCAACCCAGTTTCCCGGATCGAGCGCAGGGCCGTTCTGTTTGGCGCCGTCAGCGTCAGGCGCTGCGGTACAGCTTCGTCATGACGAACTCGCGGTGGCCGAGGGCCTCCGCCGCCGTCAGGCGTCCGTTGGACGTGCGCACGATCATGTCGATCAGTGCATCGCCAGCGGTGTCGAGCGTCATGTCGCGGCGCAGGATACCTGTCACGTCGACGTCGATGTGCTCCGGCATCGTGCGCAGCGTCTTCGGATTGGCCGAGATCTTGATCACCGGCACAATCGGATTGCCGATGATGTTGCCTTGGCCCGTCGGGAAGGTGTGGACGACATAGCCCCCCGCCGCCATCAGGGTCACGCATTCGGCGGCTGCCGAGGACGTGTCCATATAGTAGAGGCCGGGGCCCTGAGCCGGTGTTTCGGCTGGCTTGAGCACGTCGATGAACATCGAGTTGCGGCCAATCTTCTCGAGGTTGCCCATCGCTTTCTCCTCGATTGAGGAGAGACCACCGGCGATGTTGCCCTTGGTCGGCTGGCTATCTGAGAGGTCGTCGACCTTGTTGGCCTCGATGACGTCGTTCTGGTAGGCCGTGAACGTCTTCATCCACTTCTCGCCGATCGCCGGCGTCGCTGCGCGCTTGACGCAGATGTGCTCGGCACCGGTGATCTCGCTGGTTTCGCCGAAGACGCCGTAGATGCCCTTCGGGATCAGCTTGTCGTACATGTTGCCGACGGTCGGGCACGAGCCGAGGCCCGTCGTCGTGTCGCTCTCGCCGCACTTGGTCGAGACCCAAAGCTCGGAGATGTCGCACTCCTCGCGCTTGAGCTCGGACGCCCACTGCACGAATTCCTTGGCCTTGTAGGACGCCTTGGCAATGATTGCGATGTCGCCGTGGCCTTCGATGCCGAAGCCGATGACGGGCTTGCCGGTTTTCGCGATGCCCTTGACGACGCGATCGGTCCAGCCGTCCTCGATACCGATGACGACGACAGCGGCGACGTTCGGATTGGAGCCAGCGCCGATCAGCGTGCGGAAGTGCAGCTCGAGGTCTTCGCCGAACTGCAGACGCCCGTAGTGGTGCGGTACCGCCAGCGTGCCCTTGATGTTATTGGCGACCGCCTCGCACGCGGCGTTCGACAGATCGTCGAGCGGCAGGATCAGAACGTGATTGCGGACGCCGACGCGACCATTCTCGCGCCGCCAGCCGCGGAACGAGAGGTTCGAGGTGTCGGCCGATGATTTACCCTTCTTGGTGGCCATGTGACCGATCCTCCTACCAGCGCTTCGTGCGGTGATTGTGGGTGTGGACGTGCTCGCCCACCTTGGCGCCACCTGTCATGCGGCCGACGTCCTCGCCGTACTTGATGACGGTGTCGTCTTTCTTGAGATCCTTGAGCGCGATCTTGTGGCCGATAGGGATGTCATGCACGGCGGTGACGTGGATGGTGGTGTCGTTCTCGGTGATGACACCGAGCATCTTGGTTCCGGCCTTGAGGTCTTCGACGACGACGACGCCGACGTTGTCCTCGGGGCTATGGACCAGGAACTGCGGAATGTTGGACTTGGACACGGGCCCTTTCTCCCTGGGTAGTCGCGGATTGCCCTGCGCACATGACGCGGCAGGAAAAGTCTTCTATAAGACTTTTTCGGGAAGGAAGGCGTAACCGGGATCAGGGCCGTGCGCAAGCATCGATTGGAGCCGGGGGACACTGCTGGACCGCTATACGCGCGGGTCAAGGCGATCGTGCTTGCCCGGATTACGGCGGGGGATTGGCCGCCGGGCACCGCCATTCCGACCGAGATGGAGCTGGCTCGTGAACTCGGCGTCAGCCAGGGCACGGTTCGCAAGGCCCTCGACACGCTCTCGGCCGAACAGGTGCTGGTGCGGCGGCAGGGGAGCGGCACGTACGTCGCCGAGCACACGCCTGCTCACGTCATGTTCCGCTTCTTCAATATTTACGATGATGCCGGGACCCAGGTCCTCCCCGATAGTCAGCCGACGCGGATCGCGGTGGCGGTCGCCAGCGCTGCTGAACGGCGGCGACTGGTGCTGGAGGACGCCGCAAAGGTGATCCGCATCACGCGCATACGTACGCGCAGCGGGCGCGCCTTCATGGACGACCGCATCGTGCTGCCGGAGGCGCTGTTTCCAGGCCTCGTCGATGAGCCCGAGGTGCCGAATACGCTCTATGACCTCTTCCAGAAGCGCTACCGGATCCACGTGGCACACACCGAGGAGCAGGTGACGGCGGTGGCCGCCACCGCCCGCCTCGCCGAACGCCTTGCGGTGCCGCCGGGCACCCCGCTTCTGGCGATCGACCGCATCACCTACGATCTGAACGGCCGGCGCATCGAATGGCGCCTTAGCCATGCGCATCTGGACGGCGCCCATTACTTCGCCCGGCTCTGATCGGTTCCGCGGCCTTAGCTGCTGGCCAAACGGGGTCAGGCGCGATATTCCGGGCGCAATCGGATGACTGTCGCCCCAGCGGCAAGCCTCAAGGACGGATACATGGCATCTCACCCCGCTTACCAGACGATCACCCTCGCGATCGGCCCCGACAAGGTCGGCATCATCACGTTGAACCGCCCCGAGGCGCTTAACTCGATGAACACGCAAATGATGCGTGAGCTGCGCGACTGCTTCATGCAGTTCTACATCGATCCCAATCAGGCGGCGTGCCTCATCATCACCGGTACCGGCGATCGCGGCTTCTGCACCGGCGCCGATCTCAAGGAACGCCGTGGCATGTCCGACGACACATGGCGCCAGCAGCACGCCGTCGTCGAGCAGATCGGTCGCGCCATGATGGACTGCCCGGTGCCGGTCATCGCCGCTGTCAACGGTCACGCCTACGCGGGTGGCCTGGAACTGGCGCTCGCGTGCGACTTTGTCTATGCGGCCGAGCACGCGCGCTTTGCGCTGACCGAAGTGACGCTCGGCATCATTCCGGGGCTGATGGGCACGCAGAATCTGCCGCGTGCAGTCGGCGTCCGCCGCGCCAAGGAGATCATCCTGACCGGCGCGCCGTTCAATGCCATCGACGCCTTGGCGTGGGGCATGGTCAACAAGGTCGTGCCGGGGCCGCAGCTCATGGATGAGGTGCTGGCGGTTGCGCGTAAGATTGCCGCGAATGCGCCGGTCAGCGTTCGCCAGGCGAAGAAGTCGATGGATCGGTCCTGTGATATCGGTCGCGCCGACGGCTATGCGTTCGAGATCGAGGCCTACAACCGCACGGTCACGACCGAGGACCGCCAGGAAGGCATCAATGCCTTCAACGAGAAGCGCAAGCCGGTCTACAAAGGTCAGTGACAACCGAAGGAGGCAAGCCCATGCTCAAGTCCGTAGATGTCATCGTGCGCGAAGTCGGCCTTCGCGATGGCCTGCAGCTCGTCAAATCATTTGTGCCGACCGAGACCAAGCTCAAGTGGCTGCGTGCCGTTGCCGCCGCCGGCGTACCCGAGGTCGAGGTGACGAACTTCGTCCCGGCGAAAGTGATCCCGCAGTTCGCCGATGCCGCCGACGTGGCGCGCGGGGCGCTGGAGATCGCCGGACCGCGGATGTGCGCGCTGGCGCCCAACCGTAAGGGCGCGGAGAACATGCTCGCTGCCGGCATCCGCAAGATCAACTTCGTTCTGTCGGTATCGGAAGGGCATAACCTCGCCAACGTACGCAAGACTCCGGACCAGTCGTTTGCCGAGTTCGAGAGCGTCGTGGCGCTGCGCAAGGAAAAGCCCGAGTACAAGGACGTGATTATCCAAGGCTGCCTCGCGACGTCCTTCGGCTGCACGATCGAGGGCAATGTCGATCCGAGGCGCGTAGTGAGCTTCGCCGAGCGTTATCTGTCGCTGGGCGCGGACGAGATCACGCTCGCCGACACCGTTGGCTATGCCGGTCCAGGCGAGATCAAGAACCTCTTCCGTGACGTCGTGAAGCTCGCCTCCGGCAAGCCGGTCTATTGCCATTTCCATGACACGCGCGGTCTCGGCCTCGCCAATGCTTTTGCTGCGCTGGAATCGGGTGTCACAGGTTTCGACGCCTCGACAGGTGGTCTCGGCGGTTGCCCGTTCGCGCCCGGCGCTTCCGGCAACATCGTGATGGAAGATCTCGTCTTCATGCTCGAGAAGCAGGGTGTTCGCACGGGTGTCGACCTCGAACTCTATCGCGAGGCGCGACGGATCGCCGAGACGGCGCTGCCCGACGAGCAGTTCTACGGCACCATTCTTCGTGCCGGCTTGCCCAAGGGTTTCACCCCGGCGACGCCGCGCATGGCGGCAGAGTAAAACGGCCGCCGTATTGACAGGATGCATGACGAGATGACGACTTCCGACGAACAGACGATGCCGCTCGACCCGCAGTGGACCGAGATCCGCGAGGGCGTCCGTGCCATCTGTGAGAAGTTTCCAAACGACTACTGGATGAAGCTCGACCAGGCGGCGGAGTATCCGACTGAGTTCGTCCAGGCGCTCACCGACGGCGGCTACCTCGGGTGCCTCATTCCGGAGGAATACGGCGGCTCGGGTCTGCCCCTTTCCGCCGGCTGCGCCGTGCTCGAGACGATCCACGAAACGGGATGCAACGCGGCGGCCTGCCACGCGCAGATGTACACCATGGGCACCGTGCTCAAGCACGGCTCGGAGGAACAGAAGCGCAAGTATCTTCCCGAGATCGCGTCGGGCAAGCTGCGCCTCCAGGCGTTCGGCGTCACCGAGCCGACGACCGGCTCCGATACAACCCAGCTCAAGACGCGGGCCGAGAAGAAGGGCAACAAATATATCGTCAACGGCCAGAAGGTGTGGACCAGCCGCGTGCTGCATTCCGACCTGATGCTGCTGCTCGCGCGCACCACGCCACTTGATCAGGTCAAGCGACGCACGGATGGGCTGTCGGTGTTTCTCGTCGATTTGCGCGAGGCCAAGGGGCGCGGCGTCGAGATCAAGAAGATCGACGCGATGATCAATCACAACACCTGCGAAGTGTTCTTCGACAACCTCGAAGTTCCGCCGGACGCACTGGTCGGTGAGGAAGGCAACGGCTTCCGCTATATCCTCTCGAGCATGAACGCCGAGCGGCTGCTGATCTCGGCGGAATGCCTCGGCGATGCCCGCTATTTCATCCGCCGCGCCACCGAGTACGCCAACGAGCGCGTCGTGTTCGGCAACCCGATCGGCAAGAACCAAGGCGTGCAGTTTCCGATCGCGCGCGCCTACGCCGACCTGATGGCGGCGGAACTGGTCGTGCGTCGCGGTGCGGCGCTCTATGAGGCCGGACGCGATTGCGGCGCCGAAGCCAATATCGGTAAGATGCTTGCGGCCGATGCGGCATGGAAAGCGGCTGACGCGTGCCTTCAGACGTTCGGCGGCTTCGGTTACGCCCGCGAGTACGGCATCGAACGCAAATGGCGTGAAACGCGCCTCTACCAGACCGCGCCGATCTCCACCAACATGGTGCTGGCTTTCATCGGCCAGAACGTGCTCGGCATGCCGCGCAGCTATTGAGATTGCAGGACGGAGACATCCAATGAAAATCGCAATCATCGGCGTCGGCGCCATGGGCTCCGTCTATGCGGCCCTTCTCGCCGATCAAGGCAAGCATGACGTCTGGGCCATCGACACCTGGAAAGAGCACGTCGACGCGATCCGCGAAAAAGGGCTGCGCGTCGAAGGCGCGTCGGGGGACCGCACCGTCAAGGTCAACGCCACGACCAATGCCGCCGACGTGAAGGACGCGGATCTGGTCATCGTCGCGACCAAATACGACGGCGTCGGCGCGGCGGCGAAGGCGGCACTTGAAATCGCCAAACCCGAGGCCCCGATCCTCGCGATCCAGAACGGTCTCGGCAGTGCCGACATCGTCGCCGATGTCGTTGGCTCGAAGCGCATCATGATGGGCGTGGTCGGCGGCTTCGGCGCGTCGATGAAAGGGCCCGGCCACGCGCACCACAACGGTATGGAATTCCTGCGCCTCGGCGAGATGGATGGCGGACTGACGCCGCGCCTCGAAACAGTCGCCAATGCTTGGCGCGCCGGCGGCTTCAAGGTTCTGACTTTCGATGACATCCACAAAATGGTCTGGGAAAAGCTGATCTGCAACTGCACCTACTCGGGGCCGTGCGCGATCACGGGCCTGCGCGTCGGCGAGCTGCAGGCCAGCCCGAGCGCGTGGAGCATCGCGGCTGCCTGCGCGCACGAAGCGTTCCAGGTCGCGCGCGCGAAAGGGATCACGCTCGATTTCGACGATCCGATCCGCTACGTGCGCGAATTCGGCCAGAAGATCCCGGGTGCGCGGCCGTCGATGCTGCTCGATCATTTGGCGGGGCGTCCAGCCGAGGTCGACAATATCAACGGCGCCATCCCACGCGAGGGGGCAAAGGTCGGCGTCGCGACGCCGGTCAACTCAGTCGTCGTGGCGTTGCTGAAAGGCAAAGAGTCCGGGTTCAAGTGAGCGGGCGTTGCGTTCGTAGAGACCCTGGAGGGGACTGATGGCCATCAGCCGCGAGACAAATTTCACGGTCGATGGCGCGCCTGACGATCTGCTCGAGCCGATGGTGCGCGCGCTTTCCGACATGCGCTGCCACCGGTTCAATCGCGATGGCCTGGTCGTCACCGCACGTACGATGATCAATTGGCGCAGCGTCGGGGAGATCATGACCGTGGCGTTAAGCGATGCCGGGAACGGCCAGACGCGCGTCGATGTCGCAAGCCGCAGCGCGCTGCGGACGGTTATCCTCGACTGGGGCGCCAACAACTCAAACCTCAGGCGCTTTGAAGCTGCATTCAGGAAGCGCATCGCCGCCCTGACGAAGGATCCAGTGGCGACGCGATGATGGCACTCTGAGCCGGATGACCGGGTCGCCGCCCGCATCTCCTGGTGAATTGCCATGTATTCGATGCCGCCTCGGATCGGCAGGAGGCGCAACCTTTGAGTTTACGGCAGGAGCTGCCCCCCGCGCGAAGTCTGAGCGCGCGCCACATGACATGCGGCCTGGCGCTGCTGCTCGTCTCCATCGTGGCGTTCAACGCGATCCTGTGGCTCGCCACGCCGACCCCGTACAATCAGACTGTGCTGCATCACGCTTGGGATGTCCTCAACGGCCGCAGCGCCGACGACTCGTGGGCCGTCATGCTATCGGCGGTCGACTATCTGCGCGCGCCCGGCCCAGATCCTGTCTATTCGGAGTTGTTCTTCAAGCGCGGCCAGCGGTTCCAGTACCCACCCTCGTCGCTTTTCACGCTTGAAGGGATGCTGCGTCTAGTCGGTGCCGACCACGTCCGTACCAATAAGCACGCCATCTACAGCTCGTTGACTTTGAACGACGCGCTGGGCTGGGCGTTCATCGCGCTTACCGCGGCGGCGACCGCGGCCCTGCTCGAGAAGTCGCCTCTGCATGCCCGGCTCGTCGACGACACGCGGGCGTTGTTCGTCGCGCGGTGCGCCATCGTGCTCGGACTGACGCTGACATTCTATCCCATCGTCAAGGCCTACACGCTCGGCCAGATCCAGGTTTGGATCAACGGTGTGTTCGCCCTTGCGCTGCTGCTTTGGGCAAATGGACGAATCGCGTCGTCTGGATTTCTGCTCGGCGTTGTGGCGCTGATCAAGCCTCACTTCGGGCTGTTCCTGTTGTGGGCCGCGCTGCGACGCGCGTGGCCGTTCGCCATTGCGTTCGCGATCACGGTGGCGGTCGGCCTCGCTGTATCCGTCGCGATCTACGGCATCGCCAACCACGTCGACTACATCCGCGTCCTGCGGGTGCTGTCGCAGACCGGCGAGGTCTACTACCCGAACCAGTCGGTGAACGGCCTGCTCAATCGATGGATGGTCCTGGTCGACCCGGCAGCCTTCGACAGCCTGAACTTCAAGTCGCTACCGCCTTTCAATGCCATCGTTTATGGCGGCACGCTCATTGCTTCCCTCGTGTTTCTCGTCATCGGACTGCTTCGGCGTTCGGCCGACGACACGGCGCAGCAGCGCGTCGTTGATTTCTGTGCGATGGCGCTGTGCCTGACGCTTGCCTCACCAATCGCCTGGGAGCACCACTTCGGGATCACGCTGCCGATGTTCGCGGTCCTGCTCACGACTGTACAACGGCGGCGCCTGCCCTGGCTGGCGCTGAGCTATATGCTGATCGCCACATTCCTGCCGGTCACCAACCTGCTCGCGGCCAGCGCTTGGAACGTGGCGCAGTCGACACTGTTGGCCGGTGCGCTCATCCTTGTGACAATGCTGCTCGTGGCACGTCGTGGCGAGCTGTCGATGCCGAAGCTGGGTTGGCACGCGTTGGAGCAGCCGCTCGGATCGCTGCGGGACAGTGACCAGCTCGGCGGGCGTACCCGCCGAGGGTGACCGAGAATTTCGTCGACGATGGCGGGCCGCCGCTACTTGTAGGGAACGTGCTCCGCTGCCGGGCCGCCGAACCTGTAGGTGAGCCGCGCAAAGACGGTGTGGATCTCGTCCGGGTCGAGCTTCGACAATTTCGGTTGGGGTGGGACCACGACCGCCGCCAGGATGACTGGAGGCGCTGCCGCCGCAATGCTTTTGGCCCCGAGATCGATGTAATTGTATTCCAGGCCGATAGCGATGTTCGCGGTGAGCATCCGCTCGAGGCCGAAACCAGCGGTCCAGCCATCCAATCTGGATTTCGCCGTGGTCGTCTGCCCCAGATAAGTCGTGCCGACCTCGACGTCGGCCGCTGCATAACCTGCCTTGATATAGACGAGGCGGTCGTTCCAGGCGTAACCGAGGCGGCCTGTCACCAGCAGCAGGTCGCTGATCGCGGCATCGAGCCGAAGTGGATCGCCGCCGAAGGGGATGGTGCGACTGCCGTCGAGTTCACCGAACGAGTACGAGGCCTCGATGCCGACAACCCACCGATCGAATTGGCGCTGGAGTCCGACATGGCCACCACCGAGCCAGCCATCGACATTGACACCGCCGAGATTGGTATCGATTCCCGACCACCCATACCCGCCATGGACGCCGGCATATAAGCCCGACCAGTCGATCGCGGTGTTGAAGGAGGTGTCTCTCGGCTTTTCGGCACTTGCGGTCGAAGCGGTGCTGCCGACCAGTCCGGCCAAAAAGACAAACGGAAGCAATAACCGATACTTGACGCTGAACATGACGCTAATTCCCCAGCACTTACTAACAAATTATTAACAGGTTATGCCGGGGTCGGAATGCGGACTTGCCCGCATTTGTGGCAATTGTCACGCGCTGTATCAATTCCGCTACAGGCGGTGCGGGACTGTTGGACATGCGCGCCTCGCGACGGGCTGCGCATGTCCAACACAAGGGCGGCTGGAGGACCGCCGAGACGTCAGAATGTGCAACGGCGGCGCCATGGACACGTATATGAAGTGCGGATATTTCGGGCAGGAGCGCCAAGCGTCTAGGCGGTGGTCGCGACTTCGCATGTCGGCAACGCCAGCGAGTCTTGCGCGGGGCCGAATTCTCGTGAAACAAGAAATCAAATGGTGACCGTGCACGGCGTAGATCGCGCGGCACGCAACGCCGCCGTCTCGTCGTCAAACTCCGGAGCAAAGTTGCGTTGATGACTCGTCCGCTCTTTCTGCCGACGCCCAGCCAATCCGCCGTGCTTGCCGCTTTGGCTCTGGTATCGCTCGGCCATGCGCTGTTCGTTCGCTATTACGCCATCGAGCAAACGTCGGTGGCGCTGGCGTGCCAGGCAGGAGCGGAGACAATGATCTGCATGAGCAGCCGATTGCTGCTGGCGCTTCACATTCCGCCGTCGCTTGGGATCGCGGCTCTGGTCGCGGCGCTGCTGAATCTGGCGCGGCCGTCGGTGGTGCTCTGCGGCGTCGCGCTGGTCGCGGCCGGTCATGGACTCGTCATCTACAATACGGCGCTGTCGGCGCTCGCAGTGGCAGTTCTCGTACTCAGCCTCGCGCGCCCGACGCCCGAGCCAGAGTGATCGCAAGCCCGAGAAGAGTCGCGCAGAACCATAGCGATTGCCAGTTCGCAAGCCCCTCATGCCAAGCGATGTAGGCCGCGGACGGCACCAGGATCGCGGCGGCAGCCGTTTCCGCCTTCGCCTGGAAAAGTGATGCCGTTGGTCGGGGTAGCGACAGGATGAGGAAAGGGACCACGGCAGCGGTCAGCGGCGCAAACGGGAAGTCGAGGTAGCGCGCGTTAAAGGCGAAGCTCAGCGCCGCCTGTAGAGCGACGATCGTCGTCGCGACCAGCAGAACGACGAGCGCTGTCCGGAGAGGGTCGCTTCGCCTGAGCTCGCCTGCATCATCCGAGGCGCAGAGGAGATCTGCAAACGCCGCTGGCCTGATCTGCGAACCGATCGCTGCTGCACAGGTTAGTGGCGCACATACCGCGATCGCGATCAGTGCCGATGACCGAAGCAGGCCGCTCCAGCCCAGGCTCTCGACGAGCGCGTTCTCGATCGTCCAGCCGAACGTCGCCCCCGCCGCAACGGCAATAGCCGCCACGGGCGTCCACGCCCGACGGCTGAGTTCGGGGTCATCGCCGCGTCGCGACGCCATGCCGGCCGCACCGAAGATCAGTGCCGCGAAAAGGACGCCGCCGAGTGCCTGCCATGGCCAATGCGGATGGTTGGAGACCGACTGCCCCCAGGCGAACTTGAACCGCCGCGGCGGATTGGTGATGAGCCCCCAATGCCCACCGACCGTACCCTCGAGCAGACGCTTCCAGGGCTGATCGAAAGCCTCGATGACGTTCAGCTGGATGTTGCCCGCTTTGGTGCGGGCCAGGAGGTCGTGCATCACCAGCGCCTGGCTGGCCGGCGAGGGCAGCGCGCCCTCCCGCATCCGCCCGGCGCTCGGCCATCCGACCTCACCGATCAGAAGCTTGCGGCCGGGAAAGGCGGCGGCGACGTGCCCGTAGATGGACACGATATGGTCGGCGGCGTGGCGCGCCGGGATCGGGTGATCCTCCCAGAAAGGGAGGATATGAATAGTAATAAAATCAACATCTTGAGCCAGGTTGGCGTTGCGGATCCAAAACTCCCAGACGTCGGCGTAGGTGACCGGCTGGCGCACCTGGGTCTTCACGTCGCGGATGTATCCGGCAAGCGTCTCTGCCGTCACTTCGCCCCGGAGCAGCACCTCATTGCCAACGATCACCGACTGGATTGTGTCGGGGAAGCGCTTGGCCAGCGCGACGCCTGTCTTGATTTGCCATTCCGTGCGATCGCGCCGGTTCGACACCCAGAGCCCAAGGAGCACTTTGAGTCCGTGACGCTCTGCGATTGCCGGCACCTGGTCGAGACCGACATCGACCGAGTAGATGCGAATGCAATCGGTCAGCTTGGCGAGGCGCGACAGATCGTCGTCGATCTGAGCGGCGTCGATACGCGTACTGAAATCGAGCGGCGTCTGCTGATCGCGGAACGGCGCATACGAGACGCACTGCAGCCGCTCGCCCTGCGCCAGAGGCGACGGCGGCATCGCAACTGGAGTTCCCAACCACCACCAAAGCGCCGCGACAATTGCTGCGACGGCGACGAACGAACCGAAAGCTCTCTGCATCCGTTAACTATAATCCCGCATACGCCGTGCAGGCGCGCTCGTGTGGCGTGAAGAAGATGCGCGCATCGAAGCGTGGTGCTTCGCGATTTTGTCAATCTGCGAAAGTTGCATCGCTGACACGATCATTGGCCCCCGTAGACAGAACCTTCGCTGCGCCGCAAAACTGACCCAATCGCTCCTCACGCTTATGTTACCTATGAGGTGCGATCAATGCGACCTGCTGGATGCCATGCCCCTATTGATTTCCCTAGTGCTGTCGACGCTTGTCTCGTTTGTGCTGGCAACCGCTCCGCTTCCGCGAGCGGCCATGGCGCAGACCGGGGAGGCAAAGGAGAAGTCTGACCCGGATCGCGCTAAGGACGCGCAGCGGCGTAAGGACGAATTCGCCGAGGCGACGAAAATGCTGCAGGGGGCCGCTGGCCAAGCCGAGTGTGTATGGCTTGGTCGCCGTGTCGTCGGGCTTCTGTGGCGCGACGATCTCGACACGGCGATGCGTCATATGGAATTTTACGACAGGTTTGGCTGTCCTGGGGGACACATTCAGTCGGCGTTCAGGTGCGTTGTCCGACAAGGTGCCATCGATGCCAAAGCGCCGGAGAGCCTAGCCGCACGCGCGCACGCGTGCTGGATTGACCCAAAAATGTCTGCCGAACCAACGGCAACAATTTCGCCTGGGGGCGAAGCGACCAAATAGTCCGACAAGCGTTTAGCTACGAGAATCGGCCCGCCCGCCGGACGGGAACGTGCGCCTGTGCAAATTCACTTTCGCCCCCTGGGGATGAACAAATGCGCCTCGCCGCAGCAGTTTGTGCGCTGGTTATAACTGCCCACCTCGGACTCTGGCACTTCGCCAAGAGGGAACTGTCCGCGCCCGACTATAGCGGGCAGATGGCGAGCGTGTCGTACACGCCGTTCGACGGTTCCGCGCACCCCGACAGCGGGAAGCAGACGACGATCGAGCAGGTGCGCGCCGATCTCGCCGCGATCGCGCACACGACGCGTGCCGTCCGTACCTACTCGTCGACCGGTGGTTCAGAACTCGTGCCGGAAGTGGCGAGCGAATTCGGGCTCAAGGTTTCGCTTGGCGCCTGGATCGACAAGTTCGAGGACCGCAACGAGCGCGAGCTGCGCGCCGTCATCGATCTGTCGCGCGGCTTCAGCAGCGTCAACGGCATCATCGTCGGCAACGAGACGATCTACCGTGCCGACCAGACCGTCGCCGAACTCATCAAGAAGATCCAGCGCGTCAAGCGCTCGGTTTCCGTGCCGGTGAGCACGGGCGAGATCTGGAACGTCTGGCTCGAGCATCCTGAATTGGTGTCGTCGGTCGATTTTATCGCCGCGCACGTACTGCCGTATTGGGAAGGCATCTCGGATCGCGAAGCCGTCGCGCAGATGCTCCGCATCTATAACATGCTGCGCACCGCGTACCCCGGCAAACGGATCGTGATCGCCGAGTTCGGGTGGCCGAGCGCCGGACATAACCGCCGCGCTGCCACGCCAGGGCCGTTGATTCAGGCGCGCGTGCTCCGGGAGTTCCTGAATACCGCGGAGTCGATGGGGATCGAGTACAACATCATCGAGGCGTACGACCAACCCTGGAAGACGTTCGAGGGCGGCGTCGGCCCCTACTGGGGCATGTACGACACCTCGCGGCAGGCGAAGTTCGCCTGGACGGGTCCGATCTCGGATCCCGACCATTGGAACCGCGGAATTTTCGCCGTGCTGGTTGGTCTCGCGCTATCGGTCCCGATCCTGTCCATCGTTGGCGTGACAGCGGTGCAGGCCGCGGTACTGGCGACCTCTGCCCATGTCGTTGGCGCATGGTCGGCATATGTCGTCGGCTTCTGGACGGGCCACTATTTCGTCCCCGGCGCAGCCTTCTCTTTCTGGCTCGGCACGCTGCTTCTCGTACCGCTCGTGATCATCGCGCTGGCTCGCATTGAGGAGATCGCGGCGATCGCGTTCGGCCGCAAGCCACGCCGCTTGCTGCCTGTGCCGAGTGGCACTCAGCCGGCGGTCCATGCGCCGAAGGTCTCGATTCATATTCCCGCCTACCGGGAGCCGCCCGAGATGCTGAATGCGACGCTCGATTCCGTCGCGGCGCTCGACTATCCGAATTTCGAGTGCGTGCTCGTCATCAACAACACGCCCGACCCGGCGCTGTGGCTTCCGGTCGAGGAGCATTGTCGCTCTCTTGGCGAACGCTTCAAGTTCGTGCGCGAAGACCAACTCGTCGGGTTCAAGGCCGGCGCGTTGCGCCTCGCGCTCGAGCACACCGCGCCGGACGCCGAGATCATCGGCATCCTCGACGCCGACTATGTCGTGCAGGCGGACTGGCTCAAGGATTTGATGCCAGCATTCGCGGATCCCAAAGTCGGCCTCGTCCAGGCGCCCCAGGATCACCGCGATGGCAGCCGCAGCGTCATGCATCATGTCTTCAACGGAGAGTATTCCGGCTTCTTCGACATCGGCATGGTGCAGCGAAACGAAATCAACGCCATCGTGACCCACGGCACCATGTGTCTTATGCGGCGGACGGCGATGGAGCACGCCGGAGGCTGGTCGAGCGACACCATCTGCGAGGACACTGACCTTGGCCTGTCGATGCTTGAGCGCGGCTGGGTCGCGCACTACACCAACCGCCGCTACGGACACGGTCTCCTGCCGGATACGTTCGCGTTCTACAAGCGCCAGCGCCATCGCTGGGCGTCCGGCGGCGTGCAGATCGCCAAGAAGCATTGGCAGCAGTTCCGGCCCGGCGCGAGCGCACTCAGCACCGAGCAGAAGCGCGGCTTCGCTCTTGGCTGGCTGACCTGGATGGGCGCCGAGACCGTGGGCGTCGGCGTCGCCATTCTCAACCTCGTGCTGGTGCCGTTCGTTGCCTTTGCCGGCAACGTCGTGCCGGACAAGGTGCTGACCCTGCCGATCCTTGGCGCGTTCGTCGTGACGCTCCTGCACTTCATCGCTCTGTATCGACTGCGCGTGCGGATCGCTGTCGGCGCAATGATCGGTGCGCTCTTTGCCGCGATGTCGGTGCAGTGGACGATTGCCCGCGCCGTCGGTTCGGGGATGCTCAAGGAAAGTCTCCCCTTTATCGTCACGGCCAAGGGCGGCGCGACCCGGCGCGCCAGCGATTTCCCCGCGTTCTGGGAAGCAGTGATCGGCGCCCTCCTGCTTGGGAGCGCAGTGCTGCTCTACTGGACGAACTGGGAGCGCGTGCAGGAGATCTACTTGTTCGCCGCCGTCCTCCTCATTCAGTCCCTGCCGTTTCTTGCCGCGGCCGGCATTGCAACGCTGGAGGCTTCGCGCCTCAATGACTTTGCGTTCTGGATTGGTCTTCGCAACCGCCTGACCAGCCTCGTCCCGGGCCGTGCGGTCAAGCCGCTGCGCCCGATCGGCTAAGCGCGATTTGTGCTCGCATCCTGCGGCGCGCGCCACGCTCGCCGCAGGATGGTCTGCTGTGCTATTCTTTTCCCGCCCACTATTATGAGGCTCTGACCGATCGGACCATTTCACAAGGCCGACCATGAGCCGTGACGATTCCCCTCTGTATTCGCGCCGCGTCGCCATGGGGCTTGCAGCTTCATTCACGCTGCTGCCGACGATTGCCGGCAAGGCCCAGGCGCCAGTGGCCAAGCCACTCCGCGATCTGGATGTCGGCCCGATCACCTGGCGAAATATTCGCACCGATTTCGGCGCGATCGGTAACGGCACCAGCAGCGACTTCGTCGCCTTCAGGACGTTCCGGTTCTGGGCACTGGCTCAAACCGGATGGGTCGGCCTCGTCATCCCCCCTTCGTCAGGTCATTACGTCACTGCTGGAGACTACGGCCGGGATGTAAGAAACACGCCGTTCTTCGGCATCAAAAAATTGGTCGTTTCCGGCTACGGCGCATCGATGGATGGTCTCCACGGTGGCGCGCTGAGAAACAGCCCGGACTACAGACACAAGATCCGCTCCGTCAAAGCCGGCTCGACGACGGTTGAACTGATCCAGCCGAGCGACTTCAGATTTCTGTCGGTCGGCTCCATGGTCCTTTTGGCTGGTTTCGATCTCCAGGGTGGTTGGGGGTACCCTCCGAACTGTCACTTCAATGAGTGGCATCGCATCACATCGGTGAAAGGCGGGCGTGTCACCTTCGAGAAGCCAGTTCGGTACGACTATCGGGACGATTGGCCACGATATTTCGAGGGCAACAAGTTCGAGCTGGGTGGCATCGGTCCGGCCGCCATATGCCGCACTATTCCTGGATGGGATTGCGAGCACAGGATCTACGGCCTGCGTTCGGTTACGGCCGGGCAGACCTATTATTTCGTGCGAAAGGCGACGCTCATCGATGTGAAGTCCGCCTCATACGGCTGGATTACCGGCGCGTCAGAAGATCATCAGATGATCGGCCAGGATCACACCGCAACGAACATGGAGGTCGATAAGCTCACGACGAAGGCGCTGATCGGCGAGTATGGGCCGCCCGAACGGAACATCCTCATTCAAAGCTCATCCGTCGATGACATGCACATTCGTGGTGGCACGCGATCGATCCACGGCACCGCGCGGCATACGCTCCTCACGGGCGGCTCGTCGCGCGATATTGTCCTCGGCCCGAGGTCCTATGGAGTCTCGGACAGCATCGAGATTCGCGACCGGGTGGTCACCAACGCCATACAGGGCGCGCCGTGGCTCGCTGTGCCGGCGGGCGATTTCACCTTCGCAAACGGGGTGCTGCGATATGCCGGCTATAAGCAGGCGCCGCAATGGCTCGTGCCGGGTGCGGTGGGTGTCATCCGCACGGTCAGTCCATATCTCGATCATCACGTCTTCAGGATTCTGAGTGTTCGGTCCGAGGACGGCCAGGTCAAGGGCCCGATCTTGATTGAAACGGACATGCAGGGATCGACTTTGCCTGCGGTCGACGGCCTCGCGAACGCCGGGCTCGTTCGTCATAACGCGCCCAAGCTTACCGTCGTCAATTGCACCGGGTGCATCGACGCCGAGGAACTGTCGATGGTGCCGCCCAACTCTCCATTCGGCATCTTTCGCCGCCGCACGTACGACGGCTCGGTCCCCGAGGCCCAAGGCGGCTATCTTCTCGGACGACTCGTGCATCTGAAGATCAACGTCGTCCGCCCATATACGGGAACAGCGCCGCACCTCATGATGAAGCTCTCTCGCTTCGGCATGTTTCTCGTGACGAAAGACAAGACCGTCATTCGCTCCCATTTTGCCGTCAACTTGAAGACGGCGGGCGAGCGCGTTGTGACGCCGGCGGGCGTGGCAGGTGCGCAGTCCGGCGATGTGAGTTTGATCGATCTCACGGGCGGCGCATGGATGCCGGGCATCGGCTTTGGCGCCTATATCGGCCACGGTGGTGGCCCGGTTGACTTGAGCAGCGAGGACGCATCCGTCCGCCCGATTGTCATCGTCGAAGCGCTGACGGATCAGGAAATTTGATGCTGGCGCTTTGTGACGAAAGCAAACGTGCCGGGGTGGATCGTCAGCTAATACTACGACCGCCATCGACGTAGATCGTTTGGCCGGTCACGAACGAACTTCCTTGCGAGAGCAGGAAAATTGTCGCTGCGACCAGATCGTCCGGCGCGCCGAAGCGTCCCATGGGAATACGCGCAAGAGCGGAAGCGCGGGACGACTCCGTCGCGAGTATTGGCGCCGCTAAAGGCGTTGGCGTCACGGCGGGTCCGATGGCGTTGACGCGAACACCATGCCGCGCCCATTCCACGGCAAGCACCCGCGTCACGTGAGCGACTGCTGCCTTGCTGGCGGCATATGCTGCGTAGTTGGGGTTCGCCACAGTGCTGGAGACGGACGCCAGAGAGACAATGCTCCCATGGCGTTGCTCGACCATGACTCGGCCCGCCTCTCTGGCTAGGCGGAAGGCCCCGCTGACGTTGATGTCGAGTGTTCGCTCCCATTCGGCGTCCGCGAGCTCGAGGGCTGGAGCAACTCTGTATATGCCGCTCGCATTGACGACACCGTCGAGGCGACCGTACTGCCGCACTGTCAAGTTGACGGCCGCCGCGCAGGATGCGCCATCCACCACATCGAGCCGAACGGAACTCGCTTCACCACCTGCCGCGATCAGCTCGTCGGCAAGCGTTCCGGCTCGCCCCTCATCCATATCGGCTACAACCACACGAGCGCCGCGCGCTGAGAGTGCTTTGGCCAAAGGCGCGCCCAGACCTCCCGCGCCGCCGGCGATCAGGATGCTCAGCCCCGCCACAGAAAAATAAGGATCCGATCCGGACGGCATCTTCGCCTCGCATGTTTGCCTGGGAAGTCATCCCATCCGAGATCTATCAATTATGAGACGTTATGTCTTGAATATTGATAGGCGAAGGTCTACGCCCGCTGAAGGCTCTACTCCGCGCCGTAAGGACGCGAGCACAATCGATCGGAGGCGTGATTCCAGATGGCTACTCGCACGATCAAGCTCATCGACGTGACGCTCCGAGACGCACACCAATGCCTTTGGGCCACGCGAATGACCACCGCGATGATGCGCGATATTGCCCCGCGTCTTGATCGCGCCGGTTTCGAGGCTATCGATCTCGTCGGTGGCGCCGTCTTCGATGTTTGCGTGCGCTATTTGAGGGAAGATCCGTGGGAGCGCATGCGTCTGCTCTCGACCTGGATCAAAGAGACGCCGCTCATCATCCACACGCGCGGGCAGAGCCTGTTCACCTTCGAGTTCTTTGCGGACGATGTCGTTGAACTGGCGGCAGAGCGGTTTGCCGCGAACGGGATGCGCTACCATACGCCCTATGACGCCCTCAACGACATGCGCAATCTGGAGCTCCCGATCAAGGCCGGTAAGCGGCACGGACTCTATGTTGCGGGCGGTCTCGTGTTCACGTTCAGCCCTGTTCACACGGACGCATACTACATCCGCAAGGCTCAGGAACTCGTCAAACTCGGCGTCGACGCGATCTTCTTGAAAGATGCGAGCGGGCTACTGACGCCTGAGCGGGTGGCGACGCTTGTGCCCGAGATCAAGAAAGTGCTGGGAACTAGGCCGCTTCAAATTCACACGCACTGCAATTCAGGGCTGGCGCCGTACGTCGTGCTTCAGGCGGTCAAGTATGGTGTCGACGTCGTGCACACGGCAACATCGACGCTGGCGAATGGTGTCTCACACGCGCCAACGGAGCGCGTGGTCGCCAATCTGCGCCGACGTGGCCACGACGTGAACATCGATCTCGAGGCCATCAAGGAGGTCGCGGAACGTCTCGCTGTGATTGCCAAGCAGGAGGACAAGCCCGTTGGCACGCCGAACGAGTACGACGAGTTCCATTTTCAGCACCAGTGTCCCGGCGGAATGGTCTCGAACCTTGCCTATCAGCTCGAGACCATGGGTCTGCGCCATCGGCTCGACGATATCCTGGAGGAAGCGTGGCACGTCCGCGAGGATCTTGGCTATCCCATCGTCGTGAGCCCGTTCGCGCAGTTCATCGTCACGCAGGCGGTGCTGAACGTTGTGGGTCGCGACAAGGGCAAAGAGCGCTACGACACTGTGCCAGATGAGGTGCGGCTCTACGTTCGCGGCGGCTATGGCGAGATAGCCGGCCCGATCGATCAGAATCTATACGACAAGATCACGCGCGGGGCGCAACCGATCACGGAGCGCCCAGGCGCGCTGATTGCGCCAGCGCTCGATCGACTCCGCAAAGCGCGGGGCCCGTTCGCTTCGGACGACGATCTGTTGCTGGCAGCTTTCTATGATCCCACTCAATTTCGAGCGCTGAAGGATGCCGGGCCGATCGTCACGGATTACCGCCCGACCAACACACCGCTGCTTTCCTTGATCAATGAGCTGACGAGTAGACCGGCGATCAAATCCTTTCGGCTCAACTTGAACTGAGGGCAGCAGCAGTTCGTCGCGCGAGACTGCGATCGCCGGCAAAGCGTGACCAATGTCGCGCCTGTCCAGCACCACAGCACTTCTTGTACGCGGCCCCGTGCTCGCTCTGGCTGTCGGTTGCCAGTCGTACGGCGACGCGAAGATCGTGACCGGTAAACGGGAACGGCGCGTCGTATGAGAAGGACACGGGTGCGCCTGCATCGAGACCGCAGTTAAGGCCTGCAGTCGTGCCGTGGGTGGGCCAAGTCTTTGGTATGTCCACGGCTCCAAGTTCGCGCCCGTTGGCGCTGAGCGTCACGCGTACGGCATTCTTGCCCGACCGCGCGACGTCCAGATCCAACTGCGCTCGACCAGCGGATGGACGCCAGTCAACTCGGATCGTGTGGGTCGTCGATTCCGAATAGACGTACTCGTAACAGGCTTGGTCGTTCTGCAGGTACAGCACGAATCCACCGAAATGACTGCCCCAGGCCAGCACGACGCCTTCCAGTGGTGCCTCAGCGACGTCGAACGACGCTGTGATCCGATAACTGCGATCGGATATGTCCGGAGAGGTCAAACGATCGATGCGCGACATGCCGGCGTGGAACTCATAATCGAGGGCCGGCATCATTTTCAAGCGCTCGGCAGCGCGCTCCCAGTCACGGTCGTCCAGGGGAAGAACGTCGAAGTCTTTTGCCTGATCCCACCAAAGCTCCAGCAGCTCCTTCAGCTTGTCCGGCTGTGTCGCCGCCAAGTCATGTATCTCGGCGAAGTCATCGTCGAGCTTATAGAGCTCCCAGATGTCACGCTCGAAGTCATCGCCTTTAGTGTGATGCGCCACGGCCTTCCATCCGCGACTCCAAATCGCGCGATCGCCGAGCAGCTCAAAAATTTGTGACTCTTTTTTCGTCGGCGCCTCCGGGGTCTCGAATGTGTAGGTCATCGGCGTGCCGTGAACAGGCAGTTGCGGGACACCTTCGAACGCCTCGGGCGCGCTGATGTTCAGGATGTCGTACACCGTAGGCGCGATATCGACGACGTGGTGGTACTGGTGCCTGATCTGACCGGGTTCCTGAATGTGACCGGGCCAGTGCATGATGAGCGGTGCCCTGACGCCGCCGCCATGCACGTGCTTCTTGTACCACTTCAGCGGTGTGTTGGACGCCTGCGCCCAGCCGGTAGGATAGTGATTGTAGGCCATCTCGCCGCCGATGCGATCGATGAACGGCAATGACGACTCCACGGTCTCCTTCTCGTAGACCATGTGCTTGCGCAGGTGGATCGCACCGGTCGGTCCACCTTCCGCGCTCGCTCCGTTGTCCGAAAGAAGAACGATCAGAGTGTTGTCCAATTGGCCGACGGAGGCGAGATAATCGACCAATCGGCCGATCTCGGTGTCGGTGTGCTCGAGGAAGCCGGCGTACGTCTCCTGCAAGCGGGTAAACAGCCGTCGCGCGTCGTCGGTATGCTGCTCCCAAGGCAGCACGTCCGGGTTCGGAGGCGCGAGCGTCGTTCCTGGTGGTACCAATTTGAGCGCAAGCTGTTTGCGAAGCCGCTCTTCGCGGATGGCGTCCCAGCCCTTGTCGTAGCGGCCCGAATAGCGTTCGATGTATTCCTTCGGTACGTGATGCGGCCAATGGCAGGCACCGAACGCCAAGTAGGCGAAGAAGGGACGACCGACGCCGGAGCTCAGATGATCGCGGACATCCCCGATGGTGTGATCGACGAGGTCAGCGCTCAAGTGGTATTCGTCCGGCCTTTCGAGCTGGATGGGCCGGTTGTCCTGGCAGAGTTCAGGATGCCACTGGTCGGTTAGCGCGCCATGAAATCCGTACCAGCGATTGAAGCCCTTTCCGAGCGGCCAGTTGTCGTGCGGACCGGCGGCGCCGTAGTCCGAAATGTTCGTCAGGTGCCACTTGCCGGTCGCGTAACACGAATATGCGTGCGGGCGCAGGACCTGGGGGAGCATGGCCGCCGCCCGGCCAACCTGTCCCTTGTATCCGGGGAATCCGCTGGACCACTCGGCGATGATTCCGACGCCGACCGAGTGCGCATTGCGGCCCGTCAGCAGGCACGCTCGGGTAGGAGAGCACATCGAGGTGACGTGGAAATTTGAGTATGCCGCGCCGTTCGCCGCGAGCGCATCGATCCGCGGTGTCGCAATCTCCGAGCCGTAGCAGCCCAGGTCCGAGTAGCCGACGTCGTCGAGCACGATGAATACAATATTCGGCGCACCCTTCGGAGCAGCGGGCGGCTCCGGCCACCACGCTTTGGAATCGCGATAGGTTCGACCGATGGTGCCCTTGAAGCCGGCGTTGTTGGCGTTGCTCATTGATCCGTCTCCAATTGCCTATCGTGCGTCTTGCAAGATCATGTCTGAGGCTTTCTCAGCGATCATGATCGTCGGCGCATTCGTGTTTCCGGAAGTCAGTGTCGGCATGATTGATGCGTCGACGACGCGCAGTCCGGCGATTCCTCGCACGCGAAGGCGATCGTCGACGACAGACATGGCGTCGTGCCCCATCTTGCAGGTGCCTACCGGGTGATAAATCGTCGTCGAGGATTGGCGAGCGGCTTCCAGCAACGCGTCGTCGGACTGCACGTGAGCGCCTGGCGCGTATTCGGATTCGATCACCTCCGCCAATCGGGCGGCCGAAGCGATTGTGCGCGAGAATCGCATGCCGGCGATCTGGGTCGTGCGATCCAATTCCGTTGCAAGGTAGTTTGGATGAATTGCCGGGTGGGCCGCCACATCCGCAGATTTCAAGAGGATTTCACCGCGACTCTCGGGCCGCAGTTGGCACGTGGACATCGTGAGGCCGGAGAATGGGTGCAGCCCGGCGCCAAGCTTGTCGGTACTCAGAGGTTGGACGTGATACTGAATATCCGGCGCTTCCAAGCCGGGGCGCGTCCGGACAAATGCGCATGCCTGGCTAGCGCCCATAGCCAGAGGCCCCCGCCGCGTCAGCATGAATTGAATGCCCGCCATCGTGCGGCCGAAGACGTTGCGAACTTCATCGTTCACGCTGATCGGCTTGTTGAGCTTGTAGACGACCCGCACCTGCAGATGATCCTGCAGATTTTTGCCGACACCTTGGATGTCAGAGACGACCTCGATGCCGTGGGATCTCAAATGCTCAGCCGGCCCGATGCCGGACAGCATAAGAATTTGCGGAGAGCCGATGGCGCCCGCCGAGAGAATCACTTCCCGCTCGGCTCGTGCGGTATGTGTTTTACCACCGCGAGCGTAGGTAACACCTACGGCACGCCCACTGTCGATATCGATGCGCTGAGTATGTGCATGGGTGAGAACGGATAGATTGCCGCGGCGCTTCGCTGGTCTCAGGTATCCAGCCGCCGTCGAGCAGCGCAGGCCGTTGCGAGCCGTAAGCTGGAAGTATCCGGCGCCGTCCTGGTCTTTGCCGTTAAAGTCATTGACGCGTGGCACACCCACGGCTTCGGCCGCGTCGATGAATCGATCGCACACCTCGCGCTCGATACGCATGTTGCTGACGCCGAGGGGGCCTCCGGTTCCGTGATACTCATCTGCGCCCATCTCCTGATCTTCGGAGCGCATGAAATACGGAAGCACGTCGTCATAGCCCCATCCCGCACAGCCGAGTTGGCTCCAGTGATTGAAGTCTGAGCTATGTCCTCGGATGTAGAGCAGTCCGTTGATCGAACTCGATCCGCCAAGAACCTTGCCTCTCGGCCAGTCCAGGCTCCGTCCGCCGAGACCCGGGCACGGCTCGGTCTTGAACATCCAGTCGGTTCTTGGATTGTGCATCGTCTTGAAGTAGCCGACCGGGATGTGGATCCATATGTAGCGATCATTGCCGCCGGCCTCGAGCAGAAGCACGCGCGTGCGGCCGTCCGCCGTCAAGCGATTGGCCAGCACGCAGCCGGCGGAGCCGGCACCGACGATGATGTAGTCCCACTCCTGATCCATCGGTCCGTTCGACTTTCCAACTGTGCCCGAATAGTGCCGTTACCGCTCGCGGAGGTGATGTCCCGAGCTACTGCGCGGTCCAGCCGCCATCGACGATGAGCGAACTGCCGGTGATGAAGCTTGATGCTTCAGATGCCAGAAAGACGACAGGACCGATCAGTTCTCGAGCCTCTCCAAACCGACCGAGCGGTGTCGTTCGCGTTATGCGATCTCGGACATCCGATGCGTGCTGCCGGGTGAGCGGCGTGTCGATGTAGCCAGGCGCGATCGAATTGACGCGAATGCCGTGCTCGGCAAATTCGAGGGCGAGAACCTTGGTGAGTTGGACGATCGCGGCTTTCGCCGCGGCGTAGGGCGCGACGTTCTTTGCGGCGATATGGCCGAGAACCGACGCGATATTGATGATTGTGCCCCGCCTCTGCGCCTGCATCGTCCGGCCGACCGCCCGGCAGAACAGGAACGTGCCGCGCACATGCACTTCGTGTAAGGAATCGAACTCGGCCAACGAAAAATCGATGAGCGGCTTGCGAATATTGTGACCTGCGTTGTTCACCAGAATGTCGATCGGGCCGAGATCCTGAAGAACCCGGTTCGTTGCGTTCTCCACGTCGTCTTCGCGACTCACGTCCGCCCGCACCGCAAGCGCGCGTGTTCCGCTGCCATTGGAGATCTCTCTTGCGCAGCGCTCCGCGATCGCGGCATCTCGGTCCACAATGGCAATATTGGCCCCGTGACACGCCAATCCCCACGCCATGGCGCGGCCGAGCCCCGAGCCGGCTCCGGTGATCAGGGCAACGCGCCCCGTGAGATCATTCTGGCCGCGTACTGCCGTTGCCGAGGGCAGCGCCGTCACGAGTTCGGTCATTTTGTCCTCGATTGCTCAGTAGCTCGCCCGGCCGCCACTCACGTCGTAGCAGGCGCCCGTGACAAAGCTGGCCTCATCCGAAAGCAGGAAGGCGACGATGTTTGCGACTTCATCCGCGCGCGCCGCACGTGCCATGGGAATGCGGCTGACGGAATCCTTGGAGAACCAATCCGGCATTTCACCCTGCATGCCGGTTGCCTCGACGATCGCCGGCGCAACGCAATTCACGCGAATGCCGTGCGTGACGAGTTCCTTCGCCCATGACTTCGTGAAGCCGATGACGGCCGCCTTGCTGGAGGCGTAGATGGACATATCCTTGGGGCCGTCTTTTCCGGCCACGGATGCGATCGTAACGATTGAACCTCTGCCACGCTCGATCATGTGGCGCGCGACGATGCGTGTGCAGGCAAAGACAGCCCGCACATTCAGATCGAACACGCGGTCGACGTCTGCGTCCGTGGTCTCGAGCAGCGGTCGAACCGGGCCCAGCATCCCGGCATTGTTCACGAGCCAATCGACATGGCCGAAACGCGCAACGCTGCGCTCCAGCAGTTGGCTCAGCGCCGCATTGTCGAGGACATCGACCTCCAATGCCAATGCGGATCCGCCGGCCTCGACGATTGATGCTTCCAATTCCCGCGCCGCGACGATGTCGCGGTCAGCGATCACGACCGATGCGCCACGACGAGCCAAATCCTGTGACATGGCTTTGCCGAGACTCGCGGCGCCGCCAGTGACGATCGCCACGCGGTCGGATAGCGAAGGATTCGCAGAAGCCATCATATGCTCGTCTCCCCGACACTCGCTTTCTGGACGAGCGTTTTGCTTTCTGTGAACCGATGACGCGGAATCCAATGCGCGAAGTCGGTCATCAGCCCTTCCGAAAGCGTTTCATCAGGTGAAACGCTAAGGTTCATTATTTGACACGAAGCAAAACTAGTGATGCAGTTGGACTGCTGTCAAGGCGCGTACATGCGTTGCAAGACGACGATCACAGTTGCGCAAGCTTAGGGGAGGTAGGGCAATGGATGCAGCTCTGAGGTGCTCCAGACGAACGGTTTTGGCGATCATTGGAATGGGCACGGCTGCGAGCCTCTCGCTCGCGCCCATGGCCGCATCAGCGCAGGACATTGCGTACGTCAACAAGACGAAAAAGACGATGCGTTTAGCGCACGGTGTCGTGGCGGGATCGCCGTACGATGTCGGAGCGCACCGGTTTGCGGAACTCGTTGACCAGTACACGAAGCGTGCGGTCCAGGTGAAGGTCTTCCCAAGCGCTCAGCTCGGTCTCGAGCAGAATACCGCCAAGGATGTTCAGCTTGGCACGCTCGACCTCACACTCGTCGCGATCAACAATGCGTCGATCTGGTACAAGCCTCTCGACGTCACGATCATGCCCTTCATGTTTCGCGATCGCGATCATGCCAACGCCGTCGTGAACGGGCCTGTCGGCAAGGAGCTGTTCGAGGGATACCGCAAAGCGTCGGGCTTGCGGATCATCTCGGTGTTCGAATGGGGTGATCGCGCGATCATCAACAAGATCAGGCCCATCAACAAGCCGGATGACCTGAAGGGCATAAAGATACGTCTGCCGAAGAACGAGGTCATGCTTGATACGTATGCTGCGCTCGGCGCGACTACCGCGGCGATTGATTGGGGTGAGCTCTATACGGCGTTGCAGCAGGGCGTCGCGGACGGCTTGGAAGGCCCGCCGCAAGGCATGATCGACATGAAGTTTACCGACTTCCTGAAGAACTACTCGTACATCAATATTTTTTACGGCCTAGCGGTGATCCTCATCAACGACAAGGCTTTCATGGCTCTCCCCAAGGAGCAGCAGGAAGCCATCACGCGGGCTGGATACGAGGCCGGAGAGTATCAGCGCTGGGTATCGGCGGTCTCTCACGTCGACGGACTGAAGAAGCTTCAAGAGGTCGGTGTGAAGGTGAACGTGGTCCAGGACCGTGAAGCGTTCATCAAGGCGGTCCAGCCAGTCTACTCGAAGTATCGCAAGGAGATTGGCGAGGACTGGTTCAAGAAAGTCTCGGAAGCGAAATAGTGTCCGGCAAAGACTGACTGCCTCGCGCGCCGGTTCGCCGGCCGCGAGGTTTGCGCGCTAGTGGCCTGCATCATCGGCGGCGTCAGATCCCGAGAGAGTCTATGCGCATACTCAAATGGCTCGACGACTGGTTCGAGCAGGCCGTTATCGTCGTGCTTTGCACGATCCTCGTGGCTTGCCTGTCCTACTCCGCGATGGTGCGGTATTTCCTCAGTCACCCTTACCTGACGGGGCTGTCGCACAAGGCTGAAGAGCTGGCGATCTTCGCCTTCGTATTCCTGCTCTACTTCGGCTCGGTACTCGCGACGAAGGAGCGGGCGCATTTTCGCGTGTCGGCTCAGCTCGACTGGCTGCGGCCGCCGTTGCGCCGTTGGCGGTTCGCCATCGGCGACATGCTGTGGCTCGGCTTCAACCTTTTCATTGTGTGGCAAGGCTTATTGCTCGTGCAGAGCGCGTTCGAGCGGCCGGAGCCTTCCTTGGCGCTCCATATCCCCATGCAATGGATCTATCTGGTCATTCCGGTCGCGTTCGCCCTGACAAGTTTCCGTCTCATCCAGAGCTACATGAGGCCGGAACCGGAAGAAGACGATCTCTCCAAGAAGCAGTTGTGAGCCTGCCATGATCGCTGAACTTTTCACTGAGGCTCACATAACTGGGGTCGTGTTCGGCTCCCTCGGGATCGCTTTGCTGCTTGGCGTTCCGATCGGCTACTCGCTCGGGATCGCTACTCTGTGCGGCCTGCTACTCACGCCGATCCCGCTCGTCTACATGGCGCAGACGCTTTACACCGGCGCCGGCCTGTTCCCGCTGATCGCAATTCCAGGCTTCATCCTTGCCAGTGAGCTCATGATGCGCACTGGCCTGACCGAACGGATCGTTCGCGTTGCCTACATCCTCGTCGGCAATGTTCCCGGGGGGCTGGCCGTTGTAACGATCATTTCGTGCGCATTTTTTGCGTCGCTGTCCGGCTCAGGGCCTGCGACCACGGCCGCCATTGGCTCGACGATGATTCCAATGATGGTGCGGGCTGGATATCCGGCCCCCTTCGCCGCAGCCGTCGCCGCGACGGGCGGTACGCTCGGTATCCTCATCCCCCCGTCCAATCCGATGATCGTCTACGCGGTCATGACGAAAGACGTGTCGGTGGTCGGCCTGTTCGCTGCGGGCATCCTTCCTGGACTGCTGCTGACGGGCTTGCTCGTTGCCACGTGCTTGTTCATCGGAAGGCGATACGGATACAAGGCGACCGGCGAGAAGTTCCAGATCAACGCGTTCTTACGGGCGGTTTGGGACGCGCGAGTTGCCCTCGCCATGCCAGTCGTTGTTCTGGGCACGATCTACACGGGCGCCGCAACGCCGACCGAGTCCTCGATGCTCGCGGTGATCTACGCCATGGTTGCGGGGGCTGTGACGAGGCGATTGTCGTTCGCCGACATCGCGCATTCGATGGTAGCCGCTGGCAAGCTGACCGGCGCGGTCCTCATCATCATGGGCCCTGCGATGGCCTTCGGCAAACTGCTCACGCTGTATCAAATCCCCGAGCAGATCGCGTCGAGCTTCTTGCAAATCACTCAGGATCCGATCCTGATGCTGATGCTTTTCTCGGCCTTCATGGTCCTGTGCGGAATGTTCGGCGAGTCTCTCAGCCTGATCGTTCTGCTGACGCCGATCTTCCTTCCGATCTTCATCAAGCTCGGGGTTGATCCCGTTCAGTTCGGCATTCTTTTCGTCGTGCTGTGCGAGGTAGGCTTCCTCACGCCACCACTTGGCGTGACGCTATTCGTCGCCTCGGCGATCAGCAAAGTTTCCATCGAGCAGGTGAGCAAGGCGGCGCTTAAATTCGTGGCGCTTCTTCTCGCCTTCGTGATGCTTCTTATCCTCTTGCCGTGGATCTCGACGGTTGGATACAAGTGGGGCGCGGGATAGCGCACTTGAGAGGCGAAGATTAGCACTTTGCCGCACCGCACCACTGCAATTGCCACAGTGAAGCTGTGCGCGGCGTACGTGAAACGTCGCTCGGAGAACCTTGACAGCACCGGTGATTGTGACGCTAGCTCAGGCGTATCAGATATGAGGTCAGATCGTTCCAATGAATGAAATCCGTACATTGAGCGTTGCAGACCGATCGCCGGTCATGAAGTCCCTGCGCTTGCTGGCACATATTGCCGCCAGCGACGAGGCTCCCGCATTGGCAGAACTGAGTCGTGCGATGAGTCTGCCGAAGCCAACGACATATCGATTGGCGCGCGCGCTTGAAGTTGCGGGCTACATCGCGAAGGACCCGCTCACGCTGCGCTATCAGATCGGCTTGTCGTTCGAGGACATCGCGCTCAAGGGTCTGAGGAACAGCGCCGCACACGGGAACCGTCGCCTGATCATGAGCGGTCTGGCCGAACGTCTGGACGTTCGCGTCAATCTGGTCGTTCTGAAATCCGGCAATCTTTCGTTCGTCCAATGGGTGGATTCGACCGCGCCATTGCGCGTCAACATCGGGGGCGATGTCCCCATGCCGGTGCACTGCAGTGCAAGCGGCAAGCTGCTGTTGGCATTCGGCCCGCCAGAGCTTCGAGACACGGTTATGCGCCGGGCACCGTTCCACAAGTACACGAAAAACACGATCACGACCGCGGCCCGCTTCTCCCGGCATCTCGATGAAATCGCGAAGCAGGGATACTCCTGCGACGATCAGGAACTGATTCCGGGCGTGAACTGCATTGCGGTGCCGATCCGCAGCGAGACCGGTCAGACTGTTGCGGGTCTGGCGGTCATGGCGCCCGTCGCCACCTTGCCCCTTGAGCGGCTCAAGCAGCACCTCCCCGATATCAAGGCCGCCGCCGCCCTGATTGCCGCCGAGTTCGCGCGACGCCCTTCGGCAGCGCGCACCAAGAAGGACGGGTCGTCACCCGCACCTCCAAAACCGAAAAAAGCGCCCGCCGCGATCGCAAAGAAGAGAGCCCAGAAATGAGCACGGAGCTGACGCATAGTGATGTTGAGAGCATCATGAAGATCATCGATGCCGCAGAGCACCTCAACGAGATCGAGATCGTGCTCGGTAACTTCAGGCTTCACGTCGTGCGTGGACAAGGTGGCGGTGGATCTTCCATGCCTGCTCCGGCAGCGCCGTCAGCGCCCCGCTCCCAGCCGCAAGCGTCAGCACCGGTTGCGCAAGGAGCCGTGGCCGCACCTGCGCCTTCGGTCTCGACCGATATACCGCCTGGTGCCATCGCCATCCGCGCGCCGATGCTCGGCATTTTTTATCGATCACCCGCTCCTGGCGAGAAGCCTTTCGTCGAGGTCGGACAGCGCGTGCGCGCGGATGACACGGTCTGTCTTATCGAGGTGATGAAGCTCTTCAATTCAATTCGAGCGGGAGTGGATGGCGAGATCGTCGCAATTTTCGTCGAGAACAGTGCGCTCGTTGAGTTCGATCAGGTGTTGATCTGCGTCAAGCCAGACAAGGCCTGATCGCATGGCGGCGGCGCTGTTCAAGAGAATCTTTGTTGCCAATCGCGGTGAGATTGCCGTGCGTGTCGTCCGGGCGTGCGATCAATTGGGCATAGAGAGCGTTGCCGCTGTATCGCTCGCGGATCGCGATAGTCTTGCGGCCAGGATGGCGACGCGGGCGGTGTGCATCGGGCCGGCGTCCGCGACTCAGAGCTATCTGAGACCGGAGATCCTCATAACTGCGGCTCTCGGTAGCGGCTGCGATGCCATACATCCCGGCTACGGCTTCTTGTCGGAACGCGCGCAGTTCTCGCGTATGTGCGCCGAGGCGGGTATCACGTTCATCGGGCCTGCGCCCGAGGCCATCGAAGTCATGGGCGACAAGCTGTCGGCCGTGCAACTGGCTGAAGAAGTGGGCGTGCCGCGGGTGCCGGGTTCTGGGCGTGTCGATAACTCCGACAGCGCCCGTGAATTCGCGCGGGCTCATGGATACCCGGTATTGATCAAGGCGAGTGCCGGCGGTGGTGGGCGCGGCATGCGTGTGGTGCGGCGAGATGAGGATCTCTTGTCGCAACTCGCCGCTGCGGCGGCCGAGGCACAAGCGGCCTTCGGCGACGCCTCGCTCTACGTCGAGAAATTTATAGAGCGCGCGCGGCACATCGAGATTCAGATCATCGGCGATGCTCATGGCAATGTCGTGCATCTGGGCGAGCGCGACTGTTCCACCCAGAGGCGACATCAGAAGTTGATCGAGGAGGCGCCCTCTCCGGCGATTGACGAGAGCTTGCGTCAGCAGCTTGCGGAGGCCGCCGTCAAACTGGCGCGCCATGTCCGCTACGTCGGTGTCGGAACCGTCGAGTTCGTTTTCGACGACGACACGCGCCGCTGGTATTTTCTCGAGATGAATACGCGCATCCAGGTCGAGCATCCTGTCACCGAGATGGTCACAGGACGCGATCTCGTCGTCGAACAGATCCGCGTGGCGGCGGGAGAGCCGATCTCGTTCACTCAACAGGACGTGGCGTTGACGGGCCATGCCATCGAATGCCGCATCAATGCCGAAGATGCGGGGGCGAACTTTGCGCCCCGGCCTGGTCGTATTCAAACGTGGGTTACGCCGACGGGCGAAGGCGTGCGCGTCGATACGCACTGCTTTCCTGGCTATCTGGTTCCGCCCTACTACGACTCACTGTTGGCGAAGATTATCGTCCATGCCCACGATCGGGCGGAAGCGGTTGCCCGCATGCGGGACGCCCTCGATCGCCTTCAGGTATCCGGTGTGCCGACGACAGCACCGTTTCATCAGCAGGTCCTCGACCATCCGGATTTCGCCAACGGCGCGGTCACCACACGGTGGGTCGAGGAGACGTTTATGCCAGCCACGCAGCAAGCCTGAGGCACGTCCTGACCGGCGGAGCGTAGAATCTACAAAAAAAGGCACATGGGAGAACAGGCCAAAATGGCCGCGACAACAAAGGACGAAGGCCGCCGATCCAGTATCGCCACAGCGATGGGGGCCGGCATCAAAATCGGCGCATGGAACGTCGTGTCGTTGGCGATCGCGCTTGCCGTCTGGCAGTTGGCCTCGGTGGCGGTGGCATCCCCGTTCTTTCCGGCGCCAATGCAGATCGTCGACGCCTTTATTCAGCTTGCCACACGCGGCGATACAACCGGTCATTCGCTCTGGGAACACGCGTGGGCGAGCATCGAGCGCGTGCTGGTCGGCTTCGGCCTCGGCGTTCTTTTTGCTGTCCCTCTGGGCCTTCTCATGGGCCTTTACCCGAAGCTTTACGCGGGCACGCGGTCCGTCATCGAGCCGTTCCGCTTCATCCCACCAATCGCCTGGATTCCGCTGGCGATCATCTTCTTTTCGGGCCTTACGCGTTTCGCCTTTCTGATCTTCCTCGGCGCGTTCTTTCCGATCTTCACATCGACGCTCGTCGGTGTCGCGCGTGTGGAGCCGATCCATCGCAAGGTCGGTATTGTTCACGGTGCCGGAAAGCTCTGGATTCTCCGTCACGTCGTCATCCCCACCGTTATGCCGGACATCATGGCCGGCATGCGTGTCGGGCTCGGCACGGCTTGGCTGACGATCGTGGCCGCGGAATTGGCCGGCGGGATATCGACGGGCCTTGGCCGCATGATGACCAACTATGCGGAACTGATCATGGTCTCGCACGTGATTGTCGGGATGCTCCTGATCGGCCTGATCGGCTTTCTCATGAACGAGGTCCTACTGCTCGTCGAGAGGCGTCTGTTCCGCTGGCGTTGGCAGGTCAGCCTGTAAGAGGGAAGCTCATGGACGCTCCGGTTGCGCCGCCGAAAGTCGAAGTCGATGCTTCGCACAGGTATGGATCGTTGACCGTTCACGAGGAACTGAAGTTCCGCGTCAACGCGAACGAGTTCGTCTGCATCTGTGGACCATCGGGCTGCGGGAAGACCACGCTGCTCGATATGCTCGCCGGGATCCTCGTGCCATCGAGCGGACACGTGTTGATCGACGGCATGTCTGCAAATCCGAAGAAGCAGAGCATCTCGTTCGTCTTCCAGGAGCCTTCGACATTCCCCTGGCTGACGGTTGCCGAGAACGTGGCCACCGGTCTCAAGATCAAGGGCGTGCCAGCAGCAACGATCCGATCGAAAGTGGCGGACATCATAGGCATCGTTGGGCTCACCGGCTTCGAGGATTATTACCCGCATCAGATCTCGGGAGGCATGAAGCAGCGTGTCGCGATCGCGCGGGCGTTTGCAACGGAGGCCGATCTTGTCCTCATGGATGAGCCGTTCGTCAGCCTGGACCAGCCGACACGCGAACACATGCAGCGCGAGGTGCTGGACATCTGGCGGCGCATGAAGCGGACCGTGATCTTCGTCACACACAATCTCGAGGAGGCGGTCTATCTCGCGGATCGGGTTCTCATCCTTTCGGCGAAGCCGGCGCGCATCGTGGCGGAACTGCCCATCACGCTGCAGCACCCGCGCGATCCACTATCTGCTGAGTTCACGGAGATCCGCTCGAAGTGCGTGCGGTGGCTGCACGCCACGCATTGAAGAAGAAGGCTGACAACAGCGCAGTCGAAGTCCAGGGAGCAGGAGGAACGCAATGCCCACACGGCGCAATACTCTCAAAGGAATAGCAGCAACGGCACTGATGCCGACCGCAGTCGCGCTCACGACCACGGACGCGGCAGCTCAGTCGATGAAGACCGTTAGACTTGCCGACCAGAACGGTTCCGAAGTCGACTACGCTGCCGTTTGGGTGGCCGAGTTGAATGGCTACTACGAGGCAGAGGGCATCAAGATCGATCGCAAGACCTACGCGAACGGTCCTTCCGCACTCCTCGACATCAAAAACCTGGATGCCGTGATGGCGGCGATCGTGCCGTTCATGCAGTACGTCGCGCGTGGCGGCGACCTCAAGATCGTCATGTCTGTCACGAAAGGCAACGCGCCGATCATCGGTAAGAAGCAGTACAAGACCGTCAAGGATCTGGATGGGAAGAAAGTCGGTACGCCGGGTCTCGGAACGATCCACGACGCCGTGCTCAGCTACATTCAGCGCTCCCAGAATCTGAAATTCCAGCATGTGCCGGCGAAGATCACCGACGTCGCCATCATGATTCAGAAGGGAGAGGTCGAAGCGTTCATCGGATGGGAGCCTGCCTCGGCTGCCGCAGTCGCGCGGGCGCCGGACCTGCTCCATTACATCCAGCGCATGCCGCCGATTCCGAATGCGGAGAGTCTGCAACTCGCCTTCACACCGGAATACGTGAAGAACAATCCCGAGACCGTCCAGAAGTTCATTCGCGCGACGCTACGCGGCATCGCGTGGATAAAGTCGAATGGGAATCAGAAGACCGCTGAGCTTGTCTCCAAGAAGATGAACGATCCAAGCTCGCTGCCGGTCAATCTGGACGCGCTGCAATCAGTGGATCTGACGCAACCGCGCCTCGACATGGCATCGACCCGCGTCTGGATGACGACGATCGCTCAACAGGGAAAAATTCCCGAAGACCTCGTCAAGGATGTCGACGGCTGGATCGGCAAGTATCTCGACTACTCGTTCCTTGAGAAGGCGGAAGCTTCGTTGAAGTGACACTAAGCGGGCGGCCTCGGTGGATGGCCGCCCTTCCCGGATTCTGGAGATCAAATGCGCGATATCGCCGTCGTAGACACCACACTCCGTGATGCGCACCAATGCCTGTGGGCGACTCGCATGACGACCGCCCACATGCTGCCGATCGCGGAGCGGATGGATCGGATCGGCTTCCGGCGAATCGATCTCGCCGGCACGATCCAGTTCGATGTCTGCGTGCGATACCTCAAGGAAGACCCGTGGGAGCGGATGAGGCTGATGCGGCAGCGCATCACGCAGACGCCGCTGAGTTCGTTCACGCGTTCCAAAAATCTCGTGGCCTTTGATGTGCTGCCCGACGACATCGTCGAACTCTGGGTTGAGCGGCTTGTGGCGAACGGCTTCCGTGAGATCGGAAGTTTCGATGGCCTCAACGATGTCGACAACATGCTGACGACGATCAACGTCGCACGCCGCTTGGGCGTCAAGACGTTCGGTGCGCTCTCCTACGGCCTCTCGCCGGTTCATACCGACGAACTGTATATCCGGACGGCTCGCGATCTCATTCAGCGGGGGAAGGTCGATGCGATTTGGCTGAAGGATGCAGGCGGTCTGCTGACCGTGGACCGCATCCGCACGCTCGTTCCGGCCATCAAGGCCGTTATGGGCAGCGTTCCGCTCGAACTGCACAGCCATTGCATGACGGGAGTGGCCCCCCTCGTATATCTCGAAGGGATCAAGGCCGGTGCCGATATGGTGCACACGTCGATCGCGCCATTGGCGAACGGCAACGCGCAACCCGCAACGCAGTCGACGGTCAAGAATCTGCGGGCACTCGGCTATAGAGTTGATATCGACGATGCGCTGGTGGACGAAGTCGGCGAGCACTTCCGCCGGGTCGCCATGCAGGAGGGCAAGCCTGTCGGCGCACCGCAGGAATACGATGCTTTTCACTACGAGCATCAGATTCCCGGTGGGATGATGTCGAATTTCCGCTCGCAGCTCGCGCAGGCGGGGCTTTCTCATCTCTTGCAGAAGCTTCTGGAAGAGTGCGCGCGTGTTCGCCACGAGCTCGGCTTTCCGATCCTTATTACTCCGTTTGCGCAGTTCGTTGGCACTCAGGCGGTGCTCAACGTCGTGCAAGGCGAGCGCTATCGCACAGTGCCGGACGAAGTGAAAAAGTACGCACTGGGCTATTTCGGGAAGCTGCTCGCGCCGGTCGATCCGGATGTTCTCGATCGCATCGTCACAAATGGTTCGCCCGGCATCGCGCTGAAGCCGGAGCCGCTCGCGCCAGCGGTCGCCAAGCTTCGGCGGCAATATCCTGAGGCGGATGACGACGAGCGCCTCTTGCGGTTCATGTTCGCTGGTCCGCAGGTCGATGAAATGCGGGCGGCGGGCGCAATGAAGACGGAGTACCTATTCGAGGCGCCCCTTGTGCGACTGGTACAGGAATTGGCCTCGCGCAAAGTAAGCAGAGCGCATTTTTCCATGCCACAGAGGAAGTAAGAAGCACGGAGAAAGCGCCGGATCGCGGGAGCTCAAAGTGCCGGTGGTTGGCGCTAAGCTCTGGAATTTATTGGCGACCCCGGCAGGACTCGAACCTGCGACCCTCTGCTTAGAAGGCAGATGCTCTATCCGGCTGAGCTACGGGGCCCGAGGGTGCTCCGACCGCAGTGAGCATTAACCGACGTGGGAAGCGGGCGCAATATTTGCCTGTCCGAGCCGCCGCCGCTCGGTCGATTTTCCGGGACTGATCGGAATCAATGCATCTGGTGGGCATTGATGGATACAGTGGACGGATTCAAAGGAGTTAATTGATAGGGCACGTCTCGGAATGCAGGAGCAGTGGCACTCGAAGCTCGGCTTCATCCTCGCGACCGTCGGGGCCGCGGTCGGATTAGGAAGTATCTGGCGGTTCGCGTACGTTGTCGGCGAGAACGGTGGCGCCGCCTTCCTGATCGTCTACATGGCGATGATCCTGCTGATCTGTATTCCGCTGGTCATCGCGGAGCTGGCGATCGGGCGACGGGGCGCAGCGGATGCTGTGACCGCCTTCGAGGGGGCGACGCCGGATGGCAAATGGCGCTTGCTCGGCGGTCTAGGCGTCGTCGCCGCGGGCGCGATCCTCACCTACTATGCCGTCGTCGCGGGCTGGGCGGCGCGCTACTTCGCCCACGCGTTCGGAACCGAGCTGTGGGCGGTCGAGAGTTCGGCGCACGGCGCCTATTTCAGTTCGTTCATTGCCGACGGTGTGTCCGTGGTGTTCTGGCAGGGCGCCATGCTGGCGGTCACGGCGGCGGTCGTTGCGTCCGGCGTCAATTCCGGGATCGAGCGTCTCAACATGTGGCTGATGCCGCTGCTCGGCGTGATCGTCGTCGCGCTCGCGCTCTATGCCATGACGCTTCCGGGATCAGAACGCGGTGTGGCGTTCCTGTTCGCGCCGGACTGGAGTGCATTCGCCAAGCCAGCCCTCTACCTGAATGCGCTCGGCCAGGCCTTCTTCTCGATCGGCATCGGCATGGCCGTGTTCGTGACCTACGGCAGCTACCTCGGTGCGGGAACGCGCATTCCTGCGGCGGCGATGATTATCGTCATCATCGATACGGTGTTCTCGGTTGTCGCCGGTCTCGCGGTATTTCCAGCGGTCTTTGCTTTCGGTGGCGATCCGGCGGCGGGACCGGGCCTCGCCTTCGTGACGTTTCCGCAAATTCTTCAGCAGATGCCGGCCGGTCGACTCATCGGGCCGCTGTTCTTCTTTCTGCTTTCGGCCGCTGCCCTTGCATCGATGGTCTCTTTGCTCGAAACCTGCGTCGCCTACGCGGTACACCGCCGAGGCGCTGGCCGGATGCGCGCGACCGCGGTGCTGACGGCCGTCATCTTCGCTCTGGGGTTGCCCTCGGCGCTCGGGCACGGCGCGGTGCCGTGGTTGACGCGCTCCGGAAAGCCGATCCTCGACCTCATCGATCAGGGCCTTTCGAATTTCGTGCTGCCGGTCAGCGGCCTGCTGATCGCATTGCTCGTCGGCTGGCGCATGGAGCGGCGTCGTGCACTCGCGGATGCCGACCTTTGGAACAATGCCGTCGGTCGGACATGGCTGTGGCTGATCCGGCTTCTTGCGCCGGTCATGATTGCGTTCATCCTCGTGCGCTCGCTCGGCTTTATTTGAGCGGCTGCTCGGCGGACGGTTGGCGCTATTCGGCGGCCTGCCGTCCAGCGGCTGCGGATGGATCACTCGTCGCGCGATAGTGCAGCGGGCCACCCCGAAACGGCGCAAAGCCGGTGCCAAAGATGACGCCGGCGTCCACCAGATCGGCACTGTCGACGATGCCCTCGTCGCGGCACTTTTCGCATTCCGCGATCAGCGGCTCGACCAGCTCGCGACCGAGGCGCTCGAGCAATCCCTTGTCGTACGGCTTCTCGGCCTTGACGGGCTTGCCGTCCTTCCAGGTGTAAAAGCCCTCGCCAGATTTCTTGCCGAGCTTGCCGGCCGCAACCAGCCGCTCGAGCCGCGAGCCCGCCCCGTCGAGGCCAAGGATGCGGCCGACGTGAGCGCAGACGTCGAGTCCGATCGTATCGGCAAGCTCGATCGGGCCCATCGGCATCCCGAAGGTGCGCGCGGCCTCGTCGAGCAACTCCGGCGGTTCTCCGCGCTCAAGCCGCTGCATCGCGCTCATCATGTACGGCGCCAGCACGCGGTTGACGAGGAAGCCGGGGTTGCTCTTGACGATCAGCGGAAACTTGTCGATCGCGGTGACGAACGCGCAGCCCTTGCGCACGTCGTCCTCGCGCGACTGGCGGCCGCGGATGATCTCGACGAGCGGCATCTGCGCCACCGGATTGAAGAAGTGGATGCCGATGAGGCGGCCGGGATCGGCCAGCGCCGCCGCGATATCCTCGATCATGATGGAGGACGTGTTGGTCGCCATCACCGCGCCGAGCTTGAGCTTGCCTTCGAGGGACTTGAATAGGTTCTGCTTGACCTCGACGCGCTCCACGATCGCCTCGATGACGACGTCGGCACGAGAAATGCCATCTCCGTTCGGGTCGGCGATCAGGCGGGCCTTGGCGGCATCGCGCAACGCCTTGGTGCGAAAGCGGCGGCCGAAAAGTTTGCTCTGGGCCGCGATGCCCTTGGCGATGGCGTCGGCCGAGAGATCCTGCAGCGTCACTTCCATGCCTTGCGCGACGCACCACCCGGCGATGTCAGCGCCCATCACGCCCGCGCCAATCACATGGACGCGCATCGCGCCTTCAGCATTTCGGAGAGCTTGAACACGCGGCGCAGGTTGCGTGACGTATCGGAGACCATCAACGGCGCGAAGGCGCGCGTTTCGGCGGCTTTCATGGCGTCGAGGTTGCCGCCGTGCTGCTCGAACAGGTCGATGAGGCGAAACGGCGCCGGGTAGTGATCCGCACGCACCTTCTTAGCGGTTTCCGCGCGCATCTTCGACACCAGCAGATTGCGGACCGGCCATTGCCGCGCGAGGTTCCGCCAGCCACCCACCGGCTTCGATCGACGTTTTTGGGTGATCGCTTTGCTTGCCGACCAGGCGAGGTTCGCCGGGCTCGCGACCAGCTCATCGATGAGGCCCATGGCGCGCGCGGCACTCGCCCGTACCATTGAGCCGGACAGCATCACCGGCATCGCGGCGAGCGCGCCAGCCTGGCGGATCGATCGCGCGGTGCCATTAAAACCGGGGAAGATGCCGAGGCGAACCTCGGGGAACCCGACGCGGGTACTGTCGTCGCGGGTGGCGATACGATAGTGGCAGGCGAGTGCTAATTCGAGCCCGCCACCGAGGCAGAATCCGTGAATGCCGCAGACGACGGGCACCGAGCATCGCGAGCACGGGGCTGATCGCCTCGGTCACTTCGGCGGCAGTCGTGAACTGCTCGAACTCGCGGACGTCGGCGCCGACGATGAAACCCTTCTCTTTGCCGGAGAGGATCGCGAGGCCGGCGATGGAGCGGTCGCGGGCGCCGGCCTCGACACGTTCGACGATCGCCATCAGTTCTTCGAGGGGGCGCCGGCCGAGCGCGTTCTGGCTTTCGCCTTCGCGGTCGAAGATCGCCCAGGCGATCTGCTGCTCGTCGATCGAGAAGCGCCAATCCTTCAGGGTGGTGATGTCGGCCATGGACGCTCTCTCACTCTGCCGCGGCGCTGCGCTGATCGGGCTTCTGGACGGTTTGGGCGTTGTGGCCCGGCTTCATGTAGTGCGGTTTGACTTCGGCGGGATCGAAGTGGTCGACGGCGATCACGCGCGCGGTCAGCGCCTCGACCTCGCGCAACTGATCCGCTTCCGCTGTTGTCAGGACACCCAAACGCTCAGCGTCGCCCAGCCAGTCGACGCCGTGATAGCGCCGCACGGTGCCGGCGCGGACCGCGCGATCGAGCTTGCGCTCGGCGGCCTCGGACGCGACGACCTTCTCCAGCGTCACCTCAAGCAAGCCTGTCGGATCGTTGACGTCGCGTGAAATGTAGATCTCCCGTGTCAGCCGATCGCGAACCTCGCCCGGCTCCAGCGCCAGCGCCACGACCTGATGGCCGAGCCGATCGCTGGCGGGGCGGTACGGCCGACCGAACGGAAACACGATGGCGCCAAGCTTCATGCGTACGAACCAGTTCGGGAAGTTCTCGATGGTGCCGGCGAGAGCCTGCTGGAATCGATAGAGGCCATTGCGCGCACACAGCTCGACGATCAGCCGATCGCCGGCCGGTTTGCCGTCGTCCTCGTAGCGCTTGAGCACGCACGCGAGCAGATACAATTCCGACAGCGCATCGGCGAGGCGTCCGGTCAGCTTCTGCTTCGTCTTGAGACCACCGCCGAGTACTGCGACCGTTACGTCGGCGACGAGGGCGAAGTTGCGCGAGGCGCGGCCGAGCTGGCGATACCATTCGGCGGTGCCGTAGGCTTTGTCGGGTACCGTCGCAAACAGGCCGCCGGTGATGTTGTGGAAGAACGCGCCGAACGCGTTCGACAGCGAGAATGAGACATGGCTGCCGAATGCGTTGTCGAAGGCGGCGAGGCCGCGCTCGGTGTCAGGGTCCTGGCAGGCCTTGATCTCGTCGAAGAGGTAAGGGTGTGAGCGCAGTGCTCCCTGTGCGAAAGTTATGAGGGAGCGCGTGAGGATGTTCGCGCCCTCGACTGTGATGCCGACGGGGACCATCTGGTAGGCCGACTGAAGATAATTCGACGGACCGTCGCAGATGCCGCGCCCGCCGTGCAGGTCCATTGCGTCGTTGACCGATTGGCGCAGCCGTTCCGTGGATTGGTACTTCATGATCGCGGAGATGACCGACGGCTTCTCGCCGGTCGAGACCATCGACGCGGTGACGGCGCGACCGGCCTCATTGACGTAGGCCGTCTCGATCATGCGCGTCAGCGGCTCTTCGAGGCCCTCCATCTTGGCGACGGGCAGGCCGAACTGCTTGCGGATACGACCATAGGCGGTGGTGAAGCGCAGCATCGCCTTGGCACCGGCTGCACCCGATGACGGCAGCGAGATCGCGCGGCCGGCGGCGAGGCATTCCATCAGCATTCGCCAGCCCTGGCCGGCCATTTTGTCGCCGCCGATGATCCAGTCCATCGGGATGAAGACGTCCTTCCCCCAGTTGGGACCGTTCGGGAAGGCAGCGCCGGAGGGGAGGTGGCGGCGGCCGATGTTCACGCCGGGATGATTGGCCGGGATGAGGGCGACGGTGATGCCAACATCCTCACCCTTGCCGAGATGGTTCTCAGGATCGAACAAGCGGAATGCGAGGCCAACCAGCGTCGCCTTGGGGCCGAGCGTGATGTAGCGCTTGTCCCACGACAGCCGCACACCGAGCACGTCCTTGCCGTCGTGAATGCCGCGCGTCACATAGCCGATGTCGCGCATGGTTGCGGCATCCGAGCCTGAGGTCGGCCCGGTCAGCGAGAAGCAGGGCACTTCAAGACCCTTCGCGAGGCGCGGCAGGAAGTGGTGCTTCTGCGCGTCGGTGCCGTATTTCTCGATCAGTTCGCCGGGACCGAGTGAGTTCGGCACCATGACGATGGTGCAAACGTCTGCAGAGCGTGACGCGATCTTGCCGAGGATGAGCGACTGCGCCTGCGGAGAGAAACCGAGGCCACCGTGCTCCTTCGAGATCAGCATCCCGAGGAAGCCGTGGCGCTTGGCGAAGTCCCAGATCGGTTCGGGAATCTCGCGGTCAGCGTGGCGGATCTGCCAGTCGTTGATCATGCCGCACAACTCGGTCGTCGGACCGTCGAGGAAGGCACGCTCTTCCGGCGTCAACACGATAGGTGGCACGGCGCGCAGGCGTTCCCAGTCTGGCTTGCCGGAGAAGATCTCGGCGTCGAAGCCGATCGTGCCGGCGTCGAGCGCCTGCTGCTCGGTGTCGGAGACACGCGGCAGCGCCTTCTTGATCGCGTGGTAGACCGGCCCGGTGAGCCAACTCCGCCGGAGTGTTGAGATCGACAGCAGGCCGAGGACGATCGCGGGCAGCCAACCGATCAGGCCGGACAGACCGAGGAGAGGCGCGTGAAGCCGGCCTTCGATAAGGCCGGTCTGCCAGATGAGCGCAGCCGCCGCTGCAGCGATGGCCCAGGCCTCGAGTGAGGCGCGCCGGATCGCAAGAATGAACACAGCGATCACGCAAACGATCAGAAATAATATCGCTACCATATCGCCCGCCTCCTCGAATTCGACGACACGCGGTGACGATCCTCGCTCGATGCGCGAGGCGCCGTTCGGCGTCGGCCAGGTCGCAGCGATCGGAGCCGCTCCGATCGGGGTGCGTCATAGGGTTCGTCACTCGATGAACTTTCGAGTGCTCGGGTCCGAATGTACCGCCAGCACATCCGTTCCCGCTGCCTTGCCACGCGTGAATTATACGCGCTCACCCATCCAGAATCTAAGGATATGGGAATGAAATACTGTTAAAGCAAAACAAAAGGGGTGCCGAGCAATCCGGCACCCCCAGTAATCCCGTCGTTTCGCAGGAGTCGCGGAGCGATTTTCAACCGATCCGCGTCACCGGTCTTACTTCGCCGCGGCGGCCTTGAGCACCGGCGTGATCCGCGCAACTTCCGCTTCGACCAACTTTTGGAGGCCTTCAGGGCCGCGATCCGCGCCCTTGGGGGCGGTCGAGCCGAGGTCCTCGTAGCGCTTGATGAGCGCCGGGTCGTCCATGGCCTTGCTCAGTGCATCGAGGAGCTTGTCCTGGATGTCCTTCGGCAAGCCCTTCGGCGCGACCATCGCGTTCCAAGCGCTGAAGATGAAGTCGACGCCGAGTTCCTTGGTCGTCGGCACGTCGGGCAGCGCCGCGATCCGCTCCGGATGTGCCACGGCGTAGGCCTTGATGGTGCCGGCGGTGATCTGTGGGATCACGTTCATGGACTGGTCCACGAGGTAGTCGATCTGTCCGCCGACGAGGTCGTTCAGCGCCGGCCCGGTGCCTTTGTAGGCGACCATCGCGGGTTTGAAGCCAAACTGCGCGTTGAACACGAAGCCCGACACGTAAGAGATCGAGCCGACACCGGCATGGCCGTAGTTCATCTTTTCGCTGTTGGCCTTCAGGTAGTCGAGCAACTCTTTCAGCGACTTCGGCGGCAGATCCTTTTTCGAAACGATGGTCTGCGGCGTGTAATTGACGACGCTGATCTGAGTGAAGCTGGTCGCCGGATCATACTTGAGGTTCGGGTACAGCGCCGGCGCTGCCGACTGGGTTCCCATGTTTCCGACGGCGATGGTGTAGCCATCCGGTGCCGCAGTGGCGGCGCGCGTCATGCCAATCGTGCCGCCAGCGCCGCCGATGTTTTCAACGACGATCTGTTGGCCGAGGGTGCGCGACATGTGCTCGGTGACGAGGCGCGTGACGACGTCGGTCGGGCCGCCAGCCGCGAACGGCACGATGGCTGTGATGGGCTTGTTTGGATATTGCGCCGCTGCCGGCCCGGCGGTGAGCGCAAGGGCCGCCAGCGCAGCGAAGGTTGCACGATGTATGGATTTCATTTTGTTTCCTCCTGATTGTCGGCTTGGGTTGAACTACTTTCGTGATGACGGTGTGGCGCCTCGCGCCACGCTATTCGGTGAAAACCGTATCGCGGCGTTTGCTGATCGCCGGTAGTGCCGAGATGATAACGATGACGAGCGCCAGGACGAGCAGCATCAACGAAACCGGCCGCTCGACAAAGGTCCACAGGCTGCCGCGCGAGATCACCATGGCCTGGCGGAGCTTCTCTTCCATTAGCCGGCCGAGAACGAACCCGAGGAGCATCGGCGCGACCTCGAATCCGAGCTTGATCAGGAGATACCCGAAGAGGGCGAACACCGCCGTCAGCATGACTTCGGTCGGCGAATTGTTGATCGAGTATATGCCGATGCAGCAGAAAATGATGATCGCCGGGAACATCAAGCGATAGGGAACCTGGAGCAACTTCACCCAAATCCCGATGAGCGGCAGGTTGATGATCAGCAGCATCAGATTGCCGATCCACATTGAGGCGATCATGCCCCAGAACAGCTCCGGCTGCTTCGTGATGATCTGCGGGCCCGGCACGATGCCGTGAATGGTCATCGCGCCGATCATGAGCGCCATGACGGCGTTGGGCGGGATGCCCAGCGTCAGCAGCGGAATGAATGCCGTCTGGGCTCCAGCGTTGTTGGCGGACTCGGGCCCAGCTACGCCTTCAATGGCGCCATTGCCGAAGCGGGACGGATCAGCCGCGACCTTTTTCTCGATAGAGTAGGACGCGAACGGGCCGAGCACGGCGCCGTTCCCTGGTAGAAAGCCGAGCAGAGATCCGATCGCCGTTCCGCGCAGGATCGGCGGCAGCGACGTTTTGAAATCAGCCATGTTCGGCAACAGGCGGCCGATCCTGCTGCTGACGACGGCGCGCGCCTCCTTCTGCTCGAGGTTGCGCAGGATCTCGGCAAACCCGAACAGGCCCATGGCGATGACGGCGAAGTCGATGCCGTCGGCGATTTCCATCCAGCCGAACGTCAATCGGTCTTCACCGGTCTCGATGTCGGTCCCGACGGTGGAAAGCAGGATGCCAATGAGGATCATTGCGATCGCCTTCGGCACCGATCCGCGTGCCAGGACGACGGCGAACATCAGCCCCAGCACCATCAGTGCGAAGTAGTCGGCGGGCCCGAACTTCAGCGCGAGAGTCGTCAGTGGCTTCGCCGCCGCGGCAATGATGATCGTCGCAATGCTGCCGGCGATGAACGAGCCGATCGCCGCGATGCCGAGGGCGATGCCGGCTCGGCCCTGCTTGGCCATCTCATGGCCGTCGAGCACCGTGACGACGGCGGTCGCTTCACCGGGAATGTTGACGAGGATGGCCGTGGTCGAGCCACCGTACTGGGCACCATAATAGATGCCCGCCAGCATGATCAGTGCGCCGATCGGGTCGAGGCCGAAGGTCAGCGGCAGTAACATCGCGATCGTCGCGATGGGTCCGACACCCGGCAGTACGCCGATCAGGGTTCCGATCAGGCAGCCGAGAAAGCAAAGCCCTACGTTCTTGAGCGAGCCCGCGACGGCAATGCCAAGCTGGAGATTTGAGACGAGATCCCACATCGCGCGCGCCTCAATAGCCGAGTAGCGGCGGCAGTACCGGAATCGGCAGGCGCAGAATGACCTTGAAGAGCAGGTAGCAGCTCGCCGTGATGCAGGTCGTAAAAATTAGGATCTCGACCGGCCGCGTATCGGGGTCGGCCATTGCCGAGATCAGCATCGCGAGCGGACCGGCAACCAGAAGGCCGTAGGGGCGAACGGTTGCGGCAAATGCGATGATCGAACCGAGGATGAAGATGGTGCCGCGGAACGAGAAGCCCTCGATGTGGTCGTGGCTGCTGAACATGCCGACGGCGACAAGGTAGATCCCGAAGAGGCCTGCCCCGACGGCAACCGCCTTGGGCATGAGGCCGGATCCGACACCCGACATCGAGCCAGTATCGAGGGGATAGGCCGCGTAGTAGCCGAACGCCGCCGCTGCAATCAGAAAGAGGCCGGCACAGATTTCCCGGTTGAATCCCGTGCGTTTTCCCTTGTCACCCGCCACTTTGTCGGCGGGGTCTTGAAGCGCCATGCCACCTCCCACTGACAACGCTCGTTCGGTCCAAAAAGACCGCGGAGGCGTCGTGTCGCCTCTCGGAGCTGATGCCATGATCCCGTTATGGGTGCCGGGTTGCGCAGGTTCGCACGCATCCCTTGATGACAAGCGTTAACGACGGACCCGCAAATCCGCAAGGCAGAAAAACCACACATCGTTATCAGCGCTGCCGCTCGGTCGTGGATGTCCCGCGAGTGATTGCGCATGAAAACAGATGGGTCGCGCGCGATCACTGCACGGATCGTATGAGATAGGGAGGATATTCGTGATGCGCTAGAACGCGTGAAGCTCAGCCATCTCGTCGCTCGGCTCATCGGGCGGAGATTTCACTGGTGCCCCGTCGCTGCGATAGCCGGCGAGTTTTGACCGCAGTTCCTGGAGCGCTCCGGCGACGGGCGCAAACTCGAAGCGAACCTGGTGACGCCCCGGTCCGACGATGACGGCGCGGAACAGGACGTTGGCCTTATGCACTTTGGCAGGGCTGCCGTCGATGGTGGCGAACCACCATGGATGCCAGACGTCGTTGAGAACGACGAACCCCGACTCGGCGGCGTCGACTTCGATATCGATCACCGTGTTCTCGTATCGGACGATTCGGACGATCGGCGGCTTCCATTCTTCGGGCGCTTCGAGCGAAGCGGAGAGAGGAACGGTCGGCCGCTGATCGAGCAGGACCGTATAGCGCGGATCGGCAAGCGGCCACTTGCCATCACGCATGATGCGGCCGAAGTCGGCGATCTGCCAGTTATGCACGAAGAGGACGCGCGGCAATGCATCGGTATTCTCGTAGACGTAACCGTCAGCCGTTCGCGCCATGAACCGCAGATCGGTCGGCTTCATCCGGTGGTCGATCTTGTCGACCGGGATCGGTGAGACGATGTAGCGGAGGCCGAGAAGGTTGGCGAGGCGACAGTGATATGAGGGAAAGAGCGGCGTGAACTTGCGCTGATTGGGGCCGATGATCGAGTCCTCAGCGCCGACCGCGCGCGTGAAGTCGGCAAGGCGCAGCGGATTGTAGCCGAGCGTATGATCGAAGCCGTGCACCATCGCCGCATTCGGCCAGTCAAAACCGAGGCCGGCAAGCTCTACGCGGTCGCGGCGTGTCGAGCCTGGTGGCTGCTTGGACAGTGACTTGATGATCCGGATCGTCTCGTTGGGAGCGTCCGGATCGAGCATCGTGAAATTTTTGCGCGGGAGTGCCGTCGATTCGTTCGGGCCATTGTTCAGCGCGAGATCGGCTGTAAGCACGCCGGCGAGCGCTATCACCATGGCCCACTCGGCGCGGTACGGCAGGCGTGTGACGAGGAGTAGCGTGGCGACGCTGGCGGCGAGCCACGAGAGGCTGATCACAATCGGGCGGATCGCGACATCGACCATGCCCTGCGACGCCGCAACGCCGATGGCCACCCCCGACAGGGCGATGAGCATCGACAACTTAAAACGGATCGACGCACGGCCATGTTCGCTCAAAGCCGTGTCGGTCACCCAGCGGTGCACCAGGTAGCCACCAAGGATCGCCAACAATCCGCCCATCATAAACGTCGCGTCGGCGGGGCGGCGGAACAGAGAAACGCCGGGCAACACCTCATACAGCAGGCGATAGAAGGGTGTGTTCGAGCCAAGCGCGTAGAGGATCACGAGCACTGTTGCGGCCGTATAGAAACGGATCTCGCGCGCGAGCAGCAGGCGCCGCGAAAATCCCAGGCCGATAATCAGCGCGATCGGAAGCGCGCCGATGTAGAGCTGGCTCATGTTTTGCGACAGCGTGATCTCGTTCGGGTTCCACGACGGGCTGAATGGCCCCCAATAGCGCACTGCCGTGTCGAACGCGCCGTAGAGATCGGCGAATACAAGCGTCAGCAGCGAGGCCGGATGCAACGATCCACGCGTCGCTTCGCTGAACTCGATGCTCGGCCGGCTCGATGACAAGACGAACAGGATCGTCATGAGCAGCGGCAGGGCCGCAATGGCGATGCAAGTGACTCCGACTGCCAGTAGTGGCCGAACGCTCGCCGTGAAGCGCAGCCGGCGGCCATCGCCGTCGAACCAATGGCTCAAGACGAATCCGACGAGGACGAGGGCGGCAAGGAAGGCGACCTGATCCGGCTCGGCGATCATCAGGCCCGTGATCGCGCCGGTGCCGATGCCCCAGCGGATTGATTGGCGGTCGAGGGTGCGCGCCAACATCCATAAGGCGATGGCAAAGAAGGCGAACGACTGCACCTGCCCGATATGTTGAATGCGCCAGGCTGCGGATGCACCGAAGGCGAAGCCGAGTGCCGCGACGATTGCGCCTGCCGGATGCCAGCCGCGATCGCGGAACAGCATCAGGATCGAAAGGCCGCCGAGGGCCAGCAGGCCGAACGTGAAGCCGTCGACGAGCTGAAAGCTTGGCGTAGGATCGATGAGCGCAACGAGAACAGCGGGCGACAGGATCAGGCTTTGCGGGTCGGCGATCTGCGGCGAACCGGCAAAGACGTGCGGGTTCCAGAACGGCGACTGGCCGGAATGGAGCGCGTTGGCGAGGAACTGCACCTGCGCCTGGAAATGGGCCTTGGCGTCATAGGGGATCGACACGTCGCCGAACAGCCATGGCGCGCACAGCACCACCCAGCTCGCGAGCAGCGCCAGCGCAGCGATCCCGTAACCGGACGGTGCCGAGTTGTGGTTCAAAGATTTGAGACCGAGAACACCGAGCGAAGAGATCCGCGTAAGCCGCGGGAGTAAGCGGCCAAGAAATAGGCAAAACTGTGCCGGATCGCAATCTGGATGTTGGAGAAAGGTTGCTGCGGCGCAATGTGGCACGGCGGCCGATCGGCTTCCGCGAAACGGCGGGCAAGGTTGTCATGCGGTGGCGTGGTAGCGCTGGTTTGTGCAAACGGGCATAGATACCGTCGCCAACGACGAATAGCCGCTCGGGATCAGCTCAGGAGCCGATATGTCGACCACGCCTACGCCGCCAATGCTACGCACGCTGACCGATAACGGCATTCGAGTCATTCTCGCCGACAATCCGAGCCGGTTGAATGCCTATACACGGGATATGTGGGCGGCGTTACCCGGCCTTTTTCGCGAGGCGGAAGCCGATCCAGAGGTGCGGGTCATCGTCCTCCGCGGTGCCGGCACCAAAGCATTCTCGGCCGGTGCCGACATCTCCGAATTCGAAGGCAACCGCACGGGGGCTGAGGCGCGCCGCTACGACGAGATCAATCACGAAGCCTTCGAAGCGGTGGGGCGGGCCACGAAGCCGACCATTGCCATGGTGTACGGCTACTGCTTCGGCGGCGGATGCGAACTCGCCATGTGCTGCGATATGCGGTGGGTGGCCGATGACGCCGTGTTCTCAATCCCTGCGGCCAAGCTGTCGATCGGCTACAACCCGCGCTGGATACGGCCGATGCTCTCCGTGGTGACGGCGGCCAAAGCAAAGGAGATGCTGTTTACCGGGCGGCGCTATGGGGCGGCGGCAGCCTATGACATGGGGATCGCCAATGCGGTGGTGCCGGCAGCCGAGCTGGAGGCGGAAACGCGCAAGGTCGCGCTCGAGATGGCCGCCAATGCACCGCTGTCCATTCGAGCAGCCAAGGAAGCCGTCGACGAGTTCGCGGCGCGTCCTGAAAGTCCCGATTTCGCGCGTCTCGATCGCTTCGTCGAAGCCTGCTTCGAGAGCGAGGACTATGCTGAAGGCCGCCGCGCCTTCATGGAAAAGCGCAAGCCGGTATTTCGGGGGAAGTAGTCTGCCTCACCCCTTCGCCAATGCCCGGAACCGCGCGAGAAATCGCTTTTGCGCGGCTGCAACAGGCAGCGGGTCGAGGCGCGCGAGCGCCTTGGCGAGTGTTGGGGGGATGGCCGGGATGCCGAAGTAGCGGTCGGCTTCGTCCTGTGTGAAACCCGCGAGTACGGTCGCCTCATAATACGCGGCGATGCGATCGGCCTGCTTGATCGTGGCGGCGATTTCCGCGGGCAGGGCGGGCGGCAACCCGAAGCGGATGTGGATGGCTTCCTGCAGCCGGTTCTCGAATGCCTTGTAGTCGAAGCCGATCGCCGCCTTGAACGGGCTGATGAGGTCGCCAATCACGTACTCCGGCGCGTCGTGCAGGAGCGCGGCGAGGCGCCAACCTTTCTCCCACCCAGGATTGAGCGTGCCGGCGATCGTCTCGACCAGGACCGTATGTTCGGCGACCGAGAACGCATGTTCGCCGTAGGTCTGGCCGTTCCAGCGCGCGACGCGAGCGAGACCGTGGGCGATGTCCTCGATCGCGATGTCATCGGGCGAAGGTGCGAGCAGGTCGAGACGGCGCCCCGAGAGCATCCGCTGCCACGCTCTTGGTTCCTCGATGCCGGACCCTGGTTCGCTCATTGCTTGGGCGCCTTGAATTTGCGCTGCAGGCTGGCGCAATGACCGTAGCGATGACAGTCGACGAGGTGATCGTTGACGAAGCCCGACGCTTGCATGAACGCATAGACGGTGGTCGGGCCGACGAAGCGAAAGCCTTCTTTCTTAAGCGCCTTGGAGATCGCCTTGGACTCGGGTGTTTCCGGCGGGATCTCGCGCATCGTTCGGCGTTCATGGATCAGCGGCCTACCGTCGATGAAGTCCCAGAGAAATTTCGAAAGGCTGGTGCGCTCACGCAGCCGCAGATAGGCCTCGGCATTGGAGATCGTCGCCTCGATCTTCGCGCGGTTGCGGATGATCCCTGCGTCCGCCATGAGGCGTTCGATATCGCGTTCCTTGAACCGCACAATCTTCTCGGCATCGAAACCGTGGAACGCGGCGCGGAAATTGTCGCGTTTCCTCAGGATTGTGAGCCACGACAATCCGGCCTGAAATCCCTCCAGCACCAGCTTCTCGAAGAGCGCGCGTTCGTCGACCTTCGGCACGCCCCATTCCTCGTCGTGATAGCGCGTGTATTCGGCATCGGCGATGCCGAGCCAGGCGCAGCGGACGGGCTCTTTTTTTGTCGCGGCTGTCGTCATGGCAGGGCGGCCCGGGCGGCGGCGCTGGCGCGGTAAAGGGCGAGCGCGGTCGCATCGGTGGTAATGGTGGCGCCGTCGGTGGTGGTCAGCGTTTGACCCTTGTCAGCAGCCTCGGCCGCGCGATCGATGCGCAAGAGCGCGAGGGCACGGGATCCATCGACGGAACCGATCGTGCCGATCGCGGCCGTCCCGCCGATCAGAACCTCGGCGCCAGCCGTCAGCGGGGCGGTGCCGGTGATCGCGACGACCCGTTTGCGCACGACGGTCTTGTTTTGCATCCGCGCTACGACCTCCTGCCCGACGAAGCAGCCTTTGGTGAAGGACACCCCGGCGTCGCGATCATAATTCGCCTCGTGGGGGAAGGTGTCGCCGAGAGGATAGTCGCGTCCACCCTCCGCTATGCCCACGGCGATGCGGTGGCGGTGGTAGTCGTCGTCGGTCGCTTCTGCGGACCAAGCGGCGGCAGCGGCGCGCGGCACGAGGAGCCGCCACCCAAGCCGAGAGCTGCGTGGATCAGAATAGCACCAGCCTTCGCTAACGGCCGGTGGCGCCGCGCCCCATGCCGCAGCGATCGCGTAGTCCGCCGAGACATCGGCGAGGACAACCTTGGCGCGCAGCTTATACATCGTCAGGCGTTTGCTCAGGTCGCCGACCTTGGCGCCGAGCGTATCCAACAGCCAGCCGTCCTCGGTGCGCAGCGCGAAGAACTCGAACAGGATTTTGCCCTGCGGCGTCAGCAGGCCGGCAAAGCGTACGTCGCCGATTTCCATGCCCGCCAGATCGTTGGTGGCGAGGTTGTCGAGGAAATCGACCGCGTCCGGTCCGGACAGCGACACGACGCCGCGATCGGTCAGCAGCGCGACAACAGTGGTGCTCATATCAATCTTTGCTCCCGCGTTCCGCGGCTAGAGCACTATCCATTCTCATTCGATTCTTTGGAATCGAATGAGAATGGATGGAAGTGCTCTACACCAGTGATTCTAGAGCATCTTTATCGAACCGCTGAATCGCGAAAGCGATTCCGTGCGGCCCGATGATGCTCTAGGGCGGCTGGCGCGCTCCGCTCATCTGCTATATCCCCCGCCTTATGGTGGCCGCGTGCGGCGGCGCAACAACCGTCCTGGAGGCCGGGTATGGCAGAACTCTTCGACCTTATCGTCAAGGGGGGAACCGTCGTCAATCACGACGGCGAAGCAGTGCGGGATATCGGGATCGTCGGAGGGCGTATCGCCGCAATCGGCGACATCTCGGCGACCCGCGCCGCGGAGGTCATCGATGCCAAGGGGCTCCACGTCCTCCCGGGGGTGATCGACAGCCAAGTCCATTTCCGCGAGCCAGGGCTCGAGCACAAGGAGGATCTGGCGACCGGCAGCCTGGCCGCGGTCAGCGGCGGCGTTACAGTCGTGTTCGAAATGCCGAACACGAAGCCACTCACCACCACCGAGGAGACGCTCGCCGACAAAGTCGCACGAGCACGCGGACGGATGCACTGCGATTTCGCCTTCTATGTCGGTGGGACGCGGGAGAACGTCGGCAATATCCCGCATCTGGAGCGGCTCGAGGCATCCGCTGGGATCAAGGTGTTCATGGGCGCCTCGACGGGCGACCTGCTGATCGAGGACGAGGCGACTTTGGAGAAGGTCATCGCGGCGATCTCCCGCCGGGCAGCCTTCCATGCCGAGGACGAAGCGCGACTGCGCGAGCGGGCCAAACTGCGCGTGCCCGGCGATCCGTCATCGCATCCGGTATGGCGCGACGAGGTGGCGGCGATGATCGCGACCGAGCGGCTGGTGCGGTTGGCCGAGAAATATCGGAAGCGCGTGCATGTCCTGCACGTCTCGACCGCGGAAGAAATGGAGTTCCTGCGCGATCACAAGGCGTGGGCGAGCGTCGAGGTGACGCCGCATCACCTGACCTTGATGGCGCCCGACTGCTACGAGCGGCTCGGCACCTATGCCCAGATGAACCCACCGGTGCGCGATGCCCGCCATCTCCAGGCATTGTGGGCGGCGGTCGCGGACGGGACCGTCGATGTGCTCGGTTCCGACCACGCCCCGCACACCCGCGAGGAGAAGGACCACCCGTACCCCGAGAGCCATTCCGGAATGACCGGGGTGCAGACGCTGGTGCCGGTCATGCTCGATCACGTCAACGCCGGCCGCCTGTCGTTGCAGCGGTTCGTGGACCTGACAAGCCATGGTCCGGCGCGATTGTTCGGGATCAGCGGCAAGGGCCGGATTGCCGTCGGCTACGATGCCGACCTGACCGTCGTCGACCTCAAGCGCACGATGACGATCACCAACGACTGGATCAAATCGCGGTGCGGATGGACGCCCTATCATGGCGGCAGCGTGCGCGGCTGGCCGGTCGGCACGTTCGTGCGCGGCAACGCCGTGATGTGGGACGGCGAGATCCTGACGCCGGGGGTCGGTGAGCCGGCCCAATTCCATGAAGGTGGATAAAGCGCTGAAATAAATATAATTTTTTAGAAAAATAACGCTTGGTGCGGTCGATCCGACGTTCCCGCCTGCTCTCGGAGACGTTCTAGAAGTTAACCATTAGAGTAAACAAGATCTTACCATCACGGCTGGATGCCCCTAACCCTCATGCCTGCGAGCGGGGGTTGTAGTCACGCCGCGGATCGCCAGCCAGACGGGCTCTGACCCGATGGCTCGGTTGGTCCGGCGATCCAGGGGAGTACACGAGCAATGCAAGCGTTCATCAACGTCTGCCGCCGAATGGCGGTGGCGGCGAGCATGATTGTGCTGGGTGCCGTCATCGCGCCGATGCTGGCGACGGGTTCCGCTCAGGCCGATTCGACCTACCAGTTCAGAGCCGAGGGTGCGTCGAGCGCAAGCGGCCGCCAGAACTCCCGCGGCAGTTTCGGTCGCAGCAAGCGGATGCGGCTGGGCGCCATCCCTGCCCGGCGCCATCGCGAGAACCTGTCCGGCGGCAGCCCCCGCATTTCCGAGGTGCGTCGTGGCCGCAGGGGTTACAGCAACCGCCATAGTCATCGACGCGCCAGAGGTGTGCGCACCGCCAGCCTCGGCAACAGCTTTGCGCCCGCTCTGAAAGTCGGACCCAGCCTGTCTGGCGGCGGCGTGAGCTGGGCTGCGAACTCAGGCTGCCTGAACGCGAGCCTGCGGGCGGTCATCGCTCAGGTCGCGAGCAATTTCGGCCCGGTCACTGTGAATTCCACCTGCCGCAGCCGCCGCCATAACTCGCGGGTCGGTGGCGCGCGACACTCCCACCACCTGTCGGGTAACGCCGTCGACTTCCGGGTCCGTGGTGCCAGCGCGCGGTCGGTGTACGCCTTCCTGCGCAGTCATGGGTCGGTCGGCGGATTAAAGCTGTACCGTCGCGGCTTCTTCCATATCGACACGGGCTCGCGCCGCTCCTGGTAGCGGCCCGACCGCAGTCGGACCCGTGCGTCGCGATCGGCGCACGGACGTCCGCTGCGCTTGGCAGACGCCGATCATATGATACGTTGCAGCCAAGGCTGGCGCGGCGGCACTCTCGCGGCCCGACACAAACTCTGGCGACCGCGCTTGCGCGCTGTCTGACCACAGAAACGCTTTTGGGAGAAACGCTGAATGAAACGATCGATTCCGATTCTGGCGGCGCTGTTTGCGACCGGGCTGGCCATGGCGGCGCCGGCCAACGTGGCGGCACAGGACTTGCGGATGGCATTGTCCTCCGAGCCGTCGGCGATGGACCCGCATTTCCACAACCTGACGCCCAACAACGCCCTGACCTCGCACGTCTATGAGCGCTTGGTGCATTTTGATGCCAAGCATAAGCCGATCCCCGGCCTTGCGACGAGCTGGAAGACGATCGACGACAAGACCTGGGAGTTCAAACTCCGCACCGGCGTCAAGTGGCACGACGGATCGCCGTTCACTGCCGACGACGTCATCTTCACGATGGGGCGTGCGCCGAACGTCGAGAACAGCCCCGGCAGCTTCGCGCTGTACGTGCGCGGCAAGACCTTCAGCAAGGTCGACGATCACACCGTCCGCGTGACCACCAAGGAACCCTATCCGCTGATGCCGAATGACATGGCGACGATCGCCATCATTTCGCAGAAGGCAGCGACGGGTGCCAAGACTGAGGACTTCAATAGCGGTAAGGCAGCGGTCGGCACCGGGCCGTACAAATTCTCCGAGTTCGTCAAGGGAGACCGCTACGTGGTCGTGCGCAACGACGACCATTGGGCCGGCAAGCCGAAATGGGCGAAAGTCACGATCCGGCCGATCAAGACCGGTCCGGCCCGAGTAGCGGCCTTGCTGGCCGGTGACGTCGACCTGATCGAGGAAGTCCCGACCACGGACATCCAGCGCCTTCAGAAGGAAGGCAAGGTCGAGGTTTCCCAAGGACTCTCGAACCGCGTGATCTATTTCCACATCGATCATTGGCGCGACGAGACGCCGTTCATCACTGCCAACGATGGCACGGCGATCAAGAATCCGCTCAAGGACGTGCGGGTGCGAAAGGCGTTGTCGAAAGCCATCAATCGGGCAGCAATCGTCGATCGGTTGATGGAGAAGGCCGCGGTTCCGGCGTCGCAGTTTCTGGCCGACGGGTACTTCGGAATCTCGCCGAACCTCAAGGTCGAGGCATTCGATGCCGAAGGCGCAAAGAAGCTCCTGGCTGACGCCGGGTTCCCCAAGGGCTTCAAGATGACGCTGCATTCGCCGAACGGGCGTTACATCAACGACGCCCGGATGGCAGAGGCTGTCGCCCAGATGTTCACGCGTATCGGCGTCGAGACGAAGGTCGAGACCATGCCGCCGGCGGTGTTCTTCAACCGTGCGTCAGCAGGCGCTGGCGGCAATCCGGAGTTCAGCTTCATCCTGGTCGGCTGGGGCGCCGGCACGGGCGAAGTCTCGTCGCCATTGAAGTCGCTGGTCGCGACGTTCGACAAGACCAAGGGCATGGGTACGGCTAATCGCGGCCGCTATTCCAACCCCGAACTCGACAAGGTGATCGATCAGGCATTGGCGACTGTCGATGACGCAAAGCGTGGCGAGCTTCTCGCCAAGGCGAGCGAAATCGCCATCAATGATGTCGGCGTGATCGTCAGCCACTATCAGCTCAACACCTGGGCGAGCCGAAAGGGGCTGAAGTACGAGGCACGCAGCGACGAGTACACGATCTCGGACAGCGTGAGCCAGTAAGGGTTCCAATCCTGGGCACCATCCCTCGCGTTGAGGGGCGGTGCCCCAATGTTTAGAGCGCCCCGTGACCGCTTACATTATCCGCCGCCTGATGCAGAGTGCCGCCGTCGTGCTGGCGATGTCGGTCATCGTCTTCGTCGGGCTGAATGTGGTCGGCGATCCGGTCTACCTTCTCATCGATCCGCAAGCCGATCAGGCCGAAATCGAACGCACGATCCAGCGCCTCGGGCTCGATCAGCCGCTGTACATCCAGTATTTCCATTTCATAAAGGGCGCGTTGACCGGAAATCTCGGCACGTCGTTCGTGCACGGGACCTCGGCGCTGAAACTGATCGTCGACCGGATGCCGGCGACTCTGGAGATCGCTATCGCAGCGACGCTGATGTCGATTCTCCTCGGCATTCCGCTGGGACTCTATGCCGGATTGAAGCCGGACAGCTTCATTTCGAAATCGGTGATGGCGACGTCGATCCTGGGCTTCTCGCTGCCGACGTTCTGGGTCGGCATCATGATGATCATGGTGTTCGCCGTGATGCTTGGCTGGCTGCCGTCGACGGGGCGTGGTCCGACCGCGACCTATTTCGGGATCACGTCGAGCCTGTTCACGATCGATGGTCTGCGCCACGTCACCATGCCGGCGGTCAATCTCGCGTTGCTCAAGATCAGTCTCGTCATTCGTTTGACTCGGGCCGGCGCGCGCGAAGCGATCCACCAGGATTACATCAAGTTCGCGCGGGCCAAGGGGCTCTCGAGCAGCCGCATCGTCGGCGTTCACCTCTTGAAGAACATCATGATCCCAGTGGTGACCGTGCTCGGCCTCGAGTTCGGAAATCTCATCGCCTTCTCGGTCGTGACGGAGACGATCTTCGCCTGGCCGGGAATGGGTAAACTGCTGATCAATTCGATCCAGAGTCTCGACCGGCCGGTGATCGTCGCCTACCTCATCATCATCGTCATGCTTTTCGTCGTCATAAATCTCGTGGTCGATATTCTCTATTCGATCCTCGATCCGAGGGTGCGCATCGGGGAGAAGGCCGCATGAGCGTCGTCGATGCGAGATCCGCAGACGTTGCAGCCGTGGCCAACAAGCCGGCGGTCCAGACACCCTTCGCGCGCTTCGTCACTGACTTCGCCGAGAGCCGCATGGCGATGGCGGCGTTTATTCTGCTCGTCATTACGATCGTTCTGGCGCTGATCGCGCCGTGGATCGTGCCGCAAAACCCCTACGATCTCGCCCAAGTCGATATTATGGACAGCCGGCAGGCGCCGGGTTCGCTGAGCTCGAGCGGCAAATACACTCATTGGCTCGGCACCGATGGCGCCGGTCGCGACCTCGTTAGCGCGATGCTTTACGGCCTGCGAATCTCGCTCGCGGTTGGCGTGATGTCCGGCATCATCGCGATGGCGCTCGGCTCGGCGATCGGCCTCGTCGCCGCCTACGTCGGCGGGCGCGTCGAGAGCATCATCATGCGCATTGTCGATCTCCAGCTCTCGTTTCCCGCGATCCTCGTCGCGCTGATGCTGATCGCGATCCTGGGGAAGGGCGTCGACAAGATCATCATCGCACTGGTGACGGTGCAGTGGGCCTATTACGCGCGCACGGTGCGCGGGTCGGCGTTGGTCGAGAGCCGCAAGGAGTATGTCGAGGCGGCGCGCTGTCTCGGGTTGTCGAACGCGCGTATTCTTTTCCGCCACATCCTGCCGAACTGTCTGCCGCCGCTGATCGTCGTCGTGACGGTACAGACGGCTCACGCGATCTCGCTGGAGGCGACACTTTCGTTCCTCGGTGTTGGCCTGCCGCAGACAGAGCCGTCACTTGGTCTGCTGATTTCGAACGGCTTCGAGTACATGCTGTCGGGCGACTACTGGATCAGCTTCTTCCCCGGGCTCGTTCTCCTGCTGACGATCGTCATGATCAACCTGGTCGGCGACCAGCTTCGCGACGTGCTCAATCCGAGGCTCAGTCGATGACGGAGCCTATCCAGGCCTCCGTCGCGCCGACGCTGGCCGTTGACAATCTCACGACGCATTTCTTCACCAAGGCGGGTGTCGTAAAGGCGGTCGACGGCGTGTCTCTGCACGTCGATCCCGGCGAGATCCTCGGTCTTGTCGGCGAGTCTGGTTCGGGCAAGTCCATCACCGGGTTCTCGATCCTCGGGCTCATCGATGCGCCCGGCCGCATTGTCGGAGGAACGGTTCGCTTCAAGGACCAGGAGCTGACCACCGCGAGCGACCAGCAGCTTCAAGCGCTGCGCGGCGACCGCATTGCGATGATTTTCCAAGACCCGATGATGACGCTCAACCCGGTCCTGCGCATCGACACGCAGATGATCGAGACGGTGCGCGTCCATCACCGTGTGAGCCATGCCGATGCGCTCGAGCGCGCGCGGGCAGCGCTCGCCGAAGTCGGCATTCCAGCGCCGGAAAGCCGGTTGAAGAACTATCCGCACGAGCTGTCAGGCGGCATGCGCCAGCGCGTCGCGATCGCCATCGCCTTCATCAACAAGCCCGACCTGATCATCGCCGACGAGCCGACGACGGCGCTCGACGTCACCATCCAAGCGCAGATCCTCGCCGAGGCGCAGGCGCTGTGCGCGCGCACCGGCACGGCGATGATCTGGATCACGCACGATCTCGCGGTGGTCTCCTCGCTCGCCGACCGGATCGCGGTGATGTATGCTGGCCGCATCGTCGAGACGGGCCGGACGGCCGACGTCGTCAACGATCCCCAACACCCCTACACGAAAGGCCTGATCGACTCGGTGCCGAGCCATAACGTGCGCGGCCAACGGCTGGCGCAGATCCCCGGCATGACGCCATCGCTGATCAACCTGCCGCAGGGATGCGCCTTCCGCACGCGCTGTTCGCGGGTGATCGACGCGTGCCTGCAGGAGCCCCCCATGCGCGAGCTAGGGCCAGGGCGCGCCGTGCGCTGTTTCAATCCGGTCGGCTCCCCCGAGCACGCGGTCGCGGAGGTTGCGTCATGATCGAAGCGCCTCTGGTGTCGGCGCGCGGGCTCTCGAAGCGCTTCGTCAAACGGCCTGATCTCGCCGGCCGCATCGCCGGTCATCTCGGTGCCGACGTGCGGGAGGAAACCGTCCACGCCGTCGACGGTGTCGACCTCGACATCGGCAAGGGCGAGGTTGTCGGACTCGTCGGCGAGTCCGGCTGTGGGAAATCGACGCTCGGACGCATGATCGCGGGCCTGCTGACGCCGACCGAAGGTCGGGTCCTGTTCAAGGGCCAGCCGCGAGAGGGGCGCACGGCTGCTGAAGCGCACGCCGTTCGTCTCGCGATTCAGATGATCTTCCAGGATCCGTTCGCTTCGCTCAATCCGCGCTCGCGGGTCGAGATGGTCGTCGGCGAGGCGCCGTTGGTGCATGGCATGACGACGCGTGCCGGCCTTTCCGGCTACGTCGATGACATCCTGCGTCGCGTTGGTCTCGATCCCGATTTGAAGCGGCGCTATCCGCACCAGTTCTCCGGCGGCCAGCGCAGCCGTATCGGCATCGCGCGCGCGCTGGCGGTCAAACCGGAGTTCCTCGTCTGCGACGAGGCGATCGCAGCGCTCGATGTCTCGATCCAGGCGCAGATCATCAACCTGTTCATGGATCTGAGGACCGAGTTCGATCTGACGTATCTGTTCATCAGCCACGACCTCGGCGTCGTCCAGCACATCACCGACCGTGTCGTCATCATGTACCTCGGCCGGGTGGTCGAGGCGGCATCGACCGATGTCCTGTTCGCGGGCCCAAACCACCCCTATGCGCAGGCGCTACTGGCGGAAGTGCCACGCATCTCGACGAGCAAGCGCACCTTCCATCCGATCAAGGGCGAAATCCCTTCGCCGCTCGACCCGCCGCCCGGCTGCCATTTCCACCCACGCTGCCCGCACGCGTTCGCCCGCTGTCGCAATGAAGTGCCAGTGCTCAAGGAAATCGCGCCCGGCCGCATTTCTGCCTGTCATCTGAACGATGGCTAAAGTGCTATGCTGGCGGGAGGCTGGCGAGCACGGCCGCTGTCGACCGGTGGAGTTCTGATCCGCTGGTGAGGGCGGCGCGTGCTCGGCGGCTGCACGCGTGGAATGTTCGAAACGTACGTCCAGCGTACTCATTATTTGGGGGGGAGATGGACCAGACACCAATTCAGCGGCTGCAAAGCGGCGACGTCCCTCGCATGGTGGGCTGGTACGAGCCTCGCCTGCTCCTGCGCGTCGGCATCCGCACGATCATTTCGGCGGTGTTCGGCCAGTACGCCGACCAGCGCCTGATCCAGGCCGCGACCGACGTCGCGCCGATCGATGCGATTGTCAACCGATACAACTATTCGGACGTGCGCAGTGAGGATCCGGAACGGCGCGTCGTGCTCGGGGAGAACGGGGCTTTCTGGGTCGACTATATCGCCGACATCGGCGACGGCTTCGCGCCCACCTATACGACCGCCTACCTGCTCGCGCAGCCGCACCTGGACATCGAAGGGACAGGCCGTCTGACCGCCGGCTCGATCCTCGTCATGGGTGGCGACCAATGCTATCCGCAGGCGACGCGCGAGGAATACAAGCTGCGCCTTCAGATGCCGTACGACTGGGCTTACGATGTCCCCGTCCCCGAGCGGAAGCTGTTCGCGATCCCCGGCAATCACGACTGGTACGACGGCCTTTCCGCTTTCGACAGCCTGTTCTGCTCGGCGCGAGATCGCATGTCCCAGCAGAACGGCAACAAGATCGGCGGCTGGCAGTGCAAGCAGCACCGCAGCTATTGGGCGCTCGAGCTGCCCTACCGTTGGTGGATCTGGGGCTGCGACATCCAGTTCTCGCAGTATCTCGACATTTCTCAGGTCAACTACTTCGAGGCCATCGCCGGGCTTATGGGGCGCGGCGACAATCTCATCATCTGCATCTCCGAGCCGACCTGGATGATCGCGGAGTCGCAAGGCTTCGACGAAGACAGCAACTTCTTCAAGATCACGTCGATCGCGCGCCGCCACGGCATCAAGATCTGCGCCGTCATTGCCGGCGATTCCCATCACTACGCCCGTTATTATGCGCCCGGTCTCGACGTGCATCTGTTCACCGCAGGCGGCGGCGGGTCGTTCCTTCATCCGACGCACACGCTCAAGAACGAAATCTCTGTCACCTGGCCCAAGGCCGCCGTCACGGTCCCTGATGGCCTGGAGACCAAGTTCCAGCCCGAGCGCGGCGTGACCGCGGAGCGTTACGACGTCCGTCTCAAGAGCGACACGCCGGAACCCGCCACTCCCGCCAAAGACGCTGCACCAAATATGAAACCGGCGTCCGAAGAACCATCGGTGCGATCGACGATCCGCAAACGCATCGAGGAACGTCGCGCCAAGGTTTATCCGAGCAAGTCGACGAGCTTTTTCCTCAGCCTCAAAGGGCTGTTCTTTCCCTTCACCAACTACTTCTTCGGGATCGGGATCGGGTTCATCTACTGGATGATCACCTGGCAATTCTATTCCGTGATCGAACAGCGCAACATCTCCAACGGCCAGATCAATGCCGTCACGCCTGAGACGTATTGGGGGCTGGTTGCGTACCTGCCGCTCTATCTCCTGCAGGCGCTCCTGGTTTCGATTACGCTCGTGGTGATGATGGGCGGACTGTGGGTTCTGCTGTGCCGCTATGTCGACGCCGTCGATCGACCGCGATGGAAGCACCTGCTGGTCAAAGGTGTCGTCGGCACTGCGCACTTCATTGTCCATACCTTCGTGATGTTCGCGTTCGGTCTCGCGCTGGTCATGTTCCACAACCAGATCACGCCGACGATCAAGACCTACGTCGATCAGGTTTGGCAGGCGCGCAACCAGCAGCCGGAGATCGTGCGCGACGTCATCAACGAGACGCTGGAGCCGATCTCCCGTCCGGCGTACGAGCAGCGCCGCATTATCGAGCGCGAGCGCAACGCGCGCCGCATGGGGCGCTCTGAGGAGATGCCCCTCGATCAACCGCTCCCGCCTCTGAGCCCGATCATCAATGGTACGACCTCGGGCGGTGAGGAGGGGCTCCCCTATGCGGAGATCCGCCAGATCGTCGGCTTCGTGCTCTATCCGATCGAGATGATCTTCATCGGTGGATTCATCGGTGCACTGCTGTGGGGGCTCTACTGGGTTCTCGCCGGCTGCCTCATGCGCATGCACACCGAGGACGCCTTCGCTGCGCTCCGTATCCAGGACTATCGGAACTTCCTGCGCATCAAGTTCGAACCGGAAAAGGTGACCATCTACCCGATCGGTCTCGACAAGACCCCGAAACCCGACCATTGGATGGCCCCGCCGAAGGGCAAGATACCACCGCCCCACAATCCGCGGCTGGTGGCGACGCGCCCGATCGACATACATTTGATCGAGGAACCGATCGTGATCTATTCGGCGTCGCAGGATTTTCCGCAGGAGGAGGGGCCAGTCGGGCCGCCGCCGTTGACAGCGCCGACCTCCTGAGCGGCAATAAACGCCTGCTGTGAGACAGGAGCGGGAAATGACGACTTGGCTCGAGCCCGACGGCGGAATCGGCGTCCGCATGGGCGACCAACTCAAGGCGCGCCTGGGCACTGGCCGGATCATCCGGGCGCCGGGCGCGCACGATGCGATGGCCGGTCTCATCGCCCGCGACGCGGGCTTTGACGCGCTTTATGTGTCGGGCGCGGCGGTGACGGCGAGCCGCGGGCTGCCGGACCTTGGCGTGCTGACGATGGAAGAGCTTACCAGCACCGTGCGGTCGATCGCGCGGGCGACGGGACTGCCGTTGATTGTCGATGGCGACACCGGCTACGGCGAAGCGCTCAATGCCATGCGGCTCGTGCGCGAACTCGAAGACGCGGGTGCGGCGGGCGTTCACATCGAGGATCAGGTGCTGCCGAAAAAATGCGGCCACCTCAACGACAAGACGCTGATCCCGACCGAGCAGATGGCGGCCAAGATTGCCGCCGCACGCAAGGCGCGGCGCCATCTCGTCATCATCGCGCGCACGGACGCGGCCGCGTCGGAGGGTCTTGAAGGCGCGATCGACCGCGCGCGCGCCTACGCAGCGGCTGGTGCCGATGTCGTCTTTCCCGACGCGCTGACGAGCCTCGATCAGATCCGCGCGTTCGCTGCTGCCGTGCCGGTGCCAACGATGTGCAACATGACGGAGTTCGGGCGCACGCCGCTGATCGACGCGGCGAGCCTCGAAGCCGCCGGTATCGGTATCGTCATATGGCCGGTTTCGTCGTTGCGTATTGCCGCCTTCGCGATGGAAGCGTTCTTTGCCGGACTCGCCAACGATGGCACGACGGCGCCGCAGCTCAATCAGATGCAGACGCGAAAGCGCCTCTACGAATTGATCGGCTACCACGACTACGAGGCTCTCGATGCCTCGATCGTCAAGAGCATCGCGCCCGACGCACCGGGGTAGCGATCATTCCGTTGCTGTCCGTTCGAGGTGCGCGAGGATCAGCGGGTAGACGTCGGTGGCGGCGGTCTTGCCGAAGATGCAATCGATGTGGCCATAGCCCGGAATGACGTGGCGGTCGTAGAGACCGGCGCCATTGTGCTCGCTGAGTTTGGCGACGGTTCGCGCGGTGCTTTCGGGCATGAAGCAGCGGTTGAGTGCGCCGTGAATGAAGGTGACCGGAAACGCCATGCGGTCGAGGTGCGGCATGTAGATGTCGCCGCCATCGGCGTCGACGATGGTGCCGGTGCGGGCGATCCGCGCGAGTTGCTTGAAGGCCGCGATGTTGGCTTCGCCGAACATCTCTGGCAATGCCGACTCGAAGGTCAGGCTGTTGAGCTGCGCGGATTCGTAGAGCTGACCGTAGAGTGCGGTGATGCGGTTCGACGTGGTGTTGCGGCTGCGTTCCTCGCGCCGGAACGGCACGAATACACGGATCAGCGCGTCGGTCACGCGGCCGGCCACCCCGTCGTCGACACCGGCGCGCGCGTTGACGTGATCGATCCCAACAGCGCTGAATAACGATGGCGCCCTGAGCTGCGCGAGCAGGCGCTGGGGAAAATACGGGACGATAACGTCCGTCGAGATCTGGGAGATCACCGCCGATCGGATGCCCTTCAACCAGCCGCCCAGTATGGCCATCGTGAAGGTCGTCGCGCCGAAGCAGTGCGCCATCACCTGCACGCTCTTGGCGCCTGTGACTTGGCGGATCAGGTTGACGGCCGGTTGGTAGTCCTCGCGAGCGGCGTCGTCGGCGGTCCACGAGTCGCGCGCATAGGGCAGGTCGATGGACGCGCGATAGTCGAGCAGCCAGCAATCGTAACCCGCCGCGACGAGATACTCGAGCAGGTTGGTATCGATCGTATCGATCGTGAAAATGAGGCTCGATACGCCGAGCCCGTGGGTGAACAGCAGCGGGCCTTTCTTGCCGCCGGCATAGCGGATCAGCCGTAGCCGCTTGCCATCTGCCGTCGTGAAGAAATGCACTTCCGGGGATGGCGCGCGCAAATCGCGCTTCTTGCGGGCGCGCTCCGGGTCGAAGCGGTTGAGGGGCGCAAAAACGCCACCGTAGATATCGAAGAGCTGTGCCGCAAACAGTGCGCCGAATTTCGCGACTGCGGCCGCGCGCGCCACCGGCGAGTGTCCGCCGACGCCTTGGATCGTGCGAATCTGTTTGGTAAAGTCGGTGAGTGCGATGCGCAGAATGCCATAGCGCTGACGACCGCCGCGGGGCGCACCGTCGCTGCCTCCATCGACGAGCGAGACGAAAAGCGTCGTCGTGTCGCGGACGAGGTCGCCCGGCAGGCGATCGTTGTGGACGACCTTATGGCCGGCAAAGCGGAAGCGGCGGCCATCGCGCGCGGTCAGCAGCATGTTGTACTCGAACCGCCGCGTCTCGACCGCGTTCTCGTCCTTCCGCATCAGCCGGAACTGACCTTCGGAGATGTCGAGCGGCTCGGGTGACAGGTGCGGGGCGTCAGCGGTGCCGGTCAGCGTGCCGGGATGGCGGGGATCGCGGATGAAGGCGTCGACGTCGTCGATCAGCACGGTCACCGTGAACGCGAAACGCTGGCCGATGAGTTCGCCGGCCTTGGCGGCCGCCTCGTAGTCGCCATCGGCGGCGTCGGCGATGTAGCCGTGCATGCGTTCGGTGAACGTGACACCGGCGGGATGACGCTGATCGGCTGTCGGAATGAGCGGAATGACTGTCGCGTTGGGGATCGGCGCGTCGGTTAGTGCGCGGCCGAGGTCGCGGGAAAGGTGGATCATCGCGCGCTCGGCCAACGCCGTGATCGTCAGCAGCGGATTGACGCCGAGCGGGCGCGGGATGATGGCGCCGTCACACACGTAGAGGCCTTTGTGGACCGCGTGCGGGTCGGACGCGGCGGCGTCGAACACGCGCGCGGTATCGTCGACGACGCCGCGGCTGCGGTCGGCTCCCATGATGCAGCCACCCAGCGGATGGACGCTGACCAGCGTCTTGCCGAGGAACGTGTTCTGTACGGGATTGCGGATATAGGTGGCGCCATTCGATGCCGCGGCCTTGAAGAGCTGCGCTTCGATCTCACCAAAGACGCGCTGCTCAGCGACGCCCGGCCACTCGACTTCGACGCCGCTGTCACGCAGGGCGAGCCGCCCTCGGCCATCGTCGTGCGCCATCACGAGATACGTTTCGGTGTTGTGCATGGCGCCGCGCCACGCGCCGAGTAGAATACTGTCGAGCCGCCGCGCTTGCTCCTGCACCTGATCGACGATGCTGGCATCTGTGTCGCGCCCGAACAGCCGCGAACCGACCGAGAATGTCGCGGGCAGGATCTCGGCGAGACCCGATGGCAGCACGCCTTCCTCGATGATCATGCCTTCTTCGAGCCGGCGGGACGCACGCAGGTCGATGGCGCCAGTGATGCACGGCCCCGGTGGCGTTGCGCCACCACGCGGCGGATGGCCAATGCCGACGGCGTTTGCGGGCTGGTCGCCGTTATAGGCGAAGGCGAGCACATCGCCGTTGCCTGTGAAGCCGTCGCCAAGCCGATCCGACACGGCGAGACCAGCTTCGCGCGAGCGTAGCAGGATTTCGGTCGAGCCGAGCGCGCCGGCGCCGAGCACGACGATGCTGGCGCGCACCGAACGGTCGGGCGTGCCGAACTTATCGCGGCGATTGCGCGTCGGCGTGAAGAACACGCGCCAGCCATCGCCATCCTGGCGCACGTGGCTCACCGTCGCCTCGGTGAAGATGGACGCGCCGTGGCGCGCGGCATCCGGCAGATACGTCATCTGCACCGTATTCTTGGCGCCGACGTTACAGCCCGAGCAGCAGTCGCCGCACAGCGTGCACGCGGGTTGCTCGATGCCGGCCGCGTTCGGCCCCGCGGTGAATGTGACGTTGATCGGCGGCGTCGTCATTTCGGCGCCGAGGGCAGTTGCCGCCGCCGCGAGCCGCGCGCGCTTTTCGAGCGGCACGGTGTTGGGGTAGGGCACCGGTCGCAACATCCGCTTCGCGCGTTGAAAGCCTTCTTCGAGTGTGCCTTCGGAGAGGATTGCCGAAGGCCAGCGCGGATCTTCCCATACGCGCGGATCCGGCGGGAGCGAGACGTTGGCGTTGATCAGCGAGGTGCCACCGAGGCCGCAGCCGGTGAGCACATGCATATCGCGCCCGAGATTGAGGTCGTAGAGGCCGGTGCGTCGCCCATGGCGATGATCACCGAGCGTGTATTGCAGTTCCTCGGTCGCTTCCTTCATCGTATCGGGGAAAGCGCCGAGCGCGAACTCGCGCCCGCGTTCGAGGACGGCGACTTTGAGGCCGATCCGCGCCAGTCGCGATGCCGCGACGCCGCCGCCATAGCCCGAGCCGACGACGATCGCGTCATATTCCGGCTGCAACTCGTCCAGACTGATCGACAGGCGCATCAGGGAATCCTCGGCAGTCGTGAGTTACGCCTTGGCGCCGCGGTCGAACAGGCGACCGAATCGCGACGCCACGCCGTTTCCCGCGCCCGTTGACGGGTCGGCGCGAAATTCCCGGCGTGGCGCGTCGCGCTTTGGGGCAACGTCGAGCGGCAAGCCGTGCTCGCGCGCAAACAGCAGCATCGCGCGCTCGGCGACGGCGGCGATGGTGAGGAGCGGATGCACGCCGAGCGGGCGCGGAATGACCGAGCCGTCGCAAATGTAGAGCCCGTCATGGACCGCGTCGGCGCGCTTTGCCGGATCGCCGTCGTAGACCCGGCATTTGTGGTCGACGACGCCGGTCGTGCGGTCGCGGCCCATGCTGCAGCCGCCGAGCGGATGGACCGTCATCAGGTCGCCGCCGAGCAGTTCGGAGCTGACCGGATTGGGCACGTATGTGCCGTTGTTGGCGGCGACGCCGGTCCGCAGCATCGCCGAGATGTGCGTGAATATCGGTTCGTCGCTCGCGCGCGGCCAATGCACGGACACGCTGTCGTTCTCAAACATTAGTCGGCCGGCGGCGCCATCGTGACCGATCGCGAGGAAGGCGTGGCTGTTATGGACGGGGCCCTTGTAGGCGCCAGCGACAAGGCTTCCGGCATCGCGTCGCGCATCGGCGAGAAGGCCGGCTATGCCGCCGCCGCTTGTCGACGGTGCCAGCTTCGCGCCGCTCGCGAGCAGCATCGGCATCAGGCCCGCCATGACGCTCGGGACGGTCGCCTCGACTAGCGCCACGCGGTCGAGCGGGTCGCGGCGACGGCGCAGATCGATGAGTCCGACCACGGCAGGTCCGGGCGGCGGCACCTTGGGTCGCCCGGAATGGCCGATGCCGACCGAATTGACCGGCTTGTCGTAGTTGTAGCCGAACGACATGACGTCAGCATTGGTCGAGAAGCGCCAGCCGAGCCGATCGGAGACGCGCAGACCGTGCTCGCGTGAGCGCATCATGATTTCGGCGGTGCCGAGCGTGCCGGCGGCAATCACCACCATGGCCGCGGTGATCGCGCCGACGGGGACGTGGCTATCGTCCGCATCGTTGCGACGAAAGACGACTCGCCACAGATCGCCGCCGACCCGCTCGATCAGCCGCACGTTGGCGCCGGTGAATAGCTCCGCGCCGTGGTTCACGGCATCGGTCAGGTAGGTGGCGTGGACGGTCGTCTTCGACCCGGTATTGCAGCCGCCCATGCAGTCGCCGCACTGTGAGCAGGCCGGTTGTGCGACGCCCGCCGCATTGGTCTTGTCCTCGAAGGCGATGTGTAGCGGCGCGCGCTCGACGTGATGACCGAGGGCGGCGCCGGCCCGCTCGAGCGAGGCGAGTTTCATCGGCGTCGATGTTGCAGGCAGGGGCTCCGGGGCGAGCATCTCGCGCGCACGGTGGTAGCCGACGTTGAGGCGGTGATCGATCCGGATTTCCTCGGGCCACGCCTCGTCTTCGAGCACCATGGAATCCGGCGTCAGGCAGACGGCCGCGTTGATCAGCGAGGTGCCGCCGAGACCGCAGCCGACGAGAGCATGGACGTCCTTGCCCACGCGAACGTCGAAGAGCGCATCGGCCGGACCGACGCGACGCCCGCCGGTGTTGATTTGGGTCGAGGTACTGGCAGCGAGCAGGCTTTCGGCGAATTCCCCGGGCAGGTACTCGCGCCCGCGCTCCAGGACCGCCACGCTGAGGCCGATGCGGGCAAGGCGCGACGCCGCGACGCCGCCGCCGTAGCCGGACCCGACCACGATGACGTCATAGGTTGGCTTCGCTTGCGCGACAGGGCGCGCCAGACGCGACATTCGTTTGAACTCCCACCCGTATTCGTGGCCCGCCCCAGCAGAACCGTAAGCCTAGCGGCGCGCAATCGTATATGCGAGGGGGATGCGCATTCCCGCCTCCCTTCGCGCTCAGGCGTTGCGTCACCGCCTCAGTTGCGGGTGGGTTGTGTGCCCCTGCAACCGTAGGATACGGGTGCCCGCTCAGGTCTTTTCGAAATCGTTGAGCCCGAGGCCGGTTTTCTTCGCCAAGCGGGCGAGCAGGCGATCGAGTTCTGCCATGTCGGTGGCATCGAGCTTGGGGCCCGGCGCGCGGATCGCCGCCGACCGGATGGCGCCGCGCCGCCGCAGGATCTCCTTGCGGATCGGCAGCCCGACGCCGGGCTGCAACTCGTGGCGCATCAGCGGAAGGTAGAGGTCGTAGAGATCCTCGCCCTCCTCCGGCTTGCCCGCCGCGAACAGCGCGTGCATCCGCACCATCATGTCGGGGAACGCGAAGCCGGTCATGGCGCCATCGGCACCGCGCAGATACTCCTGCGGCAAGTGGATGCCGCCGTTGCCGCACAGGATGGAGACGTAGCGGCGCCCGCTCTTGCCATTGCACGCATTGCGGATCGCCGACAGCTTTGAAAGGCCGGGCATGTCCTCGTGCTTGAACATGGCGATCTGCGGGAAGGCATCGACCAGACGCAGGAACGTATCGGCGGTGAAATAGACGCCGGTGAGCTTGGGATAGTCCTGGACGCAGACCGGGATCGACGGTCCGAGTGCGGTGAGGATCGAGCGCATGTAGTTTTCGACCGCCTGATCCGTCGTCAGGCCCGGCGTTGGCATCACCATGACGCCGGCAGCGCCCATTTCCATGACCGCGCGCGCCGTCTTCACGAGAGGATACGTGCCGGGATTGGAGACGCCGACGACGATCGGCAGCCGACCGGCGGCGCGTTTGATGAAGCGCTGCGCGACCTCGATCGTCTCGCTCTCCGAGAGCTTCTGATACTCGCCCATCACGCCAAGGATGGTGATGCCTTGGGAGCCGCAGCGCATGTAGAAATCGACGAGGCTGTCGATGCTGTCGAAATCGATCCGGCCGTCGTCATGGAACGGCGTCGCCGCGATGACGTAGAGGCCCTTGGCATCTGAGGTGAGCTTGGCGGACATGGTGGTCTCCCGTCGGCAAATGGAGATGATCAATGAAAGCTGTATCGCGTGGTCTGGAATGGAGTCGAGTGCTGACTTAGCGATATCCGCGAAGCTGCGCATACCGCTGGCGTTGCCCGGAAGAAAGCAACTCAGCCGAGGTCAGGTGATACTTCAGGTGTACGGCTCGGAGTTGCCCCTGGCTCTCGCCAATTCTGGCGGTCAGGACAGCGAGCGTTTCGGGCGTCATGCCGCCCTCGGAAAACCGGCGATCCAGGGCGCGCTCACGAGCGATAAGCTCTTCACCGGCGGCAATGGCTTCTGCCTTCATGCTGTCGAAGAGCTGCCGGAACCGATGATGTTGATCTGCGGTGAGCCGCAGCTGATCCTTGAGTTCCAGAACATGCATCGGGCCGGGATATCCGTTCAGCTCGGCCGCGAGCGCCAGTCCCATGCCGCGACCATTCTTGAGATCTGCCATCTGCTTCTCATCGAGCGCCTTGATATCGCGCTGCTGCAAGCCGGCGTAGGGCGTGGTGGTATGCTGCTTGCCATGATGGTGATGCTGCGCGGACGCAGGGCCGGCGAGCACTGCACCCAGCAGTATGACGATCCCGATCTTCATGGGGCCTCCGGGTCGAATGGTTGGCGCCTCTGGCGGTGATCCAAGTATACATGGTGAAGACGGCCACTGTAGATGCCTAACTGCGGTGTCATGGTCCGGAGAGCGCCCGCTGCGAGAGGATGAGACCAATGTTCCCGCCAGCCTTGATCGCCACCGCCGAGTCGCTCCTTGCGACGCTCCGCGCGCGCAAGCTGATGATCGCGGCGGCTGAAAGCTGTACCGGCGGTCTGATAGCCGGCGTGTTGACCGAAATCGCGGGTTCGTCGGATGTGGTCGAGCGCGGATTCGTCACGTACTCCAACGAAGCCAAGAACGAACTCCTCGGCGTGCCCATGGCGTTGATCAAGGAGCATGGCGCGGTCAGCCGCGAGGTTGCACGAGCGATGGCGGCGGGTGCGCTCGAGCATTCGCGTGCCGACGTCGCTGTCGCGGTCACGGGCGTCGCCGGGCCGGGTGGTGGCAGCGAAGCCAAGCCGGTCGGGCTCGTGCATATCGCGGTTCAGCGGCGCGGGCAGGCACCTGTCCACCGCGAATGTCGGTTCGGCGACATCGGGCGCCACGAAATCCGCATTGCGACGGTCGAGACGGCGTTCGACATGATCGATCAGCTAGCGCGCACCCCTGTCTGATCGCTCAGGCGACAGGGGCGTTGGCGCGCGGTCCGCGGCGACCATAGATCTTGTGCGCGCGTTCCTCGAAGGCTTCCGCAAAACGCCCGAACGCCTGCTCGAAGGCTGAGCCGAACAGCAACTGCAGCATCATCGACTTGAACTCGTAGTCGATGAAGAAGCGGATGTCGCAGCCCTGACCGCTCTCGGTGAATGACCATTGATTGATTAGCCGGTTGAACGGCCCATCGACAAGATCGGCGCGGACGCTCGGGACGGTGCGATCGAGCGTCACCTGGCTCGTGAACGATTCCCGGATTGCCTTGTAGCCGACGTCCATGACGGCGATGAGCGTGCGGAGATCGCCGTCTCCGTCGCGTGAGAGCACGCGTAGTCCCTCGCACAGCGGCAGGAACTCCGGATAACGCTCGACGTCGGCGACGAGGTCGAACATTTCGAGCGCGGTGAACGGCACCTTTCGGCGGGTTTCGAAGGAGGGCATGGCGACCGGCGGCCTAGGCTGTCGCGGCGGCGCGAGCCGCCTTCAGCCGGGCGAAGTCGGCGTCGGCGTGATAGCTCGACCGCGTCAACGGGCTCGCGGATACCAGCAGGAAGCCTTTGGATTGGGCGGTGCGCTTGTAGCTGTCAAACTCGTCCGGCGTCACGAAGCGCTTGACCTCGGCGTGTTTGCGGGTCGGCTGGAGATACTGGCCGATCGTGAGAAAATCGACGTCGGCTGAGCGCAGATCGTCCATGAGCTGAAGCACCGCTTCGCGCTCTTCGCCGAGCCCCACCATGATGCCGGACTTCGTAAATACCGTCGGATCCAGCTCTTTGGCGCGCTGGAGTATGCGCAGCGAATGGAAATAGCGCGCACCGGGACGGATCGATGGATAGAGGCCGGGGACGGTCTCGAGGTTGTGATTGAAGACGTCGGGACGCGCGGCGATCACGACTTCCAATGCGCCGTCCTTGCGCAGGAAATCCGGCGTCAGTACTTCGATGGTAGTATTGGGCGCCAGCTCGCGGGTCCAGCGAATAACCTCGGAGAAATGCTGCGCGCCCCCGTCTGGGAGATCGTCGCGGTCGACCGAGGTGATGACGATATGATTGAGGCCGAGCTTGGCGACGGCTTCTCCGACGTTGCGCGGCTCGGCGGGGTCGAGCGGATTTGGCTTGCCCGTCGCGACATTGCAGAACGAGCAGGCGCGCGTGCACGTATCGCCCATGATCATCATGGTGGCGTGGCGCTGACTCCAGCACTCGCCGATGTTGGGGCAACCGGCTTCCTCGCACACCGTGTGCAAGCCGTGCTCGCGCACGATGTTGCGCGTCTCGTTATAGACCGCCGAGCCGGGCGCTTTGACGCGGATCCAATCCGGCTTCCGCAGCACAGGCGTATCCGGCCGCGCCGCCTTCTCGGGATGGCGGGCGGCACCGATGCGCTTGCCCGCTGTCGTATCCACAACCGTTACCATCGGCGCTTATGTGCTCTCTTCGGGCTCGTGAAACAAGGCGGGCGGGGCCACGTTGGCACCCGCCCGCAAAATACACGATCCGTCAGCGCGTCGCTATCTTATGAGGCGAGCAATCAGTATGACCACGATTGCGCCGATTGCGGCCGTGACGATCTGGTTGACGATCGGGGAACCCAGATTGAGGTTGACCTTGGCGACGCCCAACAGCCAGCCGCCGACGACGCCACCGATGATGCCCGCAATGATGTATCCAAGGAGGCCCCAAGGCCCTCCGACGACGAGACTGGCAAGCCAGCCCGCGATCGCGCCCACGACCAGCATGACAATGATTGCAGCTGCGTCCATTTTCGTGATCCTTCTCTCGCGCTATTTCCCTAGAAGGGGAGGCCGCAGGCGCTTGGTCCGGCTCATAAATCCCGCCTGCGGGCTGGAAGCTGGACTGAGTCGCAGCGGCTGTCCAGACAAATTGTCGCACCTATGGCAGCGCATAGGGCGTAAGCGGCTATTCCGACGGCAGAATTTATGCGGCGCTCTGGGTTGGCCGGTAGGCCATGATCGCGGTAGCGACGATCACCGTCACCACCACCATGCCGAGCGACCAGGGCAGCAGGGCGCCCTTGAAAATAGGCAGCGTCAGGAAAACGAGGGCGCTCGACGTGAGTTGGGATACGAAGCCAACCACCGACGACGCGACGCCGGCGATTTCGCGGTGCGGGTCGATGACGAGGCTCACGGCATTCGACATGACGACGAGGAAGGCGCTGTTGAAGACCAGCATCAGGCCGCCGAACAGCACCACGTTGATGACGCCGAGATACGTCAGGAGCGCGATGAGGATCGCCGTCGTGGCGAAGATCAGCGCGGCGGCCCGCGTCGCGGGCATCACGCCGAGGCGGCTGATCAAGCGGGCATTGAGGTACTGGCCGAGGACGATACCGGCACCGGTCGCGGCGAACAGGGCGGTGAACGCGAGGCCCTCGATACCGAATGCGCTCTTGTACAGTCGCGGCGAATTGGTGACATAAGACAGGATCGCGAACGAGTTGATGCCCGACAGCAGCACGAAATAGCGCGACTGGCGGTTGGCGAACACGCGGCCGATCGCAACGGCGAGGCGTGCGGGATGGATGGCGCCGCGATCCTGCGCGAGGTTGGTCTCGCGGAGTCCGATGAATGCCATGGCTGCGAGGCCGATGCCGTAAACGGTCATGCCGATAAAGACGCCGCGCCATTCACCGATCGCGACCAATCCGTAGCCGACGAGCGGCGCCACGATTGGGCCCAGCGAGATCATCGAGCTCGCGAAAGCCATCGTGCGCGCAAGTTCGGGGCCGGAATGGACGTCCCGCAGCAATGCACGGGCAATGACGGCACCGCAGGCACTGCCAAACCCCTGTAGCGCGCGCCCCCACAGCACCACCGTCAGCGTATCCGCTGCCGCCGCGATCAGTGCGCCCGCAACATAGAGTGTGACGCCCGCGAGGATGATCGGCTTGCGTCCGTAGGCGTCCGACGCCGGCCCGAAAAAGAGCTGGCCGACCGCCGAGCAAAACAGGAAGACCGGGATGACCGCCTGAACCTGCTCGATCGGCACGCCGAGGCCGCGCTCCATCGACCAGAAGGCCGGCAGCGTGATGTCGCACGAGAAGGCGTTCAGGGCGAGCAGGAGCCCGGTGAACAGGACCAGGAACGATCGGGACATGCGGCGGGGTCTCGAGGCTGCACGGACGATCGTCCGCGCCCCGCTTATAAGTGCGCGGTCGACCGGCGGCGAGTGGTCCTTTCCGCGCAGGGATATGCCAAGCGCAGACATCTGATGCCGGTTGCCAGGGCGACATCTCGGCAGGGCTGCTGCTATAATACCCCGACCCCAATCCTGGAATGCAACCGAGGCCACCATGGCAAAGTCGTTTCCCGCCGCAACCGTCAAGGCCATGCTCGCCGACGGAAAGGAAATCGCGCTCCTCGACGTGCGCGAAGCCGGACAATACGCGGATGGCCATCCGTTCTTCGCGGTGCCGGTCGCCTACAGCGCCTTGGAGGCGGACATCGAGCGGCTCGTGCCGCGCCGAGACGTCCGCATGGTGCTGTTGGATGACGGTGACGGCGTTGCAGCTTGCGCGGCGAAGCGAGCCGAGGCGCTGGGGTATAGCGATGTGGCCGTCCTCGAAGGCGGCGCGCCGGCCTGGAAAGCTGCTGGCTATACGCTTTTCGATGGCGTCAACTTGCCATCCAAGACGTTTGGCGAATTGATCGAGATCGAGCGCCACACGCCGCGGATCACCGCCGACGAATTGGTCGCCATGCAGAAGCGCGGCGACGACATGGTCATCGTCGATGGCCGCACCTGGGCCGAGTACCAGCGCTTCAATATTCCCGGCGGCATAAGTTGCCCGAATGGCGAGCTGGCGCTCAGGATCGACGCGATTGCGCCGAGCCCGACGACCAAGATCGTCGTCAATTGCGCCGGCCGCACGCGCTCCATCATCGGGGCGCAGACGCTGATCGATCTCGGCGTGCCGAACGAGGTCGTCGCACTCGAGAATGGAACACAGGGTTGGTTTCTGGCCGGCTATGAGGTCGAGCGCGGCGCGAAACTGAAATACCCCGAGGTATCGGCCACGGGCGCAGCACTGGCGGCACGCCGCGAGCGAGCGGCCGCTCACGCGAAAAAGCACGGCGTCGGCTCCGTCGGCGCGGCAGACGTGTGTGCCTGGCTCGGTGACCGCACGCGCACGACCTATCTCCTCGACGTGCGCACCGCTGAGGAAGTGGCAGCTCGTCCGTTCCATGGTTTCGAGCACGCGCCCGGCGGACAGCTCCAGCAGGCGACGGATCTGTGGGTCGGCGTCAAGGGCGCACGCCTCGTTCTCGCCGACGGTGATGCGATCCGCGCGCCGATGGTGGCGGCATGGTTGCGCCAGCTCGGCCACGAGGCCTACGTGCTGGAGCCGAACGCGAACGCCGAAGAGATCGCTGCCGCTATACCGGCTGACCGCGCGCCGCGCGGACCCGGTGCGCTGACCGGACGTGCGAAGCAACTGCGGACGACGACCGACGTCGATCTTGCTGCCCTGGCGCGATCGGGCGGCGTCGTACTCGATCTGCGATCGAGCCAGGCTTTTCGCGACGGCCACATTCCCGGATCCGTCTGGTCAATCCGTCCGCGTCTCGCTCAGGCGGTGGCCAAGGGAGGGTCGCCGGTGGTCCTGGTTGCGGATCGCCCGGAGGTTGCCGCGGCGGCCGGCCTCGATCTCGCCGACCTTGGCATCCGTGACGTCTCGATTCTGGCCGGGGGGCTCCAGGGCTGGCGCAGCCAAGGTCGCGCGGTCGAAACGTCACCGGACACTCCCGCGGACCGCGACCGGATCGACTTCATGTTCCACACGCATCAGCGTCACGACGGCAACGTCGAGGCCGCTCGCGCGTATCTGGCGTGGGAGATCGATCTTGTCGCCCGGCTGGACGAGCAGGAGCGCGGCACCTTCCGGATCGCCGGCGCCTAGCCGAACCGCGTCCGGCGGCCTGTATTCGGCGGACTGGACGTCGTCCGTTTGCCGCGCTACGCACACCCGCTTGTCGCCGGATGGCCCGTATGCTGAATTGCGGCTGATTGCGATACGCGGGCGAACACCCATATCGCGGCCAGACGGGTCGCGGAGGCCAGGAGCACGGTCATGCGCTACGACGATAAAGATCGCGAGAGCGACAATGTCGAGGATCGGCGTAGTCAGGGTGGCGGCGGCGGTGGCTTCCGCTTCCCGGGCGGTGGTGGTCGTGGCATCCAGATTCCGATGGGGCGCGGCGGTGGCGGCTTCAGCATCACCACGCTGCTCATCGTGGGCGCCATCATGCTGTTGTTTGGGCTCAACCCGCTCGATCTGCTGCGTGGTGGCGGCGGTGGGTTCGGCCTCCCCGATCTGCCGCAGAACCAGCGCATTGATCGGCAACCACAGCCGGGCGGATCGCCCTTCGAACTGCCGGGTCGCGGCAGCGCGCCCAGCTCGGCTGGCGAAGAAGAGGCCGCGAAATTCATTCGGCGAGTCCTGGCCGACACCGAGGATGTCTGGAATCGCATCTTCCAATCGTTCGGCCGCAAGTATGAAGAGCCGCGCCTCGTCATGTTCCGGCAGGCGACGAACTCGGGCTGCGGCACCGGCCTCGCGCAGATGGGCCCCTTCTATTGCCCGCTGGACAAGAAGGTTTACCTTGACCTGTCGTTCTTCAACGAGCTGAGCCGCCGATTCGGTGCGCCGGGTGATTTTGCGCAGGCCTACGTGGTCTCGCACGAGGTCGGCCATCACGTACAGATGCTGCTCGGCATTGCCGAGAAGGTGCAGACCGCCAAGCAGCGCATGTCGGAACGGCAGGCCAACGCGCTGCAAGTCCGCATGGAACTGCAGGCAGATTGCTTCGCGGGCGTTTGGGCGTCGCTCGCCCACCAGCTCAAGAACCGGCTGCAGCCCGGCGACGTCGAGGAAGGACTGCGCGCCGCCGCTGCGATCGGCGACGACATGATCCAGAAGCAGACGCAGGGTCGCGTCGTGCCGGAGGCGTTCACGCATGGCTCGTCGGAGCAGCGGGTCCGCTGGTTCCGGCGTGGATTGGACTCGGGCCAGATCCAGCAGTGCGATACCTTCAACGCGAGCGATCTGTGAGCGCTGACGCGGTGATGCCAGACCCGCGGCCGTCGGCGGCACCGCTGTCGCTCGTCGAGAGCGCGGGTTTCGAGGATTATCGCCTGCTCGACAGTGGCAACGGGCGCAAGCTCGAGCGGTTCGGTGAGATCGTGGTCGATCGGCCAGAGCCGCAGGCGCTGTGGCGACCGCTTGCCGGCGATGCCGTCTGGGCCGGCGCACACGCGACTTTCTCGGGTAATGATGACGAGGAAGCTGGGCGCTGGCGCCAGCAGCAGCCTGTGCCGGAAAGCTGGCCGGTGACGATCGACGGCGCGGTGACGGTCACGTGTCGGCTCAGCGCCTTCCGCCATCTCGGCCTCTTTCCTGAGCAATTCCCCCACTGGCAGTGGATGACGTCGACGCTGAAGCAGCACACCGGGCCGGAGCGTCCGCGCGTGCTCAATCTCTTCGCCTACACGGGCGCCGCCTCCCTCCTTGCTGCTCAAGCCGGCGCTGAGGTCGTGCACGTAGACGCGTCGAAGAAGGCGATCTCCTGGGCGAAGGAAAATCAGGCGACGTCGAAGCTCAATGATGCGCCGATCCGCTGGATGCTGGATGACGCGCGCAAGTTCGTTCAGCGCGAAGTCCGTCGCGAACGGCGCTATGACATCATCCTGGTCGATCCGCCGAAGTTTGGCCGCGGTCCCAATAACGAGACATGGGACCTGTTCATCGATCTGCCGGGGATGCTCCGTAGCTGCGCCGAGTTGGTCGCGGGACCGCGCAGCGCCATCATCGTGACCGCCTACGCCATCCGCGCGTCGTCGCTCATGCTCGATCAGCTCTGCCGCGAGGTGCTTGCTGACAAGCGTGGCCGCTTCGATAGCGGTGAGCTCGCGATCCGCGAGCAGGGCGGCGCACGCGCCGTGCCGACGTCCCTCTTTACGCGCTGGTGCGGCGATGACCTCGCGATCTGACCGCGGCGCGCCATCGTCGCGCGTCATCACCAGCCTGACGAACGATCGCGTCAAGCTCATCCGCTCCCTCGACATGCGCAAGGCTCGCCGGGACACGGGGCTGTTCGTTGCCGAGGGTGCTTCGGTGTTGATGGCCGCGCGCGAGAGCGGTTGGCGGCCGAACATGATCGTGCACGGTGCGGAGGCGCGTGACAGCCCCGCTCACCGCGGTCTTATCGATTGGGCTCTGCGTGAAGGCACCGAGGGCCTCGAAGTTTCGCACGCCGTCCTCGAGAAGCTCGCCGCGAAGGAGAACCCGCAGAATCTGATTGGCGTCTTCGAGCAGCGCTGGGCCGCGCTGCCGAAGGCGAAGACGCTTGCGAAATCGGCGCTGTGGGTGGCGCTCGACGAGATCCGTGATCCCGGCAATCTCGGCACCATCATTCGCACGATCGATGCGGTCGGAGCGGCCGGCGTCATCCTGGTCGGCAATTGCTGCGATCCCTATCAGCGCGAAGCCGTGCGCGCGACGATGGGATCGCTGTTCGCGGTGCCGATCGCCAAGGTCGAGCGCGTGGCGTTCATCGAGTGGGCAGCAAGCTGGCCCGGCGATCGCGTCGGCACGCATCTTGATGCCACCGCTGATTTCCGCGACGGCGCCTATGCGGGTCCAACACTGCTGGTTATGGGCCGCGAAGGACCGGGCATGTCCGACGAGGTGGCCGCTGTGTGCAACCGCCTCGTCAAGATCCCGATGGCCGGCACGCTCGATTCGCTCAACCTCGCCGTCGCGACGGCGTTGATGCTCTACGAAATCCGCCGGCCGACGTTGAAGCTGTGACTTCCCCTTCTCCCCGTTCTTCGTCGCGCTGGAAGCGCGCCTCTGGCGCGACGAGAAGGTCGGGATGAGAGGCGGCGGCAAGCTCCGACGTTTGAGTCTGCGGCCGCCCCTCACCCTAACCCTCTCCCCGCTCGCGGGGAGAGGGGACAGGTTGTGCGTGGTATTTCTGTAGCGATCGAAGATCGCGATGCAAGAATGCGAACCGGCGAGTCGGCCCCGCGGCGCCAGTAGCCGAAGGCGTTGGCGACCGCGGCAATCTAGAGACTCTCCAGTTCGTCGATCATGCCCTCGATGACCGAGAGGCCCTTGGCCCAGAAGGTCGGACTCGTCGCATCGAGACCGAACGGCGCCAGCAGCTCGGAGTGATGTTTCGATCCGCCCGCTTTCAGCAGATCGAAGTATTTGCCAACGAAGCCCGGATGCGCGTCCTGGTAGAGGCTGTAGAGCGAATTCACGAGGCAGTCGCCGAACGCGTAGGCGTAAACGTAGAACGGCGAATGGATGAAATGCGGAATGTACGACCAGAACACCTCGTAGCCGGGCTTCATCTCGACCGCCGGGCCGAGGCTCTCACCCTGCACCGACATCCACAGTTCTCCGATACGCTCCGGGGTCAATTCCTCGACGCGGCGCGCCTCGTGCAACTTGCGCTCGAAGGAATAGAACGCGATCTGGCGCACGACCGTATTGATCATGTCCTCGACCTTCTGCGCGATCAGCGCTTTGCGTTCACGCGGTTCGGTCGTCGCGGCGAGGAGCGCCTTGAACGTCAGCATTTCGCCGAACACCGATGCGGTCTCGGCCAGCGTCAGCGGCGTCGGCGCCAATAGCGGGCCCTGCGGTGCCGCGAGGACCTGGTGCACGCCATGGCCCAGTTCGTGCGCGAGCGTCATCACGTCGCGTGACTTGCCCTGATAGTTGAGCAGGATGTAGGGATGCGCCGATGGCGTCGTCGGATGCGAGAACGCGCCCGACGCCTTGCCTTCGCGCACCGGCGCGTCGATCCAGCCCTTGGTGAAGAACGGCCGCGCGATCTTGGCCATGTCCGGATCAAAGCCGGCGTAGGCGTCGAGCACGATGTTCTCAGCTTCCTTCCAGCTATAGACGTGCTCGGGCTTTTCGGGGAGCGGCGCGTTGCGATCCCAGTGAGCGAGCTTGTCCATGCCGAGCCACCGCGCCTTCATCGCGTAGTAGCGATGCGCGGTCCGCGGATACGCCGCACGCACCGCGTCGACCAGCGCGTCGACAACCTCGGGCTCCACGCGATTGGCGAGATGGCGCGAATCCGCGACGTCGGCGAAACCGCGCCAGCGATCGGAGATCTCCTTGTCCTTGGCGAGTGTGTTGGTGATCAGCGTGAACAGGCGGATGTTGCCCTGGAATACCTTCGACAGCGCCTCGGCCGCGGCTTTGCGCTTCGCGGAATCGGGATGCATCATGAAGTTGAGCGTCGGCTCGAGACTCAGCGGCTTCGGCTCACCCTCGACCTCGAAGCGCAATGCCGTCATCGTTTCGTTGAACAGGCGGTCCCAGGCCGAGCGTGACGTCGCCGACTTCTCGACGAACAGTTTCTCGAGTTGCTCATCGAGCTGATACTTCTTCTCCTTGCGCAGGTCCGCGAACCACGGCGCGTAGCGAACGAGATCGGGGTGCTTGAGAACGGCTTCAAGCGCCGCGTCGTCGATCTGATTGAGCTCCAACTCGAAGAACACGAGATCGGTCGAGAGTGCGGTGATCTTCGACTGGGTGTCGCCGAAGAATTTCGCGCGCGCGGTATCGGAGGTGTCGGCGTAGTAGAGAAGACCCGCATAGGATCCGATGCGCCCGACCACGTCCTGCAGCTTTTCGTAAGCCTTGACGGCTATGGCGAGCGCCGCGCCGTCCGTGCCGAGGCCGACGAGCTTGCCCTGGTAGGTGTCGCGGAGCCGGCGCGCTTCCTCGGCGGACCATTTGAAATCGCGCGCGAGTTCGGGTGCGTCTGTTCCGGCGTAGAGGTCGCCGAGATCCCATTCCGGCATCGGGCCGAGGGCGGTGTCGGCTGGACTCATGCGTTCGGTCTCCCTGATCTGTTGGCGTGTTCGCGGCCACAATGGTTAGAAGGCGGAGGGCTGGCAAGCGAATGACGGTTAATACAATTTTCACGCGCCCTTTCAGTCCATTAAGCCGTCGAAAATGGGGCCGCGCGAGCGCCGTCGCAAAAATCTTTCAAAAGTGAGCGTATCGAAACGATCCATTTACCGCGCTCGGGCACTCTGCCCCTCGTGAGTAAGTGTCTCGTGACGATGTGTTCGAAACTGGGGCGTGCCCCGAGCGGACCGCGCGAACGACTTACATGTCCGTAATCTGTTGCGTGAGTGCAGCCCGCCATGTCCAAGCGCGTCCTCGTCGTTGATGACGATCCAGCCCAGCGCCGCATCCTTGAAGAGATGATCAAGCGGTTGGGCTACGACGCCCGCACCGCGCAGGGCGGCGAGCACGCCCTCCAGATTCTCGAGGGTCCGGAAGGTCCGTCAATCTCCCTCGTTCTCCTAGATCTCGTCATGCCCGGCACCGACGGCATGACCGTGCTCGAGCGGCTCGGCTCGAAACCCGGCACGCCGCCGATCATCGTGCAGACCGCCAACGGCTCCATCGATGCCGCGATCGGCGCAATGCGGGCAGGTGCTGCCGATTTCGTCATCAAGCCGGCGAGCCAGGAACGGCTCGATGTCTCGATCAAGAGCGCGCTCAAGATCGAGGCGCTGCAGGGCGAAATCACGCGCATCAAGAAGAAAGTCGAAGGCACGCTGACGTTCGCAGACCTCGTGATGCGCGGCGACGCGATGAGCAAGGTCATCGCGCTCGGCCGCCGCGCGGCCGCGTCGAACATTCCTGTCTTGATCGAAGGTGAATCCGGCGTCGGCAAGGAGCTGATCGCTCGCGCCGTCCAAGGTGAGAGTGAGCGCGTCGGCCGTCCGTTCGTGACTGTCAATTGCGGTGCGATCCCCGAAAATCTGGTCGAGAGCATCCTGTTCGGCCACGAGAAGGGCGCCTTCACCGGTGCCGTCGACAAGCGTGTCGGCAAGTTCCAGGAGGCCGATGGCGGCACTCTGTTCCTCGACGAGGTCGGCGAGTTGCCGCTCGATGCCCAGGTCAAGCTCCTGCGCGCGTTGCAGGAAGGCGAGATCGATCCGGTCGGCTCGAAGAAGAGCGTGAAGGTCAACTTCCGCCTGATCTCGGCGACCAACCGCGACATGATCCAGCTCGTCAAAGAGGGCAAGTTCCGCGAGGACCTGTATTACCGGCTCAACGTGTTCCCGATCATGGTGCCGCCGTTGCGCGACCGCATCGGTGACGTACCGGAACTCGCGCGCTATTTCCTCGCCCGCTTTGCGGCGGAAGAAGGCAAGCGCGTCACGTCGATCAGTGCCGATGCGATGGACATGCTCGTCAGCTACGCTTGGCCGGGTAACGTCCGCCAGCTCGAGAACGCCGTGTTCCGTGCCGTCGTGCTGGCCGACAGGGCCGAGCTGACCGTCGACGAGTTCCCGCAGATCGCGGCACACGTCGAGGGCTTCCGGGCCGAAATCCCCGACGCGCCGGTCTACTACGATCCTCACCCGGCCTACACGGGGCCGGCATTGCTCGGGGCCGAGGACAGCATTCCGCGCACGATCGAAGTATCGCGCGACGGTGGCAGGAACGCACTCGGCATCCCGGCGGTCGACGATACCGGCGAGATCCGCTCGCTCGAAGCCATGGAAGCCGACATGATCCGCCTGGCGCTCGGTCGCTACCGCGGCCATATGACGGAGGTCGCGAAACGCCTCAACATCGGCCGCTCCACACTTTATCGGAAGATGCGGGATTACGGCCTCGAAGGCCGGGCCTGATATCGCACCCGTCGCATGAGTGGTGAAATACACGTCGGCCGGGCTCTATGCCCGGCCGAATGCGTTTGCGACCCCCGCTGATCGGTCGACGCAGGCTTGTGTTCCCCATTGGGGCCGCTAATCTCCGGCCCGACACAGGCACCGGAGGAGGATTTCGTCATGGCCAAAGGATATTGGATCGCCCACGTCAAAGTCCGCAATCCCGAGCGCTACAAGGATTACGTCGCGGCGAACGGCATCGCCTTCAAGAAGTATGGGGGCAAATTCATCATTCGCGGCGGCAAGCACGAGACGCGCTTGGGCGACGCAAGCAAGGATCGCCACGTTGTGATCGAGTTCGAGAGTTACGCTGTCGCACTCGCCTGTTACGACAGCCCGGAGTACAAGGCCGCGATCGTCATCCGCGACGAAGCGGCCGACGCGTCCGTGACGATTATCGAGGGCTATGAGGGCTGATCGCATTGATCGAAGATGAAGAGCCATTCCGGGATCCGAGCGTGCGGCGGCGGCGGCGGTTGTTGTTTCGCGAGCGCAAGGTGCCGGTGCGCCTGCTGGTGCCGAACTTTTTCACGCTGCTCAGTCTCTGTGCCGGCGTCACTGCCATCCGCATGGCGATCGAGGGCCGCTACGAGCTGGCGATCGGGCTGATCGTTGCCGCGGCCATCCTCGATGGCGTCGACGGTCGCCTCGCCCGCGCACTCAAGGCCCAGTCGCGGTTCGGTGCAGAGCTCGACAGTCTCGCTGACTTCATCAATTTCGGCGTGGCGCCGGCGATCGTCCTGTTCACCTGGGGACTTGGCGGGCTGAAAGGTTTCGGTTGGCTGGCCGTACTGCTGTTCGCCTGTGGCATGGGGCTGAGGCTCGCGCGTTTCAATTCCATGCTTGAGGTCGACAAGCCGAAGTGGCAGTCGAACTATTTTACCGGGATGCCGGCGCCGGCAGGCGCGATTACGGTACTGCTGCCGTTCTATATCGATGGTCTCGGCATCGTGGCGGTGAAGCAATTTCCGCTGTTTACCGCCCTCTACACGTTGGCGATGGCATTTCTCCTCGTCTCGACGATTCCGACATTCTCGGGCAAGCTGATGGGCGAGCGGATACGGGGCGAGCTGCTGCTGCCTATCATGACTGCGGTGGCGGCGCTCGTTGGGTTGCTCGTGACGTACCCGTACGGCACATTGACGGTCGTCACGCTCGGTTATCTCGCGACGATTCCGATCAGCTATCGCCGCTTCCGTTTCCTTCAGCGCGAGTGGGAAGTGCTGCATCCGACAGAGGCGGCGAAGGAAACCGCTCCTGGGGTGGGCGGCAGTGCGACGTCAGGCACGATGTCGCCGCCGGTCGCTGCCAATGATGCCGAGTTGGATGTCGATAAGCGTGGCGGGAGGACGTGAGGGCGAAAGCTACGTGTCTGCGCGGGTCGCCCTGAGCGACGACATCCTGCTTTCAACATTTCGGGTAGTGGAAGCGGCTGATGATGACGCTTCCGGGAATGGTGGTGAACGCCTTCGTCTCCATGATCTTGTTGGCGATGAGATAGCTGCGAAGCGCCGGCTTGTAGGAATCCAGCATCCGCTTTGTCGCATCCGGCGTGTTCCCGGCGTGAAACAACAGGCTTGCGCCCGGTTCGACGCACACCTTCCTCGCCGCGAGGAACATCGTGCACGCGGACTGGCAATGGCCGACAATGCGCATGCGTTCGCCTTTGGCGTTGAGCCTGGCACGATCAGCGGCGAATTTCTGAGTGCTGCCGCCTTTGCCCCAATTGGTCGACTCGGCGCCGAAAGCGGGTGCCGCCAACAGTGCCCCCAACGCAACCGTGATCGACAGTACCCTGATCCGCATTAGACACTTCCTTCCGCCAACTGCCAGAGTTCCGAACTCACTTCGTCTCGTCGGCTGCGCGATGGTAGATGTCGTCGGTACGCTCGATGTCGTCCTCACCGAGATAGCTGCCGATCTGGACCTCGATGATTTCGACTGGCACTTTGCCGGGGTTCTCCAGGCGGTGCCACTGCGTCGCGACGATGTAGGCGCTTTCGTTTTCGCGGACGAGCTGTTCGGTCTCGCCGATCACGACCTTCGCGGTGCCATGCACCACCACCCAGTGTTCTGAGCGGTGATGATGGCGCTGCATGGAGAGCTTGGCGCCGGGGTTCACGTGCAGCAGTTTGACCTGGAAGCGTGGGCCGACGCTCAGCGTCTCGAAGAAACCCCATGGCCGGTAATTGCGGACGTGCTGTTCGTGCTCTTTTCGGCCTTCGCTTTTCAGCCGCGCGACGATCTTCGAGACGTCCTGCGCGCGCGACTTGTCGGCGACGAGTAGCGCATCCGGCGTGTCAACGATGATGAGGTCCTTGACGCCGATCGTGGCGACCAGCGAGCGGTCGGAATGAACATAGAGGCCGGTCGAGTCGGCCAGGATCGCATCGCCGCGAGCGTAATTGCCGTCGCGGTCGTGTTGGGCAATCTCCCACAGTGACGACCATGACCCGACGTCGCTCCAGCCGACACCGAGAGGCAGCACCGCAGCAACCGTCGTGCGCTCCATCACAGCGTAGTCGACCGATATGCTCGGCGCCGCCGCGAAAGCGTTCGCTTCGAGCCGCAGGAAGCCCAGATCCTCGCGCGCATTGTCGAGCGCGGATTGCGCCGCGGTCAGGATGTCGGGTGCGAGCCGCTGCAACTCATCGATGAAGGTGCGAGCAGGCAGAACGAAGATGCCGCTGTTCCACAAATAGGTGCCGGCATCGAGATAGGTCTGGGCGGTGGCAGCATCGGGCTTTTCGACGAAGGCATCGACGGCGAAAGCACCGGCGTCACCGTCCGCGATCGCCGCGCCGCAACGGATGTACCCGTAGCCGACGTGCGGCGAGGTGGGCTGGATGCCGAACAGAACGAGGCGACCTTGGGCCGCGACCCGGGCGGCACGTTGAACCGCGGCGGCAAAGGCCGCTGAATCGTCGATGACGTGGTCCGACGGCATGACGACGAGGATGCCATCGGGGTCGCGGGCGGCGACGGCCAGAGCGGCCACCGCGATCGCGGGCGCCGTATTGCGCGCGATGGGCTCGAGGTAGATCGCCTCGGGCGTGATACCGGCGCGCTCGAGCTCCTCGCGCACGAGAAATCGGTGATCGTTGTTGCAGAGCAGGATCGGCCGCGCGAACCCGTCACCGGCCGGCAGTCGCCGCAAGGTCGCGCCCAGGAAACTCGGATCGGAATCGGCGAAAAAGCTGATGAACTGTTTCGGGTACATGGCCCGCGAAAGGGGCCACAAGCGGGTACCCGAGCCGCCCGAAAGAATGACTGGAAATAGCGTTCCCAAAATCGGTCACTCCAAACAGTCGCAATGACAGTGACCGCGTCGATGTCGCGGCCCCATCAATGAACAGGATCGGGCGATCCTGCGCAATCAATCATAACAGGACGCGTCGCCACGCCACGCTCAGCGGACGTCGGTCGTCGATCCGAGACGGGACGGCTCGGATCGCTCGATCGTGATGCTACTTCAAGCTGCCGCAGAAACGCTGAATGCGGGTGCATGCATCTTCCAGCACATCCAGCGAACTCGCATAGGAGATGCGGAAGAACGGGCTCAGCGCAAACGCCGCGCCATGAACCGTCGCCGCACCTTCGTCCTCGAGCAGCGCAGTGACGAAATCCTCGTCGTTGTTGATCTTCTTGCCCTTCGGCGTGGTCTTGCCGATCGCGCCTTCGCAGCTCGGGTAGACGTAGAACGCGCCCTGCGGGGTCGCGCACTTGAGGCCCTTGGCCTGGTTGAGCATCGACACCACGAGGTCGCGGCGCTCGCGGAACGCCTCGTTGTTCCTGGGGATGAAATCCTGCGGTCCGTTCAGCGCTTCGATGCCGGCCCACTGCGAGATGGACGACGGGTTCGAGGTCGATTGCGACTGCAACTTGCGCATGGCATCGATCAGCGGCTTGGGGCCACCGGCGTAGCCGAGCCGCCAGCCGGTCATGCAGTAGGCCTTCGAGAAGCCGTTGACCGTGAGGGTGCGCTCGTAGAGGCCCGGCTCGACCTGCGCGATCGTGAAGAACTCCAGGCCGTCGAAGATCAGGTGCTCGTACATGTCGTCAGTCAGCACCCACACGTGCGGGTGGCGCATCAGCACGTCGGTCAGCGCTTTCAGCTCCGCGCGCGTGTAGGCGGCGCCGGTCGGGTTGGACGGCGCGTTGAACATGAACCACTTGGTCTTCGGCGTGATCGCCTTTTCGAGCGTCTCCGGCTGCAGCTTGAAGCCGTTGGCGAGCGTGCATGGGGCCTCGACCGGCGTGCCACCACCGAGCAACACGATGTCGGCGTAGGACACCCAGTACGGCGCCGGCATGACGACCTCGTCGCCGGGGTTCAGCGTGGCGAGCAGTGCATTATAGAGCACCTGCTTGCCGCCCGTGCCGATCGAGATCTGGCTGCGGTTATATTCGAGGCCATTCTCGCGCTTGAATTTGCCGCAGATGGCGTCCTTGAGTTCGGGAATGCCGTCGATATCGGTATAGCGCGTCTTGTTCTCGCGCAGCGCCCGGATCGCGGCTTCCTTGATGTTGTCGGGCGTGTTGAAATCCGGCTCGCCCTGGCTCAGGACGATGATGTCTTTGCCTTCGGCGGCCAGAGCGCGCGCTTTGGCCGAGATCCCCATGGTTTGGGACATTTGTATTCGGTTCAAGCTGTCGGCGAAAAAGCCCATGGCGCGGCATCTCACTTTGGATCGGTTGCGTGGTCGGCCAGCCTCATGCCGGCCCGGCGAAGCGGCGCGGACGTTAGGCCGCAGGGCTAGCGAGCGCAAGCCGCGATTGGCCCGGAACCGGGAAAAAACGCCGTGTCGCCCGATCCCGGATTTGGGCCCTGTTTTCCAGCCCGAGAATTGGTTTTGACAGGGCCGGGGCACGCGTGGCAATGAGCAGGCCCGAAAACACCCTATTTCCGCCACCGCGGCGTGAGGCCAGCCATGTCGATAAAATCCGAGCGCGGCACTAAAAGGACGTGCCAAAGCGCATCGTGCGGCTCCAGATTCTATGATCTGAACCGTGATCCGATCGTGTGCCCGATCTGCGGCACTGTTTATGAGATGATGACGAGCGCCGCAGTCGGGGCACTGGCTCCGGCGGCCGAGAAGGCGCCGCGCCGTCCCGCCAAGAAGCCGGAAATGGCCGTCGTTCCGGCGCCGGGCGATGCGCCCGATGTCGAGGCCGATGACGCCTTGGCGGAAATCGAAACCGACGACGAGGCGATCGAGGACGATGACGACGAGACCTTCCTCGAAGCCGAGGAAGAAGACGGCGGCGACGTCAGCGGGATCATCGGCGGGCCGGTGAAAGAGGGCGACGAGGAGCCGTGATCGCTCCGCCGTCTTCCGTCTCGGCACAACTGTGACGTGGTAGACGCCGGAGGGCCTGCGGATTGGCGGGCCTCTAGCGGAGCCAAGTAACTCTGGGGCGTACGCCCGCGGGAGGGTCGAGTGCCGGTAAGTCCGCGGTCGCCCTTCGAGATCGGCGGCCAGCATGTGGCGGCTGGCACGCACGCGTTGGTCGATCTTCCGGTTTCAAAGCTCTCCAACTATACGCCGATCACGCTCCCGGTCCATGTCGTCCATGGACTCGAAGGTGGCCCGACGATGTTCATCTCGGCGGCCGTTCACGGCGATGAGTTGAACGGCGTCGAGGCCATCCGTCGCGTCTTGCGCTTCGTGCAGCCGACGGCCTTGCGCGGCACGCTGTTATGCGTCCCGATCGTCAATGCTTACGGCTTCATCGGGCGCTCGCGCTATCTGCCGGACCGCCGCGATCTCAACCGATCGTTCCCTGGATCGGCGAACGGCTCGCTGGCCGCCCGGCTCGCGCACATCCTGCTGTCGGAAGTCATTCGGCGCAGCAACTTTGGCGTCGATCTCCATACGGCTGCGGTGCATCGGGTCAACCTGCCGCAGATCCGCGCCGACTTTGTCGAGCGGCCAGGGTGTCGTGCCCTTGCCGATGCCTTCGGTGTTCAGGTTGTGCTGGAATCGCCGGAACGGAATGGCTCGCTCCGGGCAGCGGCAGGGCTCGCGGGCGTCGATGTCCTGGTCTACGAGGGCGGGGAAGGACTGCGCTTCGACGAGTTCGCGATCAAGGCGGCAGTCGAAGGCATCGGCCGGATCATGGTGTCGCGCGGGATGCTGGAATTGCCGGGCGGCGACATTGAGCAAGCGCCAGCCGAGATGCGCCGCGGCCCGGTATTCGCTGACGCATCGAAGTGGGTGAGGGCGCCGGACGGCGGCGTTTTCCGCAGTGCCCGACGCATTGGGCACGCCGTGAGCGATGGCGACCTCCTCGGCTGCGTGGCCAACCCCTATGACGAAAGCGAAGTCGAAGTGCGTGCACCGTGCCGCGGCATCATCATTGGCGCGACAACGCTGCCGATCGTGAACATGGGCGATGCACTGTTCCACATCGCCTGGACGCGCGAACACCAGCGCCAGCGCCAGCGTGCGGCGCGGGCGCCGGCCCCCGATTTGGCGTCCGAGCCCGTCATGGACGAAGACGAGATCATCTGACACCCGAGCGAGATCGCGCGGCGCAAGTGTGTCTGCGCGGCAACCCCAAGCGCAGTTATCTGCATTACCATCGCGCCAGCGGGGCGCATCCGCCACATTTGATCCCCAGCAACCTTTGGGCGACGCATTGCCGAAGGTCTGCTTCCAGAGAATATACAGACGTCGTGCATCCTCGCGCTGAGTCGCGAGCGAATCCGAGACACGTTGATCGATTTGGGGGAGATGATAATGTTGCTGAGGTCATTTGCTATGACCGCGTGTCTCGCGTTGGCGGCTTGTTCGTCGACGAGCACGGGCGGTGATCCGTTCATGGCGACGAGCGCGACCGGCACCGAGGGTGGGCAGAAGGAAAAGAAGGCGGCGCAACTTGCCCAGTGCGCTCAGCCCATCGGCACGGTTTCGCTGGTCGAGAAGGAAATTCCAGCGCTGGAAGGCACCGGTTTGACGTCACCGACGACGGTGATGCGCCTGATGATCACCCAATCGAATTGCTTTCAGATCGTCGATGCGGATCATCCGGCGCGGAGAGGCAAGCGTGGCGCCCAAGCCGACTACTTCCTCACGGCTGACGTGATCTCCAAGAACGAGAACGCCGGCGGTGTTGACGGAAGCGTCGGGCGATTCCTGCCGGGCCAGTTCGGGCAGGTCGCGAGCGCGGTGTCGGTCAAGATTCAGGAAGCGCAGGTTGCGATCTATCTGACCAATGGCAAGACGGGCGTTCAGGTCGCCGCGGCGACCGGCAAGGCGTCGACGGCCGATGCCGGCTTCGACTTCTCGCGCACGACCTGGGGCGGCGGTGGTGGTGGCGGTGCGTATGCCAATACCGAAATCGGCAAGACCATTACGGCGGCATTTGCCGACGCTTACGGAAACCTCGTGAGGCAGGCTCAGGCGCAGCCGCAACAGGTGGCACGCGCCGTTCCGAAGAAAAAATAGGACGTAGCTGAGGCACGCGGAACAGCTCGACCGCTTCGACGGGTCGCCTTACAGGGCGGCCCGTTCGAGTATCAGGAGCGTTGCTGTCGCGTCGTCGCGAGCGTCCGGCGGAAGAGGTGATCGCGAGACTTCGCGCCAGATGCCGGGGTCGGGCTCGGGGAAGGTCACATCGCCATCGGGGCGCGCGTGGATTCGGGTGAGATAGATCCGGTCGGCGAGAGGCAACGTCAGCGCAAAAATTTCGGCGCCTCCGATCACCATGATCTCGTCGACGCCGCGTTCCGTGGCCTTTCGGCGGGCGATGTCGAGTGCGTCGTCGACGCTCGCCGCGCGCTCGGTGCCCCCTGCGCTGAATCCGGCATCACGGGTGACAACGATGTTGTCGCGGCCGGGAAGCGGCTTGCCGATCGAGTCGTAGGTCTTGCGACCCATCACGACCGGCTTACCGATGGTGAGCCGCCGGAAAGTCTTGAGGTCGGACGGGACGTGCCACGGTAAAGCGCCGTTGCGCCCGATTACGCCATTCTCGGCGACAGCTACGATCAGTGAGATTTTCAATCTACTGCGACCACCCTTGTTTCGGCTCCTGTACCGGCTCCCGCCGTTTTGTCGAGGCCGTTTGGATCGCGGCTTGGCGCCTGAACTCAAAGCCGCACTTCTTTTGGATCGCGACCTGCTCGATCGTTTCGAACTCTCCCTTGAGCCGGGACAACTCCGCCGTGTTCTGGTCGTTGCCGCCGACCAGGAATGCCGCTGGCCAGAACACGACAATGGCGACCCCGGTCACGATCGCGTCGTTCGTGGCCTTCTGATCCTGGACACCGGAGAGTTGCGCAACACGTGCTGAAATGCGCTGGGCCTCCAGCGAAAGCTGATCGCAACCATAGGCGCTGAACTGGAGTGGCGAAACATACTGCGGGCCGATCTTGTCGGCGGTGGACGCGCAGCCGGCCAAGGCCGCGAACAGGCCAGTGGCGGCAATGGATCGGACGAAAACATGCATGTTGTGCTCCCCAGCATCCCAACAGCGCCGAGCCGAGCATCAATTGCGTTACCGGAGCAATCCCGGCCTGTCGCTCCAGCGCTCAAAGCTGTTAGGCTGCGGCAAAACCACAACAGTTCGGCCGCAATGAAAGCCGAATTCCCGGAATGCGAAGATGAAACATGTCTCGGTCATCCAGCACACGCAGTCCGAATGGCTTGGCCAGATCGAGGATCATCTCGAAGGCCGCGGCATTCGATTCGGCTATTCCCGGCCGTTTACCACGGGCGGATCGATCCCGGAGCCGACGGTGGTCGGTGATGGCCTGATCCTGCTCGGTGGCGGGCCGTGGAGCGCACGCCCCGACAATGAGCGGACGCTGCCGACGCTCGACGCAGAGATACGGCTGGCCCGCGCGTGCCTGATGCTCGGCAAACCGGTCATCGGATTCGGTCTGGGCAGTCAGATTCTGGCGTTGGCGGCGGAGGGCGGCATCGCTCAGGCACCGCTCGCGCTCACGGTCGGCGAGGCCGTTCGGGTGGGGGAGGGGGCACTCGGCGGACTGCTGCCGGCGCGCTTTCCGAATGTGGTCTACATGCGCGATCGCCCGCGCCCGCCGGATTACGCAAGCATCCTCGCCGTTGATGGCGACGGGCATCCGGCGCTGTTCCAGATCGGCCCCAATGCGTTCGGGTTCAGTGGCCACCCCGGCGTCCGCCGCGCGATGATCGAGGATCTCGTGATGGAATTCGAGGAGGCGCCGGCGGACGCCGCCGCCGGTCTCGACCAACTGACCGCGCTCGGCACCGCGATCGACGACGCGCTGGTGCCGATCATGGCCGGGCTCGTCCGTGCCACCGGATGGATGGCGGACTGAGCGCACTCAAGCTGGAAGCGCGGCAGCCTTGAAGTGCGGCAGCGCTTCGCAGCGCGCGGTGAACTTCTCCATGTTCGGCGCCTTTTCGGCGAGCCCGAGGTTCGGGCGCACGAGCTTGGCAAACGTGAAGCCGACGGCGGCGGTGATGTCGGCCTGGGTCATTTTATCCGTACCGGCCAACCAGCCGCCATCGCCGAGCTTGGCGGCGATCGCGTCGAGGTAGGTGAAACCTGCAATGACCTGCGCATCGTTATGGCGCACCCACGGCGTGTGAACTTTTTCCGCCGGGCGATGGCGGTATTCGTAGGCCGACCACACAGCCTTATCGACCGCACCCAGCCCGACGGTGACGAGCTTCAGGACATGTCGCCGCGCCGTGCCGCTCTCCGGCGTCAAACGCTTTGCCGGGCCGGCCATCTCGTCGAGCGCGTCGAGAATCACCGAGCTGTCGATCAACGCTTCGCCGTCGTCGAGCACGAGGGCCGGCACGCGGGTCAAGGGATTGTACTTGGTCACGAGTTCCGGCTTGTCGAAGACCGGCACCGGATCGAGCTCGAAGGGCATGTTCATGGCATGGAGGCTGACGGCGGTGCGGCGGACGTAGGGCGAGCGTAGAATTCCGATCAGCTTCATGGTGTGGATCTCCGTGCGGGGGAATGTCAGATGGCGCGGTCACCAGGAGTTTAGCACCTCCCTCTCGATGCTCCATGGGCGTTTGCCGGCGAGCAGGCTGTCAGTTCCGGGATGGAGCTCCGGGTGCTCCGAGGCGAAGTTCCGGCTGGACTTGGGCGGCGACCGGGGCGATACGGCTGCCTCCCCGCCTCCCCTGGCGGCGATCTCTGCTGGTGCGGAACCGAAGGCCGGGTGCTATCAACGGCTCCGGGACGAAACGCGGAAAAGCACGTCACGAACCCGACGTCAGGCAGCGGAGCGCTGCTGGTCGAGAGGGGCGGGCAAAACGGCTCCGATGCGGGTTACGGACACCGGTGTGGTGGAGCAATCGAGGGAAGTGCAGGGACCACTTGTCGATACCTAATCTGATTACGCTCGGCCGGGTCATTATCATCCCGATCATCTTCTGGCTGCTGGTCAGCGGCCAGACGCGTGGCGCGTTCTTGCTGTTCGTACTCGCCGGCATTTCCGATGCTGTCGACGGCTGGCTCGCCAAGCGCTGGAACATGCAGACGGAACTCGGCGCCTATCTCGACCCGATGGCGGACAAGCTGTTGATCGTGTCGATTTATGTGGCGCTCGGCGTTGCGGGGGAGCTGCCGTCGTGGCTGGTCATCGCGGTGGTCTCGCGCGATATTCTGATCGTGCTCGGGGTATTGTTGTGTTGGATTATTGGCCGACCTGTCGAGATCCAGCCGCATCTGGTCAGTAAGGCCAATACTGCAAGCCAATTGCTGCTCGCGGCGTTGGTTCTGGCGGATGAGGGGTTTGGCCTGAACCTCGACGGACTCAGGATCGTGCTCATCGGGGTGACGGCCGTCCTTACGGCGTCGTCGCTCGCGGTTTATGTGCGGGCGTGGGTCGTGCACGTCGCGGGGGGCGACCGATAGGGTACGTGCCGGAGGCAGTACGACCCGACTGAGCCGCGTCAATCGCATGGAGGGAAATCGACGTGCCGAATGACATTCCAATCGCGCGCAGTGTCGATCGGCAGGCCGCATTCTGGTTGATCGTCGCCGCGGCGTCGCTGGCGCTGCTGTGGATGCTCGGCGATATCCTGCTGCCGTTCGTCGTCGGTGCGGCGATCGCCTACTTTTTGAATCCTCTCGCGGATCGCCTGTCCCAGGCCGGTATCGGCCGGACACCGGCCGCGGTGCTCATCATCCTGGTGTTTGTGCTGCTGCTTCTGGTGGCAGCTATTCTGCTCGGCCCCCTGGTGTTCGATCAGCTTCGCCAGCTTGCCGAGACGCTGCCCGCGGACCTGCGCCGCCTCCAGATGATCATCGATGAATGGGCCAAAGGGTGGTTCGGTGCCGGATATGAAGGTTTCAACACAAGCTTCGAGCGGGGGCTCGCCGGCCTCGCCGAAAGCTGGACCGGCTCGGTGACGTGGGCGCTCAGGCAGGTCTGGAGTCGCGGGCTCGCGCTCGTCAATCTGTTGTCACTGCTGCTGATCACGCCGGTCGTTGCGTTCTATCTGCTCGCCGACTGGCCGCGCGTGATCGACCGTGTCGACCGCTCGCTGCCGCGCGACCACGCGCCAACAATCCGGCGCCTCGCGAGTGATATCAATGCAGCCGTGTCCGCGTTCGTGCGCGGCCAAGGCACCATCTGCCTTATCCTCGCGGCGGTCTATTCGATCGGCCTGACGCTCATTGGCGTGCGTTACGGGCTCCTCATCGGTCTGGCGGTGGGCGCGATGAGCTTCGTGCCGTTTGTCGGCTGGGCGCTCGGGCTGACAATCGCTGGCGCAATGGCGGCGGCGCAGGCGTGGCCAGACTTCGCGCTTCTGGCCAAGGTGGCTGCGCTGTTCGCTGCGACCTCCGTGCTCGACACCGCATTGCTGTCACCGAAGATCGTTGGCCCGCGAGTGGGATTGCATCCGGTTTGGCTGATCTTTTCGGTCTTGGCGTTCGGGTCTTTGCTGGGGTTCGTCGGAGTCCTCGTCGCGGTGCCGGTAGCCGCGGCCATTGCTGTGCTGGTGCGTTTCGCGCTGGGGCTCTATCTCGACAGCCCGATTTATCGCGGCCATGAACTGCCCGTTGAACCGCCGATCCCGCCGCCGGCAAGCGGGCCCATCGCATGAGTGGCGAGCCCAATCAGTTCGTGTTCGATTGGGGCGCGCGGCCGGCGCTGGGCGCCGAGGATTTTCTCATCGGCGAGTCGAATGCCGCGGCCGTCGCGCTGGTCGACCGCTGGCCGGACTGGTCGATGTCCTCAGCGCTTGTCGTCGGCCCGCCGCAGTCTGGCAAGAGCCACCTCGCGCATGTGTGGGAGCTCCGGTCCGACGCCACCATGGTGGTCGCGCAGGAGCTTTCGGAGGATCACGTGCCGGAGCTGATGCATCGCCGCGCGCTGGTGGTTGAAGACATCGATCGCGGGATCGGCAGCGAGCAGGCGCTATTCCACCTCCTCAACCTCGCGCGCGAGCAGCGAACGTCAGTGCTTTTGACGTCGCGCGCGCCGGCCGGTGAACTCGACGTTGCCTTGCCGGACCTCCGGTCGCGCCTGAGGGCACTCGCCGTGACCGCGATCGGGGCACCCGATCCAACCTTGCTGTCGGCGGTGCTGGTCAAGCTCCTGGCGGACCGCCAAATTGCCGTCGCACCACCCATCGTCCATTTCATGGCCCGCGAGGTCGACCGCTCCATCGCCGCCGCCGTCCGACTTGTCGAGGCAATCGACCGGCTGTCGCTGGCGACCCGCCGCCCGATCACGCGGGCGCTGGCCGGGGAGGCTCTGATGCGCCTCAGGGACGGAAATTCGGACCAAACTGACGATTGAACGCTGGTCAAGCGTTCCGTCATTTGAATGTTGTGAAGCAATGGCAGGTATACTCTGCGCGTGCTGGCCTTTCCGCGCGCGGCAGGTCTGCTTGATGGGAGAGAACGGTGACAATCAGCAAGGTGCGCGGGCGGTCCAAGTCCGGGGCGGAGCCGGCGCCGGAGCTTTTGCCCGACGCGGCGATCGAGGTGCCGCAGGGTCCGGCGCGCTACTACAACCGTGAACTGTCGTGGCTGCAGTTCAATACGCGCGTGTTGGACGAAGCGCGCAATCGGCGCCACCCGGTGCTCGAGCGGCTGCGGTTTCTGTCGATCTCGGCGTCGAACTTGGACGAGTTTTTCATGGTCCGCGTCGCCGGACTGCATGGCCAGGTCAACGCCAAGGTTTCCAACCTTAGCAACGACGGCCTGACCGCCGCGCAGCAACTCGCCGCGATCAACAAGTTCGTCGCCAACCTCTCAGCCGAGCAGCAAACATCCTGGCGGGACATCAGCAGTGACATGGCGGAGGCCGGGATCGCCATCGTTACGCCGGAGCAGCTCACGCCTGCAGAGCACGCCTGGCTCGAGACCTATTTCATGACGCACTTGTTCCAGGTGCTGACCCCGATCGCGGTCGATCCTGCGCACCCCTTCCCCTTCATCCCGAACAAGGGCTTTACGGTCGGTCTTGAGCTGACCAAAAAGAAGGGTGGCGCGACGATGCACGCGCTGATGCCGATCCCGCAGCCGATCGATCGTTTCCTGCGCCTGCCCGCGGGCGAGAGTGGCGCCATCCGCTTCATGCGCATCGAGACGCTGATCGGCCATTTCGTCTCGCAGCTTTTTCCCGGATACACCGTCGTACGCCAGGGCGCGTTCCGCATCCTGCGCGACAGTGATATCGAAGTCGAGGAGGAGGCCGAAGACCTGGTGCGGTTCTTCGAGAGCGCCCTGAAACGCCGACGCCGCGGCTCCGTGATCCGACTGGAAATCGACGCGTCGATGCCGCAGGAGTTGCGTGCGTTCGTCGTCGAGCAGCTCAAGGTCGGCGAGGCGGACACGTACGTTCAGGACGGGTTGCTCGGTCTCTCGGATACATCACAGCTCATCGTCGACGATCGCCCCGACCTTGCCTTCAAACCATTCAACATCCGCTTTCCCGAGCGCATTCGCGAGTACAGCGGCGACTGCTTTGCAGCGATCAAGGCGAAGGATATCGTTGTCCATCATCCCTACGAGGCGTTCGACGTCGTCGTCCAGTTCCTGCGCCAGGCCGGCGCCGATCCGGATGTGCTGGCGATTAAATGGACGCTCTATCGCACCTCGAAGGACAGCCCCATCGTTCGTGCCTTGAAGGAAGCGGCCGAGATGGGGAAATCGGTCACAGCCGTCGTCGAGCTCAAGGCGCGCTTTGACGAGGCAGCCAACATCCGTTGGGCGCGGGATCTCGAAAGCGCCGGCGTGCACGTCGTGTATGGCTTCATCGAACTCAAAACCCACGCCAAGCTCGGCCTGATCGTGCGCAAGGAAGGGCAGGACATCGTGTCCTACTGTCACATCGGGACCGGCAATTACCACCCGCAAACGGCGCGCGTGTACACCGATCTCTCGTTCTTCACCGCCGATCCGACGATCGCACGGGATGTGACGCGCATCCTCAACTTCGTCACCGGTTACGCTGAGCCGGCCGAACTCGAGGTCATGGCTGCGAGCCCCAACGGCATCCGCGAGCGCATCGTCAAGAGCATCAGAGCCGAGAGCGAGCACGCACGCGCAGGGCGCCCGGCCGCGATCTGGATGAAGATGAACTCACTCGTCGATACCCAGGTGATCGAGGCCCTCTACGAGGCTTCCTGCGCAGGCGTCGAGATCCAGCTCGTGGTGCGCGGCATCTGTTGCCTTCGCCCTGGCGTCCCCGGCATGTCCGAGAATATTCAGGTCAAAAGCATCATCGGGCGCTTCCTCGAACACGGGCGTATTTATTGCTTTGGAAACGGCCACGGACTGCCGCACCGGGATGCGATCGTCTATATCAGCTCCGCGGACATGATGCCGCGCAACCTGGACCGGCGGGTCGAGGCCATGGTAGCGATCACAAATCCAACGGTTCACGCGCAGATTCTCGATCAGATCATGAGTGCGAACTTGAAGGACAATCAGCAAAGCTGGCTGTTGCTGCCCGATGGGTCGAGCCGCCGGATTGAACCGGACACGGGTGAGAAGCCTTTCAACGCGCACGAATATTTCATGTTCAACCCCAGCCTATCGGGGCGCGGTCAGTCGCTGAAGAGCAACTCGCCGCCCCGTTTCAAGCTGGAGGACACGGGAGTGAACACGACCAGTGACGTTCGCTGACGGCAGAGACGAGATACTCGGACGGTTCAGCGACCTGGAGCCCATCGGCGTGGTCGATATCGGGTCTAATTCCGTGCGTCTCGTTGTCTACGAGGGTGCGGTGCGCAGCCCGGCGCCGCTCTTCAACGAAAAGGTTCTGTGCGGGCTCGGCCGTACCGTCGCCTCGACCGGGCGCCTCGACAACGATGCCGTCGAGCGCGCGATCGAAGCGCTACGCCGGTTCCATGCGATAAATCGCGTGCTTGGCGTGAAGAACGTGCGCGTCATCGCGACCGCTGCCGTACGCGAAGCCTCGAACGGCCCGGAATTCATCGCGCGCGGCGAACAGGCCATCGGCGCACCCATCGCGGTGCTGTCGGGTGCGCGCGAGGCGGCACTTGCCGCCAGCGGCACACTGATGGGATTCCCGCAGGCCAACGGCATTGCCGGTGACCTCGGCGGCGGCAGTCTCGAACTCATCGACATTGCATCGGCCCGATCGACTGCGGCGACGACCCTGCCGCTCGGTGGTCTAAGGCTGATCGATACCTCCGGCGCCAAGCTCGACCGCGCTGTCGAAATCGTCGATGGCAGCCTCGCGGATGTGCCATGGCTGGCATCTGGTGAAGGCCGATCGTTCTACGCGGTCGGCGGTACGTGGCGGTCTCTTGCCAAGCTGCACATGGATCAGCGCAAGTATCCGCTCCGCGTCATGCACGGCTATTCGATTCCGCTGCGCGAGTGCATCGACTTCTGCGAGAGCGTTCGACGCGCCAAAAAGATCGCCGACGTACGCGGCATCGACGGTGTCGCCCGCGCCCGTCGCGAGGTTCTGCCCTACGGTGCGCTCGTCCTGGAGCGCCTGCTGCGCCGCATGAAGCCGAGCGACGTCGTGTTCTCCGTGTTCGGGGTGCGCGAGGGGCTGGTCTTCAGTCTGTTGTCGAACCTCGAGCGCGAGCGCGATCCGTTGATTGCGTTCTGCGAGGATCATGCGCGGCTGAACTCGCGTTCGATCGATCACGCGCGCGAGCTGTGTGCGTGGACGGATGCCCTGTTCGAGGGCCCCGGTCCGCGTGAGACGCCGGAGGATGCGCGCTTGCGCCATGCGGCGTGCCTGATTTCAGACATCGGCTGGCGGTCGCACCCGGATTATCGCGGTGAGCAGAGCCTCAATGTCATCGCGCACGCGGCACTCGGCGGGATCGATCACGAAGGCCGCATATTCCTGGCGCTCACCGTCTATTTCCGGCATGTCGGGACCGGCCGTATCAGCGGCGTCGAGGACGAGCTGCCGGTAGCGTTGAAGTCCCTCGTGTCGCGCCGTACCCTGAAGCGCGCCCGCATTCTCGGCGCCGCCATCCGCACCGCGCACATGCTCTCCATCGGGATGCCGCGCATCATCGACGAGACACCGCTTCATTACGAAAACGGCAAGCTGGTCCTGACCCTGCCGGCCTCCCATCGGGACCTCGACGGGGAGCGGCTGCGGCGCCGGTTCGACGTGCTGGCCGAACTCGTGGATCAGAAAGCCGAAATTCGGTACGCGCCCTGACGGACGTGAGCATTGGCGGAGGAATGGGCACTGATCGCTGTATAAAACCGTTGCCCCCACCAAAAATGGCGCGAAGTTGCCGGAATCGGGCGATACTGCAACTCGCAGCGCTGGCCGGAATTGTTCAACAATTCCATCCGCGACCCAAAAGCGGCTTTCCGCCATTGTGGCAGGGAGCAACTATATTACATGGCGAGAGCTTATGCTTTCGTCGGGATATTCCCTTCCAGTGCCGATCAATCGGCTGATGCGCGGGCTACATGGCTGATGACCTCTATAAGGTCCTGGGTGTCGCCAAGGGGGCCCGGGATGACGAGATCCGCCGGGCCTATCGACGGCTCGCGAAGGAACTGCATCCCGACGTGCGGCCGGACGATCATGCTGCCAACGAGCGCTTCAAGCTGGTGACGGCGGCTTACGACATTCTCGGCGACGCGACCAAACGCCGGCGCTATGACGACGGCGAGATCGATTCCCAGGGCGAACCGGTGCGAACCTATGCCCGCAACGGCGCAGGCGCCGGAGCTGGTTGGCCCGGCGGCTATGGTGCCGGCGCGGGAGCTGGGGCTGGTGTTGGACGCGAGCCCGGAGTCGGCGACATTTTCTCCGATTTGTTCGGACGCGCTGCGCGTGGTTCCGGACCGGGTTTCAGCCTGCGTGGGCAGGATGTCCGCTATACCCTCGAGATCGATTTCCTGGAGGCGGTCGGCGGCGCCAAGAAGCGCGTCACCATGCCGGAAGGTGGCGTGCTCGATCTGACCGTGCCTGAAGGCGTCTCGGATGGTCAGGTATTGCGCCTCAAGGGCAAGGGCACACCCGGCCTGCGCGGCGGCGATCACGGGGACGCACTTGTCGAGATCCACGTCCGATCGCATCCAAAATTCAAACGTCTCGGCAGCGACATACTGCTCGACCTGCCGATCACGATCGACGAAGCCGTGCTCGGCGGCAAGATCGAGGTCAACACCGTGTCGGGCCGCGTGTCGCTGCAGATTCCGAAGGGCACCAGTTCGGGACGTATTTTCCGCCTCAAGGGCAAGGGTGTGCGCAACAGCGCCGACGGCAACGTCGGTGATCAGCTCGTGACGATCCGCATCGTGATGCCCGAAACCGTCGACGATACGCTGTCCTACTTCCTTGCGGAGTGGCGCCAGAAGCACGCCTACGATCCTGGGCGCGATTAGGCGCTCGCGCGCCCCTTCGCCTTCCCCGCGCCGACGACGTCGATCAGTTCGCGCAAGTGCGTGAGGCGCGCGGTTTTTGGTTTGTCATTGCCCTTCTCGATCTCGCCGGCCGCCGGAATGACGGCGCGCTTGAAGCCGAGCTTGTGAGCTTCGCGCAGCCGCGTTCCCATGTGCCCCGCAGGGCGCACGGCGCCGGAAAGGCTGATTTCACCGAAGTAGACGTCATCGGTTGCGAGCGGCGTATTCATCAGTGACGAAACGAGTGCGGCGGCGGCCGCGAGATCGGCGGCAGGTTCCGCGATCCGCAGTCCGCCGGCGACGTTGAGGTACACATCGGCCTGCGCAAAACTCAATCCACAGCGCGCGTCGAGTACGGCGAGCAACATCGACAATCGGTTCGAATCCCAGCCAACGGTCGCGCGCCGCGGCGTCCCGAGCGACGACGGCGCGACCAGCGCTTGGATCTCGACCAGCAGCGGGCGGCTCCCCTCGACGCCGGCAAACACGGCTGTGCCCGGCGCACTGTTGTCGCGGTCGCCGAGGAACAATTCAGATGGGTTCGCGACCTCGCGCAATCCCGAACCGGCCATCTCGAAGACGCCGATCTCGTCGGTCGGCCCGAAGCGGTTTTTGACCGCGCGCAGGATGCGGAACGGATGGCCACGGTCGCCCTCGAAATAGAGGACCGTGTCGACCATGTGCTCGATCACCTTGGGGCCCGCGATTTGACCGTCCTTGGTGACGTGGCCGACCAGCAGCATCGCCGCGCCGGATTGCTTGGCAAAACGGATCAGCGACTGCGACGCCGCGCGGACCTGCGAAACGGTGCCGGGTGCCGCGTCGAGTCCGTCGGCCCACAGCGTCTGCACCGAGTCGATGATGACGAGGTCCGGCCGCCGGCCCTGTTCGAGAGTTGCGAGAATGTTGGCGAGATTGGTCTCTGCGCCGAGCGCGACCGGCGATGCCGCGAGGCCAAGTCGCTCGGCACGCAGGCGCACCTGCGCCGCGGCTTCCTCGCCTGAGAAGTAGACGGCGCGGCGACCGGAGTCGGCGAACTTGGCCGCCACCTGGAGCAGCAGCGTCGATTTGCCGATGCCGGGCTCGCCACCGATCAGCAGCGCCGAGCCGGGAACAATGCCGCCACCTGTGACGCGGTCCAGTTCGGGCAATCCAGTTGCAATGCGCGGGGCTTCTGCCGCACCACCGGAAAGCGTTTCCAGCGGCGCCGGCTTGCCTTTCGCCGATCGCTGAAGGCCGCTGCCGGGTGCGGCCGCGAGCGCTGCGACGCCCTCTTCCTCGACGATGGTGTTCCACTCGCCGCACGACGCGCATTTTCCCGCCCAGCGGGAGGACGCCGCACCGCAAGACTGGCAGACGAAGTTCGACTTTGCTGCCTTGGCCATCCGCTCTCCGTCCCGGTCTTCTGCTGATTACCCCGATTCTCCGCGGGCTTGCAGCAAGGCCCTAAGGTTCCCACCTAAAGTCGTCCCGAAAGGCGATAGTGCGACAGTCGCACGCTGACCGCCGATGCTCTATAGGCTCTGGCAAACGAGCCGCCCGAATCCGAGGACACCGCCATGCTGCCCCGCCTCCCCGCGAACATCCAGACACCGGCCTATGTGCTCGACGTGGCGGCGTTGAAGCGGAACCTGGCGACGGCGGCCCGCATCAAGCGCGAAGCCGGCGTCAAGATTTTGCTCGCGACCAAAGCGTGGGCGATGCCCGCGGCGTTTCCGATGATGCGCGACACCCTCGACGGCACCACCGCGAGCGGCGAACAGGAGGCGCGTCTCGGCCGCGAGGAATTCGGCAAGGAAGTTCACGTTTACGCCCCGGCATATGGCCCCGGCGAGGTCGAGCGGCTGGTCGGCATTGCCGACCACATCTATTTCAACTCGCCGGGTCAGATCGCGCGCCACATCGAGTCGGTGGAAGCCGCCGGCCGCGCTGTCGGCATCCGCATCAATCCGGGCTATTCGCGCGCCACGCTCGGCGGCGCGCTCTATGATCCCTGCGCGCCCGGCTCCCGATTCGGCACCACGATGGAACAGATCGAGGCGCTGCCGTGGGGCCGCATCGACATCCTGCATACCCACGCGCTATGCGAATCGCTCAACGACGGTTCGGTCGGGCTGATCGAGCATGTCGCGCGTAACCTCGGCGCCTATGTGCGCAAGGTGAAGGCCGTCAACTTCGGCGGCGGCCATTTCATCAACAAGCCGGGCTACGACGTCGACAAATTGATCGCGGCGCTCAGGGCGTTCCGCGCGGAGTTCGGCGTCGAGGTTATCCTGGAGCCGGGCGCGGGACTCGTCGTCGACACCGGTTGGCTGGTGGCGACCGTGCTCGACCTTCACCGCAACGAGCAGGACATCGCGATCCTCGACACGTCGGCATCGACCCACATGCCGGATGTGCTCGAGGTGCCGTATCGCCCGAACATCATCGGTGCCGGCGCGCCGGGCGAGAAGGCGCATTCCTACATTCTCGGCGGCAAGACCTGCATGACCGGAGACGTGATCGGCGAGTACTCGTTCGATAAGGCGTTGCGCCCCGGCGATCGGCTGATCTTCACCGATATGATGCAGTATTCGTTCGTTAAGAACACGACTTTCAACGGAACACCGCTCCCCGATCTCGCCATGCTGGACGAGGATGGCACCTATCGCGTGTTGAAGTCTTTCGGCTACGAGGATTTCAGGCGTAGGCTGGGCTGAGTTCGAACGGACCTGCCGCCAAAGGCGGGCCGCAACAAATCGGAGGAAGCGATGGCTGGGATGCTCGACGGCAAGACGGCACTGATCACCGGCGGCGCGCGGGGCATCGGCCGCGCCGCTGCTTTGGCCTTTGCTCGTGAAGGTGCACGCGTCGTGGTCGCCGACTTGCTGGCCGAAGGCGCGCAGGAGACCGTTGCGATGGTCAACGCCGGCGGTGGCCAGGCGCTGTCGGTGCACGGCGATGTGACCAAACCGGACGTCGTCAAATCGTGGGTGACGACCGCCGTAAAAACATTCGGCCGCATCGATTGCGCCTTCAACAATGCGGGCATCTCGGGTTATCAGGTCGAGGCCGCCGGCAAACTCACGGCCGACTGGCCGGAAGAAGGTTTCGATCGCATGATCGAAATCAATCTGAAAAGCGTGTGGCTGTGCATGCGCGACGAAATCCGCGCCATGCTTGCCGACGGCAAGGGCGGTGCGATCGTAAATACCGCGTCGATCGCGGGGTTGGTTGGCCTCGAGACATCGTCGGCGTATGTGGCGGCCAAGCACGGAGTCATCGGCCTGACCAAGACGGCGGCGCTCGAGTATGCGAAGTCGGGCATCCGCGTGAACGCCGTCTGCCCGGGCTACATCGTCACCGACATGACGCGCGAGCCGATGCAGCGCAAGGGCGACCAGATCATGTCGCGAATTCCGTTCGGCCGCCTTGGCACACCGGAGGATATCGCCGAGATGGTCGTGTGGCTGTGCTCGGATCGGGCGGGCTACGTCAGCGGCTCATCGTACAACGTCGATGGCGCTTATTTCGCAGCATGATAGGTGGGTTGGGTAGTCGGCGGCGCAGACCGGAACTGGGTATGAGCCGCTGATGACCGATCGCACGACCGAGCCGGCCCCAGTGCCGACGGCCTTCCCACTCTGGCCGCTGCTTGTCACGATGGCGATGCAGACGCTCGCCACCATGGCCGCGTATTCGATACCCGCGCTCGCGCCGGTCGTGGCGCGCGACATCGGCGTCGACGGCGCGCTCATCGGCTATTTCGTCTCGGTCGTGTATGGCGTCGGCATCGTGTCGTCGCTGCTGGCGGCGAGCGTCATCGCCCGGTATGGCGCGGTGCGCGCGAGCCAGCTGGTGCTCGTCAGCGCGCTCGCGCTTGTCGTCATCTGCGCGCAGGGCACCGCGCTCACTGTCGCGCTTGGTGCATTTGCGCTTGGCATTGCCTATGGGCTGACCGCGCCGGTCAGCACGCATCTTCTGATCCCGCGCACGCCGCCCGGCATTGTCAACATGGTGCTATCCACGCGTCAGATCGGAGTGCCGTTGGCGGGCGTCCTCGCCGCGACACTGATGCCGCCGTTGGCGCTGGCACTCGGCTGGCAGTATGCGCTCCTGCTCCAGGCGATCCCGATCGTCGCTCTGATCCTGCTGCTCGAAATTCCCCGTCGCACCTGGGACGCCGAACGCGCTACGGCGAGCGGGAACGTAAAGGGCGTGCTCGTGCGCTCGCTCGGCCTTCTGCGCGGCAACGGCGCCATGCAAAGGCTGACCGTGGCGAGCTTCATCTATTCCGGCACGCAGCTCACGTTCGTCGCCTTCATGACCGTGCATGTCACAAGTCGCGCCGGGCTTGATCTCATCACCGCGGGCTGGGCACTTGCTGCATTTCAGCTCGCGGGCGTCATCAGCCGTCCGATCCTCGGATGGATCGCCGACGCGTTCACCCCAGCTTGGACGATGCTGGCCATCCAGGGTGTCGTAATGGCCGGCGCGGCTCTGCTCGCGGGCAACTTCGCGCCGGGCTGGCCGGTGTGGGCAATTCTCGCCGTCGCCGCGGTGGCCGGCGCTACAGCCAGCGGCTACACCGGCCTCGCCTACGCCGAATATGCGCGGCTCGGCGGCGCGCAACGCACCGAAGCCACCGGGCTCGGTTCGGCGGCCATGTTTGCTGGCGTCCTGCTGATGCCGTCGCTCGGCAGTGTCGTCGTGACGTCGACCGGCAGCTATCTCGTGGCCTATGGCTCGATTGCCGTACTCACGACATTCGCCGCGGTGGTCCTGGTCTGGCCGGGGCGGACTAAGTCGGCGGGTGAGTGAGCCCGCTCTTGCCCTACTCCGCCAGCTCACCCAGTCCGCGGTAGAGATCCAGAGCCTCGGGGTTGGCGAGGGCTTCTTTGTTTTTCACGTCGCGACCGTGGACGATCTCGCGCACGGCGAGTTCCGTGATCTTGCCCGACTTGGTGCGCGGGATGTCGGCGACTTGGACAATGCGCGCCGGCACGTGACGGGGCGATGCGCCGACGCGGATCTGGCGTTTGATCTTGTCCTGGAGGTCCTTGTCGAGAGTGATGCCGTCCTGCGTGATCACGAACAGCACGACGCGGACGTCGTTGTCCCAGTCCTGCCCGATGACGATTGCTTCCTTGATTTCCGATAGCTGCTCGACCTGGCGATAGATCTCGGCGGTGCCAATGCGTACGCCGCCGGGGTTGAGCGTCGCGTCGGAGCGACCGTGGATGATCATGCCGCCATGCTCGGTCCACTCGGCGAAGTCGCCATGGTGCCAGAGGCCGGGGAAGCGATCGAAATAGGCGGCGCGATATTTTCGGCCGTCGGGGTCGTTCCAGAAGCCGACCGGCATCGACGGGAACGGCGCGATGCAGACGAGTTCGCCCTTGCCGCGTGGGAGAATGCCGCCGAGTTCGTCGACGACGGCGACCGCCATGCCAAGTCCGGCGCCTTGGATCTCACCGCGCCATACCGGCAGCGTCGGCACGCCAAGGACAAAGCAGCCGCAGATGTCTGTACCGCCCGAAATCGATGCGAGATGGATGTCCTTCTTGATCGACTGGTAGACGTAGTCGTAACTCTCCGGCACCAGCACCGATCCGGTCGACAGCAGCACCCGCGTGGCCGCGAGCTTATGCGTTTGCATCGGATGCGCATCGGCCTTCTTGAGCGCATCGATGTATTTCGCCGACGTGCCGAAATGGGTGCAGCGCTCGTCGTCGGCATAGTCCCAGAGAACCGACCAAGACGGATGGAACGGCGAGCCGTCATAGAGCAGCAGCGTCGCCCCGTTGGCGAGGCCGGACACCAGCCAGTTCCACATCATCCAGCCGAGCGTGGTGAAGTACATCACGCGGTCGCCGGGGCGGACATCGGCGTGCATCTGATGTTCGCTCAAATGCTTGAGCAGCGTCCCGCCGGCGGAATGCACGATGCACTTCGGCACGCCGGTCGTGCCCGACGAAAAGAGAATGTAGAGCGGATGGTCGAAGGGAAAGCGCTCGAACGTCATCGGCTCCGGTGTCGTGCCGGCGACGGCGTCGTCCCACGTATCGGCGCGGCGACCGCCAGAAAGGCTCGCATTGAGGCTGGTCACGAGGGTGTCGGCGGTGCCGAGGTACGATGTCACGATGATCCGCTCGACGGTCGGCAATTGTTGCGCGAGGCTCGCGACCTTGGCCGAGACGTCGTTCTGTTTGCCGGCGTACCAATAGCCGTCGCACACGATCAGCACTTTCGGCTCGATCTGGCCGAAGCGATCGAGAACGCCTTGAACGCCGAAGTCCGGCGAGCACGACGACCACACCGCGCCGAGCGAACTCGTGGCAAGCATTCCGATCACGCCCTCGGGCACGTTCGGCAGCATCGCCGCGACCCGGTCGCCGGACGTGACGCCCGCGCGCCGCAGCAGCGTTTGCAGTTGCGCCGTTTGGTGGCGCAACTCGTCCCAACTCACGCGGCGGCGGACCTTGTCCTCGCCGCGAAACACAAGCGCGTCGTCCGAACCCGCAACAGCTCCGCGCCCCGCGAGCTGGTTCTCGGCAAAATTCAGCTGTCCGTTGGGGAAAAATTTTGCGCCCGGCATCCGGTCGCGGTCGACGAGATAGGGCTCGGCACCGGGGTCGCCCTTGACGCCGCAGTAGGCCCATATCAGGTGCCAGAAAGCGCCCAGGTCGTCTGTGGAAAATGCGTGCAGTGCCTCGTAACTCGTGAGCGGCTGTGCGCAAGCCTTCGCGGCCGCAGCCGAAAAGTGCGCGAGGTTGGTGCTCTCGGCGGCACTTGCAGTCGGTTGCCACAGCGGTCCGGACATGGCGTCACTCCTCGAGCCATCGGGCAGCCGGCGATCACCGATTGCGGAGGTCTCTGCGCCCGTTCTTCCTCGACGCGTATCGCGAAGGTTCCTGTTCTACAAGTGTCAGGCTGACGCTCCACTGCCACAATTTTGTCCGAGCTTGCCGCAATCCAAGGCGGTCGTTAAGACTTTAGCGGTTGCGCGGGCTGGCGGGAGGGTTTCGAAGTCTGCGCTGGACCTACGAAATTCATGGCGCGCAAGGCCGGGCGCGCGTGGGGATTTGAAAGCTGTCATATCCGTGAAGTTTTGAGCATGAAGTTCTGGAGTCGATCGAAGCGTTGGGTCGTGCTGGGCGCCGCGTTGGGCGGTGCCGGTGCACTCACCTGGATCGGCTACGGCGGCGTGTCGTGGCTGACCTCGCCGGCGGATATGTTGGCGCAGTTTCGTCTCCATGCCGCGCCGCGGATTGGCCAGATCCTCTCCGAACCTGTGGAGTTGCTGTCCCGTCCCCGGCTCGTCCTTGAAAGCGCTGCGATCCATCCTGCCGAATTGGATGGCGACGAGGACGTTCGTGCGGCGGTGGCACGCTCACGTCGCCTCATCATCGACAAGCCGGTCATCTCGATCGATATCGGTCCCGGTGGCGGCGCTCACGGGATGAGTGTCGCCGAGGCACTCGAGCCGATCGCGGCCCGGCTCGCCGCCCTGGACATGCAGACACTGACCGTTCGCGATGGGCTTATCAAACTTGTGATGAGCGCGAACGAGCACGACATCCTGAGCGACGTCGACCTGCAAATCACGCCGCATCGGCGAACAACCGCGACAATTACCGGTCAGGCAACTTTTCGTGGCCAGCGGCTGAAGTTGAATGCGACGGTGGCCAAGCCGGCGGCTAAGGGTACAGAGAACCGGTGGCAGACCCAGGCAACGGTGAGCAGCAGCCTGTTCGACGCGCGGTTCGATGGCTCGATCGGCGAGGAAAAAGGGCTGCGACTGACGGGGGCCGTCGATCTCAGCGCGCCGCGCCTGCGCGAAGTCGCCCGCTGGGTCGGCATGGAGTCGCCACTTGCCGGAAATCTAGAAGCGCTGCGGTTGCGGGGGACGCTGGATTGGACCAGCGGAGCGATGGCGTTTTCGAATGCAACGCTGACGATCGACGGTAATGAAGGTGTGGGCGCGGTCACCGTCACCCGCGTCGCCAAGCGGACCGCTGTTGAAGGGACGCTCGCCTTCAAGCGGCTCAATCTCACGCCTTACGTCGCCTCGACGATGATCGAGCGGACGCTGTTGGCGCCGATCTTTGGAGCGACCAGGCCTCCATTCATGGCGTCTCTTCTCGACAATCTCGACGCCGATCTGCGGATCTCCAGCGATGCACTGGTCATTCCGGGCATCGAGACCGGGCAAGGGGCCGTTGCGATCACACTGAAGAACGGCAAGCTGCTCGCGGATGTCGCGGAACTCGCGATCGAGGACGGCATTTTCAAAGGCCAATTGGCGGTGGAGCGAGTCGGTACCGATCCCCGCTACGCGCTCAACGGCAAGCTCGATGGCGTCGAAGCCGGACGCCTTCTCCAGCGGTCCTTAGGGCGCAATCCGCTGCAGGGACGCGCGGACGCCACCATCAATCTCGTGACCTCCGGCGATAGCATCGACGAGCTGCTGTCGGGGCTCGGCGGCAAGGCGAAAGTCGTGATGCGCGAAGGCGGCCGTCTCGGTCTCGACCTTCGTACCGTCATCCAGTCGGCAAAGCGTGCCGAGATTCGTGGGTGGCAGTCGCTCGGCACGGCTGCGACCGGGCTCGATACGCTCAGTCTCACGATCGACGTTCAGCACGGCGTGGTGCATGCGCAGATCGCTGACGCGAAGTCGGGTTCAAGCACAATATTTGGCAACGGATACGTCGATCTGCGCGGGCGAGTCCTGGAATTTTCGCTCGGCCTGCGAACGGCCGATCCGTCGTCGCGCGTGGCCGCGACCAACGACACGCTACGGCTCAGTGGTCCGTGGCACTCGCCGCGGCTCACGCACGAGCGCGTTGAGGAGGCCGAGCGACGTGCGCCGCCGGCTCCCCCGCTGATAACCGATCGGAAATGAAGCGCGTCGGTTGCGCGTCCGGACGGCGCAAGCTACTTGCGCGCGGGCGCAGCACGGCGAGTGTCGCATATCCCCGATAGAGCTGATTGAATGTCGGTTCCAGATCGAGGCGGGCGGCAATGCGCGCGATGGCCGGTTCGAGATCGCGGCGCGGTTCGACGCTGAATCGCGCGAGCCACGCATGGAGCGTGGTCTGGAACAGGGGCGGCAGGCCCTCGCCGCGACCGAAATCCACGATGTGCAGCTCGCCGTGAGCTGAGAGCGCGCACGCGGCCCGGTCAATGGCGTCCCGCCAGCCGGGGATCATCGAGAGCGCATAGGAGATAAAAATTCGATCGAAAGTCGGGCGGCCGAAGAGGTCCTCCGGTTTGAAACTCGTGGCATCCGCCTCCGCGAGCTGGATGCGCGGGCCAAACCCGGCGGCAGCGACCTTGTGCGCCGCGGTCGTCAGCATCATTCGCGATATATCCAAGCCGTGAAACTGTGCGTCGGGATGGTGTTTGGCGGCCGCGATGAGATTCCACGCAGTGCCGCAGCCGACCTCGAGCACGCTGCCGCCAAATGGTGGTGCGAGGCCCTCGATGAGATCCTTGCGACCGAGCAGGAAGTAGCGCCGCGTGACATCATAGAAATGCCGCTGCCCGCGGTAGATTTCGTCCATCAGGCGCGCGTGCTGCTCGGCAAATCCTGTCGCGTGAATGGTCATGTGGCGGCCTCGTCGCGCACATACAGATGGAAGCCGCCGTAGATCGCCGAGCGGTCGCGTGCGTGCAGGCTGCTGGATCGCGCCTCATCGTAGCGCCAGCGGCTGAGCAGCGACGGATCGAGTCGGCCTGGCAGTATGCTTTCGACTGCGGCCGTGCGAAAGATCACGCGGGCACCCGGGCGTGAGGTTCGCGTGATCTGGTGCCACAGCGCGTTGAGCGCTTCGTCATCCATCCAGTCCTGTGCATCGAGCAGGACGTAACGATCAAAGCTCGCGCCCGGATGACTCGCAAGAAATGCCGTCATCGATGCGTGATGAATGGCCACGCGCGGGACGCCGGCGCGCACGCGCGCGAAATGTTCCGGTGCAAGGTACAATGGCAGCGGCCCCCGGCCGTCAGGAGCGTAGCCGCGCGTGAATGCCTGCCAAGCGAAGTAGTTGTCGCGCGGATCGAATGCGCAGGCGAGCCGTGCAAGTCGTTCCTTGACGACATCGGCCATGCCCGTGGCGCCTGCACCGAGAGCGGTGTACTGCGCCGGAGGGATGCCGAGGCCGAAGAGCGCGGCCGGATGGTTGAGGACGCGGCGCAACAGACCGCGTTCGAACAGCGGCGCAAACTCGTGATCGAAGATGCGTTGCCGCGCTTCGGCATCGCCAGGGGCCAGAAGCCGTGCGGGATTGCGGCCGTAGGCCCAGGCGATCCAATGGCCAAGGCCGATGAACCGGCCGAGCAGGCCGTAGCGGTAGAAGTCACGGCTGAAGCGCGTGATGCGCCGCCGGCCCCATCCATCGCGGCCGTCCCAGTAGCGGCGCGAGGCACTGTCCAATGCTGGCCGTATGTGTCGCTCGTAGGCGGTGATGTTGGCCGGATCGTTGCTCGCTCCGAACAGGCGCGCAAATGCGGCATGACCGGGCAGTGACGCAGCGGCGGTAAGCTTGAGGCGGTTGAGCGCGATATGCGCCGCGTTGAGATCGACGGCGTCGATGCGGGCAGGATTGGCGGTCAGATAGCTCATCACGTTGCAGCCGCCAGAGCCGATTGTCACGATCCGGGACTGTGGAGTGATCTCGAGCGCCTCCATGTCGACCACGGGGTCTTCCCAGATTTGGGCATAGACGAGACGCGAAAAGACGAGGGCGAATGCGCGGTCCAGTAGGCCTGCCCGACTCATCGTCGAGTGGCGGCCGATGGCGCCTTGGATGAGATGCGCGGTTGTCGCGTCGGGTAGGGCGCGCGCGTGAGAGGTCATCAGGATCTCCGATTTTGACGGGGTGACGCTCGAGGCACGCTTAAGCTCAGGCGATGGCTTCAACGACTTGGGGGGCACCGCTCATCGCGTGCGCGTCCATTTCGTCGAGCCAACGGAGAATGCCGAACTCGCCATCGTACGTTTCGTAGATGGCGGTGCAGCTTTCGACCCAGTCGCCGCAGTTGAGGTAATGGACGTCGCCGATGTGGCGGTTTGCGGCATGGTGGATGTGGCCGCAGATGATGCCTTGGGCGTCGCGCCGGCGAGCGACGTCGGAGAGGGCCGTCTCGAACTCACCGATGAAGCTGACAGCGGACTTCACCCGGCCCTTCAAATAGGCCGAGAGCGACCAGTAGCCGAAGCCGAGATGGCGACGGACCCAGTTCAGCGGATTGTTGAACCAAAGGGCGAGCTCGTAGGACCGGTCGCCGAGAAAGGCCAGCCATCGCGCATAGCGGACGACGATGTCGAACTCGTCGCCATGCATGACGACGTAGCGCCGGCCGTTCGCGGCGACATGGACGTCGTCGCGCCGGATGTCGATGCCGCCGAAGCTCACGCCGCAGTAGTCGCGCAGGCCGTCGTCGTGATTGCCCGGAATGAAGATGATCCGACAACCCTTGCGTACTTTGCGCAGAAGTTTTTGGAGCACGTCGTTGTGGCTCTGAGGCCAGTGAGGACCGCGCCGCACTTTCCAGAAATCGACGATATCGCCGACGAGATAAATCACATCGGCGTCGACCACCCGGAGGAAATCCAGAAGGGCGTCGGTCTGTGCCGACCTCGTGCCGAGGTGGACATCGGAAATGAAGAGCGTTCGATAGTGTCGGGTTCTTGTTTCGCCGATCACGGCTGTGCCCCGTCGTGTCGATCCGGCCATGAACGATCTCAACCGGATTCTCGTAACAGGGCGATGACAGGGCTGAGATCAGCCAAACCCAAATCGCAACACCCCCCGGCCTGTCGGCCGGAGGGTGTCTGAGGTGTCCGAGATCAGCGGGATCGGATTACCAGGCGAGGCAGCTCCACTGCTTGTAGCCGTGCGAGTAGGTCCAGCCCCAGTACGAGCAGACCGGCTTGTAGACGTAGGCGGGGCGGTACACGTACACCGGCCGGTAGCTGTAGTGCGTGTAGCCGTAGTGACGGTGGCCGTAGTGGCTGCGGTAGCCGTAGCTGTGATGGCGATGGCTGTGGTAGCCGGCTTCCGCCGACGAAGTGCCGGTGAACGACGAGCCGAGGGCTACGGCAGCGGCGGCAGCGGCGAGGGCGAGGGACTTGGACATTGAGGTAGCTCCAGGGTTGGATGTGGGCGGCTTCAATTGTGGGGAGGTCGTTGGGCTGGGTCCGCTGGACCGTGTCACCGTCCTCCATGGCAACTGATTTATGTTCAGTTATCTGGAGCTTCAAGGGCCGTTCCAAAACAAAGTTCAATAATGGATCTAATAGGCTGAATTTGATCAGAATTATTTTTGAATGACGTTTTGTGTGGTGCCGGCGGAGCCCGCGCGGCTGAGCCCAAGCGTCAGCCTGAGCCTAGAAGGTGAAGCCGGCTGGCGGCTCGAAGCCCGGCAGATAGGGCGCGTTGGCGTCGAAAGCCGTGCGGCGATCGAAGGTCATGCCATGCCGGACCCAGAGCGTCGCCCGCCCCACACCGTTTTCGACGCTGACCGCGGCGAGAAGCCCGCCATCCTTCAATTGGTCCAGCAGCGCCGGAGGCACCGAGTGGACTGCGCCATTGAGGAGAATGGCATCGTAGGGCCCCTCGTCGGGGGCGCCGGAGCGCATCGGTCCCGTGATGACGACGGCGTTGTCCGCGCCAAGGGCCGTCAAGGTCGCCTGCGCCCGCTCGGCAAGTCGGGGATCCTCCTCAAGCGCGATCACAGTCTGGCCCAGCCTGGCCAGAAGTGCGGTCGAGTATCCCGTCGCGGGGCCGATATCCAGAATCAAACCATCCGGCTCGATGCTCAAAAGTTGGATCATCTTGGCCAACAGGCGCGGCGCGAGGATGGTGCGCTGCCGATTTCCGCTTTCGGTCACACGGAGGTGCTCGTCGGCATACGCGATCGACTTCAGCGGTCCGGGCACGAAGTCCTCGCGCGGGATGTCGCGCATCGCCCGTGTGATCCGCCGATCGGTGACGTCGCTCGGGCGCACCTGGGATTCGACCATGTTGAGGCGCTGCGTCGCGTGATCGATCATCGTCAAACCCTGCCGCATGAACGGAGATCGCGCGCCGACCCCCGAGTGGAACGGTTCTGCTCTACCGCGCCACGGCGTCCGGTGCAACGCCGCTCGTGCCGCGCAGCGCACGCTCACAGCAGGCGGGCTGGTGGAGGAAGGCGGGGCGAAGCAGATGACCGTGGGCACCGCCCGCCGCGCGTGAAGGCTGTACCTCACGCGTCAGCGGCAAAGTGAGTTAAGGCGCCAGTCCCTCGCGCGGTGGCGGCGGGGCATCGGGATCGCGCTCGCGGTCGGTGGCGAGTTCCTTGATCTGGTCCTTGCCATAGACGTCCGGGCGGAACACGAGACGTCCGTTCGGCTCGGCCCAAGCCGTGACGTAGGCAAACACGACGGGGACCGGCTTCGTCAGCGTGATGTCCACGGGCTGGCCGCCCTGGAGAATTTCTTCGATCCGCTCGCGGCTCATATTCTGCTCGCCGCGGGCGATCCATGCCGCCAAGTCGAAGACGTCCTGGACGCGCACGCAACCGGCGCTGAAGGCGCGCGAACGCTGCTCGAATAGCGGCTTCATGGGCGTGTCGTGCATATAGACGCCGTGCTCGTTCGGCATATCGATACGCACGAGACCGAGCGCATTCTGCGGCCCGGGATCCTGCCGGAAGCGCAGCCGTGTGGCATCGACAGTGCGCCAATCGATGTTGGTCGCATCGACCTCGGGGCCGACGAAGCTGCCGGTCAGAACCCGGATCTGTTCCTTCTGGAGGTAGTCCGGCTCCTTGATCAGCTTCGGTATGACATCCTTGTTGGCGATGCTCTCGGGCACGCGCCAGAAGGGAAAGAAGTTGAGCGCGCGGATGCTCGCTGTGACCACGGGAGTCTGACGGTCGGGTTTGCCCGAAATCACACGATGGCGCTGCTCGACCACGCCCTGTGATACCGCTTCTGCCTGGAAGGCTGGCACGTTCACGAGGACATAGCGGTCATCGAGGCGCAGGTCGACGAGGTCGCGGATGCGCTGCTGGTTCATGCGCAACTGCGCCAAGCGCGCCGAAATCGGAACGTTCATGGCCTGCAGTGTCGGACGGTCAACGCGCCCGCTCACGCGTAAGCCGTGACGGCCTTGGAAGCGGCGTACCGCGGCCTCCATCACGCCGTCGAAATTGTAGGATCCGTAGCCGCCCTGCGGGCGCATGTCGCCCCATAGAACCAGGATGCGCCGCACGGCGGGGATACGCTCATCGTCATCACCCGGCCGAATCATGCGTGAGCCGGGGATCGTCGGCCATCCACCATCGGCCACGACGCGCTCAAGACGCGCGATCGCGTCGTCGATGGTCGTCAGCATTTCTCGTGAACGCAAAGGCATCTCGCCTTCGCGGAGATCATCGGATTGATCGGCTTCGGCCGCCCGGCGCCGGCGACGCTCGTCGGGGGGAGCCCCACCTGGCGTATTGGACGCAAACCCCGGCAGCAACTGGGGCCAGAAGCTCCAATCCTGGGCGCGAGCCGGCGTCAGGCCGGCAGCGATCGTCAGTCCGGCAGCGGCAATTGCGGCTCGAAGCGCAATCCTGCCGCTTGGCGACGTCCCTGCGTTTGCTTTTGCACTGGCATTTCCCCTTGCGTCCACATTCGTGGCGACAGGGCCCACCAATCCAGTCGTCATATCGCGCTCACGATCGCTGTTCTCTGAGGCCAGACAACGGATCGGCGCATGGTCGATCCCCCTGGCGCAGGCTATCTGCCCGCTTAGACTTCGTTTGCGGCAACAGCAAGGTTACCGGCTCGACGTTGAGCCGAGCTATAGCTGATTTCCCAGCCCTAGCCAGCCTCTAGCGGATCACTGTCGTGTGAGGAACGACGGTTTCAGGGGGCGGTTCCCCATAGGCAACACCCGGCGCTGCGATCCCCGACTGACCGTGCCTAAACCGCCACGGAGGGTGCTCCAGGCTGGAGGATGACAATCGCGACGATCAGGCACAGCCCTCGTTGACGTCGATTGCCAATTCTGTCCGGTCGAAACCTCGACAGAACCCACGGAGTTAGCCTAATGTGCCGCGCTGTGGCCGAGGCTGTGTAGGGCGAACAATGCTGTGCTCGATTTGGGCTGCGGGGCCGCGTAAGCGCCCTGCTCCGGTTGGATTTGGCTGTAGTTTTCCGACGATCCCAACCGGGTTGCGCGTGGCGCTTGCGATTGTCGCTTCGACGGCCGGATTTGTTCCACAGGCCGCGACGGCGCAGGATTACCCCCGCCCGATCCCCTGTGTCGTTCCAAATGCGCTGGTGGAGTTTCGTCCGCCGTTGACAAATCTTGCCCAGGCGATCGAGCGCAACCGGGTGATCCGCGTTATTGCGATCGGGTCCTCGTCGACCGAAGGCACGGGGGCTTCGAACAAGCAGGCGGCCTACCCCGAGCGTTTCGACCACGAAATGGACCGGCTGTACCCGGGCAAGGATTTTCAGGTCATCAACCTCGGCAAAGGTGGCGAACTTGCCGAGCATATGCTGGTGCGTCTGCAGCGCGACGTGATCCCTCAGCGGCCGGCGCTCGTGCTGTGGCAGACGGGCGTCAACGACGTCATCAGCGGCGTCGATCTCAAGGCTTTCCAGGTGACGCTCGAGGCAGGGATCGCCTCGCTGAAGGCGGCGGGGATCGAGGTCGTGCTGGTCGATCCGCAGTTCTATCCGCGCTCGACGACGGTGCCGCACTACGAGAAATACGTCTCGACGATGCATTCCATCGCCGAGCAACATCGTATTCCCGTGTTTCGGCGCTATGCGATCATGAAATACTTGATCGCGAGTGGCCAGCACACGGTCGACAAGTTCCTGTGGCGGGACAAGTTCCACCTCAACGATCTGTCCTACGGCTGTCTCGCCGAATTGATGGCGGCGGCGATGAAGGAGCGGCTCCAGCGCCGCGATGCCGCGACTGGCGCCACGATGCAACGCGCGAGCGCCGTACCCACCATCAGCGACTTCGATCAGCCCTCGTCGGCCTTCTAGAGCGCGCTTGGTTCGTCCCGGGTGAGCGCTTTTACGCGCACACCGGGACCATAAATACTGGCTGCTACAGCGCCAGTCCGAGCATCAGGCCGAGATTCTGGACGGCCGCGCCGGACGCGCCCTTGCCGAGGTTGTCGAGACGCGCGACCAGGACGGCCTGCGGCTGCTGGGGATGGGAGAAAACGCGCAGCTCGAGCTGATTGGTGCCGTTCAGCGCCTCGGGCTCCAACCGGCCACCTTTTGCAGACGGGTCGGCGGCGGCGACGACTTCGACGAGTCCACCGCCAGTGTAATGGCGCATGAGGGCCGTCTCGAGATCCCGTGCGATCGGCTTGCCCGGCAGGGTGTCGAGATGCAGCGGAATGCTGATCAACATACCCTTGTAGAAATTGCCAACCGACGGCACGAAGATCGGGCGCCGCGTGAGCTTGCTGTAAAGCTGGAGCTCCGGAACGTGCTTGTGCTCGAGCCCGAGGCCATAAAGCTCGAACGCTGGCGCGGTGCCGTCCTCATAGGTCTTGATCATCGACTTGCCGCCGCCGGAATAGCCCGAGACCGCGTTGACGGTGACAGGGAAGTCCGCCGGCATCAGCCCGGCTTCGACCAGCGGCCGCAACAGCGCAATGGCGCCGGTCGGATAGCAGCCGGGATTGGTTACGCGGCGCGCCTTGGCAACGGCGGCGGCGTGGCCAGCGGTCAGCTCGGGGAAACCGTAGGTCCAGCCCGGCGCTACCCGATGCGCGGTCGAAGCGTCGATGATGCGCGGGCTGTCGGAGCCGAGACTGTCGGCCAGTGCCACGGCTTCGCGCGCGGCATCGTCGGGCAGGCACAGCACCACGACGTCGACCTCGGACATCAAGGCTTTGCGCGCCGCTGGATCTTTGCGCAGTTCGGCGTCGATCGACCGGACCTGCAGGCCGGCGGCATTCGCCAGCCGCTGACGAATTTCAATGCCCGTGGTACCGGCTTCGCCATCGATGAAGACGGTCGGGACGGTGCCCTTGAGCCCGGCAGGCTTGGCGGATTTGATGAGGGAGATGTCGGCTGTGCTCGTCATGGCGGATGTCTCGTCAGATAGATTTTGGGACGGGTAGTAGCGCCGGTTGGTGACTGTTCTTGCCGTCTGGATCAGAGCGCAGACGCAAAAAAAGCCGCGTCTCAGGCGCGGCTTGCAACGATCGGGCTATTGAATTGGCAACCCGTCATCGCAGCCGTGCGCAAGCGCGGACACGAATACGTCGGACGAGGGTTAATTCGTTTGCCATGGCACGGAAGATGAGGAAGACCGCGTCAAAAGTCAATGCCAAGGAAAGATATCGAGGCGATCGCGTTGATTCCACGCCTTCCCATCGCTAGATTGAGCCGGCGGCGGCCGCATAACCCAGTACCGCGCATTATTGGGACTGGGAGCGATCGGATCGTAGGCCGGCAATTTCGAGCAGCACATGCGCGATTGGATACTCATCGTCTTGATCGCCGTGCTGGGCGCGGGCTTAGGGTATTGGGTCGTTCGTAGCCGTGGGCGAGACGCGACGGATGGTCGGACAAGCCATCCGACCGCCGCTGCAAGTGGCGCCATCGAACTGCCTTTGCCTGGAACAGCGCCGACGGGTGGTGTGACCGGGGCACCGGGCGTAAGCGGATCCGAAACCGCCAGCCTTGCCGTCCTCGAATTCGAGGGCGAGCCCGGGCGCGTGACGATTATGCGACCCGAAGTTGTCATTGGCCGTCACAGTGAAGACGATATCCAGGTTCGGGACGTGCGGGTCAGCCGTCATCACGCGCGCCTCGTTGCACGTCGCGACGGCGGTTTCGAGATCCACAATTTAACGGCGGTGCGCTCGGAGCCAAATCCGATGCAGGTCAACGGGGTGACGCGTGAGCACGCGAACCTTCAGGACGGCGATATCGTCTCGCTCGGCGGTGTCAGTTTCACGTTATGGCTGAAAGCGGCCTGAAGCCGCGCGGTCATTGCGATAAGCCAGAGAATTGGATCGGCCACAGGAGTGGGTTGGCATGAACGATAAAGACAAAAGTCAGACTGTTCACATCCCGACCCAGGGAACGCCGGGTGGCCCACGGCCGAGTGCAAATCTCGACGATGTGCCGACGCAGGTGCAGCTTGCGAGCGCGGGCGCGCCGATCGGGCGGCTCACGATTATCGAAGGCCCTGGCCTGGGCACGGTGCGGTCGGTCTACAAGGGAACCAACTCGGTCGGGCGCTATACCGACAACATCGTAGCACTGGATTTCGGCGACAATTCCATCTCGCGCCACCAGCACGCAGTTATCGATTGCGGCGACCGCGAAGTTCGGATCCTGGACGGTGGCAAGCCCAACCCGATCGAAGTCAACGGTAGCCGTGTTTCCAAGGAACAAGTCCTGCGGTCCGGCGATCTCGTGCAGATTGGTATGACGAAGCTGCGCTACGAAAAAGTGTGATTTCGCTCGCTTGGCGAGGGCGGCGGCCGCCCCACTGCGGTCGTTTCACTGAATCGTTATCACTCATCTGAACGACGTACATCTGTTCGGATGCCGTTCCTGCTCCATATACCTGGTCGAGGTGCGTGGTCGCTTGTCCGTTCGTTGATCGGACTGGCGTTTTGCGTGCCGAGGGCGCGTTGCTTCACCGCGCGGCATTAAGCGGTTGACCAGGGAGACCTCGGCAATCGGCGGAGGCGTGTGATATATTTTTGTGATCGGCCGCGCACCCGATTATTCCATAGCTTTCGAGGGATGACATGCGTTCACTGGCAATTGCTTCGATTTCCATCATGGCGATTGGATTGACCGTGTCGCCGGAATGGGCGGCGGCGCAGGCTCCCCAGCAGACGCAACCCGGCCAAGCCGCGCCGCCGACGCGGCAGCAGCCCCAGAGGGCGCTGCCAGCGCCCCGTCGACCCGCTGGTCAGCCCGATGCCGGGCAGACACCGGCACAAGCGCCCGGCCAGCCCGGCGCGGGGGCGCCGGCTCAACCGCAGGCCGCGCGTCCAGCCCAGGGTACGTCCCCGCAAGGCCAGGGTACGCTTCCGCAAGGGACGTCAGGCGGCACCGGTCCCGCGACGACCGCAACCCCGGCGCCAACGACGACCCAACCTGCTGCACCGTCGGCTCAGCCGGCGCCCCAGGCATCTCCGGCCCCGTCAACTAGTCCGACGCCGGTCGCGACGCAGCAGCCGACATCCACGACCGACGGCGCCGTGCCCATCGAAATGGAAGACTGCACGGCAACGAACACCGACACGTCGCTGCGCGCCTGCAGCCGCGTCATCGAGATCCGTCGCGTGCCGCGTGACGTACTGGTGCGCGCGTACATGAATCGCGCAGCCGTCGAGCGGCAGCGGGGCCGGATCATCGAATCGATCTCCGATCTGACCCAGGCGATCCGTCTCAATCCGCGCAACGACGCGGCACTCGCCGAGCGCGCCCGCGCCTATGAGCAGCAGGGCGACGTCGAGAGGGCCATTTCAGACGTGAGCGAGATGATCAGCCTCCGATCCGAGTCGGCGGCGGCACTCCGCGAGCGCAGCCGCCTCTACGCGTTGCGTAACGATATGACGCGCGCACTTCAGGATCTCGCAACTATTCTCGAGACGTCGCCGCAGGACACAGCGACGCTGCAGCAACGGGCAGCGCTGCTCGTGCGGCAGGGTCAGGTCCAGCGCGCCATCACCGACCTCGACAGCATCCTCGCCAACGAGCGGACCAATGCTGCCGTGCTCGTCCAGCGGGCCATGCTCCGCAACCAGCTCGGCGATCGCCCGCGCGCGCTCGCCGATCTCGCCGACGTGCTGCGGACCGATCCCAACCACGCTGCGGCGCTGGCCCTGCGCACCCAGATCGAACAGCCGCAAGCTCAGACACCGGCCGCCGGCACGCCCGCTGCATCGCTCGACGTTCCGGCGCTGCTCCAGCGCGGGCTCGACAGTCTTCGTGCCGGTCAATTCGATGCGGCGATCACCGATCTCAATGAGGCCATCCGTCGCGAGGCGCGAAATGGCATGGCGCTGCGTCTTCGCGGGCTGGCACATTCGCGCAAAGGCGATCACGGGCCGGCGATCACCGATTTCAGCCAGGCGATCGCAAACAATATCCGCGATGCGGATGTCTACGTCGCGCGCGGGCTTTCGCATCTGCAGCGGCGAGCGAATGCCCAGGCAATTTCGGACTTTCGTCAGGCATTGCGGATCGATGCCAACAACGCGCTGGCGCGCGAAGGACTGCGACGACTCGGTCAGAACTAGGTATCTCTCGCCCAGTCGGTGCAGCAACAGCGGGTGAACCATGACCGAGTCCTCGGTCTCAACCTCTGAAATGCAGAAGCGTATCGCATCGCGGTGCAATGATGCTGCCTGGGATCTGATCGAGAAGCCAGATCTCGCCGCGACCGAGTGTCTGGCTCTCGTGCGCTTCGCGGCAACCGCATCCCATCACTGGAGTGAGGTTGGTACTCCGCGCAACATCGCTCACGCCGATTTGTTGCTCGCGTGGGCACTGGCGCGGGCCGGGGCGGCGGCGCCCGCAGTCGATGCAGGCGCCCGTGCGTTGAGTTTTTTCACCGAGAACCAATCCAAGGATTGGGAAAGAGCGTTCGCGCACGCTGCGATGGCGGCATCGCTTCACTGCGCCGGTGATCAGGATGGACATCGCCGGCACTACAATGAGGCGCAACAGCTCGAAAGCACGCTGGCACCGGGCGATCTGAAGCTTTTCCAGGCTGCATTTCGGATCGTGCCGCACCCGTGAATCCGAAAGGTCGGGAAAAGACGCTAGCCGATGTGATGGCGGCGATATGGCGCTTGCCGGTGCGGTTCGCGTAGCGCCCGAATGGCGGTCATCGTCTCGGCGAGGCTCACGTCGATCGGGACACTCTGGTGCCACCCGAGTTCCGCCTTGGCGCGTGCCGTGTTCACCTTGGTGACTTTTCCCCGCATCGTCGCAACGATCTCGCGGGTGATCAGGCGTGTGCCACCGAAGATCCGGTATCGCGCCCAGTCGAGCACCGGACCCGCCTCCAGCAGCAGATCGGGAAACAGCACCGGCGCCGCGCGCACGGACGGATCGATGTCGTTCATGAGCATGCTCACTTCGCGCAGTGTGGGCACATGGTCGTTGACGACGATGAAGCGCCCGGTCACGTCGCGCGTGGCAGCGAGCACATGGGCGGTAGCGACGTCGCGGACATCGACATAGGGAACATTGGCTTTCGGCGCGCCGAACCGCAGCGAGCCGCGCATGATGTTGTCGATGAGGTCGATCGACGGCGTCGGGCGCAGAAAGCCTGGACCACCGATGGTGCCGGGTAGGATCGCCACGAGTTTCACGCCGGTCGCTTCCGCGGCCTTCCATGCGGCCCGCTCGCCTTCGACCTTGGCGCGGAAATAGGGGACGGCCAGATCGCTCGCCCAATCGGCTTCCGTCGTCGGCGGGGCGTCGGGGTGTACCCGGGGCAACGTCGCGACGGATGAGGTCAGCACGACCTTCGGTACGCCCGCGGCCGCCGCCGCGCGGATCGCATTCTCCGCGCCGTCGACGCTGTCGCCGATCAGCGCGGCAACTGCCTCGGGGCCTTCCGGGCGCATGGCGTAGGTCGCGGCGACGTGGATGAGCACATCGATGTCGCGACACGCCTCGACGAATGGATCGAAGTCGCGGACATTCAAGCCGACGATGTCGGTGACGCCAATCGCGCGCAGCGGATCCGCCTTGGCGCGGTCGTCCGCCGAGCGGATCGACGCGCGGACGTCATGGCCGGCACCGAGAAAGGCCTTGCAGACGTTGAATCCGAGGTGGCCGTTGGCGCCCGTTACCAAAATTTTCATCGGATCGCTGTCTCAAGCATTGGCGTAGACGTTGAGCCGGCGACGCTTGCGGGCGGCATAGCCGAGAATGACGGCGGCACCTGCGAGCACCAGCCATGCCGGCAGCGCGAAAAGTCGCGCCAGCACGCTGTCCCAAAGCGCGGGATGCACTTTCAGAGATAGCGTCCGCTTCACCGCGTCGAGCGACGCAGGCGCAAATTCGGTCCAGTGTCCGAGGAACGAGGTGACGACAAGGCCGCCGTCGGTCGCAAGCGTCCGTGTCCCGTCGCTGACGAGGGCGAGCAGCGCCAAGACCAGAAGAATCCGAGCAAAAACGCGCAGCATCACCATCGCAACAGCGCGCGCCGGCGCCACGAACACCAGCGTCAGCAGAAGGACGGCCGTCACGGTCAGCACACGATTGGCGCTGATGAATTGTCTGACGCTTTCCATCATTCCAGCAATTCGCGCAGCGTGAGGGTCTAATTTTTCATCGTGGTGTGTCGTAGCGCGCGACGCCCGACGACGCAATCGGGCGAATGCCACTCACGTCATCGAATGACCCGAGATCGCGACCAACATATGGCGTCACCGTGTGTCTCTACAGCGGCGTCATGATGTCGGCGGCTTCAGGCCGCCTTGACCAGCCGCGACTGGAGATCGAGCACCGCCATCATGTATCCAACTCGGTCATCCACGGCCTCGGCGAGCAGAGAAAAGTAGTCCGGACCGTTCGGAATGATCTCGCCGATCACTTCCCCGTACTCGAAGCGCAGAACCGCCTCGTGCTTTTTGGCGATCGTCTGCATCTTGGCGTTTTCAGCGAGGCAGCTCATGAACAGCAGCCGCACGCCGCGGTTGCGCGCAGCCCGAATGACACGGCCCATCAGCGCCGAGCCGATGCCTTGGTCCTGGTACGCGCGCTCGACCGAGAATGCGGCTTCCGCCTCGTGGCCCCAGTGATCGGCGAGCTTGCGCAATTCAGCGGCGGCACGGATCTCGCCTTCGACGAAGTAGCCGAAAACGATCGATCCCATCTCATTCATGCGGCCAGCGTAATCCTCAATAAAACTATCCGACACCCCGTGGGCGAACCGCATCCGTCGCGTGTCCTTGTCGAGACGCAGGAGGTGGTCGCGAAACTGGTCGTGTTCGGTCGGCCATAGCTTGCGCATGGTCGCCGACGAAATCGATAGCGCATCGGCAGGCTCGTCGTGATCCAAGGCCAGATCGGCTGGATTTGTGCTCATGAAGTACCCCTTTCGGGTCGGGCTCTTGTGAGCCGGTAGTTGGTGAGCCGGTGTTCTTCGTCACCGATCTCGCTAAGGGCATATGGGCCCTCTGCTGCATTGCACAATAGTGCCGCGTCATGACGGCCGTGTTAAGCCTATATTATGAGCAGTCACTGGCGCTTATGGCTTTGCTGCGACGCCATATTGGCTTCCTTTGCGGCAGCAATGGGTTAGCGCCACGGGCGGTTCGCCGCAGGCGCACGGATCGGCCTACGCCAGCGGATTTGCCGCAGCGTTTGCGCGAAGAACGCCCATCAGAGGAAGCTGTAGGGGTCGATGTCGACGGTCAGGCGCAGGTCGCCCTTGATCTCGGGGAGTGCGGCCATCCACGCGCGCAGATACGCCTGCACGTCGAGTTCGCGCGGCGCTTTCAGCAGCAGCCGCCAGCGGTAGCGCCCGCGGATAATGGCGATCGGCGCTTCCGCCGGCCCCAGCACCTCGATGCGGGGAGCGGCCGGCGCGCGGCGCGCGATGTCGCGGGCGGCGGTCTCGGCGAGTTCCTTGTGCCGCGCCGACACGACCAGCGACACCAGCCGCCCGAACGGCGGCAGCATGGCCAACTGCCGGATGCGAATCTCACGCTCGATGAACGCTTCGCGATCGCCGCGCACGATGGCGTCCATCACCGGATGCTCCGGCATGTACGTTTGAATGTAACCAGCGCCCTTGGTCTGCATGCGGCCGGCGCGGCCCGTGACCTGGTGGAGAAGCTGGAACGTCCTCTCGCCGGCGCGCGGATCGGCGCCTTGCGCGAGGCCGAGGTCGCCGTCGATGACGCCGACCGTTGCGAGGTCGGGAAAATGGTGGCCCTTCGCGACGATCTGCGTCCCGATGATGATGTCGATCTCGCCGCTCTCGATGCGCTTGATCACCTCGCGCATTTCGGTGAGCGACGGGATCAGATCGGACGACAGCAGCGCCACCCGCGCCTCGGGAAATCGCTCGGTGACCTCCTCGGCAATGCGCTCGACGCCGGGGCCGCACGCGACCATGCTGTCGGCTTCACCGCATTTGGGGCACTTCGACGGCAGCGGCATCGAGAAGCCGCAGTGATGGCAGTTGAGCCGATTGCGGAAGCGGTGCTCGACCAGCCACGCGGTGCACTGCGGGCATTCGATGCGGTGGCCGCAGGCTCTGCACAGCGTCAGGGGTGCATAGCCGCGACGGTTGAGAAACAGCAGTGTTTGTTGGTGCCGCTCCAATGTCCCAACCATCGCATCGACCAGCACCGGAGATAGCCAGCGGCCTTTTTCGGGCGGCGCCGAGCGCAGATCGATCGGTGTGATCTCGGGCAGATCGACGCCGGTATAGCGGCCCGGCAGGTGGAGATGGCGGTAGCGGCCGGTCCGCGCGTTGACATGGCTCTCGATCGACGGCGTCGCTGATGCCAGCACGACCGCCGCCCCGCCGAGATGCGCGCGCACGACGCTCATGTCGCGGCCCTGATAGTGGACGCGGTCTTCCTGCTTGAAGCCGGGGTCGTGTTCTTCGTCGACGACGATCAGACCGAGATCGGCAAAGGGCAGGAACAACGCCGAGCGGGCGCCGACGATGACGCGCGCTTCCCCCGTCGCAGCGGCGCGCCACACGCGACCGCGCTCCGGCCCCGACAGGGCCGAATGCCATTCGGCCGGCGCGCAGCCGAAGCGCGCCTTGAAGCGGTCCATGAACTGGCTGGTGAGCGCGATCTCGGGCAGCATGATCAGCGCCTGACGACCCTGCTCCAGCGCCCGTGCGACCGCTTCGAAATAGACCTCGGTCTTGCCCGATCCGGTGACCCCATCGAGCAGCGACACCGAAAACGTCGCAGCCCCGACCGCGGCGGCGAGCGTTGCGACAGCCTGCTCCTGGGCCTCGGTGAATGTTACGATCGCGTGGACGGGGTCCGGCCGCGGGAAGCGACGTTCGGGGATCACGACCTCAACGAGGCAGCCCGCCGTGATCAGCCCATCGATGACGCCGGTGCTGCAACCAGCTTCCGCCGCGAGTGCGCTGCGAGCACGGATCAGCCCATCCGACGCGATCTCCAACGCCCGCGACCGCGCCGGTGTCATGCGCGGCGGCTCCGTGGCGCCCTCGACGCGTGACACGCCAAGCCGCTGCTTGACCGGCTCGAACACCGCCTGCGCGCTCATCATCATGCGCACGACCATGCCGAGCGGCGCCAGCGTGTAGCGCCCGACCCACTCGGCGAACCGCAACGAGATTGCCGGCAGCGCCGGCACGTCCATGCGCTCGATGATGGCTTTCAGGCGTTTTTCGTCGACGGGCTTGCCTTGGTCGCCGACCGGCTGGTCCCACACGAGACCAATGCGGGTCTGCGGGCCGAACGGCACGATCACGAAATCGCCCGGCTGCGCCTCGACGCCCGCTGGCACCGCGTAATCGTACGTCTGGTCGAGCGCGACCGGCAGCATCACCGGCACGCGGGGGCGTGCGGCGGCCATCGGGCCAAGCATCGTTGCCAGCAAGTCTTCCAAACCGCCCACACTCGGATTAGGACTACAATTCGAATCGACCTGCCATCCTACTCGTCCGCGCAAGGCGATCCGAGGGCAGTCCCATAGCAGGACCCCATAGCAGGGTCATGAGGTGTACCCATGAAATTCTTCGTCGATACGGCCGATGTCGCCGAAATCCGTGAGCTGGCCGCGCTGGGCCTGCTCGACGGCGTCACTACGAACCCGTCTCTGATCGCCAAAGCCGGGCGCGACTTCAAGACCATCATCGAGGAGATCTGCGAGATCGTCGAGGGTCCGGTCTCGGCCGAGGTCACCGCGCTCGATGCCGAGGGTATGATCCGCGAAGGCCAGATCCTCGCCGACATCGCCGACAATGTGACCGTGAAGGTGCCGCTGACCTGGGACGGCCTCAAGGCATGCCGCGCCCTGACCGATGACGACATCATGGTCAATGTGACGCTGTGCTTTTCGGCAAACCAGGCGCTGCTCGCCGCGAAGGCCGGCGCGACGTTCGTGTCGCCGTTCATCGGGCGCCTCGACGACATCGGCCAGAGCGGCATCGAGCTGATCCAGGAAATCCGCACGATCTACGACAACTATCCCGATCTCGGCACCGAGATCCTCGCCGCGTCGATCCGCTCGGAGGAGCACGTCAAGCAGGTCGCGCTCGCTGGCGCCGATGTCGCGACGATCCCGCCGAAAATTCTCCACGCGCTGGTCAAGCATCCGCTGACCGACAAGGGCATCGAGATGTTCCTCGCCGATTGGCAGAAGACGGGCCAGACCATCAAAGAGTGATGATCGAAGTTCGATCGGGCAAGGAGTGACGGGCATGGCCGCGTCGGTGATGTGGAAAGAGCTGACGGCGCCGGAGCTGGTCGCGAAGTCGCGTCGATGGAGCAGCACGGGCCGCATCTCGCGGTCGGCGTCGACACCGTGCTGTGCGAGACGGTGTGCCAGCGCGCGGCGGAGGCGTTGGCCGCCGAAATGCCGATCGTCGTTGCGCCGACGCTGTGGTGCGGCATGGCCGAGCATCACATGACCCGCGGCGGCACCTTCACCTTCGACATTCCGACCTATCGCACGGTGCTCTTATCGTTCCTCAAGAGCATCGAGCGCCACGGATTCAAGCGCGTCTTCATCGTCAACGGTCATGGCGGCAACATCAGCGCGCTCACCGCGTTCCTGCCGGATTTCATGCGTGAGACCGGACTGACGGTGCGTGTAACCACCTACTTCGAGCTCGCTCAGCCGGGCATGCCGGCGATCCTCGAGGACCAGGAGCGCGTGCGCCACGCCTGCGAGGGCGAGACCTCGATGATGATGGCGGTGGCGCCGGATCTGGTGCGGTTGGACAAGCTCCCGGAAGCAGTCGGACCGGCGCGCCAGACGCCGATGCCGCTGCAAGTCATGCGCTATCGCAACTACGGCGATCTCACGCCGTCCGGCGTTGTCGGTGATGCGCGCCGCGCCAGCGCGGACAAGGGCCGCCGCCTCATCGACGTCTGCCGCGATTTCCTCGCCGACGCTATTCGTGACCCGGAGACTTGGAAGGGGTAATTTTCCCCCTCTCCCCGCGCGCGGGGAGAGGGGGAAGTCGCCTCAACCCACCTCGAATTCCTCCCCCTCGACGTGCACTTCACCCGCCTTCTCCAGACCGAGCTGGTGGCGGATTTTGCGGATGTCGACGTCGACAGGCTGGAACGGGTAGCTCGCGATGTTCGAGGGCGGGCTGTCGCCGTAGGGGCGATCGCACGCTGAAATATCCTCCCGCACCTTGCCAGGGCAGCCCGACGTGCGGAACGCAACGCCCTCGTCGATCACCTTGTCCATTTCCGACTTGGGAATGCCGTAGTCCGCCAAGCGGCCCTGATCGTCGAAGCGCATGTGTTCGACACGCACGCCGCGGTAATCGATCAGGTATCGCGCGAGTTGCACGCGGCGCCACTGGTCGCGCGGTGTCGCCGGGAGATGGTCCATCAGTGACCCCTTCTCCGGGAAGAAGCAGAACATGTGGCTGTGCCCGCCCATGTCTCAGCGTGTCGTGCTCGGTCTCGCCCATGCCGACGATGATGTGGGCGCCGAATTTTTCCCGCCCGAAGATGTCGCGCGCGTCCTCCAGGATTTCCCAGTATTTGCGCCAGGAATGCGGGCTCGCGACGCCCTTGCCGCGTGTGCGATCGAACAGTTCCGGCGTTGCCGCATCGAGCGCGACCGTGAAAATATCGGCGCCGAGATCGTGCAGCGTTTGCACGTCGCCGCGCGTCATCGTTGTCGGGTTGGAGAGGATCGAGACCGGCACCGTCGCGGGATCGATGCGGTTGGTCCAGTTGCGCAGCACCGTCACCGTGTCCTCGTCGGAGCGCGGGTGCGTAATCATCGAAATGCACATGCGGTGGAACGGCGTCGCCTCGCCCTGCGCGGCAACGATGTCGACGACCTGCGCCATCGGCACCGCCGGCCAATCGACTCGGATGAAGTTGCGGTCGGCGTAGTCGCGATCCGCTTCCCGATGGCGCGCGAGGCCGCAGTAGGCGCAATTGGCGCGGCAGCCCTCGGGGTAGCTCAGCAGCAGGTTGAGGCAGCGCGTGCACGAGCAGCGGTGCATCTTGCCCGGCATGACGCCGAGCGTGATTGCCGCCGCCGTCGACATTTGCACGTACTCCGGCGAGCGCATGTGCGGCGCCATCCGGTTGTTGTTGGGGAGGTACACGCCTTCGGGCGGGACGTTGGCGTGCTTCACGCGGGCGCCGTTCTTCGCGGCTACCGGCGTGGCGCCAGGTTTGCGCGGCGACATCAGGTCATAGGCGTTGAAGTCGGCGCCGCCGAGCCCGGCGCGCGAGGGAAGCGCGATCTCTTTTTTCAGGCAGCTCAAAAGACCCTCCTCGCACCGGCGTTCGGACTCAGATATTCGCAGATCCGAATGTGATTGCAATGGTTGGCAGATCTTGGCTTTCCGACGGTCGGCGTCAACACACCAGCCATCGGCGAATCGATCGAGCCTGATCGAACGCGTGCAACGATTGGGACTCTCCGCGCGTTAGATGATCAGTCAGCGCGTGAATTGCGTCCACGGGGTGGCTGGCGGCCCGAATTATTCCCCATACAACCGATAAAGTAGCGTGACTGAGTCGTTTTGCGTCACAGCTCAAATCTTGAATACGAACGGGGGTTACTCATGAAGATCACGTCGACTATCCGCGCCGCGCTGGTTGGGCTTCTCGCACTCGTGGCGTTCTCAACCGCCAGTCGCGCCGAGAGCGGCAGCGTAACACTGACAATCTACAAGGCCGGGTGGGTCATCGGCGGCTCCGGCGGCTCCGGTGTCCTCGACTTCCGCGGCAGGCGCTATGGGCTCTCGACCGGCGGGCTCGACTACGGTCTCGTCTTCGGCGGCTCGAAAACCGTTCTGCACGGCCGCGTGAGCAACATCCGCCGGCCTTCTGATGTCGCGGGGGTCTACGCGGCGGCGGGTGCGGGTCTGACAGTCGGCCGAGGCGCGCGCGGCATCATCCTGACCAACCAGAAAGGCGCCGTGCTCGAACTGACCGGCCGCCAGGTCGGATTGATGGCCAACATCGACCTCAGTGGTCTCGCGATCACGTTGAAATAGATGTGTGGGGCGCGGGTCGTCCGCGCCCATTCTTCTAACGCGTGCTTTTCAGGGCCGGTGCCGGGTACTCGCCATGCGGGTGCCCAGCCCGGCGACCTCTGCGCTTCAGCACTTTCCCCATAGATCCGAAATTTTATTCAACCATTTGGTTGACAATTGAAGTCGCGGGCCTCATATTCAACCACATGGTTGAACAAAACGCCGCTCTCCTCGACACCGTCTTTCACGCCCTCGGCGATGCCACGCGACGCGACATGTTGCGCGAGTTGACGCTCGGCGAACGATCGGTGAGCCAACTCGCCCAGCCATTCGAGATGTCGCTCGCGGCGGCCTCGAAGCACATCAAGGCGCTGGAAGCTGCCGGCCTCATTGAACGCGAGGTGCGCGGTCGCACGCACATCTGCCGGCTCTCCGCGGCGCCACTCGCCGGCGCGCACGACTGGCTGAGTTTCTACGAGCGCTTCTGGACCGCGCGTCTCGATGCCCTCGAACGGCTTCTTCGCGAAGACGACGCGCACAAACGACCTACCCCCAAGCCCCCGATGAGTGGAGATAAGTCATGAGTGATGTGATGGCTGAAGGCGACTACGGCGTCCTCACGGAGCCGAATACGCTCACGATCCAGCGCTTCCTGCCGGGCCCGATGGCACGCGCCTGGGCCTATCTGACCGAAAGCGACCTGCGCCGTCAGTGGCTCGCGGCCGGCGAGATGGAATTGAGAGTCGGGGCGCCGTTTACATTGACCTGGCGGAACAACGAACTCACCGATCCGCCCGGCACTCCGCCGCCCGGTTACTCCAACGAGCACAGCATGGAGAGCCAGATCACCGAACTCGATCCGCCGAACCGGATCACGTTCACTTGGTTCACCAGCGGCACCGTAACCTTCGAGTTGGCGCCGCGCGGCGAGCGCGTGTTGCTCACGGTAATCCATCGCGGCATTCCGGGCCGCGACATGCTGCTCAAGGTTGGACCCGGCTGGCACAATCACCTCGACATTTTGGTCGCCCGTGCGTCGGGCGCGACGCCGAAGCCGTTCTGGGATGAGTTCCCCCGCCTGCGAAATGAATACGAGCGCCGAATGCCGGCGTGAGCGGATACAGGATCGCGCATCACCGACCCACGGCGATGCGCGATCGCATCTGTTGATACGCGCGGGACATTGTATGATCGCGGCAATGACGAAATGGCTGCGGGAAACACCCTCCATGACGATGATCTACGACCCGGCCCATCCGATCGTGCGCGCCGATCCTTATCCGGCGTATGCGCGGCTGCGGGCCGAGGACCCGGTGCACTGGCACTCCGGTCTCAAGTGCTGGATCCTAACGCGGTATGACGACGTGGCGGCCGCACTTTCCGGCCCGTCGATGAGCCCGGACCGGCTCACGCCGTTCTATGCGGCGCTCCCCGAGCCGACGCAGAACCTGCTCGCCGAGATGATGCGGTATCTCAACCTGTGGATCGTGTTCCGTGATCCGCCGGCGCACACGCGCGTGCGCGGCCTGGTCAACAAGGCATTCCTGCCCGGTACGATCCTTGGCTTCAAGCCGCTGATCGAGAAGATCATTGCGCGCCAGCTCGACAGGCTCGCGGAAAAGGACGAGGCGGATCTCGTCGCGGAATTCACAATGCCGCTTCCGGCGCTGGTCATCATGGCGATGATGGGCGTGTCCGAAGATCGCCTGTACGACGTCAAGAGCTGGTCGGATGACATCATGTTGTTCATCGGCACGGCGCGGGCGACGCCGGACAAATACGAGCGCGCGCGGCGCGGTGCAGTCGAGATGGCCGGCCTGTTCCGCGAGGAAATCGAGAAGCGCCGTGCGGATCCCGGCAGCGATCTGCTGAGCCTGCTGATCGCGGCGCGCGACGAGCAGGACCGCCTGAGCGAGGACGAACTGGTCGCGACGGCGATGTTGCTGCTGTTCGCTGGTCATGAGACGACGACCAACCTGCTGAGCACCGCGACGCTGACGATGATGCGCAACCCCGATGAACGCGCACGGCTCGCGGCCAATCCGGAAATGGCGTCCACCGCGATCGAGGAATTCCTGCGCACCGAGGCGCCGACCAATGCCATGGGCCGAGTGGTGCGCAAGACGCACGACGTGCGCGGCGTGACGCTGAAGGAGGGCGATCGCCTGTTCGCGATCATCAATGCCGCCAATCGCGACGGGGCGCAGTTTCCCGATCCCGACAGAGTCGATCTCGGCCGCCAGCCGAATCGTCATCTGACCTTTGGCCAGGGTCCGCATTTTTGCCTCGGCGCGCAGCTTGCCCGTCTCGAGGCGCGCATTGCGGTCCCCGCGCTGATCGAGCGGTTCCCCAAGATGTCGCCGGGCTCGGCCCCGCCCGTTTGGCTCGATAGCCTCGTTATGCGCGGGCTGAAGTCGCTACCGGTGAAGACGGGGCGGTGACGCTCGTCCTGTGGTCGGATTTCCCAGATTGCAAAATGCGGGCGCTGAAACCACCGCGCGTCATGGGGCACCCTGACGCGGGTGCGCCGTCGTTGTCTGACGGAAAGAATGTGCGATAGCCTGCGATCGACAGTGGAAAATGTCTCGCAACAACCTGGTGGACATGAGCAAGCAAGCGCCCGATCTACAGCGCGTCGTCAGCGATATCACAGACGAGATGCGGCAGCGGAGCGAACGAGGCGCGGTCGCAACCTACATTCCCGAACTGGCGCGAGTCGACGCAAAGTCGTTCGGGCTGGTCGTCATCGATGCCGCAGGAAATGTCGCAGCGAGCGGGGATTGCGATCAACCCTTTTCCATCCAAAGCGTGTCGAAGGTTTTCACCCTCACGCTGGCGTTAGGCAAAGTCGGTGATCGCCTGTGGCAGCGCGTCGGGCGCGAGCCGTCGGGGAGCCCATTCAATTCCATCGTCCAGCTTGAATTCGAGCGCGGTAAACCCCGCAACCCTTTCATCAATGCGGGCGCTATTGCCGTCACCGATGTCATCCTGTCGGGCAATCGCCCGCGCGAGGCGCTCGGCGAAATCGTCAGGTTCATCAGGCTTCTCGCCGATGACCCGTCGATCTCGATCGACGAAGCGGTGGCGGCTTCCGAGCAGCGTACCGGATACCGCAACTTTGCCCTCGCCAACTACATGAAGTCGTTCGGCGTCCTGGACAACGCGGTCGAGACTGCGCTCGGCGTCTATTTCCATCAATGCGCGATCGCGATGTCGTGCCGGCAGCTTGCGATGGCCGGGCGCTTCCTCGCATTCCTGGGGCGCGATCCGTCGACCGGCCACTCCATCGTAAAGCCGGAGCGCGCGCGCCGCATCAACGCGATCATGCTGACGTGCGGCCACTATGATGGGTCGGGCGAGTTTGCGTACCGGGTCGGATTGCCCGGCAAGAGCGGCGTCGGCGGTGGCATCCTCGCCGTCGCGCCGGGAAAAGGGTCGATTGCCGTCTGGTCGCCGGGCCTCGACACCGCAGGCAACTCGCACCTCGGCACGATCGCGCTTGAGGCGTTATCCAACCGTCTTGGCTGGTCGGTGTTCGGCCAATTGTCGTGAGGCCACTCGTGCTCAATCGGCGTACGCATACGTTGCAAGAGTTGCGTCAGTGGTGGCGCGTGCCCGCGTCCTGGATGGCGGCGTCATGATACCAGCCACCGCCAGACTCGACGGTCGCAACGACGGGGCGCTCTGCAGTCTTGCGGTTCACCGGCTGCACGTTGCCTTTGCTGGCGCGGCGCTCAGTGGGAAATGGAATAATCGTTGCGGATTGCCGTGGAGTGATCTCAGTCATCATCTCTGTCCTTTTTTCCTCGCACATCGTCACAGTTTCTTCGGCTTCGTATCGACGATGGACTCAGACATATGGTCAAGCCGTATAACTTTTAAACAGATTGCCTGAGAAATATCAAATTTGCCCGTATTTTAAGCGCGATGTTTTCTGCTTGTTTGTATAGCAATTTCTGAGTGCCGTATGGCCTAGGTCGCATTCGATCTTCGTCGGTGGTTCTCGGGAAGTTACATGTTCGGATTTTTCAGCCGCTGGCGCCGGTCATCCACGACGACGCCGAAGATCGCCGCGGAGCCGAACGCTCCTTCGCAGGCATCGCCGAACCCATCATCTGACTCGTCTCCCTCACTGACATCAACGCCGACCATTGCGTCCGAGTTGCCGACGGCAACAGCGGCAACGCACCAATCCGCGATTTCCGGAACTTTGAAAGAGACGCCGCCGCGTGCCGCCGTTGCGACGGCACCATTGCAGTCCACGACGTCAAAAGGAGAAAGGTCGCCCATGACGAAGTACAAGCTCGAGTACATCTGGCTCGACGGTTACAGCCCGGTGCCGAATCTGCGTGGCAAGACGCAGATCAAGGCCTACGAGAGTTTTCCGACGCTGGATCAGCTCCCGCTGTGGGGCTTCGACGGCAGCTCGACCATGCAGGCCGAAGGCCACTCATCCGATTGCGTGCTCAAGCCGGTGGCGGTTTATCCAGACAGCGCTCGCACCAACGGCGTGCTGGTGATGTGCGAAGTGATGATGCCCGATGGTGTCACACCACATTCGACCAACAAGCGCGCCACCATTCTCGACGACTCCGGCGCCTGGTTCGGATTCGAGCAGGAGTATTTCTTCTACAAGGATGGTCGTCCGCTCGGATTCCCGACCGCCGGTTATCCGGCGCCACAGGGCCCCTATTACACCGGCGTCGGCTACAGCAATGTCGGCTCGGTTGCCCGTGAGATCGTCGAGAAGCATCTCGACCTCTGCCTGTACGCCGGCATCAACCACGAAGGCATCAACGCCGAAGTGGCGAAGGGCCAGTGGGAATTCCAGATCTTCGGCAAGGGCTCGAAAAAGGCCGCCGACGAAATGTGGATTGCCCGCTACCTCATGCAGCGGCTGACGGAGTCCTACGGCATCGACATCGAGTATCACTGCAAGCCGCTCGGTGACACCGACTGGAACGGCTCAGGGATGCACGCCAACTTCTCGACCGAGCACATGCGCACGGTCGGCGGCAAAGCCTACTTCGAGGCGCTGATGGCGGAGTTCGACAAGAACCTGCTCGACCACATCGCGGTCTATGGTCCGGACAACGACAAGCGCCTGACCGGCAAGCACGAGACGGCGCCGTGGAACAAGTTCAGCTACGGTATCGCTGATCGTGGCGCCTCGATCCGCGTGCCGCACAGCTTCATCAAGAATGACTACAAGGGCTATCTCGAGGATCGCCGTCCCAACTCACAGGGCGACCCCTACCAGATCGCCTCGCAAATCCTGAAGACGATCTCTGCCGTTCCCACGAGCGCCAGCGCCGGTATGTCGGCCGTCGCCTGACGCGCACATCGCTGGTCTGTGGCGGCGCATATGCCGCCACAGACATTACTCCCGAGCTCCGTCCGCGACAGCGCGGTGCCAACCGACAATCAGACCAACCCTCAATCACCCCCATGCCTAGCGTGGAAAATTGCGCGCGAGTCAGCTAGATTCGCGTACGATTTCGGCATGGAGGAACGCGATGATTGAGCGAACAGGTCTCGTAGTTGCCGGCAAGAAAGCGATGGTTCCCCGGCTCGTGAAGCGGCTGGTTCAGATCGCAGCCACGGTTACGCTCACCGCGAGCGTTCTGCTGATCGTCATTGTCGCCAACGGGTTTCTGGTCGGCAAGGCGCCGAGCTTCCGCACCGGCTGGAACCTCTGGCTGAGCTTCATCCAGCGACCGGACATCCTCTCCACGATGTTCCTCACCGCGGTCGTGGGCGTGCTTTTCGTCTACTGGCAGCGCAATCAGGAACGGCGCATGAGTGGCTCCGGCCGGCCCACCTGAAGGCAGGCGGCGCGAGTGGGGCGAACTACCACTCGTCGCTGTCACTTGCCCTTGGTGAGGACGACGTGGGTCGCATGCGCTGTCGTTACGTGCTCCGCGCATCGATAGCCGAGTTTCGGGGTATCGATGCCCGCGAGCAGGTGCTGCCCGGAACCTAGAAGGATCGGGGATACGGCAAAATGCATTTCGTCGATCAGTCCGGCGCTCAGGTATTGCCGGATCGTCGCAACGCCGCCCATGAGCTGAATATCCTGATCGCCGGCGGCTTCGGTTGCACGGCGCAATGCTGCATGGATGCCATCGGTGACGAAGTGGAAGGTGGTGCCGCCCTCCATGACCAGTGATGCGCGGGGATGGTGGGTCAACACAAATACGGGCGCGTGATACGGCGGGTTATCACCCCACCATCCCTTCCAGTTCTCGTCAGGCCATGCGCCCCGAATTGGCCCGAACATGTTGCGCCCGAGAATGCACGCTCCGATATTCTTTAATCCGCGCGCCGCGAAGTCGTCGTCGACCCCTGTCGTGCCACCGTCGTTTCCGCACATTTTCTGAAACGTGCGAGTGGCGACGAACCAGCCGTGCAGCGCCTCGCCGCCCACGCCGAGCGGATTTTCGAGATCCTGGTTGGGTCCGGCGCCGTAGCCGTCGAGGGAGATGGCAAAGTTGTGGACGCGGAGCTTCGGCATGTGCGGGATCCTTCCGTCTCTTCATTCGATCATGACTGCGAGCGCCGTCAAGTTCGGCATGGGCTCGGCTGAATTGTCACGACGGACGGAGACGACGGATACCGACCGTCTGGTCGAATTTTCTCGACAGAAGTTACTCGGACTTACTGCGCCTAACCCCGCTCCTGCTCCAGAAGAGCGAGCAAGGGTGGCGTCTCGGGACGCGGACGTACGACGCCTTCGAGCACGAGCAGGCGTTCCTTCGTCGTCGTGCCGCCGGGCGATGAGAAGCCGCCGATCCTGCCGCCGCTCGCAAGTACGCGGTGGCATGGAATGATGATCGGGAGGGGATTGCGCCCCATGGCTTGGCCGATCGCGCGCGCGCCATCGGGCGCGCCGACTTCGGCGGCGAGTGCGCCATAGGTTGTGGTTTTGCCCCAGCCGACGTTCAGCAACGCGGCGTAGATGCGCTTGTGAAAATCGGTGCAGTGGCTGAGATCGAGTTTGATGCCGGCGAAGTCGGTTGGATGGCCCGTGAAGTAGTTCTGCAGCGCGACAATGGCCGATGACACCCAAGCGGGCGCCGCATCACTTTTGAGTCGGATGCCGCCGCTCAATCGATGTTCCGTGCCCGAGACGTCGCGCTCGGGAATGAGAAGTCGCGTCAGTCCGCTGTCGCGCCAAGCGATGCCGCCCGCCCCGAACTCAGTGGGGAAGATCAAGTAGTGCTCATCGGCGTTCATGGCGTCGCGAAGCATGTTCTCAACTCCGTCGGTCGGTCGACCGCGTCGGGCGCGGTCGTACTGTCGCTCTTGCTGCGGCCGGAAGCACTATCATGAATCAACCTCTCCGGTGGCAGCAGGGCGTCTGCTCGTCCAATGCTCCTGCGCAACGGTGTCGGGCCAGGACGAGCCAAGTCCAAGGAGCATGAGCCAGGTTTCCGCGAGTTTGCCATCTTCGATCCGATAAACTTGCAGACCCGAACGTGTACACGTCTCGCCGTTGGCTGCGTCGCTCCATCTCAACGTGAACCGGAACCACGCACGGTCGGCGCCAATGGCATGATCATAGACAACGAAACGTGTCTTTGGCCGGTCTCGCTGAGCCGCGGCAATCTCCAGGGCGTAGTCCGCAGGCGTTACGCGGCGCGTACCGGACTCATCATGACGAATATAGATTGGCGCGACGCAATCGGCGACTAGGCCGTGCTGCGCCTCGTGCCAAACTAGTTCCCAGCGATCGAACAACTGACGGACGTCCTGCTCGGACATATTTCGCTACTCCGCAGCGCCACAGTAAGCTTCGATCCGATGGCCGTCCGGGTCGACGACGAAAGCAGCGTAGTAGTTCGCACCGTAGTCGGCGCGCAGGCCGGGTTTGCCGTTGTCCTTGCCGCCGGCTGCCAGAGCCGCCTTGTGGAAGGCATCGACACTCTTGCGCGTCGGCGCATCGAAACACAAATGCAGCCCCGATTCGGCATTCTGCGCAACTGGCCGGTTGACCTTCAGCACCCAGAGGGCGGCTTGCTCCTTACCGTATCCCGCGCTGTCGTCGCCCTTGCTCAGGCACTTGTAGCCAAGCGGCTTAAGCGCCGCGTCATAGAACGCGCGCGATTTCAAAACATCAGCGGTGCCGATCGAGACGTGATTGATCATTTTTGAAATGCCTTTGCTGCGGTGACGGACGGACAATGCTCTGCGTGTTTTTTTAGGGGGTAACCGGCCGCGCGCCCGGGAGGGGGCCAGGGAAGGCGCGCGGCCGTGCTCGCGTGCTCAACCGCGAGGAAACGCTTCGTTCGTTGCGAACCGCTCCGGGTAGCGTCCGCTGCCGCGCACCGAGGCGTAGGACTCGATCTCGCTGCGGTGGACGCCAATGTCGTGGAGGGTCCGATCGTCGAGCCCGTTGAGGGTGCGGATCGTCTTCTGGTACTTCCGGCGCTCCAGGTAGCCCTGCCACCGCGCGCGGCCCCAATTGGCGATCCGGGCGGGGACGCCCTGCCGGCTCTGGTCGGCCCGGCTCAGGGCCTGTGTCAGTACGAGCTGCAACATGATCATCTCTCCTGTCATTTTGCTTATTGTGCCGAGCGGTTCGGCCGGGATCATTTCCCTGAGGTGGCCTTTCCGTCTGGCGATGACGGGGACATTGCCAGACTCCCCCTGACAGCCTTATGTCAGGAGGCTTTGAGGCTCCTGACAGCGTGCTGTCAGGAGCGTTGCGGTACGAGAAGAGACGCGGGCCGAAGTCGGAGCCATGAAATGGCTGGCCGCCCCCCAGGAGACGCGCCATGCGCCGAGCCGATCGCCTCTTCGAAATCATCCAGCACATGCGGCGTCGCCCGACGGTGAAGGCGCGTGAGCTCAGCGAAGCTCTCGAAGTCTCGGAGCGCACCATCTATCGCGACGTCCGCGACCTGATCACCAGCGGCGTACCAATCGAGGGCGAGGCCGGCGTTGGCTACGTCCTCAAGGCCGGCTTCGACCTGCCGCCGCTAATGTTCAAGGAGCAGGAAATCGAGGCGCTGGTGCTCGGCGCGCGGATCCTCGAGAGCTGGGCGGACGCCGAACTCGCAGAGGCCGCATCCAATGCGATTTCCAAGATCGAGGCGGTCATTCCGGAGGCGCTGAAGGTCTACATGGCGAACACGGCGCTACTGGCGCCGTGCGCCCATTACGTCGCGCCGATTTCGTTCAACTTGGCCGAGCTGCGCCGCGCTGTTCGCAGCCGCCTGAAAGTGCGGTTCCGCTATACGGACGTGCTGCGCCAGGGCAGCGAACGTGTCGTGCGGCCATTGTCACTCGCCTATTTCGGCCCCGTGTGGATCCTGGCGGCCTGGTGCGAACTACGGGTGGATTTCCGCACGTTTCGGTTGGACCGCATCGAGGATTTCGAGATCACCCAGGATCAGTTCCGGCAGGAAAACGGCAAGTCGCTTCACGACTTCCTCAAGCGGCCGATGACCTGGACGCGGGGGGCGCAGCGGGTAGCCCCCTACGAGGTGGAGAGCGAGGCGGAATTCGAGGACGGCTAAGACCACGGCCCGGAATTGCCGGCCGGTATGCGTTAACTGCAGTCTCGATCGGCCAAGTATGTGCTGGCTTATAATAAGCCTTGTATATATTTTGCCGTTTTATGACGACAGACCCCTTTCTCACGCGGGCCTTGGGCTTTGTGCTGGCGGATGTCTCGCGCCTGATGCGCCGCCGCTTCGACGATCGCGCCCGCGAAATCGGCCTCACACGCGCTCAGTGGCGGGTCATGGCGCAGTTGCGTCGCCGTGAAGGCATCAATCAGACGGCGCTCGCCGAGATCATGGAAATCGAGCCGATTTCGCTCGGCCGGCACATCGATCGCCTCGTCGAGAAGGACTTCGTCGAGCGCCGCGCCGACCCACGCGATCGGCGCGCCTGGCGGCTCTACTTGAAGCCCGAGGCGCAACCGGTGCTCGATCGTCTCCGCGCCATCTCGACAGCCAATCGCAAGGAAGTGCTGCAGGGCATTCCGATCGAAGAGTCAGAAGCGCTCATCGACACGCTTCTCAAGATCAAAGCCAATTTGACCGCTCTCGAATCCTCGAGTCCGATCGGGTCCCCAGCAGGACCCAAGACCGAGGAAGAGGAACAGTACTGAGGCGCATCCATGCAGAAGAGCGCGACAGAGCCGGATCGTGACAAGACAGCGGGCGCAAGTGCCGGCGCCGCGCGCCCGAGTGCTGCCAAGCCGCGGCGGTTCGCGCTGATCGTGGCGATCGCGCTTCTCGGGCCCATCGCGGCCGCGATGATCGGGGGCTATCTCTATTTCGCAAGCGGGCGCTTCGTTTCGACGGACAACGCTTACGTAAAGGCCGACAAGATCGTCGTCAGCGCCGATATCTCGGGCCGCGTCGTCGACGTGCTGGTGGGCGCCGACCAGACGGTCAAGCGTGGCACACTGCTGTTCCGCATCGACCCCGAGCCATTCCGCATCGCCGTGTCGCGCGCCGAGGCGCAACTCGCCGCCGCCATTCAGGAGGTCGGCGCGATCCGCGCCCTCTACGATCAGAAGGTCGCGCGTCTGACGCTCGCCGAGGGTGATCTCGCCTACCAGCAGCAGCATCATGAGCGTCAAGATGCGTTAACCCGCACCGGCGTTGTCTCGCGATCCGGCATGGATACGGCCGAGCGCGCGCTCCGCGCCGCTCGTGATCAGATCCTCATCGCCACGCAGGAAATCGCCGAGGTTCGTGCCCGGCTCGGCGGCGATCCGACGCGTCCGGCGGATGAGCAACCCTCCGTGCGCGACGCCCGCGCCGTGCGCGATCGCGCGGCCCTCGATCTTGCGCGCACCGAAGTTCGAGCACCGGTCGACGGCATCGTCACCAACTTCGACTTACAGCAGGGCGAGTACGTGACTGCCGGCTCCACCGTGTTCAGCCTTGTCGGCACCGAAAACGTGTGGATCCAGGCGAACTACAAGGAAACCGACCTGACGTTCCTGAAGGTCGGCCAGCGCGCCACGGTCCACATCGATATGTTCCCCGATGGCCCTCGCACGGCGATCGTGTCCAGCATCAGCCCTGCGACCGGTGCCGAGTTCGCGCTGCTGCCGCCGCAGAACGCGACCGGCAACTGGGTCAAGGTCGTCCAGCGCCTTCCCGTCCGGCTGCGGCTCGAAAACGCCGCCGACGCCGCCGAACTGCGCGCCGGCATGAGCGTCATCGTCGAGGTAGACACCGAGCACCGTCGTCCGCTGCCCAAATGGGCGCGGGCCATATTCGGTGGACAGGGCGCATCGGCCGAGCCGGGGCCGAAGTCGGCGTCGTCACAGTCGGCAACACAACCAGCCAATAAGCCGACGCCATGACGGCAACAGCGGCACCGAGCGGCGCGCCCGTGACCTACAGCGGCGTGAGGCTGCTGCTGATTACCGTGGCGCTGATCCTCGGGCCATTGGTCCAGGTGTTCGATACGGCGACGGTGGCGATTGCGCTTCGCTCGATGCAGGGCGAACTGTCCGCCACCCAAGACCAGATCGCGTGGGTCATCACCTCATACTTGATCACGCTGACGGTGTTCACGCCGGTGTGGGGTGTGCTCGGCGGCAGGTTCGGTCGCAAGCGTTTGATGCTCGGCTCGATCGTCGGCTTCACCAGTGCCGCGATGCTCGCCGGATTTTCGACGTCGCTTACCGAGATCCTTGTCTGGCGAGCGGTCCAGGGCTTCTTCGGCTCGGCACTGCTGCCGCTCGGCATGTCGTCGCTGCTGACGATCTACCCGCGTGACAAGCTCGGCGTCGCCATGGCGTGGTGGGGCGTCGGCATGATGTTCGGCCCGATGTTCGGGCCAACCATCGGCGGCTTTGTCACCGAGTACCTGACGTGGCGATGGGCGTTCTTCATCAACCTGCCGATCGGCGTCGTCGCCTTCCTGATGACGGCCTTTATCGTGCCGCGGACCGGCGTCCGTCAGTATCGGAAATTCAACTACTACGGCTTCATTACGCTCGGCATTGCCATTGCGTCGTTGCAGTTCATCCTCGATCGCGGCGAACGCTATGACTGGTTCGAATCGCCGACGATCGTCACACTCATGCTGGTTGGCATGGCGGCTTTCTGGCTGTTCCTCGTCAACGTGTTCACAACCAGCACGCCCTTCATCGAGCCCGTCCTTTTCAAGGATCGTGACTACCTCGCCGGCACGGTTCTGAGGACGCTGTTCGGACTGATCATCTTTGGCAGTCTCGTGCTGATGCCACCGTTCATCCAGGACATCGGCGGCTATCCGCCGCTGCTCAGCGGCTACGCCATGGCGCCGCGCGGTGCCGGCACCATGATCGCCTCGTTCTTCGTCGGCTACCTCCTACCGTACATCGATCCGCGCAAGCTCATCGCGGCCTCGATGATCGTGATCGCAGCCACCATGTGGCAGATTTCGACCTTCACCGAAGACATCGACATGACTGTCTTCGTGATGAACAACTTCGTGCAGGGATTGGCGTTCGGCGCGTTCATGGTGCCGCTGAACTCGCTCGCCTTCACGACGCTCGCACCCGAATTGCGCGATGCCGGCACGTCGTTCTACTCGCTCGTCAACAATATCGGCCGCAGTCTCGGCGTAGCGCTGTTCTCGAGCTATCTCGTCCGTTCGAGCCAAAGCTATCATGAGATGTTGACCGAGCACGTGTCGCCCGAAAATGAAACGCTGCGGCACATCATACTGCCGGCGCCGTGGGGCCTGGACACGCCTGAAGGGCTTGCCGCAATTGAGCGGACGGTTCTGCAGCAATCGAAGCTGCTCGCCTATATCGCCGACTTCCAGCTCATCACGTTCGTCATTCTCGCGTGCATGCCGGCGCTGCTGTTCATGAAAAATCCGCTGAAGCTCAAGCGCGCCAGCACCGCGCGGCCCGCGGCTGCGTGACGTCGTCATTTGCGAGCGCCGCAACAAGCAGTGTGAGGGGCGACCGGCACGTGATGGCGTGTTCGAAGCCGCCCCCCACTGTTCCCTCGCCCTGAATGCAAAGGGCGAGGGTATTCCTGACCGCTATTTGGCGGAAAGGTAGTTGCGGTGGATCCAGGCGCCTTTTGCCGTCCGCGCCTCGACCGCCAGCACATTCGGACTCTGCCGCGTCTGATGCAGCGCGATGTCGGCAAGCGTGCGCTCGCTGACCTCGCCCTTCTGCGCATCGGCGAGGAACGACTCGGCGAGATTAACGGTCGGCGCGGCCGGCGCAGCGTCGACACGGTGCGCGAAGGCATCCGTCGCCGCTGCGCGGATCAGCTTCGGCCACATCTTACGGAAGAGACCGTTGGACGGGTAGATGTCGGCGCTCGCGATCTTGCCGTTCACGGCGAGCACGACGCCGATGATGTCGTCACCGTCGAGCCCTTTCGGCTCGAGCGCCGTGATGAAGCCCTGCTGTGCTGCTTTCAGGCGCTCGTTTTCGAGCGTGAGCTGCAGGCTTGTCCGCGACTCCTCGGAGGCGACGGGAGCGGCGAGCTTTTCGCCGAGCAGACCCTGCACCGAGGAGACGCTGCGCCAGACTTCGCCTTGGCCGCTCGATCCGCCTTGCAGAGTGCCCTGGCGTTGCGTGGAGTTACGAATCCGTCGCTCGATGTCCGCGCGATCGGATGGGCCGGCAGTGCGCGGGACGTCAACAGCCGGCGCGGTACGGCGCGCTTCGGCAGCATTTGGCGCCCGGGCGATCGCGACCTTTGCCTCGCGCGAGAAGATCTGCGTGCTCGACGCCGAGAAACGCGTGACATCCTCGATTCCGCGCTTCGACCAGCGGCCCTGCTCGACGCAATAGGCACCGATGGCCACTTTGCCCGAGCTGGGCGGGATGAGCAGGCTTGTCGTCAGCACGCGATCCTGCTTGCCGCCTTTGACGATGTCGCCGAACTGGATGAAGACCGGCTCCTTGCCGGTGTTTTCGATTTGGAGTTCGCTGACGCTGCCGGTCTCATGAACGATGATGGTCTTCTTGAGCAGCGCCTCCTCGAGCGTTGCCGGGATGGCGCCGGGGGTCGACGTTCCGCGCACGAGGTAGATGGCGAGATTTTCATGCTGGACCGGATCGGATATTTTTACGCCGGCATCGGGCGCGGCGCTGGCTGTGCCGGAGCCGAAGAACGCGCCGCCGAGCGCAGCGGCTGCAAAAGCGATTGGGGTGGCAAAGCGAAAAAGCATCGGGTGTCTCTCCCTGACGACGCACAGAAAAGCGCGGTGGAGCAGCAACTAACCCCGATATCGGGGCGCCATTTCGGAGGTATTGCGGGGGTGGCGCGGCGATTTGGCGGCGGTTCGTGGTTGACGGAGTGAACGCACGCTGAATGGCAAGCGTTCGGCAACCAGCCACCGGAGGGCGCGCTTGCTCTTCGGTCGGCGCCGGTACTACATTGCGGCAACTGAACAATCCGGCTCGTCAGTGCAGTGTCGACTGCGCGCGCGACGCAGCTATCGATCGAAAGAGAGAAGCCACTCATGACGCTCGAGACCGAGGCGGTCCTGGATCGCAGAAGGCTGAGACGCCGCGCGTCGCTGTGGCGGGGGCTCGCTGTCCTGGCGGTGGCACTTGCGATCGGTGCGCTGGTCCAGTTCGGCAGTGGCACGTCGAGCATGATCGGCGATAGCCGGCAGATCGCCCGCGTCACCATTGAAGGCATCATCACCGAGGACAGGAAGCAGCTCGAACTCCTCGAGAAGATCGCTGACGCGCGCAACGTCGAGGCGCTCATCCTGTTCATCAATAGCCCGGGCGGAACGACCACCGGCGGCGAGGCCGTCTACGACGCCATCCGCAAGGTGTCCGCCAAGAAGCCCGTGGTCGCCCAGTTCGGCACCGTCGCCGCATCGGCCGCCTATATCGCCGGCCTCGCCACCGACCAGATCGTTGCGCGCGGTAATTCGATCACCGGATCGGTCGGCGTGATCTTCCAGTGGGCTGAAGTCACGGAATTGCTCGGCAAGGTTGGCGTCAAAATGAATACGGTCAAGAGCGGTCCGCTCAAGGCCAGTCCGTCGCCATTCGAGCCCGTCGACGAAGCCAGCAAAGCCGTAGCCGAGGAGATGATCCAGGAGTCGTTCCGTTGGTTCATCGGCCTCGTATCCGAGCGCCGTGGCATCGATGCCGCAGCCGTGCCCGGCCTCAAGGATGGCCGCATCTACTCCGGCCGCGAGGCGTTGTCGCACAAGCTGGTCGATCGGCTGGGTGGGGAGGATGAGGCTCAGCGCTGGCTCGAAGACACCCGCGGCGTCACCAAGAACCTCAAGATCGTCGACTGGAAGCCTTCGCGGGAGCCGGCATTTGGCCTGCTCGGCGATGGCGCCATGGCGATCGTGCGCTGGATCGGTGGCCCGACGGCGGAGGCCATCGTTCGCCTGATTGAGCATCGAGCTATCGCGACGTTGCAGCTTGACGGCCTTGTTGCAGTTTGGCAGCCTTTAGAAAATCGATGAATTTCAATAGTGTTGACTGGGGAGCGAGACGGCAGTGATCAAGTCGGAACTTATTCAGAAGATTGCAGGTGCGAACCCGCATTTGTTTCATCGCGACATCGAGCGCATCGTGAATGTCATCTTTGACGAAATCGTCGAGGCGCTGGCGCGTGGCGATCGGGTTGAGCTGCGCGGGTTTGGCGCCTTCACGGTGAAGCACAGGCCGCCGCGTACGGGGCGCAACCCGCGCACAGGCGCAACGGTGTCGGTCGGTCAGAAGTTCGTGCCGTTCTTCAAGACCGGCAAGGAGCTGCGCGAGCGGCTCAACGACAGCGCCTGAAGTCTGGAAGCTGCGGCTCGCGGCGCGCGGCGAGGATATGGATTTCGTGAGGGGGCGCTCGTGCCCGGTTCCGCTCGGAGGTTGACGCCGTGCTGAGGCGAATTGTCTGGCTGTTGGTGGCTTTTCCCGCGGCCGCGATCCTGGTCACGCTGGCGGTTGCCAATCGCCACGCAACGCGGCTGGTCCTCGACCCGTTCCGGCCGGAAGATCCGGTGCTGTCGATCGATCTGCCGTTCTACGCCTACCTGCTGATCGCCCTGGTGATCGGCGTGGCGCTCGGCGGCATGGCGACGTGGATGACCCAGAGCCGCTGGCGCCGCACCGCGCGCCGGCGCGCCCAGGAGGCCTTGCGATGGCAAGCCGAGGCAGACCGCCTCGCCCGCGAGCGCGACCAGACTTTGGCGGCCCAACGGCGGGAACCTGGTGCGAGCAGCACGAAGGCGCTGGCTGTGGTCGGGCGGTAAGGCGCGACTTTCCAGCAGACTCCAACAGATCCCCTCTCCCCGCCCTTCGCGGGGAGAGGGTTAGGATAAGGGGCGGCCGCGAGTCGCAGCATTTGTTGCCGCCCCTCATCCCGACCTTCTCCCCGTAAGAACGGGGAGAAGGGGAAGAAGGGCTCCCGCAGTTCTCGGCCTCGATCCCTCATGCACGCCTCCCTCCTCTTCGCGCTCGATTGGTTCGGCATCGCGGTGTTCGCCGCGACGGGCGCGCTTGTTGCGTCACGCAAGGAGATGGACGTTTTTGGATTCGCACTGTTGGCGACGGTGACGGGCGTCGGCGGTGGTACGGTGCGGGATCTGCTGCTTGGTCGGCTGCCGGTGTTCTGGGTGCAGGAGCCGGCTTACATTCTCGTCTGCGTCATCGTTGCGGTGATCCTGTTCTTCACCGCGCATCTCCCCGACTCGCGCTACCGGTTGTTGCTGTGGTTTGACGCCATAGGGCTGTCTCTATTTGCCGTCGTCGGCGCCGACCGCGCCCTGGAAGTCGTGCCGAACCCGATCATTGCCGTCGTCATGGGTGTCGTCACCGCGACGTTCGGCGGCATCATCCGCGACATTCTCGGCGGCGAAGTGCCGGTGCTGCTACGGAAAGAGATCTACGTCACCGCGGCGCTGGCGGGGGCCGCGGTCTATGTCGGCGGCCGGACGCTCGGGATCGCAGAGCCCAACGCACTCCTTGCGGGCTTCCTGATGTGCCTTGTGGTGCGCGGGCTGGCGCTGTGGTTTGGCTGGTCGCTGCCGCCCTACCGGGCCCGGCCGGGGCGCCCGCAGAAACGCGATTAACGCCCCACGGATCGGCGCTAAGCCGGGCATGGCCCCAATTGAAACCATCCCGGCGGACGTTTCAGTCGGATGACGGGCGGCCGTTGCTCCGGGCCGGAAAAACCGGCATAGGATGCGGGCAACTGCTGCTTTGAGGCGGCCGTTTACCATTGGAACGAGCAATCGGACCGCGCAATGCACGTGAAGGTCAAAATCTGCGGGATCAAGACGCCGGAGGCGCTCCAGGCGGCGCTTGCCGCGCGCGCTGACTTCGTCGGTTTCGTCTTCTATCCGCCGAGCCCGCGCAGCCTATCGCCCGAGGTGGCCGCCGAGCTCGCCGAACTCGCGCGCGGTCGGGCAAGCATCGTGGCTCTCATGGTCGACGCCGACGACGCGACGATCGAGCGGATCGTCAGGACTGTCGAGCCCGACTTCCTCCAGTTCCATGGCTCGGAATCGCCTGAGCGCGTCGCAGAGGTCGTGCGACGCTGGGGCCGGCCGGCCATCAAGGCGATTAAGGTCGAGAGCGCGGGCGACGCCGAGCGGGCGCTCGACTACGTCGACGTCGCGCGCTTGATCTTGTTCGACGCGAAAGCGCCGAAGGATCTCGCCGGCGCGCTGCCGGGCGGCAATGGGCTCGCGTTCGACTGGCGTCTCATCGCGGCGGTCAGGGATCGCGTGCCGTTCATGCTGTCGGGCGGATTGACGGCGGAGAACGTCGCGGACGGCATCGCCGCGACCGGCGCCACCATCGTCGATGTCTCGTCGGGCGTGGAAACCGCGCCCGGCGTCAAGAGCCCGGATCTCATTCGCCAGTTCATCGCCGCCGCCCATGCGGCACACGTTCCTGCATAAGATCGCGCGTCGCTGGCGCCCGAAACGGATCAAGTGAGCCTCATGTCAGCCAAACCCACAGCCGCCCCCTCGACCGCGCAGAACAGCTTCCGCAGTGGACCCGACGATCTCGGCTTCTTCGGTCTCTTCGGCGGCCGGTTCGTCGCCGAGACTCTCATGCCGCTGATCCTCGAATTGGAGAGCGCCTACGAAGCGGCGAAGAACGACAGCAAATTCCAAGCCGAGCTGCGCGATCTGCTCGAGCACTACGGCGGTCGGCCGAGCCCGCTCTACTTTGCCGAGCGTCTCACCGAGCACCTCAAGGGCGCCAAGATCTATTTCAAGCGCGACGAGCTCAATCACACCGGCAGCCACAAGATCAACAACTGCCTCGGCCAGATCCAGCTCGCCCGCCGCATGGGCAAGACGCGCATCATTGCCGAGACCGGCGCCGGGCAGCACGGCGTCGCGGTGGCGACGGTGTGCGCGCGTTTTGGCCTGCCGTGCGAGATCTACATGGGCGCGACCGACGTCGCGCGACAGTCGCCGAATGTCCTGCGGATGCACATGCTCGGCGCCAAGGTGAACTCGGTGACATCGGGCGCGGGAACGCTCAAGGATTCGATGAACGAAGCCTTGAGGGATTGGGTCACCAACGTCCACGACACCTATTACATCATCGGCACGGCGGCGGGGCCGCATCCGTATCCGGCGATGGTGCGTGACTTCCAGTCCGTCATCGGCACGGAGGTGCGCGCGCAGATGCTGGAGCGTGAAGGCCGCCTCCCCGATACGCTCGTCGCGTGCATTGGCGGTGGCTCGAACGCGATTGGGCTGTTTCATCCGTTTCTCGACGACAAATCGGTCAAGATCTATGGCGTTGAAGCGGGCGGCCACGGGCTCGACGTTTACAACGGCCACAACGCCTCGATGACCGGCGGCAGCCCCGGGGTCTTGCACGGCAACCGCACCTATCTGCTTCAGGACGCGGATGGCCAGATCCTGGAAGGTCATTCGATTTCGGCTGGGCTCGATTATCCAGGTGTCGGGCCAGAGCATTCATGGCTCAAGGATACGGGGCGCGTGTCCTACGTGCCGATCACCGACAAGGAGGCGTTGGTGGCGTTCCAGCTCTGCGCCAAGCTCGAGGGCATCATTCCCGCACTCGAGCCATCCCACGCGCTGTCGTTCGTCACCAAGCTCGCGCCGACGCTGCCCAAGGATGACTTATTGGTGATGAACATGTGCGGGCGCGGCGACAAGGATGTGTTCGCGGTTGCCGAGCACCTCGGCATGAAGATCTGATCGGACGGGAGAGCGGAACGACCATGTCAGCCAGCACCGGCCACACCATCGAACAGCGCATCGACGATCTGCTCAAGCACACGGGCGTGTGGGAGCAGACCAAGGACACGCTGCGCGACCTCCTTGCCGAACACAAGGCCGGCACTCTCGATGCCGAGGATGCCAGCTACATCGAAGGGCTCCACAAGAAGATGTTTGGGGGCCGCACTGCGTCGGCGGTGTCCGATGCCAAGCCGGCGCCGCCGCGGCCGCGCGACATCGCGGCCGTCAAGCCCGCGAACGATGATGCGCAGCTCGCAAGTACACGCCGGGGTCTCGTCGGCGCCGACCTGATCCAGGCGCTGCGCCAGGACATCGCGCAACTTGTCGTGCCCGGTGACATGGCCGACCGATCGCAGGAAGAGCAGGACCTGCGGAACGAAATACTCGAGGCGCTGACGGCGACGCTCGACGATATCGACGCCAACTAGGAAGGCCGATCACTCATGCCCGCCTCCACGGGGACATTGTCCCGCATCGATCGCCGGTTTGCCGCGCTGAAGCGCGATGGCCGTCCGGCGTTCGTCACGTTCGTCACCGCTGGTGACCCGGATTACGAAACGTCGAAGGCGATCCTCGTTGGACTGCCGCACGCCGGCGCCGACGTGATCGAGATCGGGATGCCGTTTTCCGATCCGATGGCCGACGGTCCGGCAGTGCAGGCGTCGTCGGTGCGCGCGCTCAAGGCCGGACAGACCATGAAGCGAACGCTGCAACTCGTCCGTGAATTTCGCGCGACAGACGACGACACGCCGATCATTTTGATGGGCTATTACAACCCGATCTATGTCTATCCATCCGAGGCTTTTCTCGATGAGGCGAAGGCGTCGGGCGTCGATGGGTTGATCGTCGTCGATGTCCCGCCCGAAGCCGACAACGAACTCTGTCTGCCGGCGCTCGAACGCGGCCTGAGCTTCATCCGGCTGGCCACCCCAACGACCGACGATGCCCGCCTGCCCGCGGTTCTCGCCAACACGTCGGGGTTCGTCTACTATGTCTCGATCACCGGGATCACGGGCGCTGCGGCGCCGGTCGTGAGCGATGTGGCCGCGCAGGTGGCGCGGATCAAGCGGTCCACGGCGCTGCCGGTCGTCGTCGGGTTCGGTGTCCGGACGCCGGAGCAGGCTCGCGTGATAGCGGCGTGCGCCGATGGCGTGGTGGTCGGCTCGGCACTGGTTGAGGCGATCCGGATGACACTCGGGCCGGATGGCCAGGCTGGCGCGGATACGGTGGCGGCAGTGCACAAGGTCGTGCGCGATCTGGCAACGGCATTGCGCGGAACATCGGCGCGTGTTTGATGTGCACTTCGTCGGTATGAATCGGGTTTCTGACACTGCCGATGGGCTTGTGGCCACAGGTTTGCCACAATTGGACGGCGATGGATCGTCAAAACCCGCCATGGGTACGATCAAGAGAAGCGGCCATGCTGACAGGTGGCCGCTCGTAGGAGCCGGGATAGCGTGAACTGGATCAACAACGTCGTCCGTCCGAAGATACGGAGCCTGCTTACGACGCGTCGTGAGCCGCCGGACGATTTCTGGAAAAAGTGCCCTGGCTGCGGGCAGATGTCGGATCGGCGGACGCTCGAGGACACCCAGTATGTGTTCCCGTGCTGCGGCCATCACGACCGCATCTCCGCCGATCAGCGCTTGAAGCTGATGTTCGACGGCGGCAGCTACACAAAAATTCCGTCGCCATCCGTGCCGGTCGATCCGCTGAAGTTCCGCGACGGGCGCCGCTATACCGATCGCCTCAAGGACAGTAGGGCCGCGACCGGCCTCGATGATGCGGTGCTGATCGGCGAAGGCCGCCTCGGTGGCCAATCGGTCGTCGCCGTGGCGCAGGATTTCCGCTTCATGGCCGGCTCGCTCGGCATGGCGGCGGGCGAAGCCATCATCACGGGCATGCTGCACGCGGTCGCGCGCGGTCATCCCCTCATCCTGTTCGCCGCCTCGGGTGGCGCGCGAATGCAGGAAGGTATCCTCTCGCTGATGCAGATGCCGCGCACGACCATCGCGGTGCAGAAACTGCGCGAGGCGCACCTCCCCTACATCGTGGTGCTGACCGATCCGACCACCGGCGGTGTCACTGCGTCCTACGCCATGCTTGGCGATGTCCAGATCGCGGAACCTGGCGCGCTCATTTGTTTTGCCGGCCCACGCGTCATTCAACAAACGATCCGCGAGCAGTTGCCGGAAGGTTTCCAACGTGCTGAGTACCTGCTCGCGCACGGCATGATCGACATGGTCGTGCATCGCCACAAGCTGACCGAAACATTGGCGCGCATCGTCGGCATCCTCTCGTCGGGGCGGGCTCGGCCGGTGGGCGCGACAAAGTCGGGCGATCCGCTGAAGTACGCCAACGGTCACGCGAACGGCACGCCGGTCTCAGCCAAGCTGCTCGGCGGCCGCGCCAAGGATGCCGACGCGGTCGTGGATGTCGAGCCGGTCGCCGACGAGGAGCGGTTCACGACGTCGTCGAAGAAAGGCACGGGGCAGCAAGGTCCCGGTGCGAAGCCGCCGGGCAAGGGCGCCTCGGGCACTCCGTGAGAGCAGCGCCCGACTTCAGCGATGCGGGCGCTGGATGCGATCGCGTTCGCGTCGCGTCCCCAAGGTCACGATCGGCTGCCCAATGACCCACCTCGATGACCTTCTCGCGTCGATGAAGCAGCTCCATCCGCTGCTCATCGATCTGTCGCTGGAGCGCGTCGAGAGGATGCTTGCCGAGTTGGGTAGCCCGCACAAAAAGCTCCCGCCGGTCATCCATATCGCCGGGACGAACGGCAAGGGATCGACCACCGCATTCCTCAAGGCGATGCTGGAGGCGGCAGGCAAGCGCGTTCACGTTTACACCTCGCCCCACCTCGTGCGGTTCAACGAGCGCATCGCGCTGGCCGGCCCCGGCGGCGCGCAGCCGATCGATGAAGACGCGCTGGCAGCGCTGCTGCAACGTGTCGCCGACGTCAACGCAGGGCAATCCATCACCTTCTTCGAGATCACAACGGCGGCGGCGTTTCTCGCCTTCTCCGAGACTCCTGCCGATTTCCTGCTGCTCGAGGTCGGGCTCGGCGGACGTCTCGACACGACCAACGTGGTCGACAAACCGGCGCTGACCATCATCACGCCGATCTCCATGGATCACGCCGACAAGCTCGGCGATACGGTCGAGAAGATCGCCGCTGAGAAAGCCGGTATCTTGAAGCGCGGCGTCGCGTGCGTCACCGCGCGCCAGACGCCCGAGGTCGATGACGTGATGGAGACGGAGGCCCGCAAGCGCGGCGCCACGCTCATCCGCTGGGGTGAGCACTTCGAGGCGTTCAACCAGCGCGGCCGGTTGGTTTTCCAGCGCGAGGATCGCCTGCTCGACCTGCCGCTGCCGTCGCTGATTGGGCCGCATCAAATCGTCAACGCCGGCACAGCGGTCGCCGCTGCGCTCGAACTCGGAATCGACGAGCGCTCGATCGCGACAGGTCTGACATCGGCACGCTGGCCGGCGCGGATGCAGCGCCTCGGAAGTGGTGTCCTGACGCGCGAGATCAGGCCGGACTGCGAGCTGTGGCTCGACGGCGGCCACAATCCGGCCGCCGGCGAGGTCCTCGCCCGCACCATGGCCGATCTCGAGGAGCGGTCCCCGCGTCCGCTCGTGCTCATTGTCGGCATGATGGGGCAGAAGGACGCCGCGGGCTTTCTGCAGCCGTTTGCTGGCCTCGCGCGGTACGTCATCACGGTGCCGGTGCCGGGCGCCCACCAGCCGCCGCAACTGCCCGATGACTTGGCCAAGGCCGCGCGCGACGCTGGCCTCGATGCGACCGCAGCGCCCGACATCGCGGCGGCGTTGGCGATCTCCCAGTCCGTGGACGACGGCCCCCTGCGCATTCTGATCTGTGGATCGCTGTACCTTGCGGGGCACGTCTTGGCCCTTCAGGACGGCCACGAAACGCAGTCGAACTGACGGTCCATCGTTTCGCCGTTGCGCAGCCTCGCCCCCTGCGATAAAGAGCGGGAGCTTTCCTGGATCGCGCCCTCGGGCCGTCGAGCAGGAAACGGGCGCGTAGCTCAGCGGTAGAGCACACCCTTCACACGGGTGGGGTCACAGGTTCAATCCCTGTCGCGCCCACCATTGTTTAT